>Ga0209154_1002467_pt1 | contig 10321 bp, 9 predicted proteins | sample GraSoiAngelo_121_FD_185878 | JGI IMG/M metagenome (GOLD analysis project Ga0209154, IMG submission 185878) | Grasslands soil microbial communities from the Angelo Coastal Reserve, California, USA - 14_0919_12_20cm (SPAdes) (version 2) | ecosystem: Environmental > Terrestrial > Soil > Grasslands ... | reverse complement strand
CCTCGCCGTTTTTGAGATAAAACAACACACCGGCATACTCGCTTGCCGTTCCCGGATTCAACACGCGCAGCCATGAATAAACAAAGTCGCGCGCCGTGATTGGTTCGCCGGTGGACCAGACGGCGTTGGGACGGAGGTGGAAGGTGTAAACCCTGCCGTCTGGCGAAATGTCCCAGCTCTCGGCCAGGCCCGGAATCGGCGCGGCGTTCGTCGGATCGTAACGAGTCAACCCTTCAAACAATTCCAGAGCCACGCGTCCGTCCGCCTGGCCGGTCAAAAGGCCCGGATCGAGCGACTCCGGCTCCGCGCCGTTGATGATCACCAGGTCGGCGGTCGGCCCGGAGCGGGCGCAGCCAGCGAGGAGTAGAACCGCAGCCAGGAACGGAAATGCCAGACAGCCCGGCATGCGGCGCGCGGAACGCGGAACCAGGAAAAATGTCCGGCAGCCCGTTGGCATCGGCTCCGCGTTGCAGGTTCCGTGCTCCGCGTTCCAAAAACGACGAAGCGCTCCCGGTTTTTCCCGAAGAGCACTCGCCAAAGTCTTCATGACCCTGAATCTATTTTGCGGGCCCGGCGGCCGGGTTGGTCGCAGCGGAGTTTGCGGGCGGGATCAGAGGCAGCGCGGCAGGGGCAGTGCTGGTCGTGGAATTGGTGGGCGCCAGAGACGGCGCAATGACCGGTCCGGCCGCGGCTCTCCTTTTCAACTCTTCTTCGAACTTCCGGCCGCCTTCGTTCGCTTGTTGCGCGCGCATCACCGAGAGCAATAACGACAGTCCGAGGAACACTGCGGCGGAGTATTTGGTGATCTTCGTCAGCGCGGTGCCGGAGCCGGCGCCGAACAAGGCGTCGGTCGCGCCGCCGCCAAACGCGACGCCCGCTCCCGCCTCTTTCTTCGGCAGTTGAATCAATATCAGCAGGAGCAAAAACAGACAGTCGAGCACCAGAATGACCGTCAACAAACCAATAATAAAACTCATCATAATCCTTCTCTCTCAGTTCACGCAGTTCTTGATGATGTCCGAAAAATTGCGGTCTTCGAGCGACGCACCGCCCACCAGCGCGCCATCCACGTCGCGCTGACTCATCAATTCGCGGGCATTCGACGGTTTGACGCTGCCACCGTATTGAATTCGCGCATGTCTGGCAACCGTCTCGTTGAACATCGCCGCAAGCTGTTTGCGGATGAACATGTGCACGTCCTGCGCCTGATCGGCCGTGGCGTTCTTCCCGGTGCCGATAGCCCAGATCGGTTCGTAGGCAATAATGGTTTCCTCCATCTGCCCGCCCGACAAAGCGGCCAGGCTCTTGCGCAGTTGCGTCCCCACCACCAGTTCCGTCCGGCCCGCTTCGCGTTGCGCCAGTGTTTCGCCCACGCAAACGATCGGTTTAAGCGAAGCGGCGTGCGCGGCCAGCGCCTTCTTCGCGATCAACTCGTCGGTCTCCTTTTGATACTGACGTCGCTCCGAGTGGCCGAGAATGACGTAACGCACTGAAAATTCCTTGAGCATACCGGCGGCGATTTCGCCTGTGTAAGCGCCGAAATTGTGCTCGCTCATGTTTTGCGCGCCCAGGCGGATGTTGGTGTTGAGAATAGCCTTGGAAACATCGCTCAGCGCCGTAAACGGCGGGCAGACGACGATATCGACTTCCTTGATGTTGCCGAGATCGCGCTTGAGGCCGTTCACGAGATCGAGCGCCTCTGCGACGGTCTTGTTCATCTTCCAGTTGCCCGCGATAATTAACTTTCGTCCCTTGTCCATTGAGTACTTCAGCCGTTAAGCAAAGTTTCAATCTTCGTTCCTTTGTTCAACTGCTGCCCTTTCGATTCCATTAAAAGAGCGCCGGGCCCCGGCCGCTGTTCCGGGAGGCGCTCCACTTCACACACGGTCCTGTCCAGGCCTTTGGGGGACTTGGGTGGAGCGCGGTCAACTTTCTGCCGTATCCTGGCTGCCATGAAGACGCTCTTCACTTGTCGCTCAGCACCGCCACGCCGGGCAACACTTTGCCCTCCAGAAACTCCAGACTCGCGCCGCCGCCGGTGCTCACGAACGTCACCTTGTCGCTCAGACCCGTCAGGTTCAGCGCTTTCACGCTGTCGCCGCCGCCGACGATGCTCTTGGCGCCTTTCTGCGTCGTGTCCGCGACGGCCCGTGCGACGGCGAACGTTCCTTCGGCGAAACGCTTGTCCTCGAACACCCCCATCGGCCCATTCCACAAAATCGTTTTCGCCCTGGGAATTATTTCGGTGAACGTTCTGATGGTCTTCGGCCCGATGTCCATGCCTTCCTCGGCGTCGGGAATGTCGAGGCTGTCGTTGACGCGCGGGTTTCGCCACTCGACGACCGGTTTGCCTTTCTGGTTCAATTTGCCCGTATCGACCGGCGTCGCGACGATATTGTCCACCGCCAACAAGAACTGCACTTTGCGCCCCTTGGCCTTGTCGAGCGCGGCCCTGGCGACCCCGACGCGGTCCGGCTCGACGAGCGACTTGCCGACCTTCTTGCCCAAGGCCAGCCGAAACGTGTAAGTCATTGCGCCGCCGATTAAAATCGTGTCGGCTTTCTCCAGCAATCGATCAATGACGTTTATCTTTTCCGACACTTTCGCGCCACCGAGGATGACGATAAACGGGCGCGCCGGATTTTCCAGTTCGTCGCCGAGAAATTTCAGCTCGCGCTCCATCAGCAGACCCGCTCCGCACTGGCCGCCGCGTTGGGCGATGACGCGCGCCACGCCTTCGGTCGAGGCGTGCGCCCGATGCGCCGCGCCGAACGCGTCGTTGACGTAAACGCTCACGCCGTCGGCCAGTTTTCCCGCAAAGGTCGGTTCGTTCGCTTCTTCCTCGCGGTAATAACGAACATTTTCGAGCAACAGAATGTCGCCTGGCTTCAGCGCGTCCGCGGTCTTTTCAACCTTTTCACCGATGCAATCGTCCACGAACGCGATCGGCCGATGAATCATGTCCGCGAGCGTGGCTGCCACGGGCCGCAGCGACAGCGACACTTCGCGCTTGCCTTTGGGTCGGCCGAGATGGGAGGCGAGAATGATGCGCGCGCCCTTTTCAATCAGCAGTTCGAGCGTTGGGAGCGTTTCCTTGATGCGCGTCACATCGTTGATGACCATCTGGCCGTCTTTTTCCTCCATGGGCACGTTGTAATCCACGCGCACAAAGACGCGTTTGCCGCGCACGTCCAATTCTCTAACCGTCAGCTTCGCCATATAAAAACAGGGGCGAAAGGATAGCCAAGCGGCGCGGTGAGTCAAAGGGAATTAGAGCGGTTGAAACGTGAAACGGCGTGCCTTCAGGGATGTCGCAACACGTGGGCCGCGCCACGCCGGGCGATGAAGTCACTGATTTAACGAGCGCAGGATCACGCTGACCGCGAACAATCCCGCCATCGCCACGCAGCAGGCCACTTTGCCGAGCGCGCCGACGAACAAACCGAGCACCGCGCCCAAGCCGGCGCGAGCAGCGCGTTTCCATTCGCTGCCCCCGATCATTTCAAATAGCAGCGCGCCGAGGAACGGGCCAAGAATGAGGCCGGGCAAACTGAAGAAAAACCCGATGAGCGCGCCGACGATTGCGCCGAGCACGCCGCGCCAGGTGGCGCCCAGTTTCTTCGCGCCGGCCATGCTCGCCAGATAATCCATCACCAGCGACAAGACCATCAGCAGGACAATGATCGCGAGCACCGTGTTGCTCGCGCTGGCCGCGCCGAAGTACAGCCGGTGGGCGATGGCGGCCAGCACCACCAACGGCGTGCCGGGAATACCCGGCAAAATGCTGCCCGCAGTGCCAAAGCACATCAAGAACAACGCGAGCGATAAACCGATGATTTGTTCCGCGGTCACGTCGAAAGTATAACCCGACTTGACAGGGTCGAGTTACAATTTTTTGGGCATGACTCAAGCGTGGTGTTTCGTGAGGTTCGCACAGCGAATCTCCAGCTTCGGCAAGCGGCGAGAACGGTCTGACTCATGGAACCGTTGGATGGCCACATTTTCTTTCCCCTCGCCCCGGCCCTCTCCCCTGGGGAGAAGGAGAATCCTCCGCCGTCCTCGGGCCATGTCCCCGAAGCAGTTTGCCAATCCAGCGGTTCCGACAGCTTAAGGTCATCGCAGCGCGGCCAGCGCTCCCTTGAAATCCTCCGGCCACGGGGCTTCGAAGCTCATTTTCTTTCCCATGCGCGGGTGTCTGAAGGCGAGCTTCTGAGCGTGGAGCATCTGGCGCGGCGCGTCGTAGCCGGTCAATTCGGTCAGCCGTTTGTTTTGGCGGTTGCCATACGTCGCGTCGCCCACGAGCGGAAAGCCGAGGTGTTTCAAGTGGACGCGAATCTGGTGCGTGCGGCCCGTGTGCGGCAGCGCCTCGACCAGCGCGGCCTCGCGCAGCCGTTCGAGCACGCGGTAACTCGTCCAGGCTTCGCGCCCGCCGCCATCGGTCACGGCCATTCGCTTGCGGTGCGACGGATGCCGCGCAATGTTCGCGCGAATCCCGCCGCGCTCGGGCGTGACCGCGCCGCAGACAATCGCGTGATAAATTTTCTCCACTTCGCGCCCGGCGAACTGCGTTGAGAGCGCAAGATGCGTCGGATCGTCCTTGGCGACGACGAGGCATCCGCTGGTTTCCTTGTCGAGCCGATGCACGATGCCGGGGCGCGCGACGCCGCCGATGCCGCTGAGTTGTCCGGCGCAGTGATGCAGCAGGGCGTTGACGAGCGTGCTTTCCTCGTGCCCGGCGGACGGGTGCACAACCATGCCGGGGGGCTTGTTCAGCACGAGCAGATCATCGTCTTCGAACAGGACGTCGAGGGGCATCTCCTGCGGCTGCGCAGCCGCGGGCCTGGCGTCGGGCCAGTGAATTTCGATTTTCTCTCCGGCGCGCGGAGGATGTGAGGCTTTGACCGGTTTGCCAGCCACGCGAATGTCCCCTTGCTGGATGAGGCGTTGAATCGCGCCACGCGAGAGGGTGGGGAACTGCGCGCGCAGGAACGTGTCGAGTCGCTCGTGTGGCATCGTCTTTTCGACGACGAGGAGGGTTTCGGTGCGCAAGGACATTCAAAACGGGGCTTCAAAGGGGTCGAACTTTTGGTTTTGCTCCGGCCAACACCCACCAGAGCAATGCGCCGGCGGCAAAAATGACGATGCTCAACACTTGCGCCGGCGTGGCGTGTCCGTTGAGGTAGTAAGTTGTGTAATCGCCGCGAAACGATTCGACGAACGCGCGGAGCACGGCGTAGCAGAGCAGGTACAGCGCGAAAATCTGGCCGTCGAATCGTTTCCGGCGGTAGAGCCATGCGAGCAGGAGGTAAAGCGCAAGATTCAATGAAGCCTCATAAACCTGCGTTGGATGCACCGGCGCCGATCGGTCATCCTGGCCGACCAGTCCGTGCAGCCAATGTTGGCGCCAGACTTCGGACTGGTTTGGAAACCGAATCGCCCACGGCAGCTGGCACACGCGGCCATAGCAGCAGCCGTTCATCAGGCATCCGATGCGGCCAAAGGCGTGACCCAGCGCAATGCTGGGCGCGAGGATGTCGGCGATTTTCCAGAGCGACAGTTTTTTGAACCGAACGTAAAGGATGCCAGCGAGCGACGCGCCGATCAGCCCGCCGTAGAAGACCAGTCCGCCGCGGCGGATATTGAATATCTCCCACGGCGATTCGCCGGCGAATTCCTCGGGCCAGTAGGAAATGACATAGAGACCGCGCGCACCAACAATGGCGCCGAGAATCAACCATGGGCCGAGGTCAACGATGTTTTCGCCGCGGATGCCGTCCTGCACTGCGCGCCGGCTGGCGGTCCAGAGTCCGGCAAGGAACCCGAGCGCAACAAGAATGCCGTACCAGTAGATGGTGAAGTCACCGAGATGAAACGCGATTTTGTCCACGCGGCTGGCAAGTTAGGGCTCGGCATTGGTCAAGTGGACTGGCGCGGTTGGGAGCAGCGGCATTGCCGAGCCGGACTTTTGCCTCTGAAATCCGGGCGGCAAGGGCGGCTCGCCTAAACCAGGAGGCAGCGGAGGCAATGGAGGCAGTCTGGTCACGAGCATTCGCCAGGTCTGGCGGTCGCCGGGAGACATTTTCTTCCACAGTTCGGCATTTTTCAGGAACTGAGCGCGTTCTTCGGGCGTCATTTCGGCGAATTTCTGGAACGAACGAATGCAGACCAGGCGTTGCGCCGGCGGAAGTTTTTCGAAAGCCCGCAAGGTCTTTTCCATCTCCTGTCGTTCAGGCTCGGAGAGCGCGCCAAGCGTTCTTTCCTTCTCCCTTGGCGGCAGCTCGAAATAGCGCTGAAAATTGTCGTACATACGCCGGCGCTGGTTAACGGGCAGCGACGACCACGCGGCAAGTTGCTTTTCCAGCTTCTCCCGTTGTTCGGGTGAAAGGCCCCGCCATGCGTCTTCGCGTTCCGACGCCGACGCGGACAGAATCCGCAAGAAGTCTTTTTGCGCGTCAGGCGGAAGAGCGTCCCATTGCTCCAGGCACTCTTTGACGGTCGTCCGGTATTCGTCAGGGATGAGGGCCAGTTGCGCGAGGCGGTTGGTTGGCGCTGTTCTCATCAGCGGGCCCAGATACCATTGCAGTTCAGTGGCCTGGAGGCGCGCCTCGCGTTCGTCCGCGGTCAACGCGGCGTATTCGCGCAGCTTTGCCTGCAGATTTGTGCGGATTGGCCCGGCGATGCCCGCCAGCGTTTTGTCCAGGTCCGCCGGCCTCAAAGCGAGCAATTGGCGAAAGTAAGCGATGGGCGGTGGCGGCAACGGCGGCAGTCGTGTGCCCGCGGAGGCATTCGTCGGCGCCGCGTCAGCCTCCGGCGGTCGGACGACAACGACTGCGCATCCGACGCCGAAGCAAAACAGAGAGGCAAGGTAACACGGGGCGCGCATGGGGAGGACGTCATTTCATGGCCAGTTCCTTCAACACCTTCAGCAGCTTTTCATCCGCCTCCGGCCGGGTCTGGCGGAGGCGGCTGATAAACTCGTAGTCGTTCCACATCTCCACCGGCGGCAGCGAGGCAACTTGAGAAACGGTCTCCACACTGTGAGCAACGTTCGCCAGCGCCAGCGCCATCCTCTGGCGCCGGACGGTTCGGTATTGCCAACAGCTTAACGCAACGACGACGAGGAGCAGGCACGCGGCGGCGAACTGTTGAGCAGGGCGGCGCAGTCCGAGCCGGCGGAAGATTCGGGGTGTGCGCCGGTGTCGCCGTTCTTCGCGTTCGACCGCTTCGAGGACCTGCGCGGCGAAATTGGTGGCCAGCGGCGCGTCCGGCAGCCGGTGAAGCAACTGGCTCAGCGCCATTTCCTCTTCCCAGACTGCCTTCGCCGATGGGTCGGACGCCAGGTGCGCGTGCAACCGCGCCTCTTCGCCAGCGGTCAGTTTGCGGCGCGTTGCGTTTTCGAGGAGTAGATTGAATTCAGCATCGTTCATGTCCTGTGCTTCCTGCTAAAACCGCAGGTGGGACAAAGTTGCGGTCATTTCCCGGAAATTTTCCACACGCCACTCCGCAAGTATGGCTTCAACTTTTGCTTCAAGGTCTCCCGTCCACGGTGAATAAGCGACTTGGTAGCGGACAGCGAGCAGCCAAGCACTTTAGCGATGTCCTCGTAGGAAAGCTCATCCTGACGGCAAAGCAAAATGGCGAGGCGCTGATTCTCCGGCAGTTCCGACAAAGCCTGTTGAATCTTGTGTTCGAGCTCCCGGTGGAGCAGCACGTCCGGCGGCGAAAAGGTTTTAGCGTCCTCAAACTGGCGCAAGGGTTGGCCTTCGTGCTCGGGATGGGGCGCCTCGAGCGAATCGGCGGGATGCCGCGAGCGCCGTCGGATTTCGTTCAGGCATAAATTGCGCGCGATGGTAAAGAGCCAGGTTGTAAATTTCGCGGAGACTCGATAGCGGTCGGCCGATTTGTAAACCTGCACAAAGACGTTTTGGGCGAGGTCCTCGGCTTCGGTGGCGTCGCCGAGCGCGCGGTAAACGAGGTTCATCACGGGCTGCCTGTATTTGTTCACCAGTTCCTCGAAAGCCTGGCGGTCAGACTGGCATCGGGATCGAGGTTGGCCGCCATGGCCGTGCATGCTAACAAAAACCGGAAGCGCCACAAGGTTGCGTTCGGTTGCGCGCCAAGCGTCGGATGCTTGCGTTCGCCGCCGGTTGTTCCTAAGTTGCGCCGATGCCAACGCTGTTGGAGAAAATTGTGGCCGACGCCTCCGTGCGCCTGCCACTGCCGACGGGCCAGCAGCCCTCGCGGGAACTGGCTCGCTACAAAGGCTTCCTCAAGGTTGAATCCCACCGGCTCAAGATGCTGCATCGCGCCGGCGCCGGCGGCCGCGAAATTTGCCAGGCCCGCGCCGCCGTGCTGGACGTCCTGCTGCGCTACATCATGAAAGCGGTTGAAGGCAGCACCCGGGTTGAAGGCAAAACGCCGCCGCCCGATTTCGCGTTGGTGGCCATGGGCGGCTACGGTCGCGGCGAGCTGAACCCACAGAGCGACATTGACGTCATGTTTCTGCACAACGGCGACCCGATCTCGGCAGCACGCGGCAAGCCGCATCCCTATCTGTCGGCGCTCACGGACGGCTTGCTTTACACCCTTTGGGACATCGGCTTGAAGGTCGGCCATTCGGTGCGGACGGTTGACGACTGCGTCAAGGTCGCCAACAGCGACATGCAGTCGAAGACGTCGCTCATCGAAGCCCGGTTCATCACCGGCGACGAGAGGATGTTCAAATACATGGAAACGGTCGTGCTGGCCCGGTGCGTGCGAGGATTTGAAGACGAATACATTGCGGCGCGGCTGGCGGATCAAGAGGCGCGACGCGCGAAGTTTGGAAATTCCGCGACGATGCAGGAGCCCAACATCAAGAACGGATGCGGCGGCCTGCGCGATTTTCAGAGCCTCATCTGGATGGCCTTTTTCAAATACCGCACGCGGTCTCTGGCCGAACTCCAAAAGCGTGAGCTGATCAGCGAAAGCGAGAGAAAACAACTTGAAGCCGCCTACGATTTTTTGCTTCAGGTGCGCAACGACCTGCACTACCACGTCAACCGACCGGCGGACGTGCTCAGCAAAAGCATTCAGCCGACCATTGCACACAACCTCGGTTATTCCGACCGTTCGCCGGTCAAGCGCCTTGAAGCGTTCATGGGCGACCTGTACAGCCACATGCGGAACATCTACCTCATCACCCGCACGCTCGAACAGCGCCTCGCGCTCTCGCCGCATCCCGAGCGGCGGCTGCCGTCGTTCGGTGATTTGCTCCGCCAGGGTCGGCACCGTTTTCAGCAGCAACTCGTGGATGGGTTCAAGTGCATCGACGGAGAGATTCGTCCGGTCTCCGCTCGCGTCTTGCGCGACCAGCCGCGCCGCTTGATGCGGGTTTTCCTTTACGCTCAGCAGCGCGGACAGAAGCTCCAGGCCCACCTGGCGCAGATGATCCGCAACCAGCTTTCGCTCGTGGACCGCGCCTTTCTGCGTGACCAGCACGTGCGCGAAACGTTTCTGGAAATCCTCAACCAGCGCGGCAACGTGGCGCCAATTTTGCGCGCGATGCACGAGGTCGGGTTGCTCGGCAAATATCTGCCGGAATTCGGCCGGTTGACCTGCCTGGTGCAGCACGAGTTCTATCACCAATACACCGCCGACGAGCACACACTGGTCTGCCTCGAACAGCTCGACCGGATCTGGGAAGCAGAGAAGGCGCCGCACAGCAATTACTCGGAAATTTTCCGCAGCGTGGAGCGGCCCTTTGTGCTTTACCTCGCGCTGCTGCTTCACGACGCGGGCAAAGCCAGGCGCATCGGCAAACATTCCGAAATCGGCGGCCAACTTGCTGTCAACGTCGCCAAACGCCTCGGTCTCGACGCCGCCACCACTCACTCGCTGCGGCTGGTGATCGAGCATCACCTGACGATGACGCAAATCTCACAGCGTCGCGACCTGGACGACCCAGCGGTTATTCGCAACTTCGCCGCGCAAATTCAAAACCCCGAGCATCTGAAGCTGCTCACGCTCCACACGTTTGCCGACACGCTCGGCACGAGCGACAAGTTGTGGAACGGTTTCAAAGATTCATTGCTGCTGTTGCTTTTCCACAAAACGATGGAGCAACTTACCGGCGGCACGGCGTTCATCCGCGCCGAGGAAAAGCAGCGCGCATTGCTCGCCGATCAAGTCCGCCAATTGATGGCGGACACCTGCAGTCAAGAAGAACTTCAGGCGCACTTCGCGACCTTGCCGCCGCGTTATTATCAGATTCACTCCGCGAAAGACATTCTGGCCGACCTCACTCTGGTGCATCGGTTCATGCGCCACCAGCTCGTGGATG
>Ga0209154_1002464_pt1 | contig 10334 bp, 6 predicted proteins | sample GraSoiAngelo_121_FD_185878 | JGI IMG/M metagenome (GOLD analysis project Ga0209154, IMG submission 185878) | Grasslands soil microbial communities from the Angelo Coastal Reserve, California, USA - 14_0919_12_20cm (SPAdes) (version 2) | ecosystem: Environmental > Terrestrial > Soil > Grasslands ... | reverse complement strand
GCAGGCGGTCGAGCTCCTGTTGTTTCGACAGCTCCTTCGAGATCTCGAGCAGCAGCTCGAGCTTCTTTTCCCGCAGCTCCTCGAGCGACTTCGCCGTGACCTTCAAGTGCGAGGCGCCCGAGGGGGTGGCGGTGACGATCGCCGGGACGCCGCCCGACACGTTCACCGGGAGCTGGCGCACGATCGTGCCGCCGGCGGGCTTCGCGCCCGTGAACTCGGCCGACACCTGCGGCACCACCTTGGGGTGCAGCGGGGCGCGGACCTCCTTCACTCGGAACGCGACCTTGCCGAAGGTGACGACGTCGTTTTCCGTGGCGAGCGCCTCGCTGATGCGCGCGCCGTTCAGGAAGGTGCCGTTGGAGGAGCCGACGTCCTTGACCTTCACGCCCCCATCGACGAGGGATACCTCGGCGTGTCGCCGCGAGATGGTCGGATCGTAAATCGGCACGTCGCTCGTGACCGCCCGCCCTACGACCACGAGGCGTCCGGGCTGGAGGTCGATGGACTGCTCGCCCGTCGTGCTCAGCAGCTTGAACACAGCGAAAAGATAGACGCCAAGGCGCCAAGACGCCAAGACACAAGGGCGCTCAGTCTCGCGCCTTCGCGAGCGCCAGGGCCTTCAACACCGCCTGCGCCTTCGCCTCGGTTTCGGCGAACTCGCGCGCCGGATCGGAGTCGGCCACGATCCCCGCCCCCGCCTGCACCGTGACGCGATCTTTCTGTACCAGGGCACAGCGGATTGCGATCGCGGTGTCGAGACTCGTCGCACCCCAGCCGACGTAGCCCACAGCGCCGGCGTATGGCCCCCGCCGCTCCGGCTCGAGTTCGTCGATGATCTCCATGGCGCGTACCTTGGGCGCGCCCGTCACGGTGCCCGCGGGAAAGCACGCCTTGAACACGTCGAGCGCGTCGTAGCCTTCGCGCAGTCGTCCCCGCACCTCGCTCACGAGGTGCTGCACGTGGGAGTAGCGCTCCACCTGCAGCAGATCGGTCACGCGCACGCTTCCGAACCGCGCCACGCGGCCCACGTCGTTGCGCCCCAGGTCGACGAGCATCATGTGCTCGGCCCGCTCCTTTTCGTCGGCGAGCAGTCGCGCGGCGAGCAGCTCGTCTTCTTCGTGCGTGCGGCCGCGCGCGCACGTCCCGGCGATCGGGCGCACTGTCACCTCGCCCCCTTCCACCCGCACCAGCACTTCGGGCGAGCTCCCCACCAGCGCGAAGTCGTCGAGCGCGAGGTAGAACAGATAGGGGGCCGGGTTCAGCGCCCGCAGGTAGCGATACAGCAGCAGCGGATCCACGGCCCCGAGCGCGTCCTGACGGCGCGACAGGACCGTCTGGAAGGCGTCACCCGCGACGATGTACTCGTGCACCCGCGCCACGTCCCGCTCGAACGCGGCGCGTGGGTAGCGCGACTCCGTGGCCACCGGCGCAATGCCGTCCTGCAAGGCGAGCGGGGCCAGGTCGTGGCGCTGGCGGAGACGCGCCACGATTTCGTCGAGCCGCGCCTCCGCGGCGTCGTACAACCGCAGCCGGGCGGCGCCGGCGGCGCGGGGGGGCACCTCGACGTTGGCCACCACGATGGCGCGCCCGAACAGGTTGTCGAGGATCACGACCGTGTCCGCGATCATCATCACGGCGTCGGGCACGCCCAGCGTGTCGGCGGGCGGATGGGGCAGGCGCTCCACGGTGCGAACCAGATCGTAGCCCAAGTAGCCCACCGCTCCGCCCGTGAAGCGGGGGAGGCCCGGGACCGGGACGGCGGCCAGGGCGCGCATGCGCTGGGCGAGATCGCCGATCGGGTCGTCCGTCCGGCCCACGACCTCCCAGCCGCCGGCCTTCGTCCAGCGGTCGATCATGCGACCGCCCCCGCGGGAGCGCCACACCTCGCGCGGCTCGGTGCCGAGGAAGGTGTAGCGGGCCCAGCGCTCGCCCCCGACCAACGATTCGAGCAGGAACGCGAACGGCGGGCGGGCGACCTTGACGAAGGCGGCCAGCGGCGTGTCGGCGTCGAGCACGACCTCGCGCACCACGGGGACCATGCCGCCCTGCTCGGCGCGCGCCAGGAAGTCCGCGCGGGCGTCGCTCATCGGGGGGGGAGCGGGGTAGAGGGGATATGCGACTCGTCGCCACGGCGCTCGCCCTGACCGGCCTCGGCCTGCCGATCCGGGTCGACGCCCAGACGTGGGGCTCGGATTCGGCGGTCGCGCTGGCGCGCCGGGCCGCGCTGCGCCGCAGCGGCGCCGCCGCCGACAGCACGCTCCACGACTACAAGGCCCAGGCCCACGGCTTCCTGTTCTTTCTGGGCGCCTTCGGCGAAGGGCTCGCCGACCCTCCGCGTCTCGTCAAGGCGGACCAATTGGAGCTGGAAGTGTACTGGAGGGCCCCGGCGAGCAGCAAGCAGCGTGTCGTCGGCTGGCGCGATCAAGCCGAGCTCCCCACCGACATCAACTACCACCGCGACCACCTCGGTATCATCCAGAATAACTTCGGCGCCGCCATCCGGTTGGGCGAGGGGGACGAAGTGCGGGACGTGCCGCACCCGCTCTCGTCGGTGGGCCTGGGTCTGTACGACTTCGCGCTCGGCGACACCACCATCATCGCGCTCCCCGAGCGCGAGGTCCGCGTGGTGGCGCTGCGCGTGCGGCCCAAGAGCTTCGACCTGCCGCGCATCGTGGGCACCCTCTATCTGGACGCGGCGACGGCCGATCTGGTGCGGATGGCGTTCAACTTCACACCCCGCTCCTACCTGGACGGCCAGCTCGAGGACGTGAGCATCGTGCTCGACAACGCGCTGTGGGAGCAGCGCTACTGGCTGCCGTATCGCCAGGAGATCGAGATCCGGCGCCGCGCCACGTGGCTGGACGTGCCGGCGCGCGGCATCATCCGGGCGCGCTGGGAGATCGACGGCTACGTATTCAACGTCGGGCTGGCGCAGAGCTGGTTCGCCGGCGACGAGATCTCGTTCCTTCCCAAAGCGGAGCGGGACTCGTTTCCGTGGACCGAGCCGCTCGCCGCCGCCCTCGAGAACGTGGCCGAGCCCGTGCGGCGCGACGACCTGGAGCGGGTCCGCGCCGAGGTCGAGCAGATCGCCGGGCGCCGCGCCCTCACCGGACTTCGGGCCAACCGCCTCGGGGTGCGCAGCCTCTCCGATCTGGTGCACGCCAACCGCGTGGAGGGGCTCGCGGCCGGCGCCGGCGTCGTGTTGCGTGGCGGGGGCGAGCGGCGCGAGCTGCGCCTGCGCACGAGCTACGGGTTCGGCGACCGGCGCGGCAAAGGCGCCCTGACCGTGGTGGAGCGCCGGGGCCGGGGCGCGGTCGACGTGAGCGCCTATCGCGACGTGCGCGACGTGGGAGATTGGCCCGTGATCGCCCCGCTGCAGAACTCGTTCGCGGCCCAGGAATTCGGGCACGACTACGGCGACTATTACCTGGCGCAGGGGGCGCGCCTGACGTATCGCCACGGCGTCGGTGTGCGCGCGGAGTGGCGCGTTGCGGCCAGCCGCGAGTCGTTCCGCTCGCTCGCCGTCGCCGCCACGCCCGCGAACGGCAGTTTCCGGCCGAATCCGGCCCTGGGCGGACCGGCGGTGGACTTGCTGCAGCTCGCGCTCGAGCGCCGCAGCGAAGGGTTCGCCGTGCGGCGCGACCTGCACGTGGAGACGATGCTCGAAGCCGGGCGCGAGGACGGTGGCGAGGCGTATCTCCGTCTCTCCGGCGCCGGCCACGTGCTGCTCCCCGTCGGAGCCACGCGCCTGCTCATTCGGGCACAAGGTGGCGGCGCGAGCGCGCGGCTCCCGGCACGCCGCGCGTTCGTACTCGGCGGGCGCGGTACCTTGCTCGGCGACCCGTTCCGCGCCTGGGGCGGCCGGCGCATGGGCCTGGTGCACGTGGAGTGGCGCGTGCCGATGCCGTTCCCGTCGCTCGGGGTTGGGCCGTACGCGCGCACCCCGCGTACGGTCACCCTCGCCCCGTTCGTCGCCATGGGCTGGGCGGACCGTCCGGTCGCGAGCACGCCGTGGCTGGCCACCGACGGCGCCCGCACTACGCTCGGGCTCGCCGTCGAGTGGCTGGGTGTGTTCCGTTGCGAGGCGGGGTTCGGCACCGCGACGCACCGCATGGGAATCGCGTTCGATGTGTCGCGGGACTTTTGGGGAATACTGTGAGGCAGGTTGGGGAGGTTCGGGAGGTTGGTGGAGGTTGGAGGAGGTTGCTCCGCGCGCGATGCAACCTCCCCCAACCTCCACAACCTCCACCAACCTCCCCAACCTCCCGCAGGTTCACTACCTTGTCTTGAATGGCAGACACCACCTTCCCCGATGAATGGCTGGCCCACTCCCTCGAGGGGGTGGTCACGCCGGAGCTCGTCGCCGAGCTGCGGGAGAAGGCCGCGCCCCAGGCGACCCTGTGGGAGACGCTCGTCGCCCAGAAGGTCGTGAACGACGAGCAGATTCTCACCGCGCTCTCCACGCGGTTTCGATTGAAGATCGCCGAGCTGGACAAAGCGGACCCGACGGCGAAGGAGCGGGTCCCCGAGCAGGTCGCCCGGCGCTATCACATCCTCCCGTTCCACGCCACCGATTCCTACCTCGAAATCGCCACCGCGAACCCGTTCGATCTGGACGCGGAGAAGGCGCTCGCGTTCGCGACGGCCCGCGAGATCCGCATGCTGCTGCTCGCGCCGTCCAAGATCGCCGAGCGGCTGGACGAGATGTACCGCCCCGAGAAGGCGGTCGACAAGCTGCTCGAGGGCATGGAGAACTCCGCCGCGTTGGAGCACCTGCAGGACACGGCGCCCGACGAGATCGCCATCGCCGCCTCCGAGGCGGAGGCGAGCCAGCGTCCGGTGGTGCGGCTGGTGGATCTGATCATCTCGGAGGGTATTCTCGCGCGCTCGAGCGACATCCACATCGAGCCGGAAGAGGGCGGGGTGGCGGTGCGCTATCGCATCGACGGCGTGTTGCGCCAGGTGATGAAGATTCCGCGCCAGGCGGGACTGCCCCTGATCTCGCGCATCAAGATCATGTCGTCGCTCGACATCGCGGACCGGCTGCGGCCGCAGGACGGCCGTGCCCGCGTGGCGGTGAACGGCCAGCCGATCGACCTGCGCGTGTCGACGCTGCCCGCCTCCCTGGGCGAGAAGATCGTGATCCGCATCCTCGATTCCCGCGCCACGGTCAAGTCGCTCGACTCGTTGGGGCTCAATACCAACGAGACGGAGGGCATCAAGCGGCTGCTCGAGAACCACGAGGGCATCATCCTCGTTACCGGCCCGACCGGCTCGGGCAAGACCACGACCCTGTACTCCTGCATCAATCAGATCAAGAGCGAGGGCGTGAACATCGTCACGGTCGAAGATCCGGTGGAGTACCGGATGCAGGGGATCGTGCAGGTGCAGGTGCAGGAGAAGGCCGGCCTGACGTTCGCCTCGGCGCTGCGCTCGATCCTGCGCCAGGACCCCAACGTCGTGCTGATCGGGGAGATCCGGGATCGCGAAACGGCGCAGATCGCCGTGCAGGCGTCGCTCACCGGCCACCTGGTGCTCTCCACCCTGCACACCAACGATGCGTCGAACGCGGTCACCCGGCTCGTGGACATCGGCGTGGAAGCCTACAAGATCGCCGCGGCGTTGCGGGGCGTGCTGGCCCAGCGGCTGATGCGCAGGTTGTGCCCCACCTGCAAGCAAGTGTGGATGGAGACCCCCGCCGACCGGTTCCGGAAGTGGCTTCCCAAGGGCACCCCGCTGTACCGTGCCGCCGGCTGCCCCGATTGCGCCATGACGGGATACCGCGGCCGCTTCTCGATCGTCGAGGTGCTGACCGTCACGCCCGAGGTGGAGCGGCGTATCGCGTCGGGCGAGACCGCGGAGCACATCGCTGGCGCCGCGCGGCGCGGGGGAATGAAGGGGATGTGGGAGTCCGGGCTCGAGCACGTGCTGCGGGGTGAATCCACCCTCGACGAGCTCACGCGCGTCGTCGAAATCCCGCAGGAGGACGAGGAGCCGCCCGCGGCGGCGGCGGCACCGCGGCGCCCGGGCGGCGGCGTGCCGCAGCCGCAGTTCGCGCCGCACGCCGGCGCGGCGCTCGCCCCCGAGCCCACCGCCGACGCGCTGGTGGAGCACTTTGAGCTGCTGGAGGAGCCCGCTCCCCCGCGGCGCTCCGGCCCGCACGGCCTCCCCGCCGTCAAAGTCCTGCTCGTAGACGACGAGGACAGCCTGCGCAAGGTGATGCGCGACCTGCTGGAGCGCGACGGCTACGACGTGGCCGAGGCGCGCGACGGCGTGCAGGCGCTGGACCAGATCGATCGGGTCGGACCCGACATCATCGTGCTGGACCTGAATCTCCCCGGGCTCGACGGGTACGGCGTGCTGTCGCATCTGCGGTCGCGCCCGGCGACGGCGTCGATCCCGGTCATCGTGCTCACCGCCAAGGGCGACGAGGACAACGAAGTGCGCGTGTTCGAGCTCGGCGCGGACGACTTCCTCACCAAACCGTTCCGCGCGCGCGCGCTCTCGGCCCGGCTCGAGGCGGTGCTCGGCCGTCGTCGCTGACCTCTCCCCTCTCTCTTCTGTGTGACGTCCATTCAGGTCTCGTTCGTCGACGTCTACGTGGTGCGTCCGAGCGGCCCAACACTCGATGTGCTCGCATTGCGGCGCGCGGCGGGTGGCCGCTCCCCGGGCTCATGGGAGACGGTGCACGGGCACATCGAGCCCGGCGAGACGCCGGTCGAGGCGGCGCTGCGCGAGCTGCGGGAAGAAACGGGACTCGCGCCCGCGCGGCTGTACAATCTGTCGCGGGTGGAGGCGTTTTACCGTCACCGCACGGATGAGATCGCGCTGATTCCCGTGTTCGCGGGCGTCGTGGATGCCGGCGCGGAAGCGCGGCCCTCGTCCGAGCACGACCGCGTCGAGTGGCTGGCGCCGGCCGTGGCCGCCGGGCGCTTCGCCTGGCCGCGGGAGCGCAGAGCACTGGACGACGTTTTGTCAATCCTCCGCTCCGGGGATGCGGGCTTGCTGGAAGACGTGCTGCGGGTATGCTAGGGGCGGATCGGGCGGACCGACTGAAGACCTGGACGAGCGCCGACGGAATGTGAATCCGTTCTATCACCGCATCTATCGCGTAGTACGCCACATCCCCAAGGGCCGCGTCGCCACGTACGGTCTCGTGGCGCGGCTGGCCGGCCGGCCCGGCGCCGCGCGCACGGTCGGCTGGGCCCTCTCGGCGCTTCCCGAAGACGCCGATGTTCCCTGGTGGCGCGTCCTCAACGCGGCGGGCCGGATCTCGCTCTCCGGGGCGGACCACGGGTCCGTCGTACAGCGCGCGCTCTTGCTCCGAGAGGGCGTGAAGTTTGCCCAGGGCGGCGCGGTGAACCTCGCGGTGTTCGGGTGGCCGGCCGAGGCCTACGACAGCGCGCCCGCCGCCCACACCCGCGCCGCCTCGTCCCGCAGATCGCGCAGGTTGAAAGGCTTGCGGACGTAGCGCAGGCCGAGCCGCGCCAGCGCGTCGTCTGCTCCCGGCCGCACGTCCCCCGTCGCCACGAGCACCCGGTCCTTGAGGGCCGGCAGCGTTTCCACCAGGCGCGTCACGAACAGGTGATCGCGCGCCCGCGCCTGCGCGTCGGCGAGGATCAGGTCGTACGCGCGGGCGCCGGCGAGATCGAGCCCGTGCTGGGCGTTGCGCGCCACGTCGACCGTGTGGCCTTCCCGCCCGAACAGCGCTTTCACCATGCGGCGCACCGCCGGATCGTCGTCGACGAGCAGGATCGCCCGCTTCGCCGACGGGGGTGCGGGCGCCGGCTCGGGCACGGGGGTGGAATGCAGCGCCACGCCGGCCGGCGCCGGGGGCAGGTCCACCAGAAACACCGCCCCGCCTTCCGCCGGCCGCTCCACCGCGATGCGCCCGCCGTGCGCTTCCACGATCGAATACGTGATCGAGAGCCCCAGACCCGTTCCCTGACCAGGCTCCTTGGTGGTGAAGAACGGCGTGAAGAGATGCGGCAAGTCGTCGTCCGCGATGCCCCCACCGGAGTCCGCGACCCTCATGCGCACGCGGTCGTCGAACGAGGTGGCGATCCGGATCACGCGTGGCCGATCCGGTGGATTCTCCGCCACGGCCTGCGCCGCGTTGTTCAGCAGGTTCAACAGCACCTGCTGCAGCGCGTGTTGGTCACCCAGCACCGGCGGGACCGTGCCCAGGTCCTTCTCGACGGCGATGTCCTTGAGAGTCAGGTCGTAGCTCATGAGCAGCAGCGTCCGCTGGATCACGTCGTTCAGATCCACGGGCGCCTGCTCGGCGGGACCCTTGCGCGCGAACGTGAGCAGGTTGCGCACGATCCGCCCGGCGCGGTCCGCCTGCTCGTGAATCACACGCAGGTGGCCGCGATCCTTGGCACCGAGCTCCTTCTGCTCGAGCAGGAACTCGGACAGGCCGGCGATCGAGGTGAGCGGATTGTTGAGCTCGTGGGCGACGCCGGAGACGAGCTGACCGACCGCGGCGAGCTTCTCGCTCTGGATCAGGTGGGATTCCATCGCCTGCTGGTCGGTCACGTCCTCCACCAGCACCACGACGCTCTGGTCGTGCGCCCCCCCCGTTGCGGGGATGCGTGCGGCGGTCACCCGGATCGCACGTCCCAGCGTGGCCGAGCGCAGCACGAACGGCTGCACCCGATCGCCCGCGCGCGCCGCCGTAAGTAGCTCCGCCAGGGGTGGCGACGCACCCACCAGGGCTTGGACCAGATCGCATCCGATGACATTGGCGATCGGAGCCCGCAGCATCTCGGCGAAGGAGCGGTTGGCCCGGCGCACCCGTCCCGCGTCGTCCACCACCGCGATGCCCTCGCTCAGGGAATCGAACGCCGTCTCCCACTGCTCCTTCGCGTGCCGCACCATCTCGAAGAAGCGCGCATTGGCAATCACGATGGCGGCGTGCGTCGCCACCGTGGAAAGCAGCCGGATGTCCTCCGCCGCAAACCCGCCGCCGCGCGGGTTCGCGATCACCAGGGTTCCCACCACCACGCCGTGGGCGCGCAGCGGGACCGCCGCCGCGGAGTCGGCCTGCACGTCCCCCACCAGCCGCGTCGGCTCCCCGCCCGAGCTGCGCACCAGCTCGAGCCGCTCGCGGCCCAGCGACCGCACGACCAGACCGGGATCGTCCGCCCCGATGGCGCGACCCGCCAGCGCCGCCAGCGTACCGTCGGCGGCGGTGACCTGCAGCAGGGGGCGATCCTCGCGTCCTGCTCCGGCTCCCCCCGCCGCCTCGCCGTCCAGCGTCAGGGCGACAAGGGCTCCCTGGGCGTCGAGAAACCGCATCGCGTAGCGCACCACCTGCTCGACGATGCGGTCGAGCTGCAGCGATCCCGACAGGATGAACGACAGCTCCTGGAGGGAGAACAGCTCCGACAGGCGGCGGTTCAGCTCGTCCGCCGCCCGCCGGCGGTCGCGCTCGCTGTGTCGCAAGCGGCGGCTCAGCCGCAGCGACCAGCCCACGGCCCCCACGGCGGCGATGGCGAGCAGGGCAATCAGGATGCGCATGAGGGACAACAATAATGTTGCTCGACCGGTCTAATCCCGACTGAGAACCTCGGATATCCAGGGTTGATCACCGATCTGAGCTCGGTGATCCCCGGGCTGGCGCCCGGGGTCAGTCGGGATCCGGAGGCAAAGTGACCCCGGGCGCAAGCCCGGGGTCGCGCAGGGGCCCGCCGCCGATCAGCCCCCCAATCGCCTCCCTTAGCTCTGCTATCCCCTCGTTCTGCTGCGCACTCGTCGCGACCAGCTGATCGGCGTCGAGCGCGAGTATCTCACGCAGGTCGCGCTCGCGGGTGAGTCGCTCGCCGCGGGATAGCTTGTCGCTCTTGGTCAAGGCTGCTAGGACACGGGTCTCACGCCCTGCGAACAGCTGCTGCATCGCCCGGTCTTCGGCCGAGGGCTCCCGACGGCTGTCGAGCAGCCAAAGCACGCCTGCGAGCCGCGGGCGGGCCAGGGTGTGGGTGATGAGCTGGCGGAACCCACGGCGATCGGCCTGGGAGGCGCGTGCGTAACCGTAGCCGGGGAGGTCGAGAAAATAAAAGGCTCGGTGCGCGGTGCGCGGTTGTTCCCGATGCGCATCGGGTGGTCGGTCCTCAACGGGCGCAACCGCGGACTGCGCACCGCGTACCAAGGGTATTTCGTAAACGTTCAACAGCCGCGTCTTGCCGGGCGTCCCGGACACTTTGGCTATCCGTCGCCCCGCCAGGGCATTCAGCAGGCTCGACTTGCCTACGTTCGATCGACCGATGAGCGCGACTTCAGGGAGTGCCGGGGTGAGGGAAGCGTCGGCCCTGGGGAACGAGCCGATGAAGCGA
>Ga0209154_1002458_pt1 | contig 10347 bp, 16 predicted proteins | sample GraSoiAngelo_121_FD_185878 | JGI IMG/M metagenome (GOLD analysis project Ga0209154, IMG submission 185878) | Grasslands soil microbial communities from the Angelo Coastal Reserve, California, USA - 14_0919_12_20cm (SPAdes) (version 2) | ecosystem: Environmental > Terrestrial > Soil > Grasslands ... | reverse complement strand
GTGGTGGGCCAACCCGTGGAGCTGTCCGTCGGTGAAGAGGGAGTACTAGTCAAACGGACCGGAAGGCCGAAATTGACGCTGGCGCAGAAGCTTGCTGTGTTTGATCCCGCTCAGCACGGCGGCGAGGCGATGGCTACGCATCGCGTAGGCGCCGAGGAACTTTGATGGCTGGGCGCCTCTCCTGGAGTCCGAGTCGCGGTGACATGATCTGGATCGACTGCAGTCCGCAGGTCGGGAGGGAGACGAAGGACGTACATCCCTTGCTGGTGCTGTCTCCGCGGGAATTCAATGTGCGCACCGGCATCGTGATAGGTCTTCCGATGACGACGGCGCGCTACAACGAGACCAACCCTTTCGCGATTCGTTTCGTAGGTCCGAAGGGCGCAGTGAGCTATATCCTCGGGCATCAACCGAAGTCGTTTGATTGGAGCGCGCGCGCCGCTAAGCCACATCCGTGGAAGCAGGTGACGGAAGAGACGTTTGGGCTCGCGTGCGAAACACTTAACCAGATCATCTTGATTGGCAGCTGATGACGCGGTCTAGACCCAAACTGTCAAAGTCGCACTAACCGCCCGCCAGGCAACTATCCAGCACGGGTCGTTAGCGATACGCCGCTCTGAACGGAAGGTCCTTGAACAAATTGGTAGCGGGGGGCCGCTTCGAGCTTTATAGCGCGTACCCCATCCGCGTCCCGGCAGTTTCGGCGAGCGTCGTGCGGACGACGTGACACCCTTTGCAGCAGGCTGCATCAGGGTGCACAGCTCCGGTGTGATTCGTCAGGAGTGCGAGACAATCGACGAATCGCCGCCGGCGTGACCAACCCGTCCCAAAGAATTGCTACGTTGTGCTACAGATGCTACGCTGGCCGCCCATGAAGAGTCGAATAATCACCCAGCGGGAGCTTCGCAATCAGTCGGGCGCCGTACTTCGCGAGGTGGAGGCGGGACGAACGATTGTCGTGACCCGCAACGGTACGCCGGTCGGGGAACTGCGGCCGATTGGGCGGCACCGATTTGTGCCTCGGGCGACTATCGTCGACGCAGCAGCTCGCGCACCCCGGATCGATGCCGACCGTTTTCGTGCGGACCTGGATGCTGTGATTAACCCGCACATCAATGGCTGACCCGACGCGCGGCGTGCTCGACACGTCCGTGGTGATCGATCACGACGTGATCGAGGCCGCGCTACTGCCCGACGAGTCGGCGATATCTGCAGTGACACTCGCCGAACTCGCAGCCGGGCCTCACGCTACCGAAAATAAGGATGAACGCGCTCGCCGCCAGGACCGATTGCACTGGGCGACTACAACATGGGACCCGTTGCCGTTTGATGCAGAATCAGCGCGGATGTACGGGAGGATGTTTGCAGCTGCGCGAGCCGCCGGACAGTCTAGCCGTGCGCGCCTGGCAGACCTGCTCATCGCTTCAACAGCCGCGGCCAACGGGTTGCCGCTCTATACGCGTAATGCCTCCGATTTTGACGCGCTGAAGCGCATCATCAAGGTCATCGGCATTTAGAGAGGGCAGTGGCCACACGGCCATGCTGCTCCGCCCGGTTGTGGCCGCATTGACGACGACAGTCCGTTGCAAAGCGCCGCAAACCGTTGCAATTGGTAGGTGAGTTGTATTTCGAACACCCCTGAATTTGCTGATATTCCCTCCGTTAATCATGCTCACTGAGCCACGTCCGCTATGGGGGCGCTTCACGATGAAGAGCGTTGAGCATTTGACGGCCCTTAATGCCGCGGTGATTGCGCAGATCATGCCGAGGCTGCAGCTGCGAACCCTCACGGTGGATGTCGATGGGGTGGTCGTCTCGACCGGTCTTCAAGGTCGAGCGAGCTCGCCGCGGCTACAACCCCCATCGTCGCAAGGTCCCGAGCTACTACCCGATCACGGCGCACCTGGCTGAGACCACGCACGTGCTGCGCGTGCGCAATCGCTCGGGCAACGTGCACGATAGCAAGGGCTCTGTGGGGTTCCTGCGGGAACTCGCATCGCTCACCCCGTGCTTGCGCGCCAGTTCCATCGCCTTCGCGCCAGCATCGAGCTGCTTCAGGATCGCGATGATCTTCTCTTCGGAAAATCGGGACTTCTTCATTCGAGTTCTCCCTGGGGGAAAACTCTACTCCCGAGTGGTCCTGATCGTCAGGGGGTTACAGCGCAAGCGCACGTGTGGGAGTTGCCATGCCAGAGTAGGTCACTGCCAGGCTCTCATACAGGGAAAGGCCTCGACGCTTCACGGCGTCGGGGCTTTTTTCTTTGCGGCGTCCCGTCGCAGGGCCGGCCCATCCCTATCCGCGCGGCGGCTACTCTCCAGTGACGATCCCACAACTTGATCTAGAAGCTGCGGCCTAACTGGTATGACAACGCAGCAATCAAGCCCGCACACGGAATGGTCAAAACCCATGCCCAAACGATTCGCGACGCCAAGCCCCAGCGCACTGCTGAGACACGCCTGGACAGTCCAACACCAATAATTGCACCCGTGATGGTGTGTGTAGTGGAAACCGGTATGCCGAGCCCAGTGGCAATAAATAGCGCAATCGCGCCAGAGGTTTGCGCGCAGAAACCGCCGGATGGACGAATGCGCGTAATGCCCATGCCCATGGTACGAACAATGCGCCAGCCACCGAATAGCGTGCCCAGGCCCATGGCGATCTGGCATGAAATCACTACCCAGAACGGCACATGAAAATCACCTTGCAAGTAACCGTTAGCGTAGAGGAGTACCGCGATAATACCCATCGTTTTTTGCGCGTCATTACCACCGTGGCCCAGGCTATACAGCGATGACGAAATAAACTGCAATTTATTAAATCTTCTTTCAACCGGGTAGGGCGATGATTTCTCGAACAACCACAATACAATCACCATCAGTACCAGGGCCAGCAACATACCAAATAATGGCGACAGAATAATGGCCAGCGAAGTTTTAATTAAACCCTGGACAACAATTGCGCCAGAGCCTGCTTTGGCAACACCTGCACCTACCAGGCCGCCCACCAGCGCATGCGAGGAGGATGACGGAATACCAAACCACCAGGTAATCAGGTTCCATGAAATGGCGCCGCATAATGCGCCAAATATCACAGCATTATCGATAACTTCTTTGGAGATAATGCCTTTGCCTACAGTGTTTGCCACATGCAAGCCAAAAAACAAAAAAGCGACCACGTTAAAAAATGCCGCCCAAAGCACAGCTGCCTGTGGTGTGAGTAAGCGTGTAGAAACCATGAGTGCGATGGAGTTTGCCGCGTCGTGGAAGCCATTCATGAAATCGAATATGAGGGCAACTACCACCAGCAACGCCATAATGACAATTGCGTGATCCATGTCTTGCGCTTTAAATGCGTTCCAAAACTACACCGTGAACAAGGTCTGCTACATCCTCACAGCTATCTACTGCCTCTTCAAATAAGTCATAGAGTTCTTTTGAACGGATGAGTGTGCGTGCATCAGATTCTTCGGCAAATAAGCGCCGCATGCCAGCCCGCATTACATGATCCGCTTCGCCCTCAATACCACTGATTTCATCGCAAGTACGCAAAATGCGGCCGGCATTTTTGATGTCAGCCAGCATGTTGACAGCATCCCTTACTTTTTCTGAGGCGCGCAACAAAAGCTGCGCAAGTGCTACGATCTCTGGTGTAAAGCTCGTCTGACCGTAAATGTTGACGCTTTGAGGAATGTCTTCCATGTAGTCAACAATATCGTCCAGCGCCTTGGCTAGCTCGCGAATTTCGCGGCGGTCAAATGGAGTAATAAAGGTTTTATGCAGTGAAATAAGAATTTCTTTGGTGTACCCATCTGCCTCGCGTTCTATGGTTCGGAGTTCTTTGCAATGCTCTTCAAACTTTTCCGCGTCACTTACGGCTGACATCGTCGCCAGTACCTTGGAGCCGTTCACAACGCGGTCCGCCAGATGGTTAAATAGCACAAAGTAATTGTCGCTGCGCGGTGTTACTGTTGCCATTAACCAGCTAAAAACGCCACTAGCCATAAGTTTTCCCCCAGGCGAAATCAGTTAATTGAGAGTACCGGGTCCGAAGCTACGTCCCAGCAGTTTTCTGGCGCGCTCAGCTCAGCGGCTTGCGCTGACTCCACACACAACTCCATAAATTTACTGCACGAATCAGCGGGACGTGACACTAGAAGCTGCAATCGACTGGCGGAGTTATTCCTTCTCGATCTATCGACAGCGAAGCGTTTCCGCCCACGAAAGTGATTATCCAGATGTTGTCGAAATCCTTGCGATGCCATTTTGGCGGATTGATCACCCCAAGCTGAGCAGCAAGAGCCGGAATTGCCTGGTGCTCCCAAACCATCAACACGGTACCTGTCTTCTTGAGTACCTGGTCAGCCACGGCGGAATACGCATCGACCCGAAATTCGCTGTTCACAGTCAAATCATATTTGACTGCGAACGGGATGACGGTCTCGAACATCCGTACCTGCAACGTTGATTTTCCAATTCTTGGTGAAGGAACGTAGACGTGGTCGGGTCTATTGAACTTCCGGTACAGGACTGCCGGGAGTTGCAGCGCGCGATTCTCTCCTTGGCACGACAGATTCTTGCTGCCTTCTGACTTCTCTCCGTGGCGAATAATCACCACCCGCAAGCGGCTGTCCGGAACCGTTTTGGCAAGGCCGGAATTGGCGAATCCGACGAACCCGACAAACAGGCCTAGAGAAACGAGGTATCGCATCAGAATCCTACATTCACAAGAACGATAGCTTCATAGTCCCAGTTGTGGGCCAATCTTCAGAACGCTATTTGGGCCCGCACATCCAGGATATTCGGATTATCGGATACGCCGCGCCTATCGCTGTTCACCATGACATAGTCGGCCATGAGGCGCAGGTGCTCGTTGAAATACCAGTTGAGTCCGAACGTGACGTTGTCTTCTTTGCCACCCCTGATCTGGCCGCCATTCAGACTGATGCGACTGTAGCGCACAGCAAGTTCCCAGGCGCCGGCCTTTCCTACGGGTACCACGGACTTGAATACACCATCCTGATATCCTCGTGACTCACCAGAAAGCACCCAGTTTCCAGCCACGTACCAGCCGTGGAAAGAAACGTCAGGCTCGCTTGACTTGCGGCTCAGGCGCGTTTGCATCCACTCACTCTGAATCGAAAAAGGACCTTCCTTCCAAGCCGCTTCCACTCCCAGTTGGTTCATGCGCGTTACCGTGCCTATTTGTCCGGTCCTCACCAGTCGAATGTCGGTTGGCAGGGCTTCCTGCCGAGCCCCAATGTTGACAGCGTCCTTTGGCCGTTGCGTAAGCGCGGCCAGACCAACGTGCACAAGAATATCCCCATCTTTGATCGGGTTGAACGTGAACCGCGCTGCCGCGCCATTGCCCCCTTCGCCCTCCACAGACGAGCCAAAACCCATGGCTTCCCACGTGTAATTCGCGTCGCTACTCTGAAGACCGATGGCCTTCCTGCGGGATAGCTTGAACGCCTCGGTTGGCAACGCTCTCTCCATAAACGTGATGTCGTTGTCGCTCGTCAATTGCTCCAGTCCGAAGGGCACCTTGAACTGGCCTAGGGTAAGCTTCGTTCGATCCCAGCCACGATAGCGCAGGTAGATGTCCTTGAAGGAACCGCCGCGAGCAAAGTCGTAGACAATCTTGGCCGACCAGTGGCTGCCGAACTCTCCCCGCAGACCGAATTCGGCACGGCGTACCAACGCCTTGTCGTCGAATTGCGCCACATCCGAGTCATGGTGAGCGTAGTCGACATGCAACCGCCCGGTTGGTGTCACTTCAACTGAATCAGCAGCGACAGCTCTGCCAGCGAAAAACACGATTACCAGCATCTCCTGATTAAGTCGCATAGATCGCTTTATCGTAAGGGGAAAGCAGGCGAACCACATGGGTCGCCTGCGTCATCGGACGAATCGCAAATGGTCCTTGACCACCCGCTGTGCGCCAGGGGGTCTCAATGTCAGGTGCGCCGTTTCCGTAATCAAACCGTAACAGGGCCGTTGTACTTTTCACTAGAGCTGATTCCACTAGGGGAAAGACCATATGGCTTACCTTTATGTAGGCGACGAGCATCCCGAAGCCAGGGATTTTGCGGAGAACTGGCTCGCTCTCGAGCCGGTTCGGCCAGATGCGCTACATAGCCGGCGAAAGCCTGAACGGGCAGCCCGCCTACTGTGGACGCTCTTCAATCTTGGTTTCGTGATTCCGTCCTCCTCGACACCCACCGGCCGACCGTAAGCCGCAGGTTCACGACGGGGCGTCGCCTTCCAAGCCCGCTGTGCGCACGACATAGCTTCACCAGCCACATTGAGCACCAGAACAGGCCACAGCACGACACGTTTATCGATTGGCATAGACGCTCCGTCGCGATCAGTAGTCGAGATCGCTTTGTGACGCAATCAAACGGATGTCTGAAACGCCCGCCACCGTGGCCATCTCTCTTGCCAATGCGTGCGCGGTCACATTGGGATTGAGCGACGTGTCGTAACTGACACTCAGGAACTGGCTGTCGCTGGACGGTTCGACATATAGCAGCGTCGAGCGCAGGCAATTCTTACTCAGCATGTTGAGGTAAGCGCCGCTATCGTGCGTCGTATCGAAGGTAAACCGCAGCATGAATTCGCCCTTCGTAGCGGCGCCGAATTTTAATTTGTGCAGCACGATGGCGACGGTCGAAATAAAGCAGCTGCCCAATACGGCGAGAAAATAATTGCTCGTGCCGGCCGCCATGCCCGCGGCCAGCCCGGCGAATACGAATGCCGTGTCCTTGGTGTCCTTCACCACCGTACGGAAGCGAATAATCGACAACGCACCGACCAGAGCGAAGGCTCTTGCCAAGCTGGATTCAATCGCCATCAAGGTCATGGTCACTATAGTAGTGAGGAAGACGATGGTCAGCGTAAAGGATTGCGAATAGGAAAGGCCCTTGTGGGTGTACCGGTACACGCTGGCGAGCAGCAGACCGAGGACCAGCGCCAGCGACATATTGATCAGCATTTCCGGGCCTGTAAACGCCCCGCCGTGCAGGGAGTAAAGCAACTGCTGTTCGATATTCGATGAGTTGGCGACGATATGCTCGCTGCCCATGATTGCTCCTGATGTCCGATATAACGCGGTGTGGTTTCAGTTACTTGAGGGCACCAGATTCCATGCCTCGATGCCGGTGCATATCTTCGAGACGGACTCGCGCTGCAACCCGTACTTCTTGAGGATTCGGTGAAACCACAGAGGCACGCAGTCCTTGAATTTTATCTCCATTACCGTGCGTCCTTGGAGAAGTCCGCGGCGGCTCTGGGAAGCGCGCGGAAATAGCTTATTCGTCACCGTGGCGCGCAGATTGTCGTCAAAGGTCAGTCGGAATTCCGCGTCATACCTCGATAGATAGGGCCGGCGAGTGTAGTCAATGAGCATGATTGGCCTGATTTTTGTTCGCGCCAATTCATACCGAAATAGTCCGGCGACTGGCGAGTCGTTGATGGCCTCGAGTATTGTGTCTGTCGTGGAGGAAGCGCAGTCAGCGAATATCCGGCTGCCTGCGGGGTCGGCGAAGCCGGCGCGTTGCTTGTAGACTGAGGAATTGTATCTTCCCTTGATCTCGAGATAGGTTTCGCAAGAGTTCCCCGGATCGTTGGTATAGGTGCGCAGACGGAATTTCGCGCGCCGAAGTGCGCCGTCGACCTTTTCGTGGTAACTGGTGAATGCCGGGTCATCGTAATAGAGACTGCGAACGAAGTAGCGATGGTCGTTCTGCTTCGCGGCAAACGGATCCAGCATCATGAAGTGGGAGAGGTCTTTCTCTACGGCGGCGCGCAGGTAGTTGCTGATAATATATTTGAACTCAAATCTTAGAAAATCCAGCTTGACGGCTGGGACAGCGACAGCGCTGGAACGAGCGTTCCCCGTTGTCGGGGCTTTGATTCCATTGGAGGCCCTCAAGCTTTCTGACGCCTTCTTCAGGACGAGAATCGGCAGAAAAGCCGTAATAGGCGCTCCTTGAAACTGCTGCGCGATGTCGGTCATCACCGACTCCAGCAGTTGTTGCTCGTACGAACCTGCCAGTTGCTCGCCGACCTGCCGGATAATGTCGCTCAACACGTCTTCGCGTCCGGCATTGTGCGAGCGTTGTTGCTGTCCGCTGGATCTGTCCAATTCTATTTCCTAATCCGTGACGGTCTTCCATAAGAGGTCCCGACCTGATCTTCCGGCCAACGCGTGCACAATCGGTGAGCCCGAAATGATCAGCACCGAGACATTGGTATAAGCGGCAACCAGACGCTTGGAGATGTCCAACATTCTCTTGATGTTGCCAAGCCCGAACGTGTCGTGCGAATAAACGAGAATCCTTTTCACCTCCGCGCTGGGCGCAAGTCTCCGCCGGCCAGACGCGCCGGTCGCGGTCGGTGCGGCTCTGGCGCGCTTGGGCAACGCCGGGGGTTCGCGGCAAATCAGCAGTCCGAGCCGCACGTCGCCCCCCACGCGCCGGACACGGCATGAGGCGCGTTCTCGCGCTCGGCGGTCTGGCTACTACGATGGCTGATTGGAGCGTGTGCGTCGCTCATATTATGTTATGTGTCCCTATGCGAACTGTCGGACTCTTGTTCCTGGCTGCGACGTCGCAACACGCATCGATTCGAAATAGATTTATCACGAGCGCAACCCGCCCTAGCCCAGCGGAGAGCTGGCATTCCATAGGTTGGATTCAGTAGGACGATCGTGGGGTCGAAACCGTAGACGGGCTGTTTTGTGACTGTTTAGTGAACCCGTCGAGAAGAAGTCCAACAAAACTCAGTACGAGACGGGAGGCCGCGGGACGGCCGGTGGCTCATGCCAGTCAGCAAGCTGGTGCACAACCTCGTGTTCTCGATGCCCAGGGGGACGCCACCCGAGAAGCTCCTCAACGCGGTGCGGACCTTCGCACGAGAGAAGTTCGCTCTCCAGCATCGCTACGCCCTGGCGCTGCACACCGATCAGGGCCACCCGCACGTGCATGTAGTCGTCAAAGCCGAGAGCGAGCAGGGCGTCAGGCTGAACATTCGCAAAGCTACCCTGCGGGAGTGGCGCCGCGACTTCGCTCACTACCTTCGCGAATTGGGCGTGGAAGCCAATGCCACTGAGCGGGCGGTGCGCGGCAAACGCGAGACGTCGAAACTTGATGGCATCTACCGCGCCGAGCAGCGTGGCGTGTCCCGCCACACTCGCGAGCAGGTTGACGGCGTCGCCGGGGACCTGCTCAAAGGAAGTCTGCGCATTGAACCCGCTAAGGCGAAGCTGCTCGAGACCCGGAGGGAGGTACAAAGGGGGTGGCGGGCAGTCAGTGAGATTCTGGTAGCCGAAGGTCACCCCGACCTCGCCGCTCAGGTCAGGGACTTTGCCGCCAGGATGCCGCCGCCCAGGACGGACCGCGAGGCGATCGCGGAGGCGCTGCTCAAGCACGTCCGCCAGCTTCGAGCTCGGGAAGGGCCGACCCGGTGACTTCGCACACCGCGACTTCCCGCGACGCGATTCGTTTCACGGTCAATGACGCCATGGTGCAAATCATTGCAATTTGCGCCGCCAGCGCCGGCGGGTGGCATCGCGTGCCACAATCGAGTCGCCGCTAAGTCGCAGGAATCGGCAATCGTGAATTGCCCGCCCATGGCCGATCCTTACTCATATGAGGGAACGTCGTCGAACCGCCCCAGGCTATGGTGCAGCACGTGGGGCAATTGGTGCCGGCGGTTGCGGATTTTCGCTCTTCGTCGACATCCTCGCGCGCGACGCGATTCAGTCCCTGTCTCGTCAGCGGGGACGCTCAGCAGCCTCACACGTCGATCAAGACAATCTGGCGTTTGCGGAAGGCCGGCCATCCCCTTCGCCTCCTGCGTGGTGCGCAGCGAGAAAAACCGTCGTGGTCGATTCCGATACGCGGGTGTCGGGCTCTATGCCTACAAAGCGCGACCCACCACGGTTGCAGCAATCGAGGCTCTTTGACTGACTACGATTGCCATCGCCATTGCAAGTTACCCGCAGTCGTTTTCAAGACCTGGCTTGCCGAGCTTGCGAGGGAACGTGAGGTGTTGAATCGCCCCACGACTTTGAAGCCCACGCGAATCTCGCGTTCTGAATTTCTTCAGGAATACAAATCAGCAGTCGCGCGCCGGCTCAAAGTATTCACAAACCGAGAGAACGTAGCGCTGTCGCGCGAGGCGCTGCGCAACGTTTTGGTTGATGGACGATTGGTGTTGCGACCGGACGTTGCGAACGCGCGTCTCGAGGGCACTTTGACCCTCAGTCACGAGGAATTTCTCAAGGAAAAACAGATAGATATAAAGATGGTAGCGGGGGCAGGATTTGAACCTGCGACCTTCGGGTTA
>Ga0209154_1002456_pt1 | contig 10351 bp, 9 predicted proteins | sample GraSoiAngelo_121_FD_185878 | JGI IMG/M metagenome (GOLD analysis project Ga0209154, IMG submission 185878) | Grasslands soil microbial communities from the Angelo Coastal Reserve, California, USA - 14_0919_12_20cm (SPAdes) (version 2) | ecosystem: Environmental > Terrestrial > Soil > Grasslands ... | reverse complement strand
CCATAGGATGAAAGTCGTTGTCAGCCGCGCATCCCAGGTCCACCATATGCCGCAGGCTGGCTTACCCTACTGGCTTACCAAATGGAGCCGTAAAGCCCCGGCCTTTAGGCATTCTTTAGGCATGGGCACATAAGGCTCCATTTGGTAACCGGGAAATCACGACGAATAGCGAAACCTGTTTATCAATGCTCCCAGTCGCAGACGATCTTCCTCAGTTACTGCCGTGAACTTCATTGCCAATCCACTGCCGGGCTCTGTACGCTTCACAACTGCGTGGGCCCTGATCTGTCCCTCCTGGACAAGAAATTCAAGCTTGACCGTCGAACCCATACTCCTTGACTTGCGCGTCTCGACAAACAGACCATCCAGGCTCAGATTCCGAACTCGCGAAATGTCTTCAAGTCCAAAACAGCACCAATCGACGAAGACGCCCTCCTGCGTGTCGACTCGGGGTGTGAACCTCCTTGACTGGAAAACGCATTGCTGCGACATGTGCGACCACCGCCTGCGGCCTTGCCAAAGATGGCGGAATGTATAAGCGCGCAGGACTTTACGGGCGGGAATCGTTGCGAACGATACGTCTTCGGAAGCTGATGGCGGCTACCGTTGACCAGTTCCCGCCTCTAAACTGAGGGGACAACAGCGGGTACATAATGGACTTAGTGATATCCGATTGCAACATGAAAATAGGTTCGGCATGGACTACTTGCCTTTGGCGCTGGCTTCTATTTGGAATTTCGCAGATTGTCAAACCAGGTGTGCTAATGTCTCGTATCGTCAGAGTGGCAACAAACCCACAACCTCTTTGATTGACCACACAGTTTCTAAGCGCCCGTGCGATTCTGCCGATGCGGACGAGGCTGCGATAATAAGTACTCGCTCTCCGGTCGCCTCGTCATAAATAACATATTCGCCTGGCCACAACTCCGCGAGTGCTTGCACACGCGCTTTTGCAGCGTCGAGGCTTTGCGCTGCCTCTACGAAATATAGCCCTCCGTCGTCGAGAACGTCGCCGAGCACACTAAGGATGCAATAAGGTAGACGCATTCACTCACCAACTGGGGACGAGCTATCAGGGACAGTGGGGAGATTATCGCACCAATTTAGACTGTTTGGCATAGGATGAGCGAATTTATCAGGAATCTTCTAAGGGGCGGAAGAAACGACCCACAAAAAATCAACCAAGAAATCCGGCTGCGTCAGCTTTGTTGTTTAGTCTTGGCTGGGCTGCCGCCTTACGGGAAATCGGCTCTAAGCCGAGGCTCCACCGCGCCGCGCAATGGCGGGCGTAATCGCGCTCGGAAAGAAAGAGCGAGGGGCAATTCCTGAGCCCTTCGACATAAAGCGGCTGGGCGACAGCAGGAAATTTCAGGTTAAGCCACGCCCGGAAAAGCAGGATCTGCAACACAGTCTCCATTTGAACCAAATCCGGGAAAAGGACGATCTGCAACGCCGCTCTCATTTACTGCGGCGGTGATTTGCCGTCTGTCAGCGAACATGATTTTTTTGCGTAAGACTTTACCTACAGTGTTGACACGGAGGTTTGATTGAGCAAGTACAGGCCATCATGCGCAAACCCGATTCAATCTGCCCCCTCCCTTTGATGGGCGTTCCATCAACTCCGACGTAATCGGCATTCTCATCCCAAAAGTCGTCCAAAGCTGACATCCCCTTTATTAAGGCGAGCGACTGCCTGGTCCACCATGCTTCGGATGGTCCGCTCGTCTACTTCGTTTGTTGCCTTGGCTGAAGGTGAGGAAGAAGGAGCCGTGGCTTCCACCGACTGGCAGTTCGACCCGCACGCCTTCCCATATGCAGGCCGATTCCCATCCTGGATCGCCGCACATTCACCTACGTATTTTCCGTGCTTCGTATTCCCGTACCAGCGAGTGCCGGGGCACTGCCGAAAGTACTGGCGCGGCAGTACCGTGGGGCCATTCGCTGTCGCAGGTTCGCGCAATATCCTGTCGTTTCTGCCAGACGCTCGAAGGGGAAAGGATAGAAGTGAAGCGCCTGTCACCAGTGAACGTGCCATTTAGAGTGCTCGTATTTCTCCTCATCGTCATAGGGGGAACCGTCGTCGCGTCCCGATTGGTGACGCCCAAGAAAGGGATTGCCTGCTGCAGCGCTGAGGTCTGCGCTCGGGAACACCACCATGATTGAAGCCAGCAAAAGCAGCATTATTGCGGTATTGCGCCGCCGAGGAAGTTCTGCCTGCCGACCCATTCACTCCGGTCGCCTGGTCGCAGTTGCGGTTCTTTCATTTCATTGGACTGGCTGCAGATCCGATATATTCCCACATATTCCCAAGAAAAAATAGCACAGCGCCCTGGGAATAGGCTAAGGCTCCACCCCTGTGGTATCCTGCCGATCTGCCCGAGTGGCGGAACTGGCAGACGCGCCGGACTCAAAATCCGGTGGCCGCAAGGCCGTGATGGTTCGACCCCATTCTCGGGCACCAAAATCTGTTGAAAAACCGCTGCCGCGTTTCATTGAGGTTCGACTACCGATTCGAAGCTACCTTGACAAACACCCCTGTGTTTATGCGGCTTGTAAAGAACGCGGTCGGTTGATGTGGCCAATCCGATTGTCACCAGTTGTGCCAATAACACCACTCCGGGTGGATAAACAAAAATAGCATATCACGATGCGGCACTCAGGAAAACACTGGCGTGGCCGCCGGATTGGATTGACCGGTTCGCTTCGGTTTCAAGATTTCCACAGAGCACCCACAGGCCGACTGGACGCGCGCGTTGCATAGAGCTAGTCTATGCTTCCTCGCTCGGCAGGGGTTTCCGTCTCGCCAGGAAACATCCGGGCGGGCATCTTGAGGAGATCCGTATCCATCGTTACTCCCGTTTCTGCGGGAGGTCACGCGGAGCACCGTGATTTGTCTTTCTGGATGGAACAAGTCCTGAAAGAACGGGAATTGGTGCGCGCGTCGCCAAGCCCAGACGCTGTCCATGATCTTCGCGTGGCCATTCGCCGATGCCGCTCGGTCGCCGCGGCCATGGAGGAAATGGATCCCGACCCGGTCTGGCCGGCGATGCGTAGAGCAGCGCGAAAACTTTTCCGGGCGCTTGGCGCGCTCCGCGACGCGCAAGTGATGGAGGAATTGGTCAAGAAGTTCGGACCAGAAAACGATCCGGTCCGCGCGCATTTGGAGGGATACTTCAAAGCGCAGGAGGCGCAACTGCGCGCGGTGGCGCTGCACGCCGTGGCAAAGTTCGACATAAAGTCTTGGAAACACCTAGCGCGGGTTTTGCGGAAACATAGCCGCCAGGTGCCAGCGGGCGGGCTGGCGGCTGAATGTCTGGCGCTGGAGCGATTCCAAGACGCGAAGGAGCTTCACGCAAAAGCGTTGCGCACAGAAAAGCCCAAGCCGTGGCACGCATTGCGCATTAGCCTGAAACGGTTCCGATATACGGTTGAGAGCCTGCTTCCGGAGCACTACGCGATATGGAGCGAGAACCTTAAGCGCGTCCAGGATTTGCTAGGAGAAGTTCACGACCTGGACGTCCTGTCGGATGTTGTCAAGAAGTCGGATTTCGTCGAAACAGAAGACTCGTTGAATCTCTGGGCCGAAATCATCGGGCGCGAGCGGCAGGAGCGCCTGCGCACTTACCGCCAACTCACGTTAGGAAAAACGAGCCTCTGGAATGTCTGGCGAGCCGGGCTGCCAACGAACGGACGGGTCGAGGCCGCTGCAGAGGCTCGGTTGCGGGCGACAGCCCGCGCTGTCGACCCGGACGCGAACCGCACGTCACAAATCTCTCGAATTGCCGTGGCAATTTACGAAGCGTTGAAACGCGCGAACGCCGGCATGGCATTTCGCGAGCCACCGCTGAGGCGCATCTTGCTGGCAGCGGCACGGCTCCACGGAGCAGGCGCGGCCAATACGGACAAGTCCCGGCAAAAGGCTGCGCGCAAATTTATTCTTGGTCTGCCGTTGCCTCCCGGCTGGAACAACGAAGAGTGGGAATTGCTGGGAGCCGTGGTCCGCTATCACCGGGGGACCGAACCGTCGGAGAAGTCGGGTCCGTTTTCCAAATTGTCCGCCGAGCGGCAGAATCGCGTTCGCGCATTGACCGGAGTCTTGCGACTGGCCTTGGCCCTTCGCAAATGCGGCGTAGAGAGCGGCGCGGGGCTTCGGGCAGAAAAATCCGAAGAGACCATCGTGCTTCACGTTCGAGGACTGGTTGACGACGTGGAGACCGCCGCGCGCCTCGGGGCGGGCAAGCATCTGCTTGAGGAATATCTTGGAATTCCGCTGATCCTGAAGCCTGCGGTCAAGCATGGCAAGGTTGTTCCGCTGCCGACGCCGCAGGCACCGCAGTTCTCCGTGGCCTCCGACTGAGAAAACAACTGAAAAATTACTTGCCGACGCGGCGCAGCATCCTTGGAATAGCCAGCCACACAAGCTGCCCCATCGGCGGAGAGATGCGCTTCAGATCAATCAGGGCGACCCCGGCTTTTTTCAAGGAGGTGACGCGCTTCTTGGCCCCCAGAGCTGTGGCGATGACGTCGTCGAGCTGGGGCGCATGTCCAAACAGAAAAATCGATGAAGCCCTTTCGCGGGCGAGTTCGCGGTATAACAGGGTGGGTTCCGCGCCCGGCAGCAGCAATTCGCTGCGCTGGATTTTCTGCCTAGAGTAGTCGAGGGCGTCCGCGAAAACCTCTGCCGTTTGCAAGGCACGAGTGTAAGGACTGCTGATGAACAATCCCGGATCTATGCCAAGAGCGGCCATGCCCTTCGCGACGCCTTTGGTTTTCTCCACACCTTCATCGGTCAAATATCTTTCTGGATCGGGGGGACATTTCGGGTCTTCGCGATCAATCGCGATGCCGTGCCGGACGACATAGAGCTCCATCTTCTTCTCCTATACGTTTTCTACTTTACCTGGGGATCGCTTACCAGTTTCACGAGGCCGACGACGGGCGGAGAAACCGCCGGATTCGATTCATGATGCTAGGAGTCGGGCGCGAATAAACCTTAACGTGGCACTCTTTCTCAAACCACTCCGCGCTGCGGCCCGCGTCGCGGAGGTCTTCGCTGGCATCGCCGCGGGACTGCACTTCCAATCCGACGGCGCCGCGCTGAAACGTGGCGTGAATTTTCACGATACGCTGCCGGTGCGAGTGATCGAAACTCTCGGCGATGCGTAAAATCGCCGCCAGTCTGCGCAGAATGGGCTTATCGGCATCGTCCAAAGAAGAATAGGCGGGATGATGAGCTGTGGGTTCGGATTTTCGATTGTGATAGCGAACCAAGCCCGCGACGATGGCGCGCTCGCGCCCCTCCAGGCCGGGAATGTCGCCATTCAGGACGAGATACTCTCCGTGCTTGTGGTGTCCACGATGACTGACCATGTGTCCCGTGTCGTGCAACAAAGCACCCGCTTCCAGGAGGACGCGAGTTTGCGGGGGCAAACGGTGTACGGGATGCAACTGGTCAAAGAGCTGAAGACTCAGCTCGCGCACGTAGCAAAACTGCGTGTGCCCATGAGCAATTGACGCGCTGCGCCATTGTAGCGATGCGGTTCCTTGCGGGAGAAAAGTTCGTGCGCGATCTCCTGCAGAAGCCCCTCGCGAACCCCGACGCCCGGTACGGCCAACAGGCGAAGGTTCAAATAGCGTCCCAGCGTGACAAAAGTGATGGCGGCGATGCCCATCACATCGGCGCGGTCTCGTCGCACGCCGTAGGTCTTCATTCGTTCGCGGACATCGCGCTCAAGAATGGCCGGGAGCCGTTCCCGCAACAGGGACAGCTCGATGGTTTGCATGCCGTGAACGCGTTCTCCCGGGGCGATTTCGGCAAGCGTTTCGGCATTGCCTCCCAAGGCCACGGCGATGCCGTCGTTCAGGTTGGGCCGCGGCACGAGCTTCGACTCCAGCAGGGCGCGCACATACTTTCGAACCTGTTCGGCTTGCGTGGAATGAATTACCCCCGGCAAATCCAAAGTGGTCATGAGACGCACGGTGCCCACAGGCAACTGAGCGCTTTGTTTCACGCTGTGATCCCGGAGGATACTGATCTCCAGACTGCCGCCGCCTAAATCCACGATGCAGCGCGGCACCGCTTCCGGACCGAGGGCTGCAAGAACGGCTTCCCTGCCAAGCCGGGATTCTTCCGCAGCGCTGATCACTTCCAGCACGATGCCCGACTTTCTCTTCATCGCTCGAACAAAAGCGTCGCGATTTTGCGCTTCGCGCGTGGCGCTGGTGGCCACCGCGCGGTACTTGGCCACGCCGAAATCGTCCATCACTTCGCGAAAATAGCGAAACCCTTTTGCGGCCCTCTTGAAAACCTCCTCGCTGAAGCGCGGCCGCAGAAAAACATTTTCTCCCAGGCGCAGCGGGTAGCGCTCGGTTTGCAGCGGTTCGATGTCCAAGGCGGAATAGGCGCGCGCGACAGAAAGGCGTACGGCGTTGGAACCGGCGTCGATGGCCGCAATGTGGACCGGCTCAGGCATCGGCGAATTTACCGCCAGAGGTGAGACAGGGCTGCGGAGGGAGAGTATTTCGTCGCACGAATGCCGAGTTGCTCCGCGATGCGCTGCCGGAGCAGTTTGTTGACGGCAGGAACGCTGGCCTCGCCGTCCAGCTCGATGAAGTTGAACCTTTTCGCCATGACCTCGAATTCCCGCTTAATCATAGTCTGGTAACGGATGAAGGACCAATACAGATCATGCGAAAGAGACATATCGCGCCCGGCTTCCCAATAACTTATGGCTTGCGCTTTGCGGAATTCGCGGGCGAACGCGGTCTCCGGGCGCACGTTTAGCCAGAAGGTCAGATGCGGCCGGAGTGCCATGGCGTAGAGGCCGCTCATGTAATCGCGATTGATGCCGCGCACGACGCCGCGGGCAATCAAGGTGAAAATATAACGGTCCGCGAGCACGACCGTGCCGGAGCGCAGCGCGGGCAGGATACGGTGCTCGATTTGGTCAAAAAAATCGGTGGCGTACATCAGAGCCAGAGTCAACCGGGTGACGGCATTCTTGGCCAACAGCTCATCGATGTCGCGCCCAACCAGATTAGAGCGCCGCAAACCGCTGGTCTGCACCGCGAAGCCTTCGGATTCGAGCCACTCCTGCAACAGGGCAATTTGGGTGGAGCGGCCTGACCCGTCCATGCCCTCAATCACGATCAGGCTGCCGGTGATTTCGCTGGGATCAAACCCGACGAGAGGTTCGCCAAAAAAATATTGCGAGCCGGCTTCTTCCGGTGCGGATACGGCTTTCGGCGGCGCGGGGGCCGGAGGGGTGGGCGCCTCGACCGGGGGCGCTGACGTTGCTGCTTTTTCTTTTTCTGGCTCGGGCATGGTCACTCCGCCGCTTCCGCGCGCGGAGCGAAGCGCTTGAGATCGATTTTCGAAGCAACAATGTCGCGCATCTGTTTTTGCAATTTGTTGACGGGCATGGTGCCGTCGAGAACCACGAAATTGTCGGTCTCCACCATCTTGTCGTATTCCTCGAGAATGCGAGCCTGGAACAAGCGAAAACTCTCCGCGCGATCGTACGACATCCCCAAGTCCATGCCCGCTTCGTAGTACTTGAGCTTCGGGCGGCCGCTCAAGATGCGATTCACGGCCACGTCCAGCGGCGCGCGAAAATAAAATGTGATGTCGGGAATTGGCGCGAACCGGTACAGGTTTCTTAGCCAGCGCGGAGAGCAGCCCCTGGCCGTGTCGCGAGCAAAGGCCGTGTAAATGTAGCGATCGGCGAGAACCAGATAGTCGCCTTGCAACAAGGGCATGATTTGCCGTTCGCAGCGGTCCGCAAAATCCGCGGCATGAAGGAGCGAAAACGTCGTGGGCGTGAGGAGTCGCCGCTGTTTGCCGCGCCGCGTCGCCGATTTTACCAGCGGCGAAGAATTCCACTCCGTGAAATGCAGCCGGTAGCCGCCGATTTCCAGCCAACGCTTGAGCAAGTACAGTTGCGTGCTTTTTCCCGAGCCGTCCGTGCCTTCGACCACAATCAAAGCACCAGGATAGGCGCGGCTCGGAACCGGCCGGCCCGGTTGCGGAAGAGTAGATTTTGCCGGCTCGCTGCGAGCCGGCTTTTGAACCACGTCCTGAGTCTCCATGAGCCTCTGAGCAGAGGGGGGGCCGAAATGCAACATATGCAACGATTGTTACAGCCGCATTACAGCATATTGCTGCCGTTACGGCAAAGTCCGAGGGTCTTCAGAACATGCTGACTTTAATGTGCAGAAATTTTTTAGGGTTCTGCCGGAAATCCCCGATTAACAGGCGCATGTCTCCGGTGAGCCCCGCAAGGTTGTCGTAGAGTTTGGGGTCCGTAAACATCTTACCCACGGTTGTGGTGTTGTCATTCAACTTCGAGGAGGCAGAGGCAAAGTTTGCGCTCGTTTCATGCAACTTCTGGTAAAGGGAGTCGTCGGTCACGAACTTGCCCAGAGACCCTTTGCCGGCACGCACGTCGCGCAGCATGGTGCTGCCATTCGCCACGGCTTCCTTGGTTTGGTCGTAGAGTGTCGGGTCGTTGATCAATTTGCCGAGGGTGCCTTTGCCGGCGCGCACGTCCCCCAGCATCACGTTCATGCTGTCCACGCCCTTGTCCACTTTCGTGTACAGCTCATCGGAAGATACCAGCTTCCCCAGGGTGCCTTGCCCGTCGCGAATACTGGTCATCATCGCGTCGGCCTTTGCCAGCATGTTGTTCATGCGGTTGTAAGCCTGATCATCCGTTAACATTTTGCCCAGTGAGCCCTTTCCTTCTTGAACGCCGGCAATCAGTTCGCGCACATCGGTTGACAAGGCGGAGAGATTGCCCAACACCTCCGCGCTCCTCTGCACCACTTCCTTCATCGCTTCCTCTTCGACGCCTTTGATCTCACCGGAATCGGAGATGGGCGTACCCGTTAGCCCACGACTGATGTTCACGTAGCGATTTCCGAGCAAGCCCTCGGTCACCAGGCTGGCCACGGAGTCCGTCAGAATATAGTTCTGGAAACGCCGGTCGACACGCATGATGACTTCGATATTTCTATTCTTCTCCGTCGCTTTTCCGGTGGCTCGCGGCATCAGTTTTATGGATTCCACGTTTCCTACTTCCACGCCGTCCACGCGGACAGGCGCTCCATTTGCCAAGCCCGACACTTCCGGCAGATACGCTTTCAACCGGTATTTCGGCCCTAGAATTCCTTGACCGGTCACATAAAAAATTCCGGCTGCCAGCACGGACAAACCCACTAACACGAACATTCCCACCCGCAATTCCGTCCAGGTAAGTTGTTTTCGCTGCGGCATTTCGTTTTTCCTCCACGGAACAAGAAAAAGTTACGGCAGAGTTACACCAGAAAACGCTTCAGATACGGATCTTTCGAGTTCACCATTTCTTCGGGACCACCTTCAAAATAAACTTCCCCGTCCCGATACACGAGAAACCGCGTCCGGGCAGCCAATGCTGCTGCCCCACTTCCATTTTCGGAATTGGCCACGACGCGGTCCGTGTGGGGATCAAAGTGAAAGTTTGCCAGGCCAAATCCATCCTGAAGACGGTGTGTCGCCAGGAGGCCTGTCACTCCGTACACATCCCGCAGGCGTAAAATCAGGGTAATGATCGTTTGCGAGGTCACCGGATCCAATCCCGCTGTCGGCGAGTCATAGAGAACGATGGGTGGGCGGTTAATGAGCGCCCGCGCGATGGAAACGCGACGCCGCATGCCGCCCGACAGCTCGGAAGGCAGCTGGTCCAGGGTGTGCTCCAGTTCCACAAAGCGCAAGACCTCCCGCACGCGAGGTTCAATCTCTTCCTCCCGAACACCATCCTCGTGAAGCCGGTAGGCCACGTTGTCCGCTACGGTCATCGAGTCGAACAACGCTCCCTCTTGAAACATGAAGCCAATCGTTCGGCGGAACGCCAGCAGGTCGCTTTCAGCCATTTCGGAAACTTTTTGCCCCAGGACGTCAATGGTGCCGCGGTCTGGCTTCAGTAACCCTGCGGCCATCTTCAAAGTAAGTGTCTTGCCCGTCCCCGTTTCTCCCAGCAAGACCACGGTTTCGCGCTGGCGGACACAAAACGATACGCCGCGCAGGATTTCCCCTCCGTCGAAGCCTATGCGCACGCCTTCAAACGCAATGGCAGACCTTCCTTCCGCGAAGGGAAAAGAGCCGTCTTCGGCCATATTACGATTATAACGACATTTCGCTTTTTCTTCTGGGAAGAGCACTCAAAGCGCACTGGCCCGGAAAGGCGCAGGAGTTTGCAGAGAAACGCAAGGAAGGAACGGTGTCGCGAATAAGGCCCAAGGAGGGCTGCCGATTGAGAAGCTGCAGCGCCCCCGCGGGGCGGTGCCGACCAGATTTCACCTCGCCGCGCTGCTA
>Ga0209154_1002455_pt1 | contig 10353 bp, 10 predicted proteins | sample GraSoiAngelo_121_FD_185878 | JGI IMG/M metagenome (GOLD analysis project Ga0209154, IMG submission 185878) | Grasslands soil microbial communities from the Angelo Coastal Reserve, California, USA - 14_0919_12_20cm (SPAdes) (version 2) | ecosystem: Environmental > Terrestrial > Soil > Grasslands ... | reverse complement strand
ACATGATATCGAGCACTACCTCGGCGGTCGGCTCGAAGACATACCCCAGCATCGGATCAACATCTTCATCTGCGTCCCCGGCGGATTCTTCGTGTTTTTTCGGCAAGCCGAAACTGCTGATCGGCAAGAGGGTCTGCACGACCGCGCGTTGATCAATCGTGTTAATGAAATGCGTGTAGAGAACAGAAACGTTGTCCACCTCGCGCTTCAAAAACTTTTCCGTGCAAAATTTTGAGATCGGCTTCGTCTCGACAAACGTGGGCGCGTCCTTGAGCTCGAAATCGGCCAGTAATTCGCGCTTGGTGCGTGCGATGAACTGCCGCGCTTTTCTCCCAGCAACCACGTAGGCCGTTTTCGCCGTGTCGAAATTTGCCGCCTCGCGAAAAAGGTTCGTGTTTAACGCGCCAGCCAATCCTTTGTCAGTGCTGATGATCAGGACGAGCTCTTTCTTGAGCGGCCGGACGTGAAGAAGCGGATGCAGTCTCGGGTCGGTGCGTTTTTGGAGCGAGACCAGAACCTTGTTCATCAACGTGGCATAGGGGCGGCCGGCCACCGCGTGCTGTTGCGCCTTGCGCATTTTCGAGGCGGCAACCATTTGCATCGCCTTCGTAATCTGCGCGGTGTTGCGGATCGACTTGATCCGACGCCGGATGTCTTGTGTGTTCGCCATTTTTTAAAATCGTCGCTTTGTTCGGTAACGTGCTACGCGCTCACGCACATGAAAACCGATCTCGCGTTTCGTTGTTGGTTCCGTCGGCTCGACCAACCGCCTCAGTGTCGCGAAAAGATCGACAACCCCGAAATAATCGGGGCTCGCGAAAGCTTTCGGAGTTGCTTCGTCATGTGAATCAAGCCGTTGTTCGAGCTCTTCAAGTTTGCTCGCGAGTTGCGCGTTGGCCGTGACCATTTCACGTAGCTTAACGAATGCGCGCACAACGCGCACGCTGGCTTGAATGGCGACCTCGCTATTCAACACGCTCGCGAGCATAATCGCGCCGTGTTCGGTAAAAACCCACGGAAGATAACGTCGACCCCCTCGCCTGTTTGAGGTTGCAAATTGCAACCTCAAACCAGAACTTGAAGTCGCAATTTGCGACTTCAAGGTTGTAAACTCCTCAGCCGTAAGTTGAAAAGCGAAGTCTACCGGGAATCGTTTGCGGTTTCGCTTGAACTGCTGATTTAGCCTTTTTGTCGTGACTTGGTAGATGGCAGCCAGATCCGAATCGAGCATTATGCGCTGCCCACGGATTAGATAGATCGCGCGTTCGACATTGTCGATCTTGCGGTTGGGAGGCATGGCTGAATCAAGCGCCAGCAACGAGATCATTGCCAGGTTGCTTTGAATTCATCGAGCGTAGCTTTGAGTTGCGCCTCGAGATCTTCATCGAGCTGTTTTTTTTCGTGGATCGATCTGAGCAGGGCTTCTTTCCGCGTCGCCAGATAATCTTGTAGCTTGCTTTGGAATTCTTTTACGCGATCGACCGGAACAGGATCGACATATCCGTTTTGCATCGCCCACATTACCGCGACCTGTTCCTCGACCGGGATTGGATTGTATTGTTTTTGCTTAAAAAGCTCGACAATGCGTTGACCACGATCGAGACGCGCTTTTGTCGCGGCATCAAGATCGGAGCCAAATTGCGCGAATGCGGCCAGCTCGCGGAACTGCGCCAGATCGAGTTTCACTTTGCCGGCCACTTGTTTGATGGCTTTAATTTGCGCGGCGGAACCGACCCGGCTGACGGAGAGACCGACTGAAATAGCCGGTCGCACACCCTGATAAAACAGATCGGTCTCAAGATAAATCTGTCCATCCGTGATTGAGATCACATTTGTCGGAATGTAAGCGGACACGTCGCCTGCTTGGGTCTCGATAATCGGCAGCGCGGTAAGCGAGCCGCCGCCAAATTCCTCAGTCACGCGCGCGCTGCGTTCAAGCAAGCGGGAGTGCAAATAAAACACGTCGCCCGGATAAGCTTCGCGACCGGATGGGCGTCTCAGCACCAGCGAAACCTGCCGATAAGCGACCGCGTGCTTCGACAAGTCGTCGTAGATAATGAGCGCATCCATCCCGTTATCCATGAACCATTCACCCATCGCTGCGCCCGCGAACGGCGCGAGATATTGATTGGTCGCGCTGTCGGACGCGGGCGCGGAGATGATCGTGGTGTAAGGCATCGCGCCTTCGCGTTCGAGAACATCGAGAGCGCGCGCCACGTTGGAATTTTTCTGGCCAACAGCGACATAAATGGAATAAAGCGGACGATAATCTTTGTCGTTCGCATCTTCGGCCGCTTTGTTCAGGCGCGCCTGGCTGATGATCGTATCGATGGCGATCGTCGTCTTGCCGGTCGCGCGATCGCCGATGATCAACTCGCGCTGCCCGCGACCGATCGGAATCATCGCGTCGATGGCCATGATGCCGGTCTGCACCGGTTGGCTGACGCCGCGGCGTTTAATCACGCCTGGGGCGATTTTTTCCAGCGGATAGAACGAATCGGTCTTGATCTTGCCTTTGCCATCCAAGGGCTGACCGAGCGTATTCACGACGCGCCCGAGCAACGCTTTGCCCACTGGAACCTGCAAAAGTTTGCCGGTGGTTTTTACTTCATCCCCTTCCGAGACTTTTGTCGCTTCAGCCAGCAAAATGGCGCCCACTTCCGTCTCTTCGAGATTTAAGGCAAGACCAAAAACTCCGTTGGGAAACTCAATCATCTCGTTGAGCATGACTTCGCTGAGACCTTCGATGCGGGCGACGCCGTCGCCAGTTTCGCGCACGACACCGACGTTGCTTTTCGTTGTCGATGTTTTTAGCCCCGCGATTTTTGTTTCGATCTCCTCAAGTATGCTGCTCATGGCTCTGGTTGGTTAAAATTGTTGCTGGAGACTTTCCAGCCGATGGCGCACGCTGCCGTCCCAAACGTCGCTCCCCACGCGAATGCGCATTCCGCCGAGAAGCTTGTGATTCACAACAAACTCTGTGGTTAAATCGCGTCCGTATTTTCTCTTGAGGTTCTGGAGGACTCGTGAATTCGCCTCCGCACTCAGTTCGCTCGCACTTTCGATTCGCGCGTGGCGTCTTTCGATCTCAAGACGAAGAAGCCGTTTATAATTCTGGAGGATGCCGATGTAGTTGCGCGGCCTCTTCGCGATCAACGACTGCACCAGCGACGCGATCTTTCCGCTATCGAGCTGGCCGTCGGTGAAACTGGCGCGCACCATTTCTCGAGAAAGCCGGCGAATTTCCTTGTTGATCTTCATGAGGCGAGTTGGCGCGCCGCTTCCTCCTGAAGCCGCTTTTGATCGTCGGAAGTAAGCACTTTGCCCGTGACTTTCGCGGTTGTATCGACCACGAGCCGTCCGAGCTCGCGTTTCAAGGCCTCCATCGTGCGCTCATGCTCGATCGCGCTGGCTTCACGCGCTTTCGCGATGATCTGCTCCGCAGCGGCGACCGCTTCTTGCTGTTTGCGCTCAGCCAGGTGGGCGCTGCTCTCGCGCGCTTCGTCGATCATTTTTTGCGCGTCCGCATTAGCTTTGGCTAGAATCTCCGCGTAGCGTTTTTCAGCTTCGGCGAGTTCCTTCTTAATTTTGTCCGCGTTGAGCAGACCTTCCTCAATACGCCGGCGGCGTTCCTCGAGCACGCCGAGAATCGGTTTATAAGCGAAACGGCGCAAAAGAAGCGCCACGATTACGAAGCTGATGACTTGCGAGAAAAACAGCCACGGATTCCAGCCGAATGTGTCAGCGGTTTCCTTCGCGGAATCCAAAATGCCGCTGCTGGACTGAGCGAGAATCAAAATCGAAGGCATATCAATTAGACAGGGAGCACGGGATCGTTGTCGGCCGCCGCGCGAAACTTTTAGTGTGGCAAAAGAAAGAGCGCGTAAAAGACGATCGCTTCCGTGAAAGCAATCGCCAAGATCGCTTGCACCAAGATCGGTGTCGCTGCTCCAGGATTACGTCCGACGGCCGAGGCCGCGCCTAAGCCGGTGAGACCGACACCAATACCTGCGCCCATGGCCGCAAGGCCTACGTGAATGCTTCCGCTCATCTCTGCCAGTAATGGTAGTATCATAGTTCGTTGTAGTTTTCTCTTTGGCCACCTTCGCGGTTTTTCCGCGAACAGTCGCCAAAATTTTCAATGTTGTGGTTCGCGCCCTGGCTCATGTTGCGCGATCAAAAGCGTGAAAACCGCGGTCAACAACATAAAAACCAACGCTTGCACGATCCCCACCAGCACTTCCATAAAGTAAAACGGAATCGGAATCAGCCAGGAAAGCGCCGGCACAATGTTCGCCATCGATTCCAACATCGTCTCGCCCGCATAAACATTTCCAAAAAGCCGGAAACTGAGCGAGATCGGGCGGAACAAAATCGAAACGATCTCGAGCCAGCCAACCATGAAAAAGATAAGGATCATGATCAGTTTCAAAAAACCCGAGGTTTCGCCTTTCGGTCCAAAAATGTGAAGCAAGAATCCACCAACGCCGTTGGCCTGGATCGCCCAGATAATCCAAAGCAGAAAGAATATCGCGGCCATGGCGAAGGTCATGTTGAGATCTGCATTGCCTCCACGGAGAAGAGGCTCATCGACATGGAAAATGCCGGTTGCCGGATCGTGGTGGCCCCAGCCGATTGTTCCGACTCCGGGAATGAGCCCGAACCAGTTCACGAACAAGATGAAAATGAAAATCGTCGCGAAGAACCAAAACGTTTTTTTTACCAGATCGCGGCCAATAATGCTCTCAAGGAAATTGTAAAGACTTTCCACCAGCCATTCCCAAAAGTTTTGCGCACCGCTCGGAATCGGCTTGATCTTTCGTGTCGCTAATTGCGCGAAAACGATGATTCCCGCCGCGACAATCCACGTCACCAGCATCGAGTTGGTAATGGCAAACTTGCCGATGTGAACAAGTTCCGCGGGCTTTAGCGGCACTGCCGGCTCGACTTCCGCCGCGATTGTCGATGTTACAAACACGCATCCGCAGAAGAGCGCGAAGATCGACAATGATAAGCGAGGAAAAAAACAATGCTGCATTCGGTTGGTTGAAATGCCGCAGCCCAATCTTTCCGGTCGGTGCGACGGGCGCGCTCTAATTTGCCGTCACCTGCTCGGCGAAGTCCGGAGCCAGCGGAGTTAGCGCCTCAGATTTCGCAGGCTCTCCCTCACTGCGCATCGCGATCGCTTCTTCGTAAAACGATTCGAGCAGCCGCGTCTGCACATCCTGTTCGAAATGCCGCACCACCGCTTCGCGGGCGCGCCATCCCATCTCGATCAATGCTCGAGGCGAGCTCGTCATTTCCTGCATAGCGTTGGACAAAGCAATGTGGTCCTCCTCCGGCACAAGCCAGCCGCTGCGCCCATGCTCGATCGCTTCCGGGATGCCACCATGCTGCGTCGCCGCGACTGGCAAACCAGTTGCCATCGCTTCCAAAATGGAGTTCGGGATGCCTTCCTGGTTCTCATCTGGCGGCGTTTCGCTCGGGTGCAGAAAAAGGTGCGAGCTCGCGTAGAGCTCGATGAGTTTCGGTTGCGAGAGAAAGCCGACGAAGTGCACATCCTTCGAAATACCGAGACCGGCCGCGAGCATTTCCAATTCCGGCTGCAGCGGTCCTTTTCCGGCAATGAAGAATTCGGCGTGCGGATTGTCCTTTTTAAAAATCGCGAACGCGCGCAGGCTGGTGGCCACGCCTTTTTTTGGAATTAGACGGCACGCCTGCATCATTCTCCAACGGCCATCCCGAGGTTGTTGTCGATCCACGAATGGAAATTCTTCCAGGGGAACGCCTGTATAATTGATGCGAAGTTTTTCGGGCGGACAGCCGAATTGGATTAACCGATTGGCCAGCGAGCGGGAACGCGCGAACACCAGCGGGACAGCGCCAAACAAGCGGCGCAACTTCGCGGGATAATTCGCGATGTCCTCCTTAACTGCCACATCGGCCCCGTGAAATGAAACCACGCACGGCTTGTCCCATTCCTCGATAAAGGGCAAAAGATGCACGCCGGTGTGACCAAAGTAAATATGCATGAGATCGGCCCCGCGGCGCTCCAACATCGACGAAAGTATCTGATATTCGCCGCGATAAACGATGGGTGGCTCGCGTTTAACGAATTTGAGCCAGCCGTGCCGCAACAGGTTCGTGTAGGGCTGGGCGACAATTTCAATATCACGGAATGGGAAGAGCTCTGCGTTTTGCACCTCCTTAGTGATGACAAACGTCTCGACGCCGCGCAGCGCCTTTAGCTGCCGGTAAATATGTAACATTTCCGGCTTGAGGAATGAACTGCAATAGCTGGCTACGACTCGTTTGGTCATAAAAATTTCCTGACTGTGTGCGAGGCTTTGTCTCTTGTCTAGTTCTTAATCGGCGGGCACGGTCTGTTTGGTTTTCCGGGAAACAAGATGTCGATGTCGATGTTTTTCTGATGCACTGGTCAGCCATTGTTCCAGTTTTGTTTTGAAGGCATCGAGCCCTTCACCGGTTGCGGCCGAGATCGGCGCAAGCTCCATGGCGGCGAATCTTTTTTGCAGCGCCAGCAAATTTTCATCCGCGCCGGGCAAATCCATTTTATTCGCCACGGCGAACCACGGACGCTCCGACAATATCGGATCGTAAAGATCGATTTCGCGCCGGAGATTTTGGAGGTCTTCGATCGGATTGCGTCCTTCGCTTCCCGCAACATCGACAACGAAAAGTAAAACGTGGCAGCGCGTAATATGTCGCAAAAAATCGTGTCCGAGCCCAAGATTGCGATGCGCACCCTCAATCAAACCCGGAATGTCCGCGATCGTCGCGCGGCGATAACCCGAAAACTCAACCACGCCGATGACCGGATGCAGCGTCGTGAACGGATAGGGCGCGACTTTCGGACGCGCCGCCGAGATTTTTCTCAGCAACGTCGATTTTCCCGCATTCGGATAACCGACGAGTCCAGCATCGGCAATCGTGCGCAACTCGAGCAAAAAATGTCCCTGCTCGCCTTCCTCGCCTTCGGTGTATTCGCGCGGCGCGCGATTGCGCGAGCTTTTGAAATGAACATTCCCCTTCCCGCCCGCGCCGCCGCGACAAAGCACAAACTCCTGACCGTCGCGCGTAAGATCAACAACTAAGTCGATTTCGGATTGCGGATTGGCGATTGCGAATTGATCAGATCCCGCGTCATGCGCTTCTGCATTGGGCGTTGGACGTTGAGCGTTGAACGTTGGACGCTTTCCCTCTTCGGTTCGCCGCACAAGCGTTCCCACCGGCACCTTCACGATCTTGGCCGGCGCCGATCGACCATGCATCTTCTTCCCCATCCCGTGGCCGCCATTTTTCGCTTTGACAATCGGCTCATAAAAAAGACCCGTGAGATTATCGACGTGCTGATTCGCACGCAGAACAACATCGCCGCCGCGACCGCCGTCGCCGCCATCCGGTCCGCCTTTCGGCACAAATTTCTCCCGCCGAAAACTCACACAACCACGCCCGCCATTACCGGCTTGCGCAAAGATTTTGATTCGATCGACAAACATAGCTTAGAAGACGTTAAATCGTCGCAGCGTTGAATCGTTACAACGTTGATGAGATTATCGTCTATGAACACAAAACAATCCCTCCGGATAATTCCGGCACTCCTCGTTCTGTTTTCTTGCTTTTCCTCAGCAGAAATGCAGCCGACGCCTACGCCCGAACCCGGAGCCGGGCTCGAAGGGGTGATTACGGTGAGTCCCATTCATGGCGGGCCATCGAGAGCCGACCTTTCCGATTCGGGGCCGCTCGCCAATGTTGCTTTCGTCGTGGAAAACGAAAGGGGCACGGTTACATCCTTCACGACTGACGATCAGGGCCAGTTTCGGATTTCGCTGGCTCCCGGTCACTACTCCGTTTCCAGGGAGGGCAGGAAAGGTGGAATCGGGAAGGTTGGTCCCTTCGAGGTCGATGTTGTTGCAGGCAAGATGACAAGGGTCCAGTGGAACTGCGATACTGGTATACGCTGAACGATAAAAATGTGACGGGCTCACGGTACTGTAGCGGCGCTCTGTGAGCGTCGCACTTATGATTGATCGGCTGCTCACGAATGCGACGCTTTCGGAGCGCCGCTACAGAAGACTCGCATAAAGCTTTCTCGTGTCCGCCGCAATTGCTGACCAACTGAATTTCTCTTCGGCGCGTTTTCTTCCGGCCTGGCCGAATTTTTCGCGCAGATGTCGATCTTTCATGAGTTGATTGATGCGCGCGGCGAGATCGCGCGAAAATTTTTCGGGATTGGTCGGTTCGAACGGGCTCTCTTTCATTTGCTCGAGCGGAACGAGGAAACCGGTCTCGCTATCGACCACGACTTCTTTGATTCCGCCGACCGCGCTCGCCACGACCGCGGTCTCGCACGCCATTGCTTCGAGGTTGATGATGCCGAATGGCTCGTAGATTGAGGGACAACAAAACACGGCCGCGTGCGAGTAAAGTTCGATGACCGCCTTCCTATCGACCATCTCTTCAATCCAGATGATGTCGGAGTGCTTTTTTGCTGCACTCTCGACCGCTTCTTTCATCTCCGCAGCGATCTCAGGCGTGTCAGGTGCGCCCGCGCAAAGCACAATTTGAAAACCTTTGTCCATGAATTGGATCGCGCGGACGAGATGAACGATTCCTTTTTGCCGCGCGATCCGGCCAACGAAGAGCAAGTACGGTTTGGTTGGATCGATTCCATGGCGCTTGAGCGCAGCGGTTGAATCGACTCTCCGGTATTGCTCGAGGTCAATGCCGTTGTGAATCACGTGCACGCGCGTTAAATCGACATCGAACAGTCGCTCGATGTCGCGTCTGGTTTCGTTTGAAACGGCAATAATTGCGTTCGCCAGCTCCAGTGCGATTTTCTCAACCCAAACTGAAAAATCGTAACCGCCGCCAAGCTGCTCGCGTTTCCACGGCCGGAGCGGCTCCAGGGAATGGACCGTGATGACGAGCGGAATTGCGTAATTCAGTTTCGCAAGAATCCCGCCGAAATGGCTGTACCAAGTGTGACAATGGACAAGATCGGCTTCGATGTTCGTGGTGTTGAAGTCGATGCAGCGACGGACCGCGCCGAAAACCGATTGCAACGGTTTCGGGCAAGTGAAACCGCCCGCGTCCAGCTCGAAGCCAGTGACTTTGAGCTTTCCTTTTTCGAAACGTTGATCGCCGAAGCAGCGCACTTCCACCGGCATCGTCTTGGCCAGCTCGCGCGAGAGACCATCCACATGCATGCCGGCGCCGCCGTAAATGTACGGCGGATATTCGTTAGTTAGGAAAAGCACCTTCACGGAATCAAAGTAGAGCAAGTCTCTGACTTGCTGTTAAATCAATTCGCGTCGCCGCGGCGGCGCCAATTACTTTCCCGCCCGGACGAGTAACACCGGCACGTTCACCGCGTGGCGAACCTTGTCCGCAGTCGCGCCGTAAAGAATGTCGCTGATAAAACGATGGCCGTGGGTGGTCATCGCGATGAGATCGACGTCGCGCGTCTCCGCGAGCTTGATGATCTCATTCGATGGTTCACCGAGCGCGAGCACGGCTTCGCAGGAGAAACCTTCATCGCTGAGCTCGCGACGTCGTTTTTCCAAATAAGCGCGGTCTTGTTTCATTTCTTCGCTCTCGGCGAGTTTGAGTTGATTGAAGTTTCGAGCCACCCAGCCGTCGGCCACGTGCACGAGCAGCAGTTTCGCCCCCGTCATCCGGGCGAGCGGCTTAATGTGACCGAGGATTGTTTCGTCGGCGTCGCCGTTTTCGAGGGGGATAAGAATATGTCGATACATGACGGCCCGGATAATTACGTGGGCGGGAGCAGATGGAGAAACTGGTAAAACGTCGTGAGCGCCGACCCAGGCATGAACGTGTCGAAGAGCAATTTCACGTTGAGCCCAATGATAATCGCCGCGGTCGTCCAGCCGAGAATTTTTAACCAGGACTTATTGGCAAATTCGCCCATCTTCGCCTTCTCATCGGTGAATCGAAGCAGCGGCCAGACAGCAAAGCCCAGCTGCATCGACAACACGACCTGACTGGCGACAAGCAACTGCGTAGTTTTGCTTTCGCCGAAGATACCGATAACGAGCACGGCAGGAATAATAGCAATCAGCCGCGTGATCAGCCGACGCAGCCACGGGCGAAGCCGAATGTTGAGAAAACCTTCCATTACCACCTGGCCGGCGAGCGTGCCGGTAAGCGTCGAGTTTTGTCCCGATGCGAGGAGTGCGACGGCAAAGAGAATGCTTGCGAAGCTCACGCCAAGAAGCGGGCTGAGCAATTTGTAGGCGTCTTGAATTTCTGCGACGTCCTGATGGCCGGACCAGTGAAACACGGACGCCGCGAGCACGAGAATCGCCGCGT
>Ga0209154_1002451_pt1 | contig 10365 bp, 6 predicted proteins | sample GraSoiAngelo_121_FD_185878 | JGI IMG/M metagenome (GOLD analysis project Ga0209154, IMG submission 185878) | Grasslands soil microbial communities from the Angelo Coastal Reserve, California, USA - 14_0919_12_20cm (SPAdes) (version 2) | ecosystem: Environmental > Terrestrial > Soil > Grasslands ... | reverse complement strand
TGCGGTGACCGCCGGCGCGATCCTCGAGAGCACGCAGGGCGGCGGGACCGTCGCGCTCGACGTCTTCTTCGCCAAGGACGAGGCCAGTCTCTTCACCGGCCAGCCCTACGTCGGCGTAAACGCCACCGTGTCGGGCGTGCAGACCGACACCCTGCTGCCACCGACGACGCGGTCGGTGAACGACACCGTCTTCAATACACCCACCGTGTGGGTGGGCGTTCGCGCCCGCATCGCGACCGACCCCGGGCCGGACCTGATCGGACGACTGGCCCTGACCGTCCTGCAAGTGCGGGTCGTAATGCACGACCAAGGCTTCTAATCCCAATGGCTGCATGCCCGATACCTCACGCCCCATCAATATCCTGCTCGTCGAGGACAACGCCGACGACGTCGAGCTGACCCGCCGCGCGCTCGACCGCGCCAAGGTGCGAAACCAGATCTGGACCGTGAGCAAGGGGACCGACGCGCTCGCGTTCCTGCGCGGCCAGCCGCCGTACCACGACGCGCCCCGGCCCGACCTCGTGCTGCTCGACTTGAACCTCCCGGGCTTGGATGGCCGCGACGTGCTGCTACGGATCCGCGAGGACCCCCAGCTGCGCGGACTCGCGGTCGTGGTCCTCACCGCCTCCGAGGAGGAGCGCGAGCACCTCGCGGCGCTCGCGGCCGACGCCTTCCTCACCAAGCCGGTCGACCTGGACCGGCTGGGCTGGCTGGTCAGGGTGATGGCAAACTTGGGGTGGGCGATCGTGAAGACGGACGGCTGAGCGTCCGCTGGAACCGCCGGGCGGCCCCGGGTGTTTCCAGCGGTGCAGCCCGAGCGGAGGAGGAGAGTATGCGCAGGAAGGCTCGCCGAACCGCGCCGCGGCGGCCCTGCCGCCACCCGCAGCAATATGAAACCGACTGGCTCGGCCGGACCTATGTCGGCTGTCCCAGCTGCAATCGTTGGAAGTTGACCAAGCCCAAGCCGGCGCCCGCCGACGGGAAACGCCTGGCGGCGTGAACGAGCACAGGGGTCAGGACATCAGGTCCTGACCCCTGTGTTTTCACGCGGCCTTGGGTCTGGCTGCCGCTGTTCGGCGAGCAGTGCCCGGGCGGCCTCGGGTTCGAGCGCCTTCGCGAACAGGAACCCCTGCCCGAGCTCGCATCCGAACGCGATGAGACGCTCGCGCTGCGACGCCGTCTCGACCCCCTCTGCCGTTACGGTCAGGTCGAGGCTCTCCGCCAGGTCCACGATCGAGCGTACGATCTCCAGGTCGGTGCGGCGCGCGCCCATGCGGTGCACGAACGTCCGATCCACTTTGATGCCCTGCAGCGGGAAGCGCGGCAGATCGCTCAGAGACGATTGACCGGCGCCGAAATCGTCCATATGCAGTTGGATGCCCAACTCCCGCAGCCGATGCAGGGCTGCAATGGACGAGTCGACGCTATTCATGAGCACGCTCTCGGGGACCTCGAGACTCAGAGCAGCGGGTGCAAGTCCGGTATCCTGGAGCACCGCTCGCACGTCGTCCACGAGGCTCGAATCCGCGAGTTGCTTCGCCGAGACGTTCACGCTGATCCGCACCGTGCCTGCGCCCGGCCCCGCGTTCTGCCAGTGTCGCGCGTGGCGACACGCCTCCCGCAGCACCCACCTGCCGATCGGAATGATGAGGCCCGTTTGCTCCGCCATCGGCAGGAAGTCCTGCGGCAAGAGGATCCGCCGCTTGGCGTGGTGCCAGCGCAGCAGGGCCTCGAACCCGTGCACCCGACCGGTCTCGATCTCCACGATCGGCTGGAACTGGAGCCGGAACTCGTTGCGTTCGAGTGCCTCCCGTAAATCGGCCTCCATTCCGGAACGGGCGCTGGCCCAGTTCCGCATCTCGGCATCGAAGACCTGGAAGCGCGCCCGTCCCCGCTCCTTGGCGCGGTACATGGCGAGGTCCGCGTCGCGCAGCACGTCCTGGGCCTCCTCATAGTGGGGCTCGCTCAGCACCACGCCGATGCTCGCGCTGGTACGTACCTCGCGCCCTTCCAGCGAGAACGGTGCGGCCATGCTGTCCAGCACACGCCGCGCCACGTGCTCCGCTTCGGAGGACCCCGCCACCTCTTCGAGCAACAGCGTGAACTCATCACCCCCGAGCCGCGCGACGACGTCGCCGGGCCGCACGCTCGCCCGCAGCCGCTGCGCGATCTCCACCAGCAGACGATCGCCGGCGGCGTGCCCCAAGGTGTCGTTCACCTCCTTGAAGCGGTCGCAGTCGAAGAACAAGACGCCGAACCGGTAGTCGGGGTCCCGCCGCATGCGCTCCAACGCCTGCGACACCCGCTCGATGAAGGAGGCGCGGTTCGGCAGGTCGGTGACGGCGTCGTGCAGCGCCCCGTGCAGCAGCTGTCGCTCGGCCTGCCGGCGGTACGTGATGTCGCGGGTGATGGTGGTGGCGCCGACGGGGCGACCCTGTGCGTCGAGGATCGGCGAGATACTGATGGACACGTCCACGCGCGTGCCGTCCTTGCGCATGCGCGTGGTCTCGTAGTGCTCGATGTGCTCACCGCGCCGCAGGCTCTCGAAGACGCCGGTCAGCTCTTCGCGGTGGTCCGGCGGGACGATCAGCGTGATCGGCTGGCCGATCGCCTCCTCGGCCGTGTATCCGTAGAGGCGCGTCGCGGCCGCGTTCCACGTCGTGATCACGCCGTCGAGCGTCTTGCCGACGATGGCATCGTCGGCCGATTCCACCATGGCCTTGAAGTGCGCGACGGCAGACTCGGCGCGCTTCAGCTCCGTGACGTCCCGCGTGACGCAGCGGGCGTGCAGGAACCGCCCACCCTCCAGCAGCGCGTTCGTACTGACCAAGACGTGGCGGATCGACCCATCGCGGTGGCGCAGCCGCGCCGCGACGTTGAGGACGGTCTCGCCCGCGCGGAGACGCCGGAGGATATCGTCCGCGATCGCCGGGTCGACGTGGAACTGGCGCACGTTGCGGCCGACATACTGATCGCGTGCCAAGCCCACGAGGTCCAGCTCGGCGGCGTTGGCGCGCAGAATAGTGCCGTCCTGCCCCAGCCAGGAGAGACCGACCGTCGCGTTCTCGAAGAAGTCCTCGAGATCGAGCCGGCCCGACGGCCTTTCGGCAGGCGCCCGCGCGCGATCGCTCCCGTCCACCGCCACGCCGACCGCGCCCACGATGGCGCCCACCTTGTCTCGCAGCGGCTCCACGTGCGCATCGTAGCGGCGGTCGCCGAATTTTATCTGGTATGAGACCGACTCCCCCGCGAGCGCACGCCGATGCGCATTGATCGAGTCGGCGCCCACGGCTTGGGTGGAGAACTGCTCGAGGAGGGACGCACCCACCACGCGCTCCGGCAGGATGTGCGCCGATGCGAGGCCCGCGCCGGACCGCGCCGTGATCCGCAGCTCGGCGTTGGTCGTCCAGAGAATCGCGGGGACCTGATCAACAATCAGGGCGAGACGCGCCAAGCCCTCCACGTCGTGTGAGCCCGGCGCCTGGCGCGCTGGGTCGCCGAGCAACCCGATGCACACGCCCGCCAGCTCGAGAGCCATCCGCTCTCGGCCGCGCCGCTCCACGCCGGGGGGAGGCGGTTGGGGCAGCTCGCGGCGCACTGGCGCGATGCACCACCGCTGTTCCTCGAGGCGGCTCGCCACCCAGCGACGGGGCAGGGGGCGCGTCCCCGGCAATTCCCCCAGCTCGCGCAGCGCCGCCTCCAGCTGGTCGGCGAGTGGTGCAACGTCGTCCGAGCTCGCGGCGAGGAGGCGCAGTCGACCGCGCGGGTCGGCTTCCCACACGCTCACCGCTCGTCCCCCCAGGGTGATGGCGGCCCGCCGCAGCACCTCCTGCCACAACGGCTCCGGCCCCCTCGAGAGCGCAGGGCTCATGAAATCGGAGGAGGGCAGAGTGGTCGAGTCCACACCACTTGTTAGGCTGCAAGTGTTCCCTCCTGCAGTCAACTGTCGTGGTGGCGCCACACCAAGCTATGCGTCTGTTGCGTCTAGCTGTTCCTTCCTATTCTCCGTAGGGAATCCAGATGTTCTTGACCTGCGTCGCCTGTCTCAGGAATTCCCGCCCTTCGCCATGCTGGCCGTCGTTCCAGTCCCACGGCTCCCACTCGACCCACGTCCGCTTCATGTTTCCCACCGACGCCCGCTCGACCTCGGCGCCCGCCGCCCGATTTCCGAAATACCACACCGCGTCCACGTCGTCGTGCTCGGTGAGCACTTTCGCGAGCGCGTCTTTGGCTCCGGTGACGATGTTGATCACGCCGGCGGGGACGTCCGATGCCTCGAGCACCGTGTACAGCTCGGTCGCCGCCAGCGGTCGCGCTTCCGACGGGACCGCGACGACTGTGTTGCCCACCGCCACGGCGGGCGCGACCAGGGACACGAACCCGAGCAGCGGATGCACCTCGGGGCAGGCGATCCCCATCACGCCGATCGGCTCGTTCATCGCCAGGGTGACGCCCCGGATCGGCGTCTGATGCACCGCGCCGTCGTACTTGTCGGCCCACGCGGCGTACGAGAACAGCCGCGCCACCGCGGCCTCGACTTCGCCTCTGGCGGCTGTCTCTCCCTCTCCGGTCATGCCATCGATGAGCGCCGCAAATTCCGCCGAGCGCACCGCCAGGTTCTCGGCGACATAGTAAAGGATCTGCCCGCGGTTGTGGCCGCTCGCGTGCGCCCATGCGGCCGCCGCATGCGCTGCCTCGACCGCGTTGCGGATGTCCTTGCGGTTCCCTTCGGCCACCTCCGCCACGAGCGCGCCCGAGGGCGCCAGGATCTTGCGGCTGTAGCCCTGGTCGGGGCGGACCTGGGCGCCGCCGATGAAGAGCTTGTAGGTCCGATCGATCGCGGGAATGGGGAAACGGGAATGGGAAATGGCCGTCCGCGCTGAGCGCTTCGGAGCTGCCCTCTTCGCCGACGTTTCCCCTTTCCCCTTTCCCGTTTCCCGTTCCGCCTTCAGATACTCCCACATCCCCTCTTTCCCGCCTTCCCGCCCGAACCCCGACTCCCGGTACCCGCCGAACCCCGACGCCGCATCGAACAGGTTCGTGCAATTGATCCACACCACACCCGCCTTGATCTTGGGCGCCACATCGAGGGCGAGGTTGATGTTCTCCGTCCACACGCTGGCGGCGAGCCCGTAGGGCGTATTGTTGGCCAGCTCCACCGCCTCCGCCGGCGTGCGAAACGTCATCGACACGAGCACCGGTCCGAAGATCTCGACCTGGGCGATCGTGGCCGCGGGCGCCACGTTGGTGAACAGCGTCGGCGGGTAGAAGTAGCCGTCCGTGGGGCAGGCCCACGATGGCTGCCATAGCGTCGCGCCCTCTTCCACGCCCCGGGTCACCAGGGTCCGGATCCGCTCAAGCTGTACCGGCGCGACGATCGCGCCCATGTCGATTGCCTTGTCGAGCGAGGGACCCACCCGCAGCTTCTCCATGCGTGCGCGCAGCTTCGCGACCAGCCGCTCGGCAATCCCCTCGTGTACCAGGAGCCGCGATCCAGCGCAGCACACCTGCCCCTGGTTGAACCAGATCGCGTCCACCACACCCTCCACCACGCTGTCCAGATCGGCGTCGTCGAACACGATGAACGGGCTCTTGCCGCCGAGCTCGAGCGAGAGCTTCTTGCCGGAGCCCGCCGTCGCCTTGCGGATCACGCGTCCCACTTCGGTCGAGCCGGTGAACGCGATCTTGTCCACGTCGGGGTGCTGGACGATCAGCTCGCCGGTGCGGCCGTCGCCCGTCACCACGTTGAGCACTCCCGCCGGCAGACCCGCCTCGTGCGCGAGCTCGGCGAGGCAGAGCGCGGTGAGCGGCGTGAACTCGGCGGGCTTGAGCAATACGGTGTTCCCGGCGGCGAGCGCCGGCGCCACTTTCCACGCCACCATCAACAGGGGGAAGTTCCAGGGCACGATCTGCCCCACGACTCCCACGGGCCCGTAGCCCGCGAACTCCGTCTGGGCGAGCTGCGCCCACCCCGCATGATGGTAGAAGTGACGCGCGACGAGCGGGATGTCGAGATCGCGCGTCTCGCGGATCGACTTGCCGTTGTCGAGGCTCTCGAGCACCGCCAGCAGGCGTGAGTGCTTTTGCACCGTGCGCGCGAGCGCGTACAAGTGGCGCGCGCGGGCATGGCCGGACAACGCCGACCATCCGGGGAAGGCCTTACGTGCGGCGGCGACGGCCACGTCCACGTCCGCCTTGCCCGCCTGCGTGACGCGCGCCAGCGGCGCGGTCGTGGCCGGATTGATGACGTCGAACGCGTCGCCGTTCTTGCTCTTGGTCCACCGCCCGCCGACGAACAGCCCGAACGCGCGCCCGTGCCGCTCCAGCCACTCGAGCGCCGGCTTGTCGCTCTCGGGCGCAGGCCCATACGCCATCGTCTCGAAGATCTCTGAGACGGTCGTCACGTTTCCCGTTTCCCCTTTCCCGTTTCCCGTCTCATACCATGGGATGACGGTGCGCCGCGGAGTATCGCCCCGTCACGAAGTGCTCGAGCTGTCGCTCGATGTCCGTGAGCAGCGCCGAGGCGCCGAGCCGGAACAAGTCGTTGCGCAGCCAGCGATCGCCCAGTTCTTCCTTCATGAGGATGAGCCAGTCCAGGGCCTGCTTGGCCTTGCGGATCCCCCCCGCCGGCTTGAACCCGACCGCATGGCCGGTGCGCTCATGGTAATCGCGGATCTGACGCGTCATCACCACGCCCACGGGGAGCGTGGCATTGACCGGCTCTTTGCCGGTGGACGTCTTGATGAAGTCCGCGCCCGCCATCATCGCGACCTGGCTGGCGCGCGCCACGTTCGCGAGCGTCGCCAGGTCGCCGGTGCCGAGGATCACCTTCATGTGCGCCGGGCCGCACGCGTCCCGAAACTCCCGAATCTCTTCGTACAGCGCCTCCCAGTCTCCGGCGAGTGCATGCGCCCGGGTGATCACCACGTCGATCTCCCGCGCCCCGGCTGCCACGGATGCGCGAATCTCGTCAACCCGCTGGGGCAGGGGATTGAGCCCTGCCGGGAACCCGGTCGAGACCGCGGCCACCGGGATGCCGGAACCCTCGAGGGCGGTGACGGCGGCCGAGACGAAGGCGTGGTACACGCACACCGCGCCCACCTTGATCCCCAGGTCGGCGACGCCGAGCGCCTCGATCAGGTCCTGGCGGACGGGCTGGCGCGCCTTGGCGCACAGTCGCAGTACGTTGCCGGCCGTGTCGTCGCCCTGGAGCGTGGTCAAGTCCATGCAGGTGATCGCCCGCAGCAGCCAGGCGGCTTGCCATTCTTTCTTGACGGTCCGGCGGGTGGGGATGGTGGCGGCGCGGCGCTCGACCGCGCTGCGGTTCACGCGCAGCGCGCGCACCAGGTCGAGGTCGAGCGGCGTGCCGGGGTTGCGGCCGGGTTCGGGGACCACGCGCAGCACCCGCTCGTGTGCAATGGCCGTGACCTGCTCGTGTCGCCGCTTCGTTTCCATGGCCCGGCTCGGAATCTAAGGCTTCTTCTCCTTGGTCGTATCCCGCTCGGCGGGGCGATCCTTCGTCGCACGTCGCTCCGGCGCGGGGCGCTCGCGAGCGGGCTTCTCGGCCGGCGTCGGCTGCGGCTGGGGTCGCGCCTTGCTCGCCGGACGTTCGTCCGGCGCGGGGCGCTCGCGAGCAGGCTGGGCGTCGGGCCGCGCGCGGTCCGGAGGTGCGGGCTTCTCGGCCGGGGTCGGCTGCGGCTGGGGTCGCGCCTTGCTCGCCGGACGCTCGTCCGGTGCGGGTCGCTCGGCGGGTGCGGGTCGCTCGGCGGGCTGCCGGGCCGGGCGCGGACTCTCCGAGCGCTCTGGTTGCCCCGCCCGGTCGGGACGCCCGGCCCGGTCGGGACGCTCCGCCGGCGTCGCCCGCTCGGCCGGGGCAGGCGGGGGCAGTGCGCGTGGGGGCGGGAGCCCCTCGCGGGTGGGACGGAGCATGGGGGTGGGGCGATCCTGCGTCGCGACGGGCACGGCGGGTCGCACCAGGGGCTTCGTTCGGGCCGGCGGCGATTGCAGGCGCAGCGTGCCGAGCGTCGTCTCATCGAGCGGCCGGCCGGGGTGAGCGCGCAGCGCCCGCTCGCGCTCCATGAACGGCACGGGGGGTGGCGGCGGCTCGCGGCGGACGACCACCTCACGCGTGGTCACAATGGGCGGGGGTCGGCGCACCGTCATGATGTCGGGTCGCCCCAGCACACTGTGCCGGTCGGGGACGACGCGCGCGGTGCTGCCCACCACGCGCGCTTGGTCCAGCCGCTCGCGCGGCACCACGATCACGCTCTTGTCCACGGCGCGCGATCGCACGAACGCCTCCTGCGAGACGACCGTAAAGGCGTCCGGAGCGCGGCGATTGCGGTAATTGATGGTCGTCACATTCACGTTCGTCACATTGATGTTGGTGACGTTGACGTTGGTCACGTTGACGTTGCGGAAGTAGGTATTGCTCACGTGATACGCCGGCACGTACGGCTCCTCGGGGCCGAGCGGGAACCACGCCACGCCGACGTTGCGCCCGCCCACGAACACGACGAGCGCGGGTGCGTACACCGGCCGCGCGACGCGCCGGCCCGGCACCCAGACCCAGCCGCCGTCCCAGTACACCCAGCGGCCGTAGTGGAACGGCGCGAAGCCCCACGGGGCGTCGTCGACCCAGGTCCAGCCCCACGGCTCCACCCATACCCAGCGACCGTAGCGGTACGGCGCCCATCCCACGATCGCGGTGCGGGGCGCCCATACGTGACCGTAGTCCGGCGTGTCGCGCCACTCGCCGTTGTCGTCGAGATCTTCGTAGCCGATCGTCTCGCGCGACACGTACTGCGACGCGCGGGAGTCGTCCCAGCGGCGGTCGCGGTTGGCACACCAGTCTTCCCACTCATCTGGTCGCGACGCCTCGCGGACGTCGTAGCTGGGCGAGTCGCCGCCCGAAACGACGGCCGCTTCCCCCGCGTGCACCGGAAACGCGGAGCCGGCGGCGGTCACTTCGGCCTCGCCATGGCGCGCGGTGACCGTCGTGGTGTCACCCGTGGAATCCACATCGACGCGATAGGTGCCCGGGCGGAGCAGCGATACCGCGCCGCTCGGCGTGTCGATCTCGAAGCTGTCGTCGTCGCCGACGGTCCGCACTCGCACCTCGAGCGAGCCTTGCGAGAGGCGCACTTGCGTCGTGCGGTCGTCGAGCGCGAGGAAGCCGAAGGCGCTCTGCGGGGCGAGCCGAATGGCGTTCGAGCCGAGCGTGAGTTCCGCCCGGGCATCGGCGTCGGTCCAGAGGTGGTCGCCCGCATGCAGGGGATAGTTGATGGTGGCGTCGGTCCAATCGTCCACCGTGCTGGGCTTGAACGAAACACTGCCGGAGCGGTAGCTCAGCCGGCCGACCCGGCTGGGAGGATCGTCGTCCGGTCGGTCGGCCTGACGGGGCGTGGGCAGCAGCACCAGGACGAGGGCCGGCGTGATAAAACGGGCGAGGCGCATGAGCGATCTCCTGTGGGCGAGCCGCCCAAGGATAAAGCGTTCTCGGCCAGGTACCAAATCCGACGGCTAACGCCCCTTAGTTTGCGCGCCGCGCCGTGGGCGGCAGAATCCCGTTCAGCCGGAGATAATTGGCCAGCTGGCTGTAGTGATCGGCCCAGTCCTCGTGCAGCTCGAAGATCATCGCCGCCCGAGTGGTTGGCCCCGCGTACCCCGGAATCTTGTCGCCTAACCCGCCATCGTTGAGTTTTGCCATTTGCGTGCGGCAAAACGTGAAGGATCGCGTGAGTCGGGCCACGAGCTTCGGCACGCTGTCCGCGGGAGTGAGCTTGGGCTCGGCGGGGGCTTTCGCGCCGCCCAACGCCGCGCAGCCGAACTCGCTGTCTCCGGCGATGTGCAGCACCACCTCGGCCACGCTCATCTGCGCCGGTGTGGGCTTGAACTGATACTTGGTTGCCGGCATGTCGTCGGCCGCGGCCACGAGGTTGCGAGCGAGCCGCTCCGCGTCCGCCCGGAAGGCGGTGGTCACGGGGCCGGCAGTGGCCTGCTGGGCGCGCGCTGGTTGTGCGACGAGGACGCAAGCGGATATCAGCGATAGGTGATAGGTGAGACGTCTCATGTAGCCCTCGTGTCGGCGTCGTGATTCGTGGGTTGGCGTAACCGATCGCGCTTAACCTGCGGGCGTCCCGCCCGCTGGCGCAAGACCGAGGGACGAGCGTGTCGAGTTTGCCGTGGACCAGTGCGCCGTCGATCAGCGGCGGCGGCGACAAGGCCGCGTATCTCGTAGGTTTCAGCGACCCTCCTTCCGAGCGATGTCATGCGTCCTCTGCACGCCGCCGTGCTGTTGCTCTCTGCGTACACGACGTCCGGTCAGGAGCCTCTGAAAATCCTCCGCACGGCGCCAGCCGACGA
>Ga0209154_1002450_pt1 | contig 10365 bp, 9 predicted proteins | sample GraSoiAngelo_121_FD_185878 | JGI IMG/M metagenome (GOLD analysis project Ga0209154, IMG submission 185878) | Grasslands soil microbial communities from the Angelo Coastal Reserve, California, USA - 14_0919_12_20cm (SPAdes) (version 2) | ecosystem: Environmental > Terrestrial > Soil > Grasslands ... | reverse complement strand
CAATCTCACTAAAGAAATCGGCGCTCTATAATCGTCTGGCGGCGGTTTTGGTCCTATTGATCGGTTACAACTCCCCGGGTCGCGTGCTTGCCGCGAACGGGCCGCCACCTGGTTTTGTCGCGCTGTTCAACGGAAAGGACCTCTCCGGCTGGCGCGGCGGCGATACATTTGACCACCGCAAGTGGCTCGCCATGCCCGAAGCCGAGCGCGCAGCCACAAACGCCGAGTGGACCGATGATATGCGCAAACACTGGCGTGTCGAGAACGGCGAGTTGATCAATGACGGCAACGGCAGATATGCCACGACTGAGAAGGATTACGGGGATTTCGAGTTGCGCATTGAATACAAGACTGTGCCCAAGGCGGATTCCGGAATTTACCTGCGCGGCTGTCCGCAGGTGCAAATCTGGGACTACACGGAGAAGGAGAAATTTCCATTGGGCGCGGACAAAGGATCGGGCGGACTCTGGAACAACAGCGCAGGCGCGCCGGGCAAGGACCCGCTCGTGCTGGCGGACAAACCGTTTGGCGAATGGAATTCGTTTCGGATCGTCATGATCGGCTCGCGCGTGACCGTCTGGCTGAATGGCAAGCTGGTCGTCGATCATGCCGTGCTCGAAAACTACTACGATAAACCGGACAAGAGTCTGAAGCGTGAGCAATGGCGTCCCGTGCCGGCCCAGGGGCCGATCGAGCTGCAAACGCATGGCGGCGAGATTCGCTGGCGAAACGTCTTCATTCGCGAGATTGGCGCTGACGAGGCGAACAAAGTTCTGACATCGCACCGAAACGACGGTTTTCATTCCGTGTTCAACGGGAAGAATTTCGACGGTTGGGCCGGGCCAGTGAGCGAATACGAAGTCAAGGACAGCGCGATTTGCTGCCAGAAAGGGAAGGGCGGCACGATTTACACCAAGGATGAATTCGCCGACTTTGTGGCGCGAGTCGAGTTCAGGTTGCCGCCCGGCGGCAACAACGGCCTGGCGATTCGATATCCGGGCGAGGGCGATACGGCGTACGGCGGCATGTGCGAGTGCCAGGTTCTGGACGACAATTACGAGAAGGCCACCGGCGAAAAGATCGATCCGCGCCAGGCGCACGGCTCGGCCTACGGCATGGTTGCTGCCGCCCGGGGTTACCAGCGTCCGATCGGCGAGTGGAATTTCGAGGAAGTGACAGTGAAAGGTTCGACCATCAAAGTGGAACTCAACGGCACCGTAATCCTGGATGCGGACCTTTCGAAAGTGAAGGACTTCATGGCCAACCATCCGCACCCGGGCAAAGACCGGACCAGCGGCCATTTCGGCTTCGCCGGCCATAATGATCCAGTCTGTTTCCGCAACGTTCAGATCAAGCGGCTCTAGCCTGGAAACTTCAAACCCGCCTGAATTCGAGCCCCTGACCTTCCTGCAGCGCGGGGAAGAATTCCTCCGCGACGATGTAACCGAGGCAGCCGGGCGCGCCGCAACGACACGGATGTTCACGGTAGTCCTCCCGGTCGTAGCCGTAGTTGAAAGTGATTTCCTCGCCGGCAGAAATGTCGCGCCGGGCAACAATCCAGATCTGGCCGTCGATCAGCTCGGCGTTCGCAGTTGGGGCGCAACTGTGATTGAGAAAGCGCGCGGGGTTCCAGCTCACCGCGCCATCGATGTCCCGTTCATCGTCCAGCTCGAAAATGGAGGTGTTGCCAGCCTCGCAGCGGCTGAGCGATTCTGTCTTCGTAATTATTTGACCGACGTATTCGATCACGAGGGTGCCAAGCCGAATCGGCCCAGTGGCAAACCCGCCGATGCCGTGGATGGACGATCGCTTGAATTCCAAAGTGGGTTTGGATTCGTTTTCCGTCATTCGCGTGCGGCAAATTGGAGTTCAGAACGCACCCATATCGTCCGGTCAGCCGACAATTTGGTCCTCCGGTCGAACGGCGGCCTGACTATTGAAAGTCAAAGCCGCCGCCTTCATGCCTTTCGAAGGCAGTTGAATCAGCACGTTGGCCATGGTGATGAGTCCGCCGCCGACGAGCAAGTTTGCTGTCAGTTTTTCATTCGCGTAGTCGATGGTCGCCCATCCGGAGAACCACGCGGGCAGGAACAGGGCGAATACGCTCGCGAAGATGGGTTCAAAGCAATAGATCAAGCCGGCTTGAGTTGCCGTTACGTGAGCCTGCCACCGATTCATCAGCAGGTAGCCCCCAAACGTGCAGAAAACAACCAGGAAGCCCATCAGCCCGATCGTTGACGCCGAGCTGTATGCTCGAATCCAATCGGTCCGCTGCTCTGTTGTCACGAGGGCGACCGGCAGACAAACCAAAGCCATCACGGCGAACATGACGGCGGAAAAATGCTTCACATTATTTCCAGCGTATTTGGGGCGTTCAAGCCAGAGAATCTGGCCGGTGAAGATGACCGAGGCGGCGATGGTTTCCAATTCCCCGCGACCCAGGCGCAAATTCTGCCAATCGACCTTCGCGAGAACGGCGATGCCGGCGACGACCATCGCACAACTTACAAACACTCTCGCTGTGGGAGGTCGCCGTTCGCGCCACGCGACCCAGAGCGGAATCAGCAGGCAATAACATTGCGTGAGAAAAGCGGACGTCGAGGCCGCGGTGTACGCCATGCCATCCACTTGAAGCAAAATGCCGGTGCCGGCAAACAACCCCAGGCCGATGCCTTGTTCCAATTCAAGTCGCTTCAATCGCGTCAGTGAGGGCGCCGAGATCAGCAGCAGGATGAGCGCGGCGATGGCAAAGCGATAAACAACGCAAAGCGAAGCGATGAACCAAGTGCCCTTGGTGGACAGCAGCGCCTGCTGTGACATCGCCAACGCCTTGGTGGCCGGGAAACTCAATCCCCAACAGGCGTTGGCGAGGACCAGCATTTGGAGTGCTTTAAGCCGTTTCGCGTCGCGCGACATGAGCGAAACATATCCAGGGCTCCTTGCCGACAGGAAGCAAAAGAAATTCGCGTGTTCCCTCACAGTGCGGCGCGCTGCGCAACGCGCCGCCGGGCTGGAGTTGCACCTCGTAAAACTCGACTGTCCTTTTCCAGAGGCAACGGCGACAGGGTGCGGATGCGGCAATTCTTGTCAGAGAGGAATTGGGCATCTACTATATCGAACAATCAGTCTTGCAGAGTGGACAGCCTGAGGCGGCGTTGCCGGTTTGGCAATGCCTATGACGGCCCCGAACCCGGCCTGCGTGCGAGGGCCTGAGAAGACTCATGGATCGATTGAAACGGAAAATGAAAGCGCTGGTAAAACGGGAAACTAAACCCGGTTTGTGGTTGGAAGAGGTCCCGGTGCCGAAGATCGGCATCAACGACGTGCTGATCCGGGTGGATCGCGCGGGCATTTGCGGCACAGACCTGCACATTTACAAATGGGACGCCTGGGCGCAGCAGACCATTCCCGTGCCAATGGTCGTCGGCCACGAATTCGTCGGCTCGGTGGTTGAGGTCGGTTCGAACGTGACCGATTTTTTCCCCGACGAAATCGTCAGCGCCGAGGGCCATGTGGTCTGCGGACGTTGCCGCAACTGTCTGGCCGGGCGACGGCATCTGTGCAAGGACACCCAGGGCATAGGCGTCAATCGTCCGGGCGCGTTTGCGGAATATATTTCGGTGCCGATGACGAATGTCTGGCACCACAAGAAGAACATCGACCGGGATGTGGCGGCGATTTTCGATCCCTTCGGCAACGCGGTGCACACGGCGCTTTCATTCCCGGTGCTGGGAGAGGACGTGCTCATTACCGGTGCCGGTCCCATCGGCATCATGGCGGTGGCGGTCGTCAAACATGCCGGAGCGAGGTCGGTGGTGATCACCGACGTGAACGAGTATCGGCTCGATTTGGCCCGAAAAATGGGCGCGACAGTCGCGTTGAACGTTCGCGATGGGAAATTGCGCCAGGTGCAGGAACAACTTGGCATGGTGGAGGGCTTTGACGTGGGCCTGGAGATGTCCGGCAATCCGTCCGCGTTCCGCGACATGATCGACAACCTGTGTCACGGCGGAAGAATCGCAATGCTCGGCATCCCCTCCGAGCAAATGGCCATCGATTGGAACAAGGTTGTGTTCAACATGCTGACGATCAAAGGCATTTACGGCCGCGAGATGTATGAAACCTGGTATAAGATGACGGTGATGCTGCAGAGTGGGCTGGATATAAAGCCGATCATTACGCACCGGTTCCATTACACCGAATTCGAAAAGGGCTTCGAAGTCATGACCTCCGGCCAATCAGGGAAGGTGATTCTCGATTGGAATGAAGAGTAAGACTGAGAATGCGCACAGAGGAACACTCCTGGACACAGATAACAACAAGCTTTGACACGGATTTCACAAATTACACAGACTGCTTTTGCCTGTTTTGAATTCGTGAAAATCCGTGTAATTCGTGTCAACCTGCATTCGTCGTTAATGAAGCGATGATGTTCGGCTCAATGAAGCAACATTTGGCGCGGCAGTTGGACGAGATTCGACAAGCCGGGCTTTACAAGGCTGAGCGCGTTATTACCTCGCCGCAGGACGCGCGCATTTGTGTGGGCGACAGCCGGGATGTGCTCAACCTGTGCGCGAACAATTACCTCGGACTGGCGGAGCATCCTGCTGTGGTCAAAGCGGCCCATGAAGCGTTGGACAAGTGGGGTTACGGCTTGTCTTCGGTCCGGTTCATCTGCGGCACCCAGACCATCCACAAGCAGCTCGAAGCCAAAATCAGCGAGTTTCTCGGCACCGAGGACACGATTCTTTACTCGTCGTGCTTCGACGCAAACGCCGGATTGTTTGAAACGCTGCTGGGTGCGGAGGACGCCATCATCTCCGATGAACTTAATCATGCCAGCATCATTGACGGCGTTCGTCTGTGCAAAGCGCAACGCTTTCGTTACCTCAACAACAACCGGGAGGACCTGGAAGAAAAGTTGAAAGAGGCGGCCGGCAGTCGGTTCAAAATGATCGCTACCGACGGCGTTTTTTCGATGGACGGCTTCATCGCGAACCTGCCCGCTATTTGCGACCTCGCCGAGCGATACGACGCGCTCGTGATGGTGGACGATTCGCACGCGGTCGGTTTCATGGGCAAGCGCGGGCGGGGCACGCACGAGTTTCACAATGTAACGGGCCGCGTCGATGTCATCACCGGCACGCTGGGCAAGGCGCTGGGCGGGGCGAGCGGAGGCTACGCCAGCGGGCGCAAGGAAATCATTGAAATGCTGCGCCAGCGGTCGCGTCCGTATCTGTTCTCCAACTCCGTTGCGCCGCCGATCGTCGCGGCATCGCTCAAGGTGCTGGAGCTGCTTTCCGAATCCACTGCGTTGCGCGATCAGCTTGAAGTCAACACGAAATTTTTCCGCGAAGGCGTGACGCGGCTCGGCTTTAACGTCCTGCCCGGCTCCCATCCGATTGTGCCGATCATGCTGGGCGACGCCGCGCTCGCCACCCGGTTCGCGGACGCGATGCTGAAGAAAGGCGTTTATGTCATCGGCTTTTCGTATCCGGTCGTGCCCAAAGGCCAGGCGCGCATTCGGACGCAAATCTCCGCCGCGCATTCGCGTGAAGACCTCGAATTCGCGCTGGAAAAATTCGGTGAAGTGAAAAAAGAATTTGGCCTGTTCGCGAAATGAACCCGTCACGCGCCAGCGCGGTGCTTGGTCTGATCGGCAACACGCCGATAGTCCCGCTGCTTTTTGAAGCGGAGGGCGTGACGATTTACGCCAAGTGCGAGTTCCGGAATCCGAGCGGCAGCGTGAAAGACCGGTTCGCGGCCGCCGTGATTACCGACGCTGAGCGGCGCGGATGGTTGCGACCCGACTCGATCATTCTCGAATGCACCAGCGGCAACACCGGCATCGCGCTTTCCATGATTGGCGCGGCCAAGGGCTATCGCGTCACCATTTTGATGTCTGAGGAAGCGAGTCACGAGCGTCGCCGGCTGATCCGCCAGTTCGGCGCGGAACTGATTCTCTTCAAAAGCGGCGGCCGTTATCAAACGGGCATCAACCTATCGCGCGAAATGGCTGCCAAGGACAGTCGATACTTCCTGCCTCGACAGTTCGAAAACCCTTTGAACGCCACAGACCATGAACACTCGACCGGTCAGGAAATACTGCGGCAAGTGGACGGACCGATTGACGCGGTCGTCGCCGGCTACGGCACAGGCGGCACGCTGGCCGGAGTGGGGCGCGCGGTCAAACAGCGTTATCCCAAAGCGAAAATCTTCGCGATGGAGCCGGCCGAGGCGGCGCTGCTCTGCGGCGAGATGCCCTGTTGTCATCGAATCGAAGGTGTCGCGGACGGGTTCATTCCTGAGTTGCTCCGCTCCGCTCGGGTGGATGGCGAAATCAAAGTGACCAGCACGGAGGCGCTGGCGATGGCGCGGCGGCTCAACCGCGAGTTCGGCTTTCTGGTCGGCACCTCGTCCGGCGCGAACGTGGCGGCCGCGTTGAAAGTGGCGCGTGACCTCGGCCCGTCGGGCAAAGTCGTCACGCTGCTTTGCGACCGGGCCGAGCGTTACTTCAGCACGGCGCTGTTTGACGCGGACGAGTCACCGAGCGCCGAAAAAAGGGGTCCTGAGTAGACACTTTTCTTCCAGCTGCTTCGCTTAATCTTCAATCAAATCATGAACTGGATTCCCTACGGACCGCACGCGCTTTTGTTCCGATTCGCGGATCACGTCGGCGAAGCAGCGTTGGCACGACAGCGAGGCATCGTGGCCGAACTGGAACGTCATCCTCCGGCTGGACTGGCGGAGTATGTACCCGCGTTCACGACGATCCTGTTGGAGTTCGATCTGAAGATCGTGCCGGAGCCAAAACAAGTGGCGGGCGAGCTTCTCAAGCGTTTCGAAACCGCTGCGCAGGCAAAACTGCCGGCGTCGCCGGCCAAAGAAATTCCTGTCCACTACGACGGCGAAGATTTGGAGACTTTGGCGAGAGCTAAACACATGACTGTCGAGGAGGTTTGCGAGTTGCATTGCGGCCCGGTTTACAACGTTTACATGCTCGGTTTCTCGCCCGGATTTCCGTACCTCGGTGATTTGAACCCGCGTTTGCACACACCGCGCCTGGCGTCGCCCCGACCCAAAGTGCGCGCCGGCTCGGTCGCTATCGGTGGCGAACACACCGGCATTTACACGGTGGACAGTCCGGGCGGCTGGAACATTATCGGTTACACACTGTTGAAAATCTTCGACCCTTCGCGCGGCGGACCGAAGGGTCTGGATGAGGCGATGTTCCTGCTCAAGCCGGGCGACCGCGTGAAGTTTGTGCAGGTCTAGTGGCCTGCCAGAGAAATACCCATACCAGGTGAACGTTCCGTTTTCCCCTCACCCGGCCTTCGGCCACCCTCTCCCCATCCGATGGGGAGAGGGCAGGGTGAGGGGCGTTGCTGTTTCCGACTTGATCGGCGTCATTGTAAAGAAGCGTTAGGGACACCACACTTCAGACCGGAGTCATGGGCGACGAAATTTTCGAAATCCTGGAGCCGGGTTTCGGCGCGACGTTGCAAGACGGCGGGCGGGTTGGCTGGCGGCGGTTCGGCGTGCCGCCGAGCGGCGCGATGGATGAGCACGCCGCGCAGTGGGCGAACCGCCTGCTCGACAATGAGCCTGACGATCCGGTGGTCGAGATTCTGTTGCAGGGCTCGAAGTTCAAGACGCTGCTCGAAACGTGGGTTGCGGTCACCGGCGCTGACGCCGGCGCCAACGTGCCAACCTGGAGAGCCGTGCGAATGAACGAAGGCGACGTGCTTCAGTTTCCAAAGAATCACTCGGGGGTCTGGATCTACCTGGCGGTTCCAGGTGGTTTTGAGGGGCAACGTCTGCTCGGCAGCGCGAGCGTTTACGTGCGAGGACAGTTGGGACACACGTTTGTCCGCGGCGACGTATTGTGCCGGGCGTCGAGCGCGCGTTTTGAGCTCTCGCGCGGTGTCGCCGGACGCGCCGTTGACTGGCATGAGCGGCGCAACTACGAATCACCCCCGCCGTTGCGGGTTTGGCGCGGGCCGCAATGGGACTTTTTCAGCGGGACTGACCGCGAACATTTCCTGGCTCAGGAATGGACCGTCAGCTCGCAAAGTGACCGGGTCGGTTATCGACTGACGGGAAAGCCGTTGAAAGCGCCCGCAGCAGAGATGATCAGCGAACCGGTGCTGCCCGGCTCGGTTCAAATCCCGACGAACGGCCAGCCGATTGTAACCATGTGCGACGGGCCGACGGTGGGCGGGTATCCCAAACTCGGCCTGGTGGACGCCGCTGATTTGTCGTGGCTGGCGCAATGCCGGCCCGGTTTGAAAGTGAGGTTCGTTGAATGATGCTGTTTCTTTTGCCGGGCAAGACTGTCCGGCCACCTGCAGATGGAAAAATACTGCTCGGCAAGTAGTTTGCTTGGAGCGCTGCAGCGCTTCTCTTCTCCCTCTCCTCCCCAAAAAAGGAGGAGAGGGCCGGGGAGTGGAGGCTGTTTTTTCCCCTCTCTCCGGCTCTCTCCGCGCTCGCTCCTCGCGAGGAGAGAGGGAAAAACGCCCTCAGCGTTTTCATGCCGAACACAACTGGCTGAGGCCTGCGCTACTCATGAAACTCGACCTCAATTGCGATCTGGGTGAAGGCGAACCGTTGGGTCGGACCCGCGCGCTGATGCGCTGGATTACTTCAGCGAACGTCGCTTGCGGCGGGCACGCGGGCGATTTCACAATGATGGAATCGTGCGTTCGTCTGTCGAAGCAACAGGATGTGCGGTTGGGCGCGCATCCGGGGCCATGGAGTCGCGGCGATTTCGGACGCGGTCACATCCAGCTTACGCCGGATGAGATGGAGTCTCTTCTCCTGCACCAGGTCGGCGCCTTGGAATTGATCGCGCAGGCGAACGGGGTCCGGCTCCACCACATCAAGCTGCACGGCGCGCTTTATCACGCGAGTGAAGAGGAAGACGCATTGGCCAAACGCTACGTCGCCGTCGTCGAACGCTTCTGGCCACGCGCCAGGATCTACGCGCGAGCTCGCGGACGAGTCGCGCGCATCGCGCGTCGAGGTGGAGTGGTTGTGTGGGAAGAGGCGTTCGTTGACCGCAACTATCGCGATGATGGAACGCTCGTTTCCCGGAATGAACCGAACGCGCTGCTGACCGGGACAAGCGTCGTCGTTGCGCGCATTCGCCAGCTTCTGGAAAAGGGCGACGTAACTGCCGAATCTGGAAAACGCATCGCCTTGCGCCCGCAAACCCTCTGCATTCATTCGGACACGCCGCGCGCCGTGCAACTGGCGCGAGTCGTGGCGAAGGAGCTTTACAAATTCTCGAAATCTGCCAACGCCGGGCGAAATACCACTCGTCGGATTCGCGGTCGTGTTTGAGGGGTCAAAGGTGGGTTTTTCATGTCCGGACATTGCTTTGTCCAGACGTGCTAGTGAAGAGCCGCCCGTAATGCAAGCGATTGAATGATCCTTCCTTCGGCTTCGTTGAGTTCTCTCAGGCGCCAGTAAACTTTCGTTTCGTCGAAATAGTTCCTCGCCATTTTGACAAAGATGTTGCCGTGCTTGGCTTCGGACGTCCAAAGCCGGTGGTAGAACTGCTTCAGTTCGGCGTCGTTCTGAATGGCTTCCCCGATAAGACGAAAACGTTCCGCGCCGCGACATTCGATGATGGAGGCGAGCAGCAGACGGTCGAGGAAACGATTGAGCGGATCAGTGCGGCAAAGGTCGAGAAGCGCCTTGATATACGGGTCCTCGGTGATTTCTTTAGCCAAACGCACGCCACGTTTTACCATGTGCGCATAGACCTGCTGAAAATGGTCCAGCTCCTCAATGGCCGTCTCGATGAGCTCGGGGATGATTTCGACGCGGTCGGGATACTTGGCGACGAAACTCATCGCCATCGCGGACGCTTTCCGTTCGCAGTCAGCGTGGTCCTGCAGGAAGGCGGGAAAATTCGACACGACGATCGTCACCCATTCAGGGCGGGTGGCCACGGCCGGTTCGAGCGAATATTTCATAGAATCGCTTGCATTCTAGCAGCAGCGATGGAAAGCGGAAGGGCAAAGCCGACAAGTGACGGGTTACGAGCGGCAAGTGGAGGAGTCGAAACCGCCGAAGCGGTCGAAGCCCGCGCTTCTTCAATCACCCCGCCGCGGGGAGCTAAGAAAACTCGAGCGGGCAAAGGAGCGAGCTTGTTGAATTTTGCCGACTGGTTGGGCACTGTCTGACCGGCGCTGGCGGCAGCGTGGAAAAATTGGGCATGCCAACCTCGGAAACAGACTATTACTTTCGTCGCTTCGGTTTTTGTGAGCGGCAGATTGCAACGCCGCCGAGGCCAGACTTGGGGATTGTTGTTGTCATTCCGTGTTTCAATGAGCCGGATTTGATCCGCAGTCTGGAATC
>Ga0209154_1002446_pt1 | contig 10373 bp, 8 predicted proteins | sample GraSoiAngelo_121_FD_185878 | JGI IMG/M metagenome (GOLD analysis project Ga0209154, IMG submission 185878) | Grasslands soil microbial communities from the Angelo Coastal Reserve, California, USA - 14_0919_12_20cm (SPAdes) (version 2) | ecosystem: Environmental > Terrestrial > Soil > Grasslands ... | reverse complement strand
TTGGAATGAAAAGGTCAACCTAACGGCGATTCGCGGCCCGCTGGAGATCCTTCACCGGCATTTTTGTGAATGCATGTACGCCGCCGAGGCCATTTCCCTCGAAAAGGGTCGGCTCGCCGACGTGGGTTCTGGGGGCGGTTTTCCGGGCCTGGCGCTGAAGATTATCCGGCCTGGTTTGCAGGTTTTTCTGGTCGAATCGAACATTAAGAAGGTCACATTTCTGGCGGAAGTCATTCGTGAATTGGGACTTAACGGCGCACAGGTGCTGGCGCGGCGTTACGAGGAACTTGGCGAGGAGATGGCTCCCTTGGACTATGTTTGTTCGCGTGCGCTCGGTGAATTTCCTGGCTTTCTCGAGTGGGCCAGGTCAGAACAGATAGCAGCAAAACAAGTCATCTTGTGGATTGGAGCCCGCGATCTCGACGAAATCCAGAAAATCAGCACTTGGGACTGGCAAGAACCGATTCCAGTGCCCCATTCGTTGCGAAGGCTCCTGTTAGTGGGCAATAAGAAATCCTCTTCTGTCAGCACTTCGCTCCCCGCGATAGTGTGATGATTTGTGTTCCACATGGAACGAAATGACGGTCGCAACGTGCTGCAATGTTCCACGTGAAACACTAGCGAGCCAATGGTGGAGACTTCGTCGCCGAGGGTTACGTTCCACGTGGAACAATTTACTCGGCGCCCCATTCTATCACCGTAAGATGTTCCACATGGAACATTCCGGCTTCACGCTTCGATTTGCACACACCGACAGTGTTCCACGTGAAACATCTTGCATCCTTGCCCATCGTTTGCTAGATTTTCGCTCGCGGGGGAACATTGGCTCGAATTATCGCCATCGCAAACCAAAAAGGTGGAGTAGGCAAGACGACGACTGCTGTCAATCTTGCCGCCTGTCTCGCCTCCGCCGAACAGCCCACACTTCTCATCGATTGTGACTCCCAGGCAAATGCTACTGCTGCGATTGGCTTTGCGAAGGACCCCTCTCGGCGGACGCTCTACCACATTTTGATTCTCAACGAGCCGTTCGACAGGATCATCCAAAAATCGCAGGTGGATAACCTGGATGTTGTTCCGGCCGATAAAAACCTCGCTGGCGCGGCAGTTGAGCTCGTAAATACCGAGAATCGCGAATATTTGCTGCAAGCAGCGCTAAAAGCGCTGGACGATAAATACCGATTCATTATCTTGGACTGCCCTCCCGCCTTGGATCTTCTCACCCTGAATGCACTCGTGGGTGCAAACGCCGTGCTGGTTCCTATTCAGTGTGAATACTTGGCGCTAGAGGGCGTTTCCGAATTGCTCGACACGCTGATGCGTATCCGGCGGACGCTGAATCCCAGCCTCGAAATCGAAGGAATCCTGCTCACCATGTATGACGAGCGGACTTCGCTCTCGCGCCAAGTAGCAACGGATTTGCGTAGCTTCTTTGGAACGCAAATCTTCAAAAGCGTGATTCCGCGCAACGTGCGGCTCGCGGAAGCGCCAAGTTTCGGCAAACCGATCATTTTTTACGATGTTCACAGCAAGGGCGCAGAAGGCTATACACAGCTCGCCCAGGAGGTCATTGCCAATGCCAAGAAACGCACTGGGACGGGGGCTCGGAGCGCTCATTCGGGAGCTTCAGCCTAAGAATTCTCCAGAAGCCGCCGCAACCCAACCGCACGCAACAAGCGCCAGCGGCGCTGCCGCCACTCCTGCTCGCGAAGCTGCATATCCCGGGCCTACGCTGATAGACATCGATTTGATCGAGCCGAGTCCTTTTCAGCCGCGTACGCGTTTTCGCGAAGAGGCTCTCGACGAGCTGGCGCGATCGATCAAAGCCAGCGGGATTATCCAGCCATTGGTTGTTCGTCCAATCGGCTCGCGATATCAATTAATCGCCGGCGAGCGCCGCTGGCGCGCAGCTCAGCGCGCAAGCCTCTCCAAAGTTCCGGTTATTGTTCGGCAGGTTTCTGACGACCTGGCGTTGGAAATGACGCTTGTCGAAAACATCCAGCGCGAAGACCTCAATGCTATCGAAGCCGCGCGCGCGTTCGAGCGCTTAATGGACGAAGCGCGGTTGACCCAGGAAGCCGTCGCTGAACGAACCGGCAAAGACCGCGCCACGATCGCAAATTCGATTCGTCTGTTAAAGCTGGAACAGAAGATTCAGGATTGGATCGAGGAAGGGAAATTGACGGCAGGCCACGGCCGCGCCTTACTCGCCGTTCCCGATTCGCAATTGCGCATGCGTTACGCTACGCGGGCTGCGCGTGGTGGATTGACAGTCCGTCAGATTGAGAAGCTGGCGTCGCGGCGCGCGTCCGGCGGGCGCGCGCCAGTGGAAGTTCATCTGGACGCAAACATCCGCTCGGCGCTGGATGAACTTCAGCGGCACCTCGGCACCAAAGTGCTTTTGCATCAGAAAACCAAGATTCGTCCGGGGCAACTCATCCTCGAGTTTTACGACGACGATCAGCTAATGGGTCTTTACGATCGCTTGATGAAGTAGCATTGCGAGTTCCGCCGACGGCTACTGCCCGTTCGTTCAGTCGCACATTCGACAACACACTTCGTCAGTTGCGTTGACTTATCTGCGTGCGCGGCTAAAGTAGAACAATCTCTACGGGGGTTTTGCAATGGCATGGAAGTGGCCCAGCGCTGCCAAAGATGGCACAAGCGAAGAATGGACAGGATTCATCGATCAGGGAGTGTCGCTGGAAGGCACGCTGACAGTTACCGGCACGTTCCGCATTGACGGCAACGTGAAGGGAAACATTATTTCCGAACAGACAGTGATCCTTGGTGAAGGCGCGAAAGTGGAAGGCCAAATCGAGGGCAACCGCGTGGTGATCTCTGGCCGTTTCGACGGCGTGATTTTCGCCAAGGGCCGCGTGGAGATTGAAGCCAAGGGCGTGGTGACGGGAGAAGTGCACTCCCCGTGCATGGTCATCGACCCGGGCGGAATTTTCGACGGGCGCTGCCACATGCTGGGATCTTCGGAAGCCGCTGCGACGGTGACGATTCCCATTCGTGCCGTCGGCAACGGTTAGTCTTAACTTAATCTATAATTATACAACTTTATATATATCATTCACCTTCGATCATCCCATAAATCTGCGCTCTTCAAACCCGATCAATCTCATCGAGTTCCCTATCCCCAGGTTGACACGCTTCATAGGCCCGTCTATCGTTCGGAAGAGTCGTTACCGAGGGATTGCGGATGAAGATTCTTGTGCTAGGTGGAGGCGGGCGCGAACACGCGCTAGTGTGGAAGCTGAAGCAGAGTCCGCGCGTGGAAAAAATTTGGTGCGCGCCCGGCAATGGCGGCATCGCCGCGGACGCCGAATGCGTGGCCGTTGACGCGGGCGACGTCGCCGCCGTCGTTGCGCTAGCCGAAAAGATTCAGCCCGATCTGACCGTTGTGGGCCCGGAACTTCCTCTCGTGAACGGGCTGACGGATGCGTTCCGCCAACGGAATTGGGCTGTTGTAGGTCCTTCTCAACAAGCCGCGCAACTGGAAGGCAGCAAGGTTTTCTCTAAGGAATTTTTACAACGCCATCGCATTCCGACCGCAAAGATGTACGGCGCGTTTGATTCTCCGGAAGAAGTCTATGAAGCGCTGAACTCTGTGAAATTCCCCGTGGTGATTAAGGCCGATGGATTGTGCGCCGGCAAGGGAGTCTTTCTGGCCCCAGACTTCAGCGCCGCGAAAGACTTCGTCGAACGCGTGATGGAGAAGAACGAATTCGGTCCCGGCGGAAACCGAATCCTTCTGGAAGAAACTCTCGAAGGGGAAGAGCTCTCATTCATCATTCTCACTGATGGAAAGCGCTATGCGCCGCTCGTGCCGACACGCGATCACAAGCGTGTCTTTGACGGAAACCAGGGGCCAAACACGGGGGGAATGGGGGCGTACTCCACCGATGAATTGTTACCGGAGCGTCTTCGCGAAACCGTCCGCTCGGTTATTGTCGAGCCCACTCTGCAAGGGCTAGCGTCAGACGGCATCCCTTACCAAGGCTTCCTTTATATTGGCCTCATGTTGGCCACGTCCGGTCCCAAAGTCCTCGAATTCAATTGCCGGCTGGGGGACCCAGAAGCCCAGGCAATTCTGGCGCGGGCAGACTTCGACGTGGCCGAAATCCTGAGTGATGTGGCTGCCGGGAGCCTTGACCCCTCAAAGCTGCGCTGGAAGCGGGGTGCCGCCGCTTGCGTTGTACTGGCCTCGGGCGGTTACCCAGGGAAATTTGAGACCGGCAAGAAGATTGACGGCCTAACCGCTGCGGAGCAGATTACCGGTGTGAAGGTCCTGCACGCCGGCACAAAGCTTGCCGGGGATGCGGTAGTCACTAGCGGGGGCAGAGTGCTTGGTGTTACGGCATCGACAGCGTCCCTGAAGGCCGCTCTCGTCTCTGCGTATGAAGCAGCCGCGAAAGTCCACTTTGATGGAATGCACTACCGAAAGGACATTGGAGCCCACGCAACCGAGCTGAGAGCTGCAGGAGATTAAAGGCCATGGCAACAGTGCAAAATCTTTTCCGCGCTTCAAAGAAGCGCCTGCCGATGGAGGAACTTGCCGAAGTCCAAGCCGTAACCGACACCGGGTTTGAAGGCTGCGCGCATGGGAGACCCGCAAGCAAGCGTCAACTCCTACTGGTGGATCGCGAGACTTTGGAGACCATGGACCTTCGCCCGGGAATTATCCGCGAAAACATTACAACGGACGGTCTAAATGTGAACAGTCTGCAGATCGGCCAGCTCCTGCGCGTCGGCCAAGTGCGTCTGGAAGTCAGCGCGGTTTGCACGCCTTGCGATCAGATGGAAGCCATCCGGCCTGGACTCCGCAAGGAACTGTGGGGGCGCCGTGGCATGCTGTGCCGTGTGTTGGATGGCGGAGTGATCCGGCGCGGCGACCTCATCGAAAAACTCTCGTAAGGAACGCTGGCCGGTCAATGGATTCCACCGGGCTTGCGCGAGGACAAGAATCCCCTCATCGTGGTCAAGGGGCAAGCCGGCGAGCCTCGAATAACTTCCGGTTAGCGTTAGTGCTTAATCGGACGCGCGTTTTGGCAGAGCAGTAAAGCTGGGCATGTAGCTCCGCGCGCGTTCGATTAGGCGGCTAGAAGGAAGCCGCTTGTGGTTGCGGCGGACGCGGGCCCTATGGAGATTGAATGGGAGGAGACAGCGGTGTGGAGTGTCGCGGAGACTGTGCGGTAGAGCACGGCAGAAGGCGCCGGGAACGGACTCGGGCAAGAGAGTATCGTGGAGGAGGCGCCGAGGAAGTTGAGAATGGAGTTTTGTTCTGCGTTAAGGCGCAGAGAGACGGAGCACGCTGAGAGGCGCGAAGGATTCGGGTTGGAGAGAGGCGTTTCATGCGGCAGAAGTGAGCAATGGTGGGGAACGAAGTTGGATTTCCGCAGCCGTAAGCCTTTCGACGACCACCATCGGTCCACCACACTTGGGACAACGCCAGAGACCGTTCGAGCAAGCGGCATTTTGATCCGCGTGCGGTTCTTGTGCCGTGCCAAGCAAGTGAAAGCATAGTGGCAGGAGAGCGGCACGTCGCCGATTGGCCAGGAAACCAAAATTGCGAATGCGTACGAAACCTTTGGGCAGCAAGTGCAAGAGGAAGCGACGGAGGAATTCATCAAGCGCAAGGGTTAAGAGCTTCTGTTCGTTGTTATGAGCGGAGTCCCGCCAGCGGAAGGTGACCTTCCCCTCCGTAAACGAGACCAGACGATGGTTGGAGATGGCCACGCGATGGGTGTAGCGGCCCAGATACTGGAGCACATATTCGGGGCCACCGAAGGGAGGTTTTGCGTAGACCACCCAATCTTTTCGGAAGAGTGAGCGTAGCCAAGCAGCGAAGGTTTTGGGCTGAGCGAGGGCTGCCAGATTTCCAGGGAAGCTCAGTCGGCCGCTCTGGAACGCCTGCTTGAGACCGACGACGAACTTGCCGCGAAAGACACGACGAAGCACTCGGATGGAGAGAAAGAATCGCGAGCGTGATTTTATCCAGTGGGTGTGATCGAGACTCAACCCGCCGGCAGGAATGACGCAATGGACATGAGCGTGCAGACCGAGCTTTTGGTTCCAAGTGTGCAGCACGCTGAAGAAACCAATTTCCGCGCCAAGGTGTCGCGGATCACAAGCGACCTCGAGAAGTGTTTCGGCGCTGGCCCGGAGCAACAGGCCATAGATGAGCTTCTTGTTCTGTAACGCCAAGGGCGCTAATGGCGCAGGGAGTGTGAAGACGACATGGACGTAGCGCGTCGGGAGAAGCTCCTTTTGACGCGCGGCGATCCAGCGATCGCGTGCCGCCGTCTGACACTTCGGGCAGTGGCGATTGCGGCAGCTGTTGTACGAAATAGTGGCACGATGCCCGCAGCTGGTGCATTGATCGACATGACCGCCGAGTGCGGCGGTGCGACACCGCGCAATGGCCAACAGCACTTTGACGTGCTGCCAGCGGATCCACTGGCGATTTCGTTCGAAAAAAGTAGCTCCTGCGCTGCGGATGAGATCGGCCACCTCAAGGGGCGGCCGACTCATCTACCCTTCCTGCGCTGACTCGTCTTTCAGTTGTAGCGAGTCCAGAGGACTCGGTGTGGCGCTCAGGTGACGTTTGGAGAGATGGAGGTAGATGGCAGTTTGTTCCAAACTTTGATGGCCTAACAGGATCTGAATGGTGCGCAGATCAGCGCCGGCCTCGAGCAGATGAGTGGCGAAGCAATGGCGCAAGGTGTGGGGATGGACGGGACGATTAAGGCCCGCGCGCTGCGCGGCTTCTTGGCAGGCGTGGTATAGCGTTTTTGCGTCGATCGGGCGATTCGCAGTATGCCAACGGTTGCCGGGAAAGAGCCAGTTGCTGGTTTTTCTCCGCAACCGACGCCAGTGCTGGCGCAGTTGTTCAAGCAGCTTGGGGCTGAGCATGACGTCGCGGTCTTTGCGGCCCTTTCCTTCGCGGACATGAATCACCATGCGCTTGCTGTCGATATCGCTGAGCTTCAGGTGTGTTACCTCAGCACGCCGCAGGCCGGTAGCGTAGAGCGTCATGAGCAGAGTGCGATGGAAGGGAGTGCCAGCGGCATCGATGAGCCGTGCGACTTCTTCCTGGCTGAGGATCGCTGGAAGGTGATGGTTCTTTTGCGGATAAGGAGTCTCGGCGACACTCCAGGCTTTCTTGAGCGTCTGTATGTAAAAAAAGCGCAGAGCCGCCAGGTGGTTCGTAACGGAACCCGACGATAACTTCCGCTTCTGGAACAAATGGGCTTGGTATTCGCGAATGTGCCGCAGGCCTAAGCGATCCGGTGGGCGGTTGAAGTGTCGAGCAAAATCTTCGACTGTGTGGATGTAATGGCGTATGGTATCTTCAGAAAAGTTACGACGCTGGAGTTCTTCCAGCATCATTTTGCGAAGTCGGGTCATGGGGATGGCCTCCTTATGACCCGACAACTTATCAACCTTTAGGCAACCACCGCTCCACTACCTCACGCGCAGCGTCCGCCGCACAAGCGGCTTCGTTCTAGCTCGTGATCCAGGCACCATCCGGAGAGGCACTGCTCCGGCTACGAACGAGGTCACTTTCAGCGCTGAAGTCGCGCCCACACTCTCCAACGCGATCAGAGTTGGTAGCCGACGAGCGTGCCCGGCGCAGTCCGCAGGAAGAGCATGCCGGCAACGTCGTCGACTGCGTACAACGGCTCGCGCTCTTTGCCCAGATCCACGCGCGTGCGCGGCTGCCCGCTGTCTTTATCGATCTGAAGCAGTACATTTCCGTTCCCATCGGGAGCGCGAGTCAACATAAAAACCGATCCTGGGACGGTGAGTGAGGCCTTGAAACGTTTCGTCGCGAGCGCCGCCGATTGGCGCGAGTAGCCTGCGAGCTGTGCGCCGGACTGCGAGTACGCCGTCGCAAGTTGCCCCGTTATGTATCGCGCATTGGGATCCGTGGCTTTCTGCGATGCCTGGGTGAAGGCGTCACCATACGCGGAGGCGGCCGCTCCGTACAGGCCAGCGCGCACGGCATTCACCGCATGGAGCGCACGCACCAGCCCCGGAAGCTGAGGCGCAGGGTAATAAACCTGCTGCTTCACTTGCCCATCCCGGGTCGCGACCACGAGGTTCTGTGGCGAGATTAGAACAATGCCCGTCGGCCGGACTTCCATATCAGTCGGATCCTCGCCGCCCTGCAGCTTGATCTCGCCGCCGAGCGCGTGAAAGGTGCCGGCCTCGCGATCGACTGCGTACAGCCGGTGGTCGCGATTCGCGAACACGTAAAGTGTCCGGCCCTCCAAGGCATGATGCAGGTAGTACCGAGCGGCATTGTAGTCGCCCGCACTCAACGGCTTGCCGCTCTCAATCGCGTCCTTGAACTTTGGCTCCCCCGTGGAAAGATCGATGATGTTCACCTCGGCGTTGGTCGTCGCGTCAGGGCGCGACAGGTAGAGGAGGCCGGACGGCGCAAGTTCAGCGTAGGCGAGTTGGCCCTTGATCTTCACATCCTTCTTCAGGCGCAGGGTCGCCGTGGCCACATCCAAAACGTTCACGAAGGTGCGCGACTCGGCGTCCACAGCCAGCACCACGGCGTCGCCTGCGACCATCGCGTCTGTCACGTTGCCGTGCATGCGGAGCGGCTTCGCGTCGATCGTCGTCCCATCTTCGTAGCGAGCCACGTTGAGCCCTGTTTGGACAACTCCGTTGATGACGCGGCGGCCACGGGTTGGCTCACCTTCCGCGGGTGCTTCGGGGAGCATAATGATGCCAGCCGGATGTTGGACGATATCGCGGATTTGTCCCTCCACACTCGCGGGCTTGGCCCAGAGCGCCTGACCGTCAGCGAGGCCGTAGGCCATGAGGTGGTCATCGAAGCTCACGTAAATGCGATCAGCTTTGTTGAGCGACGGGTAGAGCCGCACGTGCCGCGGGGTTTGCGCCCAGCGGGCCGCGGACAGTGCTGCGGACCACCGCACTGCGCCAGTCCGTGCGTCCAGCGCCCGCAGACCCATCAGCGTGTGGACGACGATCATGTCCGGCCCCGCCTGGAGGACCTCCAACGCGCTGCCCTCGGCAGCGGTGCGCTGCAAGCCCTGCATTAGGGCACCGAAGCCCCTCTTCTTAGGCTCGGCCTGCTCGAACAGCGCTTCGTTCGTCCAGCGCTGTTCGCCCGTCACGAGATCGTAGAGCGCGACGACAGAAGGTCCGGCCGCGCGGTTTCCATGGACAAGAAGAGTGCCGCTCTGCGGCAGAACGCGGCGAGTAACGATTTGCGACAAGTTCAACCGTCGGGAATCGAAGACGACCGCGCCAGTCACTGGGTCAAAAATCACCAGCAGGCCCGGGCGCGTTGCTTCCATTAGGAGAGAGCCTTCGACCATGTGGACGCCGTCGACCGGCAAACCGCCGAGTTCTGGTTTCTCCCACATGACTTGACCTCGCTCGATATCGACAGCCTCGAGTGCAGTGTCCGTCGAGACGAGAAGCGCGCCCACCGGTGTGACCTGCTGCCAGCGGATGTCTCCCTTCACCTTAAGGGTCCACGCTGCGGTCGCGCCGGAAGGCGCGGGAGCAACGGCCTGAGCATTGGCCTGCCGCGGTGCAGAGGATATTCCGCTCACGGAAACGGACGCAAGCAAGACGCTAGCTAATGTAGTTCTCTTCATGGAGGATTCAGTCTCCTGGCCGAGTTTTGGAATGAGGACGTTACTTTGATCCTGCCAGAATCTGTCCTTAAGAAAACATACCTCAGCTATTGAAGTGTCGGCTTAATTACCCGCATTCTATTGGGCGATACGACCATCGGATGCTGGGCAAAGTTGAAATAATCCTGCTGGAAAATTGTGAGCATTAAGATTCGTGGTAATGGATACTTCCTGTGGAAGCGCCCTGACCTCGGCATGTCGATTCGAACCACCACGCGGTAACTCTCGGATCGTCGGCAACCCTTACCTTATCGGATTACGGAAGGGTTGCCCGTCATCCGACTACAATCCGTCGACTGCTAGTGTTTCGATGCGATTTCGGCGGCACATGTCAGGGTTACTGGAGTCGATCGGAAGCTCGAAGCTTTTTCAAGGCCATGGCAGCCGAGTGCGACTTGCCCCAGTGGCACATCGCGTCCAGCAACGGCCGCAGAGAGCCTCCTAAGGGAGTAATGGCGTACACCACTCGCGGCGGCGTGTCCGCGTATACGGTCCGCTCAACAATTCCCTTTCTCTGTAGATCGCGGAGCTGCTGGGAGAGTGTTCGTTGCGTGATTCCGGTAATAGATCGTTTTAGCTCGGAAAATCGTTTGGTGCTTTCGAAAAGTTGCTCGAGGATGGCGCCTTTCCAGCGTCCGCCCACGATCCGTGCGGTGGTTTCTACCGGGCATAGTTCTGGGCGTT
>Ga0209154_1002444_pt1 | contig 10377 bp, 7 predicted proteins | sample GraSoiAngelo_121_FD_185878 | JGI IMG/M metagenome (GOLD analysis project Ga0209154, IMG submission 185878) | Grasslands soil microbial communities from the Angelo Coastal Reserve, California, USA - 14_0919_12_20cm (SPAdes) (version 2) | ecosystem: Environmental > Terrestrial > Soil > Grasslands ... | reverse complement strand
TCCTATGTTCGACCCAATGTGCCAGCGGCGGGCAGGTCACACCCGCCCGGTAGTGCTGCTGTTCATAAGCGAGCGGCGCGTTCACCTCGAGAACCAGTGGAATCGAGCGTTTTTTGGCCAACTGGAGACCTGCCACCGCCCAGAGGCTGTAACGCTCATAAATGAAATCTGGATTCAATTGCTTCGCAACCCCCATTGCCGCCTTGAAAAACGTCAAGTTATGTAGGGCTCGAACTGCATCGGGGTTGTGACGGTTGGCAGTTCTTAGAACCCGAGCGAGCGCACGATTCCAGCCAGAGAGGGGTGCTGGACAAACTGTGGCATGCAGATCGGCTTCGAGAGCTTTCCTACAGCTCGGCAGACTACAAATAACGATAGCGACTTCGTGGCCGAGATCAGCGAGCGCGCGAACGAAAGACCGGATATGAACGGCGCCGCCGCTTTTCCCAGCCAGATTAATGCCCGGGTCGTTACACAGATAAAGAACCTTCACCTGATCCTCCCTACTGGAAAAGAGACAGCAATTGTGCAGAACTCCGTTCGATGGAGAAGCAAGTTTCAATCTTGGCCCTGGCGGCGAGGGCTAGTCGGTCTCTTAGTTCAGGCGAGGTGAGCAGTCTATCCAGCGCGTCGGCCAGCCTCGCAGGGCTGTTGGGGGGGACAAGCAGACCTTCGTCTTCTGAGTTGATCAGCTCTGGAATGCCCGAAACTGGTGTCGAGACGATGGGCACCCCACTAGCCATCGCCTCCAGCAACACGTTCGGAATGCCGTCGCGGTCGCCGTCGGCGGTCACCTTACAGGGAAGCGCAAAAACGCAAACTCTTTGGTAGGCACGGCAGAGCTTTTCATGGGGGAGGGCGCCCAGCAGTTTTACCCGGTCATTCAGACCGAGGCGGCTAACCTGGGCTTCGAGAGACGGCCGGAGAGGGCCGTCTCCGACAATCTCCACTTGGAAACAACGGCCGCGACGCCGAAGAATGTCAGCCGCCAGGATTAGGTCGTTCAGGCCCTTCTTCTCGGCCAGCCGGGCGACGGACAGAATCACTGGTGGCTCGGAATCAGAAGCGCGTGGCCACGAAAACTTGAATTGGGAGAAATCGAGCCCATGATAAATACAATGAAGTTTGCCATTAGCTGCCGGCCCGATCTGCGTCGACAGATAGCGCCAGTTGTACTCGGTGCACGTGATCACCGCCTGAGCCCGCTGGGCCTCAGCCCGCAGAAGCTGAGGCGGTGTCTTGACGTAAATGTCCTTGGCGTGAGCCGTAAAAGTATAGGGAATTCCGGTGAGCTGATGAGTAAACATAGCTACGAGCGCCGGGTCGTGGGCAAAGTGCGCGTGCAGATGAGTCAACGGTTCCCGGGAAAGTATCTCTGCTAGGTAACTCGCCTGGAAGAAGCATCGGAGAACGCCCCGCCGACGATAGCGCATTGCCCAGAATAGGGTTTGCGAGCAGCGGATGGGTCGCCTAAAAAACAAGCCGATACTAGCCTGCCAGATGGCCTTCTTGTTGCGCCTGATCGAGAGGTAGGTCACTCGGGCACGTACCTGCGCTACCTTGGCATGGACAGGCTCGTCCTTCGGATCCTTAAGGGAAAAGATCCGCAGCTGGCCCCCCAGTCGTTCCACCGCGACCACCTCGTTCAGGATAAACGTCTGTGAAAGCCGCGGCCAGGCGTTAACAACATATCCGACCGTAGGGTTCCGATTAGACCCTGGATCCATATGCTCGCTGTCCGAGATGTTCCGAGAGACAGATGGCTGCAGCACGGGAGCTCTACTCCTTCGTCACAAACGCGGTAATCATCTCGCTCTAAGTCTGCTATCTACGTTGGACTACTTCCGATTTTAGTAATCCCTTGGACTACTCCGACCGGCATGATTTCTTCATCCGAGTTTTCCGACTTAATCAATTTCTTCCGCACTCTTACGTCGAGATTCGCGAGCGCAGAATCTACGCTTGCGTTGAGCAAAGGGTGAGAAGCGATGACTTTCTATCTATGTCCTTTGGTTCTCCCGCACATGATATTTAAGCTAATCCAATGACCTGCCTGGGCTGGTACTCCCGGGATCCTCGGATCTTCGAAGGACCGGTTTACCAGTGTGAAAGGGGGCAATTTCAGGACTGGAGAGGCTTAGGCCAGTGAACGCGGAACACGAGCACCGCGAGCAAAGCAGCGGGAGAAGTAGGCCAGAACTAATGTGCCACACTCATCCCTAGCCACTTTTCAGTTACCACTCCGTCGAAAGACGCACGTAACTCATTTAAAATCACTGAACCTCAGCGGTGCGTTTTTCATTCCCATGGGTGGGCCGCAGGCCCATGTCAAACTCGCTAGTCATAATACTCCAGTCCCAGATGAGTGATCAGGGTTTCGCCCTTAAGGTGGCGCAAGGTGTTCTTCAGCTTCATGGACTGGATGAACAGGTCGTGCTCCGGATACAACCCGGACGCGGTCATAGGCGACTTGAAGTAGAAGCTGAGCCATTCCTGTATGCCGATCCCCCGCAGGTCGGCGCTGCGCTGCGCCAGATCCAGGAACAGCACCAAATCAAGCACGATAGGCGCCGCCAGGATAGAGTCGCGGCACAGAAAATCTACCTTGATCTGCATTGGATAGCCGAGCCAGCCGAAGATGTCAATGTTGTCCCAGCCCTCCTTGTTATCACCGCGTGGCGGGTAATAGTTAATGTGGACCTTGTGGCAGATCTTGCCGTACAGGTCGGGGTACATCTGGGGCTGCAGGATGTGCTCCAGCACTCCGAGCTTGGAATTTTGCTTGGTCTTGAAGGAGTCGGGATCGTCGAGCACTTCGCCGTCGCGGTTGCCCAGGATGTTGGTCGAGTACCATCCGCTCAAGCCAAGCATGCGGGCCTTGAAGCCGGGGGCCAGGATGGTCTTCACTAGAGTTTGCCCTGTCTTAAAATCCTTGCCGCAAATGGCGGCTTCATTCCGCCGCGACAGTTCGAGCATCGCCGGGATGTCTACCGTGAGGTTGGGCGCGCCGTTTGCAAAGGGCACGCCCTCGCTCAGGGCGGCGTAGGCGTAGATCATCGAGGGGGCAATGTTCTCATCGCTCTGCTCAAGCCCTTTCTCGAACGCCTTCACGGACGCGTGCGCCGCGGTGGGGCGCAGGAAGATCTCGGTGGAGCCGCACCAGATCATGATGAAGCGGCTGGCACCGGACGATTTCTTGAACTCGCGGATGTCGGCGCGCACCAACTCCGCCAACTCCATCTTGTTCTTGCCCGTTTTCACATTGGGCCCGTCGAGCTTGCGGACGTAGTTGCGGTCGAACACCGCCTTGCGCGGCTTCACCGACTGCAGGAAAGGCTTGATCTGGTCGAGTAGCGCGCGGTCGAGCACGCCGGCCTTACAAGCTGCGGTGTACAGGTCGTCGGTGAAAATGTCCCAGCCCATAAAGACCAAGTCATTCAGGTCGGCCAGCGGCACGAAGTCTTTGATCTTCGGCGAGCGGCGTTCGGTGCGCTTACCCAGCCGGATGGTCCCCATCTGCGTGAGCGAGCCGATCGGTTGCGCAAGCCTCCTGCGGATCGCCTCCACTCCCGCCACGAATGTACTGGCAACTGCCCCCATGCCGGGGATCATCACCCCCAAGGTACCCTTGGCTGATTGGATCTGATCCGCCCCTGGTGCCGATTTGCTGCTAGTTTGCCGGTTGGTCATGAAGTTTGCTTTCACAACGATCCTCCTGTCGATCGCGATGAGGCAGTTCCCCATGCTGCTCTGCCCTTTCTTCCACCGAGATGGGTCCATATCTAGTAGGTCATGGTTTTCCAAAAACCGGGTTGCATGGGGGCGAGTCTCTGATTGGCCTCGCGATGTACGCGGACTACGCCGTCTTAATGCCGCTGCCATCTACGAGTTCCGCAGTGGCGAAGCGGCTGGCCCGTAACTGGACTGCGATTGTGCGTCCCAAGCAGAGGCGGGCACAGGAAAATCCCCTAGGTAGAGCTTGTCGAGCAATCGGTGGCCTTCGACAGGGACAGTTGCGGCCGACAACCAACTCAAGCTCTAGACTGCACCGCTTGCCAGGAAATAGACGCCGGAGGTAGGCATGGCTGTCTAGCAAGCTTGCATCGCGGCCGAGCCACTGCGCGCACACGCTCGACAACGACGCCCTCAAGTGCGATGGCTGACACAGCGATGCACTCGCTTGTGGCTCTGCGTTGCTGGTACTCTTATTCACAGCGTAATCCACGGTCTGCGAATTCGGAGTCGGTCGTTCCATGATGACTAGCAATTCCTCATGCATGCCTCTCTCTCCACAATCTCTCCCCTTTTGAACACCAGGATCGAGTCAGCTTGACTCACTGTCGTAAGTCGCGAGCGCCACGTAGACTTGATAGGGTTTGAGAAAACTGGCCAGCGCGGCTAGCAGTGGCATGTTCCTCGGTCCAGAATACGAAGCCCTTCGTCCAACATCGCTTCGGCCCTCTCGCAGCATCCGCGATCCTGCTTATCAACATCACTTTTCGCACGCTCCAGGCAGATCGCTGCCTCCTGAAACGCCAGGTGCGTCGGAACATAGGAGTGGCCTGTGGCGGCATATGTCTTTAGAAATACTTCGGCCGCCCAATCAAAGGCGTGCATTGAACCGTGGTATTTCAGCCCCATCCGCTTAAGATCGACGAGGAACCTCGCCACGTCACGACTAGGGTCTGCCGCGTTAAAGGTGTCCCAATCGATCGTAACTGTGCGGCCTTGAACCAAGAGGACCTGAGCGCAAGTATAGTCGCCATGGCCAGCGCACATTTCGGTGCTGTTTAGACCAGGTGCTGCGGCATTCAGTTGCTCGAAAAGCCGCCTCGCCTTGTTGGCAAACGGCAGGGCAAGATCGAGAAAGCGGCGCCACCATGCTTCCAGAGAGATTAGATAATCGTGCAAGCGGAAGGCTCTCCCCGAACGGGGTGCTCTAGCCTGAAATCGTGCCAGCCAACGCGCGCAGCGCTCAACTGCCAGCACACGATCGGATGCATTCGGATTCACAATCAGCGCTCTCGCTCGAGTGCCGGGAACTTTTTCGTAGAGCAGAAGGTGCAATGGCGCTAGGAACGCTACGGGTCGAGGAATGGCGAACTCGTCCTCAGCGTCAAACCCCGCTCGCCTGATTTCTTCCATGGCTTGATAAATATCTGAGCGGTCCTCGGCGTAGACCTTGCCGATCAGCTCTTGCCACCCGCTGGCAGTTCTTAAAGCAACTTCGAATGTGCACCGGCTCGCTCTCGTCCATTGAATCACGCGGAGATGAAGCCCCTGTGAGGCGTCCACCTGGGGGAACGCAAGCAGACTCAGCTCCTTAGCCAGCTCAGCCGGATCAAGGGCTCGAGCGAGAGTAGGAATAGCTGGATCTGCAACAGTGTCGACCAATTTGCCCATAGTGCTGTTTCCTTCTCATGGTTCTAAGGCACGAAGCCCTTCGCCGAGCAACGCCTCAGCTCCCTCGCGGAAAGTGCAAACCAGACTCTCTGCCTGAATTTTGAAAGGTCTTAGGCAAGTCAAAGCTCGGTATCACGAGATGTTCGCTGCGACCTTAAAACGAGCTCAGGGCCTCAAACGTCTTCAGAAATACTTCTGCAACGGCATCGAGTATCGGATTGAGCCGAGCTATTTGAACGCAAGCCGCTGAAGGGCGACGAGAAATCTCGCCACGCCGCGGCCGGGGTCCGCCACGTCATAGCTGTCCCAATCGAACGTGATGGTCCGCTCTTCGGTGAGGATGATCTGATTACAATTGTAGCTGCCATGGCCGGCGCACCTTTCGGTTCCTTCGCCGCGGCGGCTCCCTCTTCTACGCGTTTGGACAACCGTGCAGTCAGGCTCGCGAGCTATTGCACAACTCTTCCTGATGGCGGGGCAATTGTGTGAAATTTTGCCAGCCAACGTGCACGTTGCTCAGATGCTTCGGCGCGGTCACGTTTATTGCCTGTCAAAAAAACCTGCTTGGCTCCGCAGGCCTTAGACTTTTCTCTTGAAGCAGGAGCCGTAAGCCGGGAACACAAGCAAGCGGCTTTGGGATCGAGAACGCATCCTCTGGCTTGATGAACGTCTGAACGCTCTGCAGCCCAACCTTACAGATCAGGTAGTCTGATCCCTTTGCGTTCGCAATGCGATTTCAAACGTGCAGAGGCTTCCTGGATGATGCTTAAGAATCTGGAATCTATTCTCTTTTGTCCCGCATCGATGTCAGAGCGAGGGTCTCGCTCAAGACAAATGTATGCGACCCCGTGGCCAAGTGCTGACCACGAATCCGATTTTTGGGCCCTTGTTCAGGCTGAAAGTGCATAAACTCCTGCACCCAAAAGCTCCAAGAGGTGATCGGCAGCTTGCGTTGCTCCATCCATCGGAAGAGGTCGGTCCTGCAGTGGGTAGTCGTCCCTCTCCAAGTCCTCCACCAGCCGCTCCGCCAGCTTTTCCGGAGAAAGGTCAGCTGGATCGAGCACATCAATGAGGCGCCGCTGGGCAAGTAGTCTAGCTCTCGTCCTTTGCTCCGCACTGGGTCCCCCGCGAGGCACGACAAGGGCCTTCCTCTTCCGGTACAGCACCTCCGACAACGTGTTGTAACCAGCCATGCAGACAACCAGATCGGCTGCAGCGATGCAGCTCGAACTGTCATCCACATAAGGGACAATTCGAATCGGCAGACCTCGGGCCTCGGCGGCCAACTCGCAGTCAAATTCGGGCGGCGCGTTCACTCCCACTGCCATGAGCGTCGCGAAATCGACGCGAGAACCTAGGATGCGGACGGCTTGAACGTAGCTCCGCATGAGCAACTGCCCGTCGCCGCCTCCCCCCGCTGAAACGAAGACGAAACGACGCTTCGGAAGCCCCACGGCCTGCCGGATCTCGCTGGCCTGTTTGAGAGGATCTTGCTTGACCACGTAGCCACAGTAATGGGTACCGCAAGGTGGCACGGGCAAGCGATACGTGGAGCACGTACTAAACATCTCTTTGCTGCCATAGATCAAGATTCGATCATAGTAGCGACGCAGAGCTTCGTAGGCTCCCTCGGATTCCCAGACGCGCTGAGTCACCTCTGGAGCATCCAGGATGTCCCGCAAGCCGAGAACCACCCAGCATTTAGGATGCGCTTGCTTTAGAGCCTTGATCGCCGGTGCCAGTTCGCCCTGGGCGCCTCCTGGCATGTGATCGACCAGAAGTAAGTCGGGTCGGAAATTCAGCAACCCGTCGCATAACAGTTCAGCGCGCAATCTAATGAGCTCTCTCTCATCGATCCGGAGACGAGTTCCTTCCCAACAGCCTGCACTAACCTTGCGGATGGAAGGAAGCTTGATATGGTCCATACGGTCCGGCAGTTTGAAAAATGGAGCAACAGGCGAATCAGCGAACAAGAGAAGGTTGCTATCCTTCCTCGCCTTAAGAAGTGCTCCACCGATGAGGATATTCCTCCGCAAATGGCCAAGACCTAAACTGTCTTGCGAGTAGATTGATACGCGGCAACTCGAGGTCATAAGGTACCCCCCTTCGTCTGTCGACCTTAGTCGACCTTAGTTGTTCGCCAGCAAATTGTTGAAAGTTCAAGCTGTCCTCATCCGGATCTTCCATCGCTCTTCTTCCTGGTTTGGCATCGTTTGCGCCCTCCAGGAAATGTCTCCTAGAGGCCCATCCGGAAAGGCCCATTTGTGAAATTCGTGCGACGGAAACAAACGACTTATGGCCCGAGAATTCGCCGAAACCCCCTGTTTCTGGATGCGCCTCTGGCGGGCGGTTGAGACCACGTTTTTCAAAAGCAGTTACGACGCTTTTGTGCAGGCAAGCTGCGGATTTTCGAGGCCGTTTCTAAAGTTTCAGTTTATGAAGTCGGAAGCACGCGAGTGGCCCAGTGCGCCGGGGAGCGAGCCAGCCGTCGCTTCGAACTTGCTGGACATCGTCGGTGGTTTTTGTGACTGCAACCTCTTAGACCTGCTGCAATGGGCAGAGCAGCCTTGGGTTTTGTTTGACGCTGCGGGAAGCGTCGTTGGCCAGACCCAGACAGGCGTAAAGAGCCAGTCTTCTGCGGGTGCGGGGTGGTTGATTGGGGGATCGGGAATCTTAGTTCCCAATAGAGCGCAGCGTCGAAACCTACGCTGCCCTCGTGGGCCGAAAAAACATTGAGACCGATTCTCAAACGATCTCAGCCGAGTCCAGTGGTTTACCACTTCCGTTTTTACCCTTCGACGTGTGGAGGATGCTAGCCACTTCATTCTCCGAGGTGAGCCTGCACCGCTTTCGAAATTTTTTTTGTGGGCTGCGGTTCTGCCGTCCCAGAACAGCAGAACCGGCAATTCCACCTGCAAGCAAGTCCGCGCTAGTTTTCAAGCCTGACACCCTGGAATTTTCATAAGAAATTAATCCACCCTTATTATTTAATACCTGTGAAACATCTTGCTGGTATAACGGGCCTTGAGACTCGAGTTATGCGTACGCGCCTCTGTGGATACTCAGTTTTGGGTTGCGTTGTGCCCCCCACAGTTTCGTATGTCGGGTTTATGGCGTTGACTAACAGTCTTATTTTCGGCAGCGAATTCCTTTATCGCTCTCACAGACCTAAAACCGGCGCATTCTGACCATTGAAGAGCGGTCGAGAGGCCCTTCTGAAGCGGGTGAGAAGGTTGTTCTGGTATTGTAAGCCTCACAGCACTTTTGGTGTAGTAAGGCTTGCAGTGCGTCGATCGCCAGCGAGCGTAAGAGTCACCTATAATCACGCGGGTCTCACGCACCTCGGCGGCACTTACTTCCTCCGCGAAGCTGTCCCAGTGCTGCAATTGCGCCCGCTTCTAACTCGGCACCTGCGAAGCTCCCAGGCGCATTGGCCGGCGAATTTGCAGCTTGTACTTCTTCCGACGCTGAGGCTGGCTTCATAGCCTTGACCGGCTGCTGCATAAATTTGCATAAATCTTCGGGGCAAATGCGCGTTTGGCGGGCAAATTTGCATGAAGATAGCGAGTTTCACGCCGGATTTAGGACAGACAGCCCAGGCTTGCCTAAGAGGTGTGACGCCTCGGTCTTGAACTTTTCATGACGAAAACGTGCCTGGGTGGCGTGCCAACAAGCTTCAACACGGACTGTTACTAAAGGGAAAGAGGGCGCACACTCCCACCCTTCGTAGCGTACTTACCGCTCCGCTCTCTCAGTCACAATGGGGACTCTTCTGGTTTGTCTCCCTCACTAGTGTCCCTCCCTCCGGCCTTTGGGTAAGCGCGTCGCACATTTGGTCGCCTCATTTGCAACCGTACTTCACACGACCGGTCGTGGCGCGCAACCGACCTCCACGTAGGGAGCTAGACATCGCTGAGTTCAGCATCCCGTCTCCCTGAGATCAATACGGTTAAAACCTTACGCAGTCGATGCTAGCCGAGAAGTACTACTTCTTTAGTGCTACTTCATCTTTACTACTTCACTACTACTTTTGGGCTACTCGGCCGCGTGGATACGAGATTGTGAGGTGGTCCTGAGCCCATCGGCTTCGCCTGCTGCTGTATTTGGGCCTGGCTCATTACTGGAATCACAGCCAGGAGAAACAGCAACACAGTGCAGCATAAACGAACAACTCGACACAACTGCAAGCTTTCGGAGCGCGCCTTGCCAGGTGTTCCGCCAATGGTTGCGTTCTCCCTTTTGAACTGTTCCTCTCTCGAGTGCCGAACACGAAGCAGATTTCACCGCAAACCGTATGCTACACCTGAAGGACGAATGTTGATCCCGTCAACGCCGTTCCAGCCAGTCCGATAGATCTGCACAGTTCTGAGGGCGACGGAGGTTACGTCCGCTTAGATTAGCTACGTGCGTGGAATACGGCTCTGATTCTCGCTTGTTTCAAATGACAGCCACGCCGTTTCGTTCCTTGGGAGCGTGTATGACCAAGGCTGTCATCGAAAGTCGGTCCGCCGCAATCCCTAAATCCACACGATTCGCTAATCAGGTAACAAGCGGTATAACCAAGCCTCCGCCGCGACCGGAAAGATTCAATGATGCAACGCTCGTTTTGCTGCCATCTATTGCATTCACACTTTCAGAAAATTCCCACTCAGAGCCAGCATTGCTGACAGTTGCGACCTCGCAAGGTGAGGGTTGTCTTGTGCTCCTGGGCGATTGCCCGGCCGAATACGCCGCACAGAAAACTCCGGCCGCCGCCCCAAATGCTTACCAGTGCATGCCGCAGCTTTTCCATGATCTCGAGTTATCGATACTCCAGTCCGTTCAAGCCACAGAGAAAGATGCGCTTTAATGGCAGTTTGCGGTGCCGGTGTCGGTAAAGGTCTTGCCGGCTTCCGACACGAAGTCCCAATCGTAGCTGGAGGAATGAAGTGTGAGCTTCAGAACTCCGAAAGTATCGGCATTGCGCGCCTCACT
>Ga0209154_1002438_pt1 | contig 10394 bp, 12 predicted proteins | sample GraSoiAngelo_121_FD_185878 | JGI IMG/M metagenome (GOLD analysis project Ga0209154, IMG submission 185878) | Grasslands soil microbial communities from the Angelo Coastal Reserve, California, USA - 14_0919_12_20cm (SPAdes) (version 2) | ecosystem: Environmental > Terrestrial > Soil > Grasslands ... | reverse complement strand
CTGCCACGCTTTCGGCGGAATGGAAAGCAGATGCTCCGCGTCGCGATACCCGCGCTGCCGCGCGCATTCGGCCAGGTCCGCGCGCAGGGCTTGCGGGAGCGCGTCAAACGTCCAGGCTTTGGCCACGCCGCCGCAGCCGGGCAATGCGCCAGAGGCGGGGACATTTTGTAGCGCGGCGTGAAGCGCCTGGCGCGATCTGCCGAGGGCAGCAGCGATCCGCGAGGCGGTGTAGAGCTTCGCTGATTGCCTTCCGAAAACGGGATGCTTCCCGAATTCGGCAATCTCTGAGGATGGGCAAGGCTGTGCGTTGATGGACATAGGCTAAATCACCCAGTGGGGCAGAAAGAGAAGGGAACAGCCACGGTGCCAGACGCCGGTTGCCCGCCGGCGGCCGTGGTCCCGCGCACAGCCGGTAGTGGCTGTTCCCAAATTGAATAGTAGCAACCTTGAGCCAAGAATGCACGCGCGTTGCGTTGTCGCGCCCGCATGTTGTCGTCTTGACAAGCTTGGCGTTTTGACACGCTCGAATTCGCGAATGCCGGGTCTTGGTGCGTGTGATCTCATTTTACTGGTTTTCTTCGCTCATGCGTCACGCAGCCGCGAGTTGCAGGGCAGCGACCGACTTGTCTCCGACGCACCCGATGTCGAAGCGCTCGATGGGGGACAATCGTATTTCATCCACCAGACTGTTGCTCGCGAGCGAAACGCGAATTGCCAAATCCTGGCGAAGGCCAAAGCGCCAATAGCTCATGTCGCCAAAGGCGATCTGCGCCTGGCCGGGATGCGCAGCCGCATCAAAAAGAGGCATGGCGCCGACCCAAATTACAGGGAAGCCGTCGAGTCGAGGCGGTGAAGTGCTCGCCATGTAGGGAGTTTGAACCGCTGAGCTATTGAACTGGACGAAACGCGCCTCCATCGTCATGGAGCAAAAATAGGCAGAGCCGGCGAGCACTTCAGGGTCAACCTTTGTTCTGAGATTCCGCACGTCAGCGAGCGTGATGTCCGAAGGCGAGATTGCCCCCGCCGCAAGCTGCACCGACCAACCATTGTCAATTGCAAATTTGGTCACGCCCTTCCGCGTTTTGAAAGTGGCGCTCCCGTCCGCGTTAAAGAGGGCCTTATCCTCAAATTTGGCCATGTGCCGCGCCATGTAATTGCCGACGTAGTTGCCGAACAGCTCCGGCTGATCCTCGGCGAACTCTTCAGGAATACGAACAATGCCAGATGCCTTCTGAGGGTCGAGGTTGATCGTGTTGAAAGTCGGCTTCATCTCAGGCAGGGTCACAGAGGCCCCGACGAATCCGAATTCGTCAGCCGTGGTTAATTTTGGAAGCGGAGTCACGCCCTTGAGCAGCGGATAAACAGTGGCCAGTTTGCGCGCCTGCCCGTACGACCAGATTAGTTCGGAGACCTCAGTAGCAAGATTTGTGGGCAAGGGAACCTCAGTCGAAGTCATTGCTCGCGAAGGCCCGTCGACGATTTGTTCCAGACGGAATGGAGTTCGCACGCCGAATGGCAACAGCGACGTGAAGCGTTTGAGCGCACCGTCGCGCCTTTCGTCGAGCCAACCTTTGCAAGCACCAATCTCGATAGCGGCCACGATCACAACCGCCGCGAGTTGCCTGGCGCTATCATCTGACAGTTGAAGCCGGCGCATGGCCGACTGGTTCGGAATCATCGTTTGCATAATTTTTCTTTCTATCCGGCGGCAGGCGCCGCGAGCGCGCCGCCGCCGGGCAGTTGATGGTTAAGCGCGCCTCATCACATGTTGACAGTGCCGCGCGAGCTGCACTAAACGCGCCCCATTGACCGCATAGCCTGGGGCGCTGGCATAGGCATTGCGGTCTGCCGAATCGTTACAAAAGGATTTCAGGAATTCCGAAAGTTCACGGACATCGCTTTTCACGAGCGCGCCGCTCTTGAGCGCGGTCCCGATAGTCGCGCCGGGATTGGCCGGCACCGCGACCAGGGAAATCTCGATCAGCTCCTGCTTCGTGTAAGTGCGGTCCGGTTCATCCGCATTCTTGCCGCTCTGCCAGGCCAACGGGATGAAGCCTACCGACTGCGATTTGATGAAGCCGCCCTTGGCCATTTTATACGCCAGGTTGCCGAGCGGATTTTCCGTTGCGAAGCGAACGCGGTTGATGAGCTTGCCCTCACGCACATCGATCAAAGGCGAGTTGCCGAGAATTTTCCCGACGCTCGTTGAATCATGGGAGTCCAGAATTACAGGGTTGCGGCGGAAGTTCTCGAGCTGCCAGCCGTCCAACTTGATTACCTCGTTGTAGCGGTCCACCGTTTCATCACTGGCGATGAAATCCAGCATCGGCGCGTCACCAGATGCTTCTCGCACTTCCCGCGTTTCGACGTGCAGGCCGGCCCGGATTCCCGAGCTGCCGCCTTGGAATGGTACGAGCCGATCACCGAACTCTCGTTTGAGGTCAAATTGCATAGTCGGCCGTCGGGTTAAGATTCAAGTTTGTGAGAGCTGAGCGAAGCCACTGAATAGCGTGGGGGAGCGGCATTTGGCCGTTGCGGAGCCGACGCCAGGTAGTCCAGCTTAAGCCAGCCTCAGTTGCCAGTTTTCGCTTGCTCCATTTTTCATTTTTGGCGACCAGCTCCATAGCCTTGAGGCCCTGTTCCAGTTCAATGCGCTGTTGTGCTTCCTCTGCCTTCATCCAGTTAAAGCGCATTTGCTCCTCAATCAGAGTCCCGAAAATTTTCGGCAGCGGGGGAGCAGGAGCCTCCAGGCAAGCCCTAATACGCGCTCGCAATGGTGGGCCAAAAGCCTTTGGCCCACTTTTGCTCATAGATGCGTCTGCCCGGCGCGAACGTCGCGCCGCGGCCCGCGGAGGCGGTTTGGAAGCGGACTGCCCCTCCAACGTTTGATTCCGCACGGCCGGGGGGATGGCAACGCGCAAACTCAAGTTCGATGGAGGGGCGAAAGTCATCGTGGTTTTGCTCGGCTCTTTGGTGGGCCGCCGCGGCGCTCGAAGCCGCGCTCGAAGTGGCGCCTGCTCTCGCGACCCTGCTTTTCAAATTGCAATCGCTCAATGCGGTTCTTCACTTCTATGGCGCGGCAAACTCTTTTGATCTCGCGGTTCAGTTTTTCCAGTTCTTCAAGTCGTTGGAGTTGGGGCGCTATCTTAGGAAACGCCTTCCGCATTTTGCGATACCAGCGTGCGCCCGTGGGAAACGCCTTCCGCATTTTGTGATGCAAGCGTGCGCTCATATTCGGGTTTGCTCCTTTCGTGCGAAGGGCCAGCGAATTTGTTTGCCGGCCGAGTCCGAGCCAGGTTTGGAACGTTTGGCATACTGAGCCAGCTCTCCAACGTCGAGCGGGTAAAATGGAACAGCCGTCGAAGCCTCCGAAATTTCCGCGCCCACGATGACGCCGCGCTCGTCTCGTTGGAAGGTAATTTTCTTTTTGCCATTCCGGTTCGGCTCGCGCTTTCCGCTTTTCGGTTCAGGCGCTTTGATGTTCGAAGGCAGAAGCAGCCGTAATGCCTTGGCTGCCGGATTGTCCGCTGCCGGCGGCGCTGGCGTGATCGGCTGGACGCTAAAGGGCAAGTAACCCACGGCGCGCTCGGGCGCGTCGGGAAAACCGAGATCATAGACTTCGTTGATCTCGTTGAAGGAAATTCCCACGGACCATGCTTTGGTGGCCGTATCCATCCGGTCCCGGCGCGAGAGCTGCATGATCGGCAGCGAATCAATATCGAACCAGCCTTCCAACCCGGGATCCATTGCGCGGATGATCGGTTGCACCGCGACTTCAAGGCGTTTGCAAATCGCCGCCAGCGTATTCTCGATGAAGGTCAATCGCTCCTGCTCGGCGATGGCGCGGTTGGCGTCTTCGGTGAAGCCCATCATCGTCGCGGGCACTTTGAAGATCGCGCCGATCTCCAGCCGGTTGAGCTTGCGATGTTCCAGGAATTGCATGTCCGCCGACGAGATCGCCGGTTTCTCCAGCTTGAGTCCGCCGCCCATGATGACCGGCCGGTCCGCGGTGCCGGCCATGCGCTTGCGCTCGCGCAGCGCGGCGAGCACCTGCTCGCGTTGCTCCTGGCTCAGCCATTGGTCGCTGGTGGCGATCAGGCCGGTGTCCGCATTGTTGAGCATCAGCCCTTTCATGAATTGGCTGGCGGCGTAATCAGATTGGGCGGGCAAGAGCGCCACGGTGAGCGGCGAGAGGCCGCGCCAGAACAAATATGGGTTGGGCCGCATCTTGTGGATCAACTCTTCCGGCAAAAAATATTGTGAGGCCAGCGGCGACATCAGCGGTGAGCCGGTGTAACGCCACGCTTCGAGTTTGTAACCGATGACGCGATGCCAGAAAAAGTCCGGGGACAACACCAGCAGCTTCGCGATCTTTGGCGCGCGCTGATCCAGCCGCACCGCGCCGCCGTCGGCATCGAGCGGCACGATGAAGAATTCCCCGCGTAACGCTTCCCAGACCACCAGATACTGCCAGAACAGGTCGCGGTCGATGTGCTCGTGCGGACGCTCGAACAGCGCGACGACCGGACCCGAGTCAACGATAGCTTCGCGCGCGCGCCGACACCAGTTCGTGGACAGCCCGCGATAGACCCGGCCAGGCGCGCCGGCCGGAATTTGGTCTTTGCGCGAAAAGCGAAACGGGATTTGCGAGATGCCCTCCGCCAGGCCGCTGACGGCCGTATAAACCCAAGAGCTTTGCGAGTAGGGACTGGAAAGCTTGGCGCGGTCGCCGCCCGCGTCCACGTCCTGGCCGCGGAGGAAGGCTTTGGCCAGGGCGCTCTCCGCTTTTGTCCGCCCCGCCGCGGAGCTGAAGGCGGTATCGCGGAAAAAGTTTTTGATGGACGCGAGAACGTTCATTTCGGCGCTCTTGATGAAGCGAAATGTTCCAGGGCTGCGGAGGTGATTCGATACAACGGAGTGGTGCCCATTGAAATATTCTCCGCCTCGAGCTGGCCGGTTTGGATCGAGAGCAGAACCTCATCTTCCGTCACGCCCAGGCGGCGCGCGGCTTCCTTGACGCCAAACTCACAGTCCTTTGTTTTATGGCTCATTGCAGGTAAATGGATTTGCGGTGGCAGAATTATTCGTGGAGTAGGCTGATTCTCCAGCGATCCGTTTTTTCCGGCGCCCGGAGCGCCCGGCGCGTTGGTCCACAAGGGCAACGAGCCCTCGCTCGTCGTAGGCGGCAACGAGCCGATGCAGTGTCCGTTCCGACATCCTGAAAACCGGCGCGAGGAAGCCTACCGTGCGCGCGAGTGCGATCCCACTCGCGACAGCGGCAGGGCCGGTAATCTGGTGTTTGTAAAACGCCACACCAGCCAGCCGAAACAGGAGACGCGCGCGCTGCATCCGCGTGAGAGACGCCTCATTAACTTTCAACTCGAGATCGATGTGCTGCGGCTCATCTTCCTTTGCGACTAGAGCCGCGCATTTCTTCGCCAGGGCCATCGGCACGTCGAATTCAAAAAAATTCTTCCGCTTTCGCCGTGGCCAATTGTAGCGCGCAGCAGAGTTGTGAATGGTCTTTTGGGAGCACTTCAAAACCTTCGCAACCACGCGGGCGCGGTAAAACCCTTTGGCCGGATGGCGCGTTGCTCTGGGGGGAAGTTTGCGCATGGTTCCTACCTTGTGACCGTAACGAGCGCGGCATTACGCTCCTTGAACGAATGGCCAGTTCGCCGCTTGCGCACCACCCGGGCTTTCGATTTCCTGCGCGGGGGATACAAAAATCCCAGTTCCCTCAGCGATGCGTAGCCTTTGGTGAAGGATTCGCAGCATTTGCCGATGATGAGATGGTCGAGCAATTCAAGCTTTAAGAGGCTTCCGGCGCGGACTAACTCGTGCGTCACTCGGATGTCGTTTAGAGAAGGCTCAGGATCGCCGGAGGGATGGTTGTGCGCGATAACGATTGCATCCGCCGCGGCAACTATCCCGAGGCGGAAAACCTCCCGTGGATGCACAAGGACCGTATTCAATGCCCCGAAGGAGATCAGGCTGTATCCTATGATCCGCCGCCGGCTATTTAGCAGGATGACGCAACAGCACTCTGCCTCGGAACGATACCACTGCGCCGTTTGGATGTTCGCGCGCCAAAAAGCGACGATTTTCTCCGGCGTATCCGCCAACGGATCATCCATGCAGCATTCGCGGAGCGACACAATTTTGAACTCCGCTGGTCTCAGACGCCAACCGCCGCGCGGGTGGCGATCTTTAACAGGTTGGGCAACTTGAGGTGTCATGCTCGCGGGAATTGATGCGGTCAAGTTTCAGCGCGAGGCAATTTCTTGATTTCCGCGAGAAGCCGATTGGATGAGCGTCTGCCCGTAAGAACTTTGGCCAGATGTGTGAAGCTGACTCCAAGCACAGGGGCAACTCGCCGATAGCTCCAACCCCGCCTTTTGAGGGTGGCTTTCGCCTGTTTCCGGGCTACTCTCAACCATCGTTGGCGCGGTGACATAGCCCTAAACTACAAAATACTGCAATCAATGCAACAACAAAATGACGTAGTAAATTGCAGTACAACTGAGCGGCTACAAAAGCTCCGAATCAAAAAGCAGTTCACGTGGAAACGGCTCGCTGAGCGGCTTCGGCTCAGTGAATCCATGCTCTATCAAGTCCTCCGCGGAGACGCCCGTCTGAGCGAGAAATCTCTTTTTAGATTGCTCCAGGCAGAAATTGCCGCGGGATTGAGGCCACCGACTGACTTGGATATTCATCTTGAGCAGTACAATGTCCGAAAGTCTGAAGCATTCAGATTCATCCCCAAAGGCAAGAGCGAACCGGAGATCGAACTCGATGAGCAGGAACGCCAGGGTATTGCAAGACGGCTGAAGTACAGCCGAAAGGCCAAGAGATTGAGCCAGGAATCTCTCGCACAAGAGAGTGGTTTGGAAGGCACGATTATAGAACAACTGGAGCGAGCCGAATTGATTCATCCGACTCAGGAGACGATGGAAAAGCTTTGTGATGCTCTAGGAGTGACGATGGCCTGGCTCACCTCTGGTTTCCTTTTCATGTCGGATGATGAAGTCGCCAAGCTGAAGGCCCAGAGGCGGGATTTTCCAGCGTTGCAGATGCTCTCCACGAGCGAGATCGAGGCGGCCTACAAATATTTCGAGAAACAGATTTCGTTGCAAACAGGTGCTTTGAAGGACATTTTTTTGGAGTTCGCGAAACGCATCCGCATCGAACTGGCCTACCGAAAGTCCGTCGGGAAAAGCGACGTATGAAACCGGTGGCGCAGACTCCCCCGTAGCGCAGACCACACAAGGGGAAATGGGAAGCAAAAAAAGCCAACCCGCTTTTCCAGGTTGGCTTTTGCGATGATTTACCTACCCCTTCTTCTGTTGCGCAACTTCCTTTTCGATTCTCTTCTGGTCCTCTTCGATGGCTTCCAACAAGCCGTCGAACGTCGGCTCCTTTGCTATAAGCCTGTCCGGAGCGCAGTCGCCCCTATCAGGGTTCGGAATGTAGTTCGGTTCCGACCCGCCCTCGCTCAAGCGGAGTCGGCAAACATCAATCCCGTCCATCATTCTATCCGCGATCAATTCGCGAACATCTTTAGGCAGTTTTGACGGTTCAACTTCTATGGTTATGATTGACTTTGGGCAGTCAATCCCTCTGCGGAAGCATTCCGCCTGGTTAACTTCAAAGCGGAGTTTCATAGGACCGGTTTCTGTGAGTGCCACATAAGGAAGGTTGGCAGTTGTGGCCACTGCCGTTGCAGTTTGCATTATTTTGGTAGTTAGTAAATCGGCCAGTGATTCTTTCAGCCTTCAAGTGGCCGTTCCCTTTGAAAGCAGGGAAAGATTATCACGAGCGCCATCGGATGCAACAAAAACAACCCCGGAGCGCCCGCGCATTTTCTTTTCCGGCAGCCGCGTGCATAACCTGTGAGCGGGGCATCTGTTGACACGACGCAGAGTTTTTGGTTTAGTTTCGCGCCAAGGGGAAGGCAGCGCGCGCGTGAAGTGTCTCCAATCCGCACGGCCCATCTTTGAACTATGGAATCCGTGCGCATCGAAGCGAGTGTTGAAAAGGCTGTCGCTGAATTGGGCCGCAAGCCAGGCGCGGGCGATGGCGCGTTCATTGATCTGCCGCTGGAATATTTCCGCGGCGAGCCAAAGGCCGGTTGGCCGACGATGATCCGGTTGACAGCGCCGCCGCAGGCCGAGTACCTGAGAATCGTAGCGGATTATCTGAAGACGAGAGAGCCGGCGGTCCTTTTGTTGCATTGCCTGCCGCCGCAAGTTGCCACGGCGGAATTTTTGGAGCGCCTTTCCCTGGATTGCCTGGCGGCCCTGACGCGCGAAGCAATGCGGCTGATGGCTGGCGACCGGCTTTTCCGCAAATTTGAGGAGATCGCGCTCAAACGATTGGCTGAAGAAGCCGCATTTCCCCTCTGAACCTTTATGGCCCAAGACCTCAAAACCCAATACGTCATCGAGCTGCTCGAACAAGGCACCGGCGCCAAGACCGCCGTGGCGGACCTTAAATCCGTCAGCGCCGCCGCCAAGGAAACCACCGCCGCCACCGAGACGATGACCGCGGCTGCGGCCGCCAGTTCGGCAGGGTTCACTGTCAGCGCCGGCCAGATGAAAACTGCCGCGCGGACCTTGAGCGCAGATTTGAAGCTGCTGGCCCTGGTGAGCTTCCCGGAAGTGGCCGCCAAAGGTTTCGCTCTCGAGGCGGCGCTAAAGGCCGTCGCCAGCACATCCAAATTGCTCGGTTTTTCCGTTGTCGGCGTTGCGGGCTCGATGGCCGTTCTCCTGCCAATAATTCAATCCGCTGTGGAAGCGTGGAAGGCTTATTCAGCGATTACGAAAGAGGCTACTTCAGACTTTGACGCCTACGCGGCGAGCGTGGGAGCAAACGTATCGGCAGTCGATGCGCTCGCGCGATTGACCGGCATCAGCCATGAGCGCCGCGCTGAGTTGAATGCGATGCTCGATTCCGGCTCCCCGGAGCGCGAGCGTATGGCGAGAATGCAGATTATCGGCTTGCAATCGCAGCAGGAGAAGGAGGCCAAGGCGATGGCCCAATGGCAGGGGATGATGGGCGGCGCCGAAAGTTACGTCGGCGGCACACTGACCGGCGTAGAAGGCCAAACATTTTCCGCCACTAAAGCGTGGAATGAGGCGCGAGAGGCTGTCCTGAACTATAAAAAAGAGGGTGTCGATACCGAGCTTGCTTTGAAGCAGATTGATGAAGCCTACGCCGGTGTCATTGAACGGATTCACCAGGAAAAAATTGATAAGCTGCAAGAGGAGGACATGCGCGAAGTGGAATCGCGAAGTCGGCGCATTCAGGAAGAGCAGGCTGCGGCGCAGCAAATCAAATCCTTCCAGGATGACCTTCTTGAAGCCACCCTTTCGGGCGACGAGCGTGAACGTTTTGCAAATCTGCGGACTTTCCGGGAGCGCATTGCGCACATTCAGCAACTGTCTTTGGCGGAGAAGATCACCGGCCAGGAGGAGATCGACATGATCAAGGCCGCGGCGGCTGCGTTTGAACGGCAGAATGAGAAAATCAAATTGCTCAAGAAAGATACCCATGAGTGGCTTCAAATCGCTGCTCAGGGGACTCAACAGTTCGCGTCTGGCTTCGCTTCCGCGTTGACTGCCGGCGGCAAGGGGATGCAGCAATTTTTCGCGGATTTTTTCAAGCATATGGCCGACGCGATTTTGCAGACTCTCCTTCTGAAAGCGATTTTTAGCACCATCACAAGCTTTGGCGGCTCCACTCAGACGGCTGCCTCGATCACTGGCGTGACGAGCGGACTCGCCGAAGGCGGCGTTCGATTCGCCGCCAGCGGCCTGATGATGACGAGCGGGCCGACTTTTCTTCCGAAGTTCAACGTCATTGCCGGCGAAGCCAACCCGGAAATGCTCACCGTTCTGCGGGCGCCGCAAATGATGCAGATCGGAGGCATCAAGGCGGCCGTGGGCTACGCTGGCGACCACCAACTTGCCATCAGCCGCGCTGCTGATCTTCAGCGAGCCGGCGCGCGTCCTGGTCCTGTGGAAATCAACATTACCCTGGATCCCGGGCTGCGCGCAGAGATCGTCAACGATGCATCCCATGCCGCGGTGATCCGCGTGAATACGAATTTGAAGCAAGACAGCGATACGTCGCGCGCGGTAAAAGCCCTCACAACTTGAGGGGCAAAAACGGTGGCATTTTTGTGGCGGTTTTTCGTGTCGGCAAGAGCGTTGAATCCCATTTGCAACCTCCCTGCGGGGCGCTTCCAAAGGCGGTTTTGGCAGCCAAAATAGGTTGACACTTGACACCTCCGCGCGTAGTCGAGAAGTTGAACAAGCGAAATTTCTAATCCCTGCCTTTCAATGAGTTGCGGATTTTGGCTTTGGAAGTTTCGCTCGTACAGATTCTCAAAG
>Ga0209154_1002435_pt1 | contig 10405 bp, 6 predicted proteins | sample GraSoiAngelo_121_FD_185878 | JGI IMG/M metagenome (GOLD analysis project Ga0209154, IMG submission 185878) | Grasslands soil microbial communities from the Angelo Coastal Reserve, California, USA - 14_0919_12_20cm (SPAdes) (version 2) | ecosystem: Environmental > Terrestrial > Soil > Grasslands ... | reverse complement strand
GAGCAGTTGCACCGCGATTATCTGGCTGCCGGCTCCGACATCATCCGCACCAATACGTTTCAACTGAACCCGCGCATCTTTCTCAACGTCTTCCGCAACCGCGAACACATGCGTCACATCGGCGCGCCCGGCCTCGAGGACCTCGCCCCGCGCCTGCTGCGGACCAGCGTGCGACTCGCCCGCCAGGCGCGCGCGAAGGCAGGCCGCGAAGGCACCGCCGCCATCGCCGGAGTTCTCTCGCCGCTCGAACACTGCTTCCGGCCGGACTTGGCGCCACCGGCCGACCAGGCCCGCCGCGAGCATGAAGAGCTGGCTCTGGTATTCGCCGAGGGAACAGTCGATTTCCTTCTGCTCGAAAGCATGAACACGATCGCCGAAGCCAAAGCGGCGCTGGCGGCGGGGCGAGCTACGGGCCTGCCGGTTTGGGTGAGCTTCGTCCTGGGACCGGAAGGCGAGTTGCTCAACCGCGAATCGCTCGGGCAGGCAGCCGCCGAAATGGAACGCGGCGGAGCCGAAGCGGTGCTGGTGAATTGCGCTCCGCCGCCCGATACCACCCGGGCGCTTGCCACGCTGAAGCGAAGCTGCTCGCTACCGGTCGGCGCCTTCGCGCATATCGGTCGTTTTTCGCCGCCCAGTTGGAAGTTTGAATTTTTCCCCCAGTTTACCGACACCGAGGAGTGGCCGCCAGCCCGTTACGCGTCCGAGGCCAAACGCTGGCGAGAAGAGGGCGCCACCATCCTGGGCGGGTGCTGTGGCACGGGGCCGGCGCACATCGGCGCGCTGCGCGCGTGGCTCGCCACGGACGGAAGGAGCGTCACGGCGTGAACTCCGCAACCATGTATGGGGCGATCGCGGAAAAACTCCTTCGGGGCGAAACCATAATCCTCGATGGTGCGATCGGCACTGAGATTCTGCGGCGCAACGTCAGTTGGGCCGACCACCAACTAGCGGATCGCCCCGAGGTCGTCCGCAGCATCCACGAGGACTACATCCGCGCCGGCGCCGACGTGCTCAGTACCAACAGCTTTCAGCTCTGCCGCCGCGCGTTCGACAACCATTTCCGCGATGTCGCTCATCGCCGCCACATCGGCGCGGTAGACCTGGACGAGCGCGCCAACCGGATGTTGGCCGCCTCGGTGCGCCTCACGCTCGAAGCGCGCCAGCGCACAGTTGCTCCCCGGCCGGTAGCCGTTGCCGCCGCGGTGACCACGCTCGAGTGGTGCTTTCGTCCAGACTTGGCTCCCTCTGCCGAACAGGCGCGCGCCGAGTACCGCGAAATTTTCCAGGTGGTGAAGGATGCCGGCGCCGACCTAATCCTGCTGGAAACGGTTAACAGCATCCCCGAAGCGCGCGCGGCGCTGGAAGTGGCCAAGGATATCGGCATGCCCTGCTGGATCAGTTTTGTGCCCGACGAGCGCGGGCGGCTATTCACTGGCGAAACTTTCCCGCAGGCCGTCGCGGAGCTCGAGCCGCGCGGCGTGGACGCCATCCTGTTGAACTGCGCCCCGCCGGACGACATCACCGCCGGAATGGTCGAGCTGGCGTCGCACGCGCATGTGCCCATCGGAGCCTATGCGCACATCGGGCGGTTCGATCCGCCCGAGTGGTTGTTCACGGCCGAGTATCCGCCGCCCAGGTACCGCGAAGTCGCTGCTCACTGGAAGCAGATAGGGAAGCGTAACGGCGGTCGCATCCTGGGTGGATGCTGCGGCACCACGCCGGAGCACATCACCGCGCTCGCTACGCTGCGCTAGCGGCGTTCCAACTATTTGAGCCGAACGACGATTGGGGAAGAATCTGACATCAGGCGCTGGTTTGTGAAAAGAAACTGGCTCAGAAAGTTGGAACGCCACTAGTCGGTTTCCTCACTTGCCCACAGCCCTACCAGCGTCGTTGTCCGTCGGCCGCAGCCGCGGCCGGCTGTTGAGCATCCTAGGTGTGGGCTTCGGCCTGGCCGTCGCCATCGGCGACACCATCGCCGCGGGCATTGTCCGCACGCCCGGGGAAATTGCCCTTAAGCTGCCGCACGTCTGGTTATTCCTGGGTGTATGGGTTGCTGGCGGGCTCTACGCGCTACTCGGTGCGTTCTCGCTGGCTGAACTCGGCACGATGATCCCGCGCTCCGGCGGCCAATACAACTTTGCGCGCCGCGCGCTCGGCCCGTACGCGGGCTTTATCGTCGGCTGGAGCGACTGGATCTCGACCTGCGGCACCACCGCCGCGGTGGCAATCGTCATCGGGGAATACACCGGCGCGCTGCTCCCCGCCTTAGCTGGCAGAACCGTCGCCGTCGCTACCTTCGTCACCATGGCCTTTGCCCTCCTGCAGTGGCGCGGCCTGCGCTGGGGCAGCCGCGCGCAGGAATTGACCGCGGCGCTGAAAACCCTGGCGTTTCTGGCCCTCGTGGTGGCATGCTTCGCCCTGGGCGGCAACTCCCACTCCGTTGCCGCAGGCCCGCCAGCACATGCGCCGGCGGGCCTGGCGCTGGCCGTCGCGGTAGTGCTTGCGCTGCAAGCGGTGATCTACACCTACGACGGCTGGGACGCCGTCATCTACTTCTGCGAAGAAGTTCGTAACCCCGCGCACGATATTCCCCGGTCCATGTTCGGGAGCGTGCTCTCCATCACTGCCATCTACCTGCTACTGAATGCGGCGCTGGTTTATGTCCTTCCGATCTCCGTCATCGGCGGGGAAAACTTCGCCCTGGGCGTGGCCGCGCAACAAATCTTCGGGGCCCACGGCGATCAAATTATCCGGAGCGTGATGGTCGTCTCGATGCTCAGCGGCATCAACGCCTATCACCTGATGGCTACTCGGGTACTTTACGCGATGAGCCGCGACGGGCTGTTCTCCAGCCGCGCGGTGCGTGTGAACGAGGGCGGCACGCCGAGCGTCGCACTGTTTGCCAGCGCGGCAGTGGCGGTGCTCTTTATCCTGAGCGGCACGTTCGAGAGGGTAATCGCGCTGCTGGCATTTTTCTTCGTCGCCAACTACACGCTGTCTTTCGTCTCGGTCTTTGTGCTGCGATGGCGCGAGCCGGATGCGTCGCGCCCCTATCGCGCCTGGGGATATCCATGGACGACGGCCCTCGCGCTGGCGGGCTCGATCGGTTTTCTGGCGGCAGCGGTCGTGAGCGACACGCGCAACAGCCTTTGGACCTTGCTTCTGCTGGCAGCCAGCTATCCGGTGTATCGTCTGTCCCAGCGGCTGGCGCGCCCACTTAGCTCGTAATCTTCTCCGCGACGGTCTTTGCCTGCAGGAACAACAGCAAGTAATCCTTCCCGCCGGTCTTCGAATCCGTCCCCGACATATTGAAGCCGCCGAAGGGATGCGCGCCGACCATCGCCCCGGTGCACTTGCGGTTGAAATACAGGTTGCCTACGTGGAAGGCCTCCGCAGCCTTCTCTAGCTTCTCCGGGTTACGGGAATAAACGCCGCCGGTCAGGCCGAACTCGGTGTCGTTAGCGATCTCGAGTGCGTTGTCAAAATCCCTTGCCGGGATAACGGCGAGAACGGGGCCAAAGATCTCTTCCTGCGCGATGCGCGCCTTCGGGCTGACGCCGGCAATCACGGTGGGCTGGATGAAGTAGCCGTCGGCAGTTTTCGCCGGGCCGCCGCCCGCGATGAGCTTGCCTTCCTTCTTCCCTACCTCGATGTAGTCGAGGATGGACTTCATCGCGGACTTGTTGACCACTGGTCCCATAAAGTTGTCCGGGTCCTCGGCCGGGCCGACTTTGATCTTGGCGACGCGCTCCTTCAGCTTCTCAAGGAAAGCGTCGTAAATCTTCTGGGTCACGATCGCGCGGGAGCACGCCGAGCACTTCTGCCCCTGATAGCCGAAGGCGGAAACCGTGACGCCTTCGACCGCGGAGTCCAGGTCCGCCTCGTCGTCCACGATGATGGCGTCCTTACCGCCCATCTCCAGCACTGTGCGCTTGATCCACATCTGGCCGGGCTGCTTCTTGGCCGCCTGTTCGCCAATGTGCAGGCCCGTTTCTTTGGAGCCGGTGAAGGCTATGTAGCGCGTTTTGGGATGCCTCACCAGCGCGTCGCCCACTGTGCTGCCCGACCCGGTGACGAAGTTCACCACGTCCTTCGGCACGCCAGCCTCATAGAGAATCTCTACGAATTTCGCCGCGATCGTGGGCGAGTCCCCCGAGGGCTTCACCACGACCGTGTTGCCCGTCACCACAGAGGCCACGACCATCCCGGCCATGATCGCGCAGGGAAAATTCCACGGCGGAATGACCACGGCGACGCCCAGGGGAATATAGACGAGATAATTTTTCTCGCCCTTCATCGGCGTCAACGGCTGCGGGCCGGCCAGGCGCAGCATCTCGCGGCCATAGAACTCGCAAAAGTCGATCGTTTCGGCGATATCCGCATCGGCTTCGGGCCAGGTCTTGCCAACTTCATAGCACACCCACGCTGCCATCTCGAACTTGCGCTGGCGCAGGATCTCTGCGGCGCGAAACAAGCATTCGGGGCGTTCTTCCGCCGGGATGCGCTTCCAGCGCTCAAACGCGCGATTGGCCTCCTCCACGGCGCGATTGGCCAGCTCGATGGTGGCCTTCTGGAAGATGCCGACCACCTGGTTGGGGTGCGAGGGATTGATCGAAGTCATCTTTTCGGGCGTGGTGATCTTTTCGCCCGCAATGTACAAGGGATACTCGCGGCCCAACTCGCCCGCGACCTTCTTCAGGGCGTCTTCCATCGCCTTGCGGTTTTCAGGCATGGAGAAATTGACGAACGGCTCATTCGAAAATTCGCCGCGTTGGATTTTTCTTTCGACGGTTACCATAGCGCTCTGGCCTCCTCAGGATGTCTCTCGCGCCATTGTACTGTGCGCCCCGCTAGCCGGACAAGGCGCCATCGGCCGTTCGCAACGCCAAATTACGCGGGCGGTGATCCGTCAGACCACGGCTTTTAACCATGTGGTGCTCGCGCACAGTCATGTAGCCCGGGTCTTCAGACCCGGCGTTTTTCCGCCGCGGGGTGCCCAATCCTCGCCCCTAGGTCTTCGGCTTGCCCTGGCAGGCAGTATGCGGGCGATCAGCGAAGATCCTTTAGGATTTCGCGGGCGGCGTTGGCGCCGGACGCCCCGGTGAGGCCGATGCCGGGGTGAGTTCCGGAGCCGCAGAGGTAGAGACCCTTGAGCGGTGTGCGGTAGCGCGCCCAGTTGAGCAGCGGGCGCATCGTAAAGAACTGGTCGAGCGCCAGCTCACCGTGAAAAATGTGACCTCCGGTAAGTCCGTAAGTCGCTTCGAGGTCGTGCGGCGTGATCACCGAGCCGCCGAGGATCAAATCGCGAATGTTCGGGGCGTACGCGGCAATGGTGTTTATCACTATCTCAGCCAGAGCCTCGCGCTGGCTCGGCCAATCCCCATTGTTCAGCTGAAACGGAGCGTACTGCACGCAAACTGACATTACGTGCTTACCCGCCGGAGCGAGCGACGCATCGGAAAGCGACGGAATGCTGATATCGAGATAGGGCTGGCGCGAAAAACTGCCGTACTTTGAGTCGTCGAAGGCCCGCTCGAGATAATCGATCTCCGGGCCGATGTGGATTCGGCCCGCCAGTGCCCGCTGTATTCCCCAGCCGCCCGCTGCTGGTCCTTCAAGCGCCGAAAACGACGGGAGACCCGAAAGCGCCAGGTTGACCTTGGCCACAGTCCCGTTGCAGCGGTAGTGCTGCATCTTAACGACGAAGTCCGGATCAAGATGCACGGGATCAACCAGACGCAGCAGCGTTCGCCGCGGATCGGCGTTCGAGACCACTGTTGTCGCGGCAATCTCTTCACCGCTGGCCAGGACCACTCCGGTCACCGTGCCGGCTTTGACGCTAATGTGATTGACCTCAGCGTTGGTCCTGATCTCAGCGCCGGCGCGGTGCGCGGCTGTCGCCATGGCTTGCGTCAGGGCCCCCATTCCTCGGCGGGGGAAAGCTGCTGCGCCAGCAGGGTTGCCATCTCCCATCGCTCGAAGCAGCAAGACGGCGCTCGAGCCGGCCGACCACGGGCCGAGCGCGGTGCCAAAGATACCGCGCGCCGCGACAGTGGCGCGCAGAAGTTCAGTATCGAACCACTCCGCAACCAAGTCGGCCACCGCCATTGGGGCCCAGCGCAACAGGCGAAACATGTCTTTCCTTCCCAGCCGGCGGAATCCCCGGCCGGCCTTGAGCAAATTCCACATGTCGGCCGCGCTAGGATGATCGATCGAGGGCGGTGTGACCGAGAGTACCTGGCCGAGGGCGCTGGAAATCCGGCCAAGCACATCGTGAAATTCGACATATTTCTCAGCATCTTTTGCAGAAAACTTAACAATCTCGGCGGCGGATCGGCGAGCGTCAGAACGAAGCAGCAGGACGCGGCCATCGAGAGACGGCGCGAATACGCAGGGGTCCGGATGGATCATCTCTAAGTCGAACTGTTCGAGCTGCATGTCCTTTACGATGTCCGGACGCAGCGCGCTCGAATGCGCCAGCGTTGAACACCGGAAGCCGGGATAGAACTCCTCGGTGATCGCTGCGCCGCCGGCCACATCGCGTCGCTCGAGCACCAATGGCTTGAACCCGGCCCGGGCGAGGTAGAATGCTGCGACCAGCCCGTTGTGGCCGCCCCCGATAATGACGATGTTCTGCGCTCCGGGCATATGTTAAATCTTCCGCTTCTTCCAGTCCTTCAGAATTGCCAAGCTCGCCAGGCGCCCGGGAGCGCCCATGATTCCTCCGCCGGGATGAGTCGCTGAGCCGCACAGGTAGAGGTTCTTGATTGGCGTGCGATACTGCGCCCAGCCGGGAACGGGACGCAGGAAGAACAACTGCTCGAGCGAAAGCTCGCCCTGAAAGATATTCCCCTCGGTCAACCCGAACTCGCGCTCGAGATCAAGTGGCGTCAGGACCTGCCGGCCAAGAATGATATCTTTGAGGTTGGGAGCGTATTGGGCCAGGGCGTCAATTACTGTATCGCCAAACGCTTCCCTTTTTTCGTCCCAGGTGCCTTCCTTCAGTTTATAGGGAGCGTATTGCACAAAGCAGGAGAGCACGTGCTTGCCCGGCGGCGCCACGGAAGGATCGGTCAGGCTCGGGATGACGACATCAATGTAAGGGCGCCGGGAGAAATTGCCGTACTTGGCGTCGTCGTAGGCGCGCTCCATGTACTCGACACTCGGCGAGATGGAAATCGCGCCCCGCAGATGCGCGCCCGGCCCGGGCAAGCAGCGGAACTCTGGCAGGGCGTCCAGCGCTAGGTTAACTTTGCCGGACGAGCCGCGGAATTTGTACCGCTGGAGTTCTTCGAGGAATTCGCTGGGAAGCTGCTCCGCCTCTATCATTTTGAGGAAGGTCTGGTGCGGGTCAACGCTCGAGGAGATGACGTGGCCCAGGATCTCGTCACCGTTGGCGAGGGCCACGCCGGTGGCGCGGCCATTCTTGACCAGGATGCGCGCAATCGGCGCCTGGGTGCGGATTTCGACGCCCGCTTCGCGCGCCGCCGCGGCAATCGCGTTTGAGATCGCGCCCGTGCCCCCGCGGCTGAAGCCCCAGGCGCGAAACGCCCCGTCAATTTCACCCATGTAGTGGTGCAGCAGGACGTACGCCGTCCCCGGCGAGCGCACGCCCAGAAACGTGCCGATGATCCCCGAGGCTGACATGGTGGCTTTGAGCACGCCGGTCTCAAACCACTGGTCCAGAAAATCGGCGGCGCTCATGGTCATCAATTGGATTAGGTTGTACTTGTCCTCGGAAGAGAGCGCCTGGAACCGCCGGCCGAACGCGAGCAGCGGTTTCAGGTCGCGCAGATTGAGCCTGGTCGGATCGGGCGGCGTCATGGCAAGGATCGGCTTTACAAAGCGGCACATCGGCACCATCGCCTTGCCGAACTCCTCATAGGCCTCAGCGTCGAGCCGAGAGTGGCGCGCAATTTCGCGGCGCGTCTTGGCGTGGTCATTCACGCGCCATAGGTGGTTCCCGTCGGGCATCGGCGTGAAGGTGCCATCGAGCGGCAGGATCTCAAGGCCGTGGCGCGGTAGATCCAACTCCCGGATGATTTCCGGTCGCAGCAGGGAGACAACATAAGAGCAGACAGAAAATTTGAAACCACGGAAAATTTCCTCGGTGACGGCCGCGCCGCCCAACACGTGCCGCCGCTCCAAAACCACGACTTTTTTCCCGGCGCGGGCCAGGTAGGCGGCGTTCACCAGGCCGTTGTGCCCGCCGCCGATGACGATCACATCATACCGAGAGCCCATCGATTCTTTCCGAGCCTCTGACAGCGCACAAAAACCATTGCGCCGGAACAAAAGAAGCGCCCATTCTACCGGGCATCACCAGCGCCTACAAGGCAGCGCCTCGCTTGAAAATCGTGCCGCCCGGTCCAAATCGGCTGTCGGAAGCCGGTGCGCGCCTTGCCGGGATCGAGACGTGGTGACTATAATCCGCCGCCGTTGGGTGAAGTCGACCTTGCGTCGTCATGACACCAATGCGCAGCAATGTCTGAGCGGGAGGGACTGTGCCGATCGGGACTGCGGTTCACGAGAGGACGTTTCGGCTTTGCGAGAGCCTGAACTATCGCGAGTGGTCGGGCTACTACGCAGTCAGCGTATATGAAACCCACCACGAGCACGAGTACAACGCCATCCGGAATGCCGCGGCGCTGATCGACGTCACGCCGCTGTTCAAATACCTGGTCACCGGCCCGGACGCGACGAAGCTCGTGAACCGCGTCATCGCGCGCGACATCCACAAAGTCACGCCCGGCCAGGTGATCTACTGCTGCTGGTGCGACCCGCAGGGCAAGGTGGTAGACGATGGCACTATCTCGCGCCTCGGCGAGAATACTTACCGCTGGACGGCTGCGGACCCAAGCTTGCGCTGGTTCCAGCAGAACGCTTTGGGCCTCGACGTCGAGATCGAGGACATCTCCGAGCAGGTGGCAGCGCTGGCGCTGCAAGGTCCAACTTCGGGCCGGCTACTGCAGCACGTCGCGGAGGCGGACATCGCCAACCTCAAGTACTTTCGCGTCACCAGCGGAAAGATTGCCGGCGTCCCGGTGGATATTTCACGGACGGGCTACACCGGGGATCTCGGCTACGAAATCTGGATTCCCTGGAACGACGCGGTGCGCGTCTGGGATACGCTGATGGCGGAGGGCCGGGCGTTCGACATTCATCCCGCGGGGATGATTGCCCTGGATATCGCCCGGATTGAGGCGGGGTTCCTGCTGATCGATGTGGACTACATCAGCAGCAAGAAGGCACTGATCGAATCGCAGAAATATTCGCCATACGAGATCGGCATGGGCCGGCTGGTACACCTCGAGAAGGAGCACTTCATTGGACGCTCGGCGCTGATCGAGGAACACAGCCGGAGCCCAAAGCGGCAACTGTCTGGACTGGAGCTCGAATGGACGGAAGTGGAGCAGCTCTACGAAGATGTCGAGTTGGCGCCGCAGGTGCCCAGCATGGCCTCGCGCGTCGCCGTACCCGTCTACAGAAGCAGCAAGCAAGTAGCCAAGGCGACCTCGACCACGTGGTCGCCGACGCTCAAGAAGATGATTGCTCTCGCAAGCATCGGCAGCGAATATGCCCAGCCCGGCTCCAAACTACAGATGGAGTTGACGGTCGAAGCCGTGCGCCACAAAGTTACGGCCACGACCGTGACTCTCCCGTTCTTCAATCCTCCCCGCAAGACGAAAACGCTGGCGGTCTGAGCGCCATGAGCGCGGGCTTGCGGAATTCCCAATTGCGCTGGGCCAGCAAATCTCTCTCTTGCGCTTCGGTTCTGCTCCTCGCGGTGCTGCCAACGATGCCGGCCGCGGCGCAGACGGCCGCGCAAATCGATCTCACGAAGTACGGAGCTCGCGCCGTCGAGCTGCTTCAACAATTCCTGCGCATCGACACCAGCAATCCGCCCGGCAACGAGAAGCCTGCCGCGGAATTCCTCTGCCAACTGTTCACCCGGGAAGGCATCGAATGCCAGGTCTTCGAGGTTGCGCCGGGGCGCGCCAACGCCTACGCGCGGTTGCGCGGTGACGGCAGCAAGCGTCCCATCATCCTGCTCACCCACACCGATGTGGTGACCGCCGAGGCCCAACAATGGAGCGTGCCGCCGTTCTCGGGCGAAATTCGCGACGGCGTACTCTATGGCCGAGGCGCGCAGGACACCAAGGGCGAGGGAATGGCCAAGGCCATGGCCATGATCGCACTCAAACGCGAGCGCGCACCACTCGCCCGTGACATCATTTTTCTGGCGGTAGCCGACGAGGAGGTGAGCTCGGTCGGGACCAATTGGATGATCCAACACAAGCGCGAGCTGCTCGCCGGCGCCGAATACCTGATCAACGAAGGCAGCGCCAACGTCATCGAAGGCGGAGAGGTGCCCTTGTGGGGCGTGGACGTAGCCGAGAAA
>Ga0209154_1002432_pt1 | contig 10421 bp, 6 predicted proteins | sample GraSoiAngelo_121_FD_185878 | JGI IMG/M metagenome (GOLD analysis project Ga0209154, IMG submission 185878) | Grasslands soil microbial communities from the Angelo Coastal Reserve, California, USA - 14_0919_12_20cm (SPAdes) (version 2) | ecosystem: Environmental > Terrestrial > Soil > Grasslands ... | reverse complement strand
GAGCGGTTCAAGAGCTCCGCCCAAGCTAGCAAGCTGCGGCGGATCACTCAAACTTTGGTAAGCCCACCAATTCCGCAAGAAGCTGTAGTGGAAATCGTTCGTAGTGTTGGAACTGATATTCGTGGTCAAGCCGGCCACGTAGTACCACGGTACCTGCGGGCGATGGGCCACCGACGCCGCCACGCCTACTTTGTCACCTGGGAAGAAGCCGCCAATGTCAACCTGGTTATTGGTAGTTCGCAACAGATGGTAGTAGCGGTAGCTCGACATGAAATGCCACTTCGAGCCGAAGTCGTGGTCCAAGCGAAGCGCTCCGTTGTTATCGGTCTGCGGGATGGAAAGGTTGGCTTTAAATCCCTGTACATTAAACGTATCGCAGCGGCTCCCCACCTGGAGAGTGCAAGCAGGGTCGTTAATGATGGACGCCGGCAAGTACTTATTCCACATCGCCTGAACCACCGGGTTTATCCCCCCGCTGCCCGCGACTCCGAGCGTGGCGCGCGGATCGCAAAGTCCGTTCGCATTCTGTGGGCAGGCCGTTGGCGCATAAGTCGTACCCGGCACAAGCGCGCCAATCACCGGCGCACTGGCAGGGTAAAGGGTTGGAGTCGGGTTGAAGTTGATCACGGTACGGACGCCGTTGATCTTGGCCTGCAGCAATCCCAGCTGCATGCCGACTGTGGGAACGTCCCTCTCGATGGTTTGGACATTATTCCAGCGGAAACCTTGGTAGTTGGCGAAAAGGTACGTTTTCCCCCCGAGGATCTCCTTTGGAAGAATCGGGCCGCCAATTGATCCGCCAAAGCGGCTGTAGTGATAGCTCGGAAGCTTTGTTCCGCTCAGGTTGTTATCCCATGTGTTGGCGCTGAAATTGTTGTCCAAATAGTATTCGTATGCGTTGCCATGCCAGGTATTCGTACCCCGTTTCGTGACTACCTGGACTTGAGCGCCGGCTGAGCTGTTGAAGTCGGCCGTCTGGTTGGCCGTGTTGACCTTGAATTCTTCAACGCTATCAGCTGGGGTTGGCATCACACCGGTCGGCGCAGTAACAAGCACTTGGTTGCCAGAGGCTACGCCCGTAGGGTCACCGGCAAAGCTGGGCGTGTAGACGCTCATGCTGCCGTCCATATCGTTGGTGTTGTTGCCGCCATCGAGCTGGAAACTGCTCTGATCTACAACAGCGCCGGCAACGCTACCATCAGGGCTGACTCCGGGCTGCAGTTCGACAAAGGTGCTAACGTCGTTGCGGCCCAGTTGAGGAAGATTTTCCAGGGCGATGCCAGTTACCGTGTTGCCTATGGTAGCGTTCATGGTCTGAAGCTCGGTACCCGCCGCCTTCACTTCGACTTCCACGGTGGCGGCGCCAACCTGAAGCGTCCCATTCACCGTGGTCGCGGTCCCAACTTTTACCGACACTTGGGGAGCCTTCATTGTGGCGAATCCGGTCTTGCTTATTGAAACGTTGTAATCGCCCGGCGGAACATTCACGAAGATGTACCGCCCGGTTTCATTCGTCGTGGTTGTGCGCGAGGTGTTGGTCGCAACGTCGGTTAGCGTCACCGTGGCGCCCGACACCACGGCGCCTGACTGGTCGGTTACTGTACCAGCCACGGTTCCGGTTGCAGTCGATTGCGCCCACATAGGTAGGGTGCCCACGCAAAGCACAACAAGGAGAAACAGAGCCAGCTCCATGCTACGCATGTGTAATGGTTCCTCCGTTGAATTTCGGAAACCCAAAATCAGCAGAATGCAGCTGCACAATAAAGGCTGGACTGCTGTCAACGGGGGAAGTTCCTTACCTACTGGTTGGTGCTTGGGCCAGCACCTTATCGCAATCGGAATAATCCGGTCAGATCAAGCAATATTAACAAGCTGCACGCGGCACAGTATTGTCTGCTCGCCATGTCTAGCTGTCAAGTTAAATCCTAGACTTTGGTTGCTGCTGCACAAAGAAACTTCCTGCAGGTATCAAACCGCACATGCTGCAACTGAATGATTCTTAAGTACGCTGCCGCTGCCGACAAAAACATTATGGCCGTAAACTTAACAATTTACGCCATTGTTTGGCATGTTGTTACTGTTGTTGTCTATTAATAACAATAGATTGGTTTGATAGTACGGATCTTACACAACCTGGAGATTTCACATGCTGTCTTTGCATAGCGCATGGACTGTTGTGGACATGAGTTTTGTCTAAGCGATCGGCAGACGGGCCGAGAAGCTGAGACCTGTCCCTCGCCGACAAACTCACAGGCGCGGTCGAGGTAGACGTCCCAGATGCAAGGTTGGGCGGGCAGGCTTTCGGGGCCGATCTCCCCTTCATGGTGGGTGCCGGGTCGTCCGGCCCACACCACGACAAACTCTGCTTTCATGCCGTTGTACTGGACGTCCACGACCTCCCCTGGCCCACTCTTTCCAGCAGAGCGCCGTATTCGCTGATGTTCATGGCCCGTGACCAACTGCATGAAAGGAGTGCAGTTGGCGTCAACGCCCCAGATCCTGACCGGCCGAAGAGCGTTGACTCGAGGCTGGCGTGTCAGGTCTGTTCTGCCGACATGCTACGACAGTCTAAACAAGCCGCAAAGTCACACCCGTCATCCAGATAGGTGATGAAAGTAAGTCACGCCGCTCACGCGGCGGTACACGCCGCACTTGTGCTGAAGCCCCTGCCCGCAACTCGGCCTTCTCGGTGACATCTTCGAACCTACAATTACCCAGATTGTGATAGTGATGTCCGTGAATTTCAGTCCGGCATCCTGATAATAGAGGGTGAGCATCAGGTTGCCGCCGCTTTCCCGATAGCGGTCTACCCTTGAGCCATTGACTGCGAGGATATCGAGGTGGCCATCGTCATCACAATCAATCAAACCGACCCCACCAGTCATGGACTCGACAATGTAACGCTATCGGGAGAGGGAATGTGGAGAAGTGTAAGGCCGGATTGGCGGCTGATGTCTTCGAAACGAGAGTCCTGAATTTGAGAATGAAAGGCTTGTGCGAAGGCGACAACGGCGGACAAACCGAGTACTGGCAGAAGACGCTTCCACATGGGTGAGGCCTTCCTGATTGTACCGTCCAATGCCGGCCCGACTGGAGGTAGCGTGACAGAACTCTGTGATAGCCTGAGCCCTGTGAAACGCGCATGTATTGTGGCTTTCGTGCTTTTCACCGTTGCAGGTTCACGGAGCCAAGTCAATCAGCCGAAAAAGATACAGCCAGACATGTTCCTGGTGACGATCGACACGCTGCGTGCGGATCATGTACATTGTTACGGCTATTCGCAAATTTCAACACCGGCACTCGACAGCCTCGCTAACGACGGCATTCGCTTTGATCGGGCATTCACGCCCAGCCCCTTAACGAACACTTCTCATACGACGATCCTGACCGGTCTGCTGCCAAGCGCACATGGCGTAACCGATTTCGCGGTACCCCTGGCTACGGCGCATGCGACCTGGGCGGAGCTATTGAGGAAACAAGGCTATCAAACCGCGGCATTCATTGGCGCCATCATCCTGGACAGCAAGACGCTGGCTCCGGGACTCGATCGCGGATTCGATTTCTACGATAACTTCCCGCAACATATCCAGAGCATGTCGCGGTGGGGACGAGTGGAACGAAGAGGAATGGAAGTCGTGCGGCACGCGGAAGGCTGGCTCGATACGCATCGTGCGGGCGCGCATTTTGTATGGGTGCACCTTTACGATCCGCATGATCCTTATGAGCCTCCGCCGCCATACTCACATATATATAAGGATCGGCTGTACGATGGCGAGATTGCTTACGCTGATTTCGCTTTAGGACATTTCGTTGCTTATCTGAAACAGCAACATTGGTACGACGAGGCTCTGATCATCGCGGTCGGGGACCATGGTGAGGGACTCGGACAGCACCAAGAAGAGACGCATGGGATCTTTCTTTATGACTCTACCCTACACGTGCCCTTGATCGTGAAGCTGCCAGGCCAGGGCAAAGCAGGGAAGAACGTTGCTGCTCAGGTCCGCACGACCGACCTCCTGCCAACCGTATTGGATTGGTTGGGAATTGCTGCACCTGCGGAGTTAAATGGTCAGTCTCTTCGAGCGTACCTGGTGGTGAACGAAGTGGCCGACCGCACTTCGTTCGGAGAAACCGATTACCCGCTGCGTTTTGGTTGGGCGCCGCTGCGATCTGTCCGGGAAGGAGGATTCAAGTTCATAGAGGCTCCGAGACCGGAGCTCTATGATCTACGCGCCGACCCGCTGGAAGCCCATAACAAATACGCACCTTGGGATCCAACAGTACAGAGGTTGAGAGCAAGCATGGCCGAACTCAGAGCTAAGTTCCGTCCTTATCAACTGTCCTCACCTGCAGCTGTGGGCAAAGGCACGACCGATGAGCTGCGGGCTTTGGGCTACCTCGGGCCGCCCGACGCTTTGAGTTCGACTAATGTTCCGGAACCCTCGCTTCTTCCCGATCCCAAAGATAAGATTCAAGAACAGAACCTGCTGCATGCGGCAATGCTCGCTTCCGAAAACAACCTTGTGAACGACGCACGTTCGGCTCTCAACAAAGTCCTTGAAATGGACCCGGAGTCTCCCACAGCACTACTGCAGTTGGGACAGTTGGAACTCGACTCAGGAAATGGTCAAAAGGCCGCTTACTATCTGCGTAAGGCGTGCGAGGTTCGCCCTGACGATGCGGCCGCGGATTTCTACTACGCAGCTGCGTTAAACCTGACTGGGGATCTCGCCTCAGCGCGGGATGCTCTGGAGGGAAGCCTGCAATTGCAACCCAGCCAGTTTCCTGCGCGGCTATTACTTGGGCAAATATTCCTTAAGTTGGGAAATCCTAAAGCCGCCGAGGATCAATTCCAGGCCGCGCTGTTGCTCGAACCAAGGAATGCGGAGGCCCAACTGGAATTGGCAAAGGCCCTGATCGCGAGCCGCGAGTTTTCCGATGCTGAGATGCAGTTGCGGTCCCTAAGCAAGATTCAGCCTAAGAATCCCGACGTGTATGAATGGTTATCGAAAGCCTATAGCGGCCTAGGCAAGAAGCAGGATGAGGAACGGGCGCAGCAAAGGGCAAGGGAATTGAAAGCAAAAGCGGGTAAGCGGGCGACCAGGACTCGTAACCCCGGCAAGTGAATTGTGTGACTTTTTACCCATGAATTGGCCACCCTTGGAACCCTAAAATAAACTCGCCGCCCGGCGGGTAGTGGCGAGCTGTCTGTTTCCAACGTGGCATCTGTAATGGCACAGCTGCCAGGTGGAAGCATTACTCGGTCGAGAATGCGGATTGGAAGCATTAACTGGCCGTGAGTCCGCATTGGCGCTCATCCTTGCGTGCGAGCCCTTAGAGAAGGAGACTTCTGAAAGCATCCGTGGTATCCCGCGCCCTGAAAGCTCCTTGTTGTCGGGAAGAGCAGCCCGGGTTCGTGTGGGGAACACATGGGATAGGAAAGTCCGCAGTGATTCACCACATTGTCGCCGAGTTGGCGATTCCATTGCGTGACATACGGGCGCTGTGACTCGATCCGGTGGATCCGTGCGGTCTGCCGTTTCTTGGGAACGATGGCAGATCGAAGTGGGCAACGCCGGATTTCCCCCCAGAACGGAGAGGGCATTTTGTTTCTCGACGGGCTGAAAGCGGCGATACCGAGTATCGGAACTAGGAAGGATCAAAAAACCGGGCCGCCTGCGTCGAACGAGTTTCGTCACAGTGCACTGATCTCCTAAAAACCGGCAAATATCCGCGGCGCCGGCCGGGTGCTGGTGGCGATGGGCGCTTCGGAGCTGAGGGGGGTCTTTGATTTTTCGCGCGGTTAGCAAGCTGTCCTTTCATTTCAATTTCGATAGAAACGCTGATGGGTTGTGAGAGCTGTCGTCAACAAGGCGCTACAATCTTTGCTGACGCGAGAAGTGTCCGAATCCGTTCAACAAACATCGCAGCGGACAGTTATTGACTTTCATGCCCAAAGTGAAGCCCGTTCAAGGTGTGTCGAAATTATTCTTGCCAACTGGTAGTGATCGGATCGTGCTATGTCCGTCTCGCTGCGCTCGGCTGGCCGCAGCGTCGTTGCTTCTCTTGTGGTCGGCGCTATGTACTTGCCAACCGCAGGCTGGCAGTGTTCTTTGCAGTGGCGGGAACGGAAATTTTGACGCCGAATTCCGCACCGGGGTCAAGGTGCACGTTGGGCCGGCAAGGAACGGTGGATTGGCGACGCGGGCCTGCGCTGCAAAGCTTAGCTGGGGAAAGCAAGAGCTGATCGTGGCAGAGGACGCTTCGCAGCTTGATCTCGACGCATTCGGCGTGGACTTGGGGCATGGTATCCCAGTGGCTGCTTTCCAGATAAAGAAATCCGACGCCGATTGCTGCATGGATTATGAGATTTATTCTCTCGAAAAACCGCCGCGCTTATTGCGGACTATCACTGGCGGAGAATTCTTCAGCGCGTCCGATATAGATTTGGATGGCAGCGTCGAAATCTGGACCGATGATGCCGCCGCCGTGAATGGCTTTGAGAAGCTGACGCTGGGCGAACTGGCCTCTGCTCCGACCGTTGTCTTCCGCTTTGCACACGGTCAATTACGGGATGTAAGTGCCGAGTTCCAATCTTACTTCAACAACGAAATTGCTAGGATACGCGGCGGGATTCACCCGCAGGATCTGGAGGATTTTAAGGATAGCGATGGCAAATTGGTAGCAATACAGACCCCGGCTTCGACAGAGCGATTGCACCATTTGCGAATGGTGAAGATTAAGGTGTTGGAGATGGTTTGGGCGTACCTTTATAGCGGACGTGAGCAGGATGCATGGCGTTCGCTTGCCGAAATGTGGCCCTCAGCAGATGTTGATCGGATTCGTGTCGCACTAGTGAACGCACGGGCGCACGGAATTCACGGCCAAGCCGACGGTACGTCCCCAGGTCCTCCTCGGGGCAGGAAAAAGCACACGCAGGTTTTCGATTCGGTAAGCAAGTCAGGGCCGGCAAGCAAGTTGGAGGTTGTCCCGCCAGAGGCGATCCTGCTTCAGCGCCCACCCGTGCCGGAGATTCAGCAGCAGGGGCCGACGGAGCCGGAGTTGCTTCTGGATCTGGTCGTCGATGGGTCCGGGAAAGTGAGGTCGGCCGAGCCGGCAGGAAAGATGAAATGGGCTGACCCGGAACTGATCAAGGCTGCGTTGACTTGGAAATTCATCCCCGCGTTCAAGGATGGTCGGGCCGTTGCCAGTCGTCTGCGCATAGCTGTATCTCCAAGACAATAACTTTGGCCCAATCGCGTATGCTCTGCGTTTGCTCACCACCCGTTAATCTGTCGCTGTCAATAATGTTTGGAAGCATAAAACTTCTCAGGACTGGTCATCATGGCCGCGGGCCGGGAGAGTCGGGAGGGGCCGCGGGATCTGTTTGTAGCAGCCGGGTGCTCTCCAGTTGTATAATTCCGACACTTCACGCTACGAGGTCTTCCATGGTTCCGCAGCGTCCGACTGCGATTTTCGGAATCCTCTGCCTCTTTGCCATGCCGCTGGCTGCTCAGAACCAAAGCACCAAACCCAAGCCACGGGTGGTGGTGGTAGGTGTAAACGGCATGGAGTTGGACATCCTGCGTCCGCTCCTTCTTAAAGGTCAGCTGCCCAATCTGGCTGAAGTGATCAAAGATGGTGCCTACGGCAAGCTGCGCACGGTTCCCGCACCGAACTGTCCCCGCGTGTATACCACAATGTTCACCAGCACCAAGCCGGAAGAGCATGGGGTCACTGGCTTTGTCGTGGGAGGGATTACGGCCAATACCAACATGCTGAAAGAAGAGCCGATCTGGTCAATCCTGTCCAAAAATGGAGTGACCGTGGGCATGGCCAATGTGCCGGCTACGTTCCCGGTTATGCCGGTCAGCGGATACATGATCAGCGGCATGCTGACCCGGGGTAAGAATTGCGAGGATGGCGTGCTCTGTGCTCCCAAGCTGAGTGAAGTCGAGGGTGGCGATCCCGTCTATCCCAAAGAAATGAAGGCCGAGTTGCTGGAGAACGTCGGAGATTTCTATATCGACTGTGAACGCATGCCCGCCGCAGGCGACCTGAAGGGACACGAGTCGGAAGTCATCGACAAGTGGTTGGATAAGGTCCAGCTGATCCGCGAGCAGCAGACCAAGCTATTCGATTACCTGCTTACGAACCATCCTACCGACTTCACCTGGATGGTGCAGTCCTGCGAAGACCGCACCGGCCATTGGCTATATCCCATTGCTCCCTTCAACGTGGGTTACAACTCGAAGATCGACGCCGTCCGGCCGGATGCGTTTCCGAACCAATACGTCCAGTTCGACAAAGTACTGGGCACGATTTTGAAGCACATCGACGAGAACACGTATCTCATCGTCGTTTCTGATCACGGCATCAAGCCTCTGCGTGAATTCGAAGAGACCGACCCGCACGCCCACGTGGACCACGAGAAGACGACGCCGGTCATCGCCAAGCACGATTTTGCCGACGGTGATGACGTGCCGGGCTCCTTCTTTGCCATGGGGCCGGGGATCAAGCACGCCCTGCGCCTGATGGGTTTTGAGGCCAGCGTGTACGACATCGCGCCTACGATTCTGCACATTTATGGCATCGAGCAGCCCAAGCAGATGAGGGGGCACGTGCTAATCGAGATCTTCGAGAACCCAAGTAATAAGCTGGCGCACAAGTAGCGCCCCGTTCCGAGACAATAAAGGGCCTGACGGAGGGCGAGCCGACCGTCTTTCCTTTTGCTTATTGTGTAACTAGCGGACCGACGGTCGTTCCTATGTAGCCCGTCCTCCCATCGCGCACAGCGAGCCGCAATTGGGTATTCGCGGGCGGCGCCATGTCAAAGTCCATGGCCACCATCATCCCATGTTGTAGGATCTGTCGGTAGACATCGGTCTTGAACTCCTGATCCACCTTCAGGCTGCGGTTCGCAATCATCTTTCCCTCGGGCGAAACCACAGTAGCGTAGAAGCTGACGTTGAGTTTCTTTCCCCCGCCCGACGCGTCAGCGACGCTCAGAGTCGCCGGATCCACGAGAAAGTCCACATGCAGTTTGCCCGTCTCGTTAGTCTTGGCACGCGCGCTGAATGTAACCAAAGTTGCGGGGATCGTACCGCGCAGCGCCTCGGCAACTTCCTGCTCAGGTTTACGATCTTTGGCCTGGCTTGGATCCAGGGCGTAATACCCACGGCGATGATGGATCTGAGCGTCCTCGCGGCCGACCTTGACTTTGATGCTGCGATACTTGCCGTCCCACTTTTTGTTTTCTGGATAGTACCCCAATGTATACGCCGACGAGTTGTCGGCGAGAGCAGCCGCAACTCCATCCTTGGTCTCGTTTTGATTTATGTACGCCCGGCCTCCGGTCTCCGCCGCAACTTCGCGCATCGTTTCCTGACTGGCCGCGACATCCTGCACGCCGGCGATTGGGTCGAAGCTGCCTCCAGTTGCCGCCCCTTCCATTCCGCTTATCAGACCGCGGACGTCCACCGGGTAAATAGCTACCTGGCTGGCGGATAGTTCAGCAGCCGCCTCGCGGATTTCTGGAGCATAGGCTTCTCGCTGCTGTTCGGCGATGGCGCCCGCCGACAGCGTACCCACACTCTTTTGGCGAATGTTCGGCAAGGACGCGAGAAGCTCGGCATCGCTGACGTTACGATTCTCCGGAATGAGTTCAAACGGGAAGGCCGCCGTCAGCCAGACGACTTCTTTCCGCCCCGGAAATCCCCCCAACGAGCGTCCCAGGGTGCGCAGTGCCGCCAAGGTTATCTGCACTCGACGGTCGAGGGCATAACCCACCTGTTCGCTCTGAAAACCTTTGATCTCGTTCGCCGCTATGTTAGTCAGAGTCGCAGATGCCGCAGATCTCGGCTCAGTCGACCCCACCGCAGCGCTTGGCCGCGGCGCTGCGGCGTTCATCAGGATCGGCTCCTGCGGCTCATATTGCTGCAGTGCCGCAAGCAGAATTTGCGGGTCACTGGTAAAGTCCTGCAGCATATGCAAATCATTCGTGAGCGTGAAAATCGCCATATGCTGATCGCTCTTGACCTGCGCGCGCACGTAGTTGAGCATTTGGGAGCGAGCGTATACCTGGTCCTTGAAAGGCGTGTTAGCCGCGTCCAGCAGGAGCACCGTCAGGGGCCCACCCGGAGACCTGAAATCCGGCCGGTTGGAATAAAGACCCGGGCCCAAAGTCGGTCCCGCCGCGGCGGCCTTAGCTCTATCTTCCGCGGTGACGAAAGTCGAAATCTTCTGTTTTTTACCATTTTCTTCGACCACAAAGTCATCGGCTTTCAGGCCAGCCACAGGGTGGCCTTGCTTGTCAGTAACCACCACATCCATCAGTACCAGCCTCGTGTTGACGCGAATCGTAGGCGCCGGAATCTCGGGGGTGGATTGCCGAGCGCAAACGTCTATGCCCGGAACTCCAG
>Ga0209154_1002428_pt1 | contig 10425 bp, 7 predicted proteins | sample GraSoiAngelo_121_FD_185878 | JGI IMG/M metagenome (GOLD analysis project Ga0209154, IMG submission 185878) | Grasslands soil microbial communities from the Angelo Coastal Reserve, California, USA - 14_0919_12_20cm (SPAdes) (version 2) | ecosystem: Environmental > Terrestrial > Soil > Grasslands ... | reverse complement strand
CGGGCCCAGCACCCTCAAGCACGCGAGATTAACTGCAAGATACAAAGCGACAACGCCGCCTACACCGATCAGCAGCCCGTAGGATAAATCGCGGCGCGCGTCTCGCATTTCACCGGCAACAAAAGTCGCGGTCTGCCACCCGCCATAGGCAAACGCAACGGGAACCATCGCGGACCCGATGCCTGCCAAAACGCCAAAAGAAAAAGGAGGGACAGGCAACGGCTCGGATTTGAGCGAGCCACCGCCAAGCGCAAATCCAAATATCACCAGCCCCGCAATCGCCGCGATCCTTAACAACATGAAAACGCTTTGCACATTGCTGCCCGCGCGCGCGCCCAGGCAGTTAATCCCGGTTAGTCCGAGCAGCACCACAGCCGCGATCACGCTGCCGTTCCAAGCTACTCCCGTAAGCGCGCGAAAGTAGGACGCGAAAATGACTGCCACCGCAGCCATCCCGCCGGTCTCCTCACAAGAAGCAGTCCCCATCCATATACAAAGGCAACCGCAGGATGATATGCCTCGCGCAAGTACAGATATTGGCCACCGGTTCCGGGCAAACGAGTTGCCAATTCAGCCCAGATAAACGCGCCCCACATGGCAAAAACCCCGCCCAACACCCAAACGCCGAGGATTAAGAACGGCGTGTGAACGCGATGCGCTACCTCGGACGGATTAGCGAAAATCCCCGCGCCGACGATGCCGCCCATGACGATCATGGTGGCATCGAATAACCCAAGCTGACGGCGAGGTTTTAACGCATCCGATTTTGTCATTCCGAGGGACCTCTTCACGATGTCATTCTGAGGGAAGCGAAGAATCTCTGATCATTTCTGGACGGATCACCTGCGAAAACAACCAGAGATGTTTCGCGAAGCCTGCCCTGAGTGATATCGAAGGGCTCAACATGACAGGACACACTTTTTCAAGCGTACCGGATCACAATCTTAGGCTAGCGATTCAGTTCGTAGATTTTGAATTCTGGAGTCGCCTCCAGCAGCGTTGCACCCTCGGTGAGATGCTGAGTGAACTCAGGATAAGATTCCAACCACCAAAACCTGGGCGTGGTAAAAACAAAATGCGTTGCGCCCTGGCGACGCAGTCGCTCAAGATCGGCAATCGCTTGCTGGCTGTTCTTTGGATTGCCGCCGTAAATCCCATTTTGCTCGAGAAAATGCCAACCTTTGCGCTTCGCATAATAGAATATGGTTGGATTGCCACCGTCCACCGCGACAATCAATGCATTGCTCGCCGTAAGCTTGTTTAATTCCAGACCAGCATCGCGAAGTTGTGCGGCTGATGATTCATAAAGAGGTCGTACGTACAGGAAGGCCAGAATTGCAAACGAACCTGCAAGCAAGATCGACAAGGCCACGACCGCAACGCGCGAAGAAATTTTCGATTCAAAAAACGCGCAACCGGCGCCGGCAAACGCAGCGGTGATGGGCACCAGAGGTAGCTGGTACCAGGGATGGCGATTGCCGTAACCGACGGCTAGAACAAACAGAACCATGGCAGCCAGCCACCAATCAAAGAAGCAGCCGAATCTTCCCCGCGGCGCTACGAACAAACCGATTAGCGCCAGGATTGCGAGAATCGGTGTCAGACTCGACGTCACAGTTTGTTGCGCGATATCCCAGTACCACGAAAAACTTTCCAGTCGAACTCCACCGGCACCAAAGAAATGATACGGATAGAATCTTTCGGCGATTTGACGCGCATGCCAATACCACACGACCGAAGGTAAGACGGCGATCGCGATGAACAGCAGCAGCTGTAGCCGGGATCGGCGATCCCGGCTTCTTACTAGGTCTGCTTGACGTTGGCCGGGATCACCGATCCCGGCTACAAGCAGATACAAAATCGGCGCGGCAATCACGATGCTCGTGATCTTGATCAGGATGGACAAGGAAATCGTAATCGCAGCCAGATAAAACGGCGCGATTTTGCGATCGCGAACCCAACGCAGAAAAAAATACAATCCGATGATTCCCAGGCTGAGCGATGGCACATCCGGCATGAAGGAGCGCCCGGCAAAGATGTTCAGTGGCGAAAAAGCGTAGAAAAACGTAGCCCAAATCGCAGCAGTGCCGCAGAAGATCTCGCGCACGAGCAAAAAGAAAAATGGGAGAGAGATAGCGAAGAAAATCACGGACTGGCTGCGACCAATCCATTCGTGAATACCGGCAAATTTGTAATAGATCGCCGCGAGAAAAGGTAGAATGGGAAACTCTGTTCCCACGTACCCCCCTGACCCGCCGGCCCAGTCGATCTGCGGATAACCAAAACGAAAACCGTGTTCGACAAAGTTGCGGGCAATCGCCGCGACATCGCTTTGTCTCCAACTCCAATAATCGACGTAGGGCTGATCGATCAAGATAAGCCGCACCGCGACCGCGAGAATCCAAAGCGCTATCGCTAGCTTGACCGAAGTAGTGCCCTGCTCCCCTCCGAATATCCATCGATTGGATGGATTCAGCCCGCAGTCAGCGTTGAGGGATGGGCTTGGCATGAATCCACCTCTCCCCTTCCGTGAGGGGAGAGGATTGCTTGCCGCGCCGGAGCGCTGCGTAGGCGGGAGGTGAGGGGTTTGCGCCATGGCGTCCTAGGAAACCAACCCTCACCCTACCCCCTCCGTTCGCGAAGGGAGAGGCGAAAACGTGAGGCAAACAATACAAGTGCAGAATGCGCCGTTACCAAAGTTGCCATTTTGCGCGCTCTCATATGCACATCGTGCAAGCGTCTTGACAGCTGCTGTAAAGTCAATCGTGTAGGGAATCTAATTACGGGAAAGAGGTTAGCATGAAATCGACGGCTCTCGTTTCTCAGCCGAGGTTTGGCTCCGCCGCGGGTGCGAGTTTGTTTGCACTGGCGCTGCTTATCATTTCACACATTGGCGTGGTGCACGCTCAGAACGAACCGATTCTCGTCCCCGACGCCGTTGATTATCAGAAATTGCTCCCCATTTTACCGGACCCGCCGCAAGGCTGGGTCGCTGACAAAGCGGAAGGTTCGACGGAAGATGTCGGGGGATTCAGAATCACAAACGTACATCGCGATTATCACAAGGGCGAGGGTGATAAGGCGCCAACAGCAGCGATCAGCATACTCGATTCCGTAGCGAATCCGGATTACGTGAACGCCACGACGGCTGCCTGGAACAACAACAGCGAAACCACCGAAGGTTACGGCAAGTCTGTCACCATCGATGGTAATCCTGGTTTCGAAGCCTTCGAGAAAGAAAGCAAGCATGCTACTCTCTGGGTCATGATCGCCAATCGTTATTTCGTTCAAATCGAGCTGCAGAACCAGGATCCAAAAGAATTACAGGAATGGGTCAAACACGTCGATTTGAAGAAGCTAGCGGCGATTAAGTGACAAGCGGCACGTGCTTCCCTGCCGCGTGAGAAGTGAAAGGTGATTAGTGAGAAGTCGCGTGCAAATTCACTTTTCACCTCTCACTAATCACTTCTCACTTTTCTTCTCAGCCTCGCTAGTCATCGGCACGAAACGCACCGGCAGCGTGGCGCTTTGTTTCAATTGGCCCTTTTTCTTTTCCAGCAGGTACAATTCCTGAGCAAATCGGTCGCCGACAGGAATGACCATGCGCCCGTCGTCTTTTAGCTGATCGACGAGCAGCTGTGGAACTTTGTCCGGTGCGCATGTCACGATAATCGCATCGAACGGTCCCGCTTCCGGCCAGCCCTTGTAACCATCACCGGCTTTCACGTGGACATTTTTGTAGCCAAGCCGCTGCAATGCCGCCTCGGCACCTTTTGCCAGTGGCTCGACGATTTCGATCGAGTACACGTCGGAAACGAGCTCAGCCAAAATCGCCGCCTGATAACCTGAGCCTGTTCCGACTTCCAAAACCCGATCGCTCGGTTTCGGGCGCAATTGCTCTGTCATGAACGCCACGACGTATGGCTGCGAAATGGTTTGACCATAACCAATCGGCAACGGGCCGTCTTCATAACTGGCAGCTCGCGATTCCGGGGCGACAAATTCTTCTCGTGGCACTTTCGCCATCGCACTGAGAACGCGCGCGTCATTGATACCACGTGTCATCAGTTGCCGCTGGACCATCTGCTGACGCTGCGCGGCAAAATCGGAGACTGGCGGCGCGTCTTGCCCACAACCGCCCGCGGCAATCGCAGCGAGAATCAGAAATTGCAAAGCGCGTCTCACACAAAAAGTGTAATTCATACACAGGCGACGCGAAAGCTGTCGGCATCGAACTCTGCGCGACACAATGCCGCGCCTGGTTGCGGGGCGCGGCTCTCGGAAACCTGTTCCGGCAGCAGTGCTCAAGATCCAGGCATGAGCATGCCAGTCGTCGGACAGCTTGATATTCTTGAGAAGAGAGACGCTTGGCCTCTTGCGCGTGGGTCAGTCGCTGAGCCGCCGGCGATCCAAGACATCGCGCCACTTCGATTTGTGAGCCGGCCGCTAGCTGCGCCAGCTAGCGGCCGTCGAGTTGCTTCACACCTTTCCCCGTTCTCAGAATGTCTGTCAGAATGCGGGGCAAGGAGGCACTTGTGGGCAACCTGGGTCGTCCACGTCGATCCGTCTCATGGCGCCGTGCGGAACGATCTGAACTGCGACATCTTTCGCCTCGGCGCCCGTCTCGTTAACCACGTTGTGTACGTCCCCGCAGCCGATGTCGATTTTTGCCACGCAAATAAACCATCAACCGGCGGCGAGGGGCCGCGAGTCGCGGCCCCCACGCCAACAGCGTCATGGGACCGGCTGGAAGTAGTGCTTCGCCATGTAGTGGACGACCTTCCTGCCGAGGATCTTCGCCTGTACGTCGGCAGTCCGGAAGTGCAGGCCCGCCCAGATGCGGGCGTCGATGATCTCCTTGAGAGCGTCTGAGAATCGGTCGAAGTAGCGCGTTTCGCCTGGGAAACGGGAGCTTATCACGCCGAACCGGATCTTGTCCGTGCCGAAGAACATTTGCAGCACCTCGAGGTGCGCGCCGTCGCCACTGAGGTGTCCTGATGGGTGCTCGGGGTACGGCGCGGTGAGGAGCGCAGTCCACGACGGGTCGGGATCGGTGTCCGGATTGCCGTCCTCGTTCGCCCGCTGGATCGCCGTCCACGGACGCCAGAAGTCCCAGTAGTACTTGTCGTTCCAGCAGTTGATCGCGGCGTCGCCGGCGCTCAGGTTCAGCATCGCGAACAGGAGGGCGCTGTCACCGATGTCAACTGCGTATTGATCGATCAGGTTCCGGGCGACGCGGTTCCACGCCAGCGGCGGCGGGGCGCCCTGCCAGAAAATCGCGATATGCGTCTGCTCGGATGTGCGAACCGTGCTGTTTATCGAGCCGAGCGCCTTGACCTCGTTGAAGTCCTCCGCGTATGCGGTGCTGGTGAGCGCGTTCGGGCCGTCGGTGCGGAACTGAGACGAGCTCTGCATCAGGAACGGCAGCACCCCGCCGACCCACGGGGTCGGATCAAGAATCGGTGTTCCATCAGGGTTCAACAGTGGCTGCCAATGCCCGGGTTCATAGTTCGGCACCCACGGGGACGGCCCGAAGCGTCCGTCGTTCTGACGAGCGGCGAGCATCGCATTGGCCGCGGCGTTCCCCGCTGCTATCCCATCGTCCCTATGCTGGCCGGGCGGTATCCCTGCGAGCGAGGCGGCGTATGCCGCGTCCAGCGACGCCTGCAAAATCGCCCGATTTGGGAACGGGATGCCCGGGGGCACCGTGGAGACGATGTTAGAGAGAACGCTGTAAGCCGCAGTCGCGGCAGCGGCCTCCTTCGAGGCATTCGCGTTGAAACGCGTCGCGAGGAGATACGGCCGATGCCTCGGCTCGATTGCGTTGATCGCATCATAGACGGCGCCTTGCGTCATCCCCATGTTGACTTGGAGGGCATTTGGTGCGCCGCCCGCCGCTGGAGGGAACGCGGCGAGTGTGTCCGTCGCGATCTGGTTCCAATGCGCAACCTCGTTGGCTTGCGCGATCAGGGGCGACGCGAGCGCGACGAGCGACAGTGCGATGAGAAGTGGCAGAATTAGTATTTTTTTGAACTGAGTCAGTGGATTCATTGTTCTTCCTTTCTTTTGGTTTCGCGGTTTGCTTTTCATTGTGATAAAAAAAGTGGACTGCGATGGGCTAGTGTTATCGCGGGGGCCCGAAGGTGAGGAATTCCGGGCGGCCGAAGCCGGAGGCAAAAACGGTGTACGAGCCTCCGCCAGGAGGGAACTTCAAGATATCGCCGTCCGGAATCGCATTTGCCTCGGCTACGAAGAGATTGCCCGAGCCGTCAAAGGCCAGGCCCCGAGGAAAAGTTAGGCCGGTAGCGAAGATGCTCTTCATGCCGCTTGGGCTGAAATAGACAATCGAGTCGGCTTCCGGATCGCTAAACGTTTCGATGGAAACGAACAGATTGCCACTGCTATCAAAGGCCAGGCCCACAGGATACTCGCCCTCAGCAAACTCGCTTGGCCCGACGAAAACAGTGCGGGTCCCATTCGGAGCGAATTTATAGATTGTTTGTGCGCCGCCGTCGGCTGCATAGAGATTGCCCGCGTTGTCGAAAGCCAGTCCCCAGTTTGGTTGTGGCTCATTGCCCGGCGTAGTACCGGGAACGGAGCCGAAGACGATCCGTTCTCCATCTGATGTGAACTTGAAGATGGTGCCGGCCTCTGTGGGACTTCTGTCATCTGTCGCCATAACATAGGCATTGCCCGCGATGTCTACGGCGAGGCCTTCAAAGAAAAAGTAAGCGGCACTGCCAGCGGTGCTGGCCTTGTTACGCAGGCTAAATCTGAGCACTCTCCCAATAGAATGGTCGTCCGGCTGAACGGTTTGCGCTGCGAAAAGATTGCCGATGCTGTCAAAGGCCAACCCTCGGGGGAATAACAACCCCGAAGCGTAGGTACTTTGCGTCCCATCCGGCGTGAACTCGAAGATTTTGTGCGTTCCGGGGAATTGAGCTGAGACGTAGAGGTTTTGTGCGTGAGCGGTTATTGCTAACGCGAAGATCGCGCTCAAACTGAGGAATATGTTTCGGAGGATTCGTATTTTTTTGAAGTGAGTTAGGGGATTCATGGTTTTTCCTTTTCTTTTTTGAGGCTGGATTGTTGTGGTTACAGCAGATGTACAGCCGGAAATTCCGCCTGAGGTTACGCGGAAAATGCGGAAATCTTTTGAAGACCCGCCTTCGCTAAGGCTTTCGGCGTGGCAGGCCGCGGATTACCCCCCACGGCGGGCAGGCTCCGGATGTCACGGATAAGAATCAGAACATCAAACCACGAATGAACACGAATTCACACGAATTAAGAAGGTAGAAACCGTTTGCAAGAAATTGGTGTTCATTGGTATCTATTCGCGGTTAACGCTTCCTGAATCATGTCTTGATCCGTGTTATTCGTGTGATCCGTGGTGAAGTTTACTTAGGGGCGAGGGAGGCGACGATTTTTTCGAAGCACGGATCGCCGTATATCGGCCGCCAATCCGGGAATCGTCGCGATAGCATTTCGGGAAATGGGACTTCTCCTGGAAATTGCTCCAGCTCTGTTAGAATCTCTTCTTTAGCTGGACGTACCAGAACCGGCCTTTGATTGTGGCGAGCGATTCGTCGTAGCCAGTCACATCCTCGCCGCTGCCGGCCACAAATGGTGGGTCTTCGTCGAACACGTTCTGCATCCCAAGCGTGATCGTGGTGTTGTTCAACCATGCGCGCCATCCGCAGGGATTGTATTCGGCCGTGGATACAGGCACGACATCTTTCTCCTTGCCGTTCTTCATCGTCGCACTCTTACCGCCGCCCTTAGCGAAACCGGGCACCTCCGCAGCAGCGGGCAGTGGAAGGTTGAACGTGTAGTTTAAGATGAGATCGAGCGTCGTCCACGCGGCCACTTTCCGTGCACGGAAAGGAAAAGGAGCGGCGTTAGCCCCCGGACCGCCAGTTCTAGGCATATTTACTTTCGGCGATCCTGTGAGACTGACATTGTCATCTTCGTATTGGCCGGTGTAGTGGACTACCGCGCCAATATCAAGACCAGCCAGCCATGTGTCGACCGGGCCGTCGTAGAACAGACTGAAATTGGCCCGATTCCATGGCAGCGAACCAGTCAGAGTGAATCCCGGCGGAATAAACTCGCCCGCGATGCCGAACCGTTTTGTATCAGGCAAAATCTGAAGCTCAGCCCGGGATAGCCAGGTGCCGTTGGCCGTTGCCGTTAGTCTGCCGAAATCCCCGTGGCCAAAGATCGAAGAGTCCAGAATATAGACTGCTTCGTAGTCGAGCCCTTCAAAGATCGCGCCTGTGAGGTTTTCGTTAGGATCAATTACCAAAATGATTGGGCCCGGTTCACCAGGGATCACTGGAGGACCACGGATAACCAGACCGGGGATATTATTATCAACAACGAATTGCCCACCGAGGAGGGAGGCGATCGATCGCATATCAATATGCCACCAATCGGCGGTGAGCGTCAGGCCCTTGAGCCATTTCGGGCTGTAAACGAGCCCGTAGGACCATTCATACGCCACCTCCGGCTTTAGGTTGGGATTTCCTATAGTGCGAACCTCGCTCTCGACGAACTGGTTTGTTAATGGGTCGAAAACGGCGCCGACGCCGCCCTCCGAGGACGCGGGTGAAATCTCCGACAAATGCGGCGCATGAAACGCTTCGGTATAGCTGCCACGCAACGTCAGCGCGCCGATGTACTTCGGGTCAAGCGGCTGCCAGCGAACTGAGACTTTTGGCTTCTGCGCGTTATACTGGCTGTGCGCCGCCCGCTGAAACGGGAAGGCTCCGGAAGGTAGAACGGAAGAGGTGTTCTGGCTGTACCATTCCTCGCGCTCGGCAAAGTCAACCTCGAAGCTATAGAAACCGGGGAAGTTCCAGGTCAGGCTGGTGAAGGGTACGCGCACTTCCTGGTAGATTGACCAAACATCGCGGTTCACTCGTGCGCTTTCCCCATCCGCCGAGCCGATGCTTTGAAACGTTGTGTTAAGCGCGTCACGATCGCGCGTCCACCTCGGGGCGTCATATTCACCGCCAAGAGCAAAGGAGACAGGCCCGGCGGGAAGATTAAACAGGTCACCGTTGATAGTGGCATAACCTATGGGTAACTCGTATTCACCCGAGTTATGGAGGTTGACGTAAACCCTAGCTCTGGCCGCCTTGGTGTTGTGGGCAGAGAAATTCAGGAACGGATCAAATGCGGTAGTCGGGTTCGTATCCAACAGCGCATCCCGCAACCCCGGCTGGCTGACCATGCCGACGGACAAATCCTGCCCCTCATTCCGAGAATAACGAAAACCCGCTTCCCAGTTCCAACTCTTTAAATAATCGCCAAGTTCTCCCATCTCACCCGTCAGGCCGACATCAAACAGCGTGTCCCAGTAGGTGAACTTCTCATGCCTGGGGCCAGTGTCATTAATGCCGCGGAACCCAACGTTGGTGGTCACCGGGAGACCGCTTCCGTCGGGAAAGAAATTTGGAATGGTCGCATCGGCGACGGTGAACGGATTAAACGCATTCGAGATTGGCACACTGATATTGAAGCGACTAAAGCTTATGTTAGTGCCTGGGACCTTGAATGGGTCGGGAATAAAGGGCACCGGTGCCAGGGACGCGTCAAAAAATGACCGAACATATTTAAAGTCGGCAAACACCGTCAGGTATTTGTCACACACATCGCGCATGAACGAGCCATAAAAGGCTTGGCGATCCGCCGGAGGAAGCGCTGGCGCGAAAGCTGCGAAATTAAGGAGGAAGTAGTCGCCGCCGCCCTTATAATCAGTGCCGAACTGTGGAAAGTGTTGGAGTGCATTGGGCCCGATGATACCGGGAGCGCCTGGATACGCATTGGGATTAATCGTACCCGGCGTCCCCGGTGGGATATCGGGAGCAAAAAAGGGGAAATAGGGTTGCTTATAAAATGGCGAAGTCGCCGCATTTGGTGCCGAGTGTGGCAGCGGCGTGTTCACACCGGGTAGCGGTGTACCGCCCGGGCCGAAAAACATGCTCGGGATTAACCGGAAGCCTGGGAAGGCTCCAGTCTTGCCGGGGTAAGTCCCGCTGCGATTGTCGAATCCTCCCCAAGGTATTTGAAACGCGTTGCTGGATAAGTCCCGGTCACGACTAAAGAGACCGCCGGTACGCTCCCAGAAATCGGCGATGACAACGATATTGGTCTTGTCATCTCCGGTGCCGGCTTTGATCCATGCCTCCCACTCGCCCATTTCGTTCGATGCTCCGAGGTTGGTATTCCCGTAACTCCCCTCGATCTCCAAGCCACGGAACTTGTGTATCAAAAAGAAGTTGACCACACCGGCGACCGCGTCGGAGCCATACACTGCCGACGCGCCATCCTTCAGGATGTCGACGTGATCAATCATTGGAAACGGAATCAGGTTAATGTCCACGCCGCTGCCGAATCCGACGCCGTTCAACGAACCAAAGG
>Ga0209154_1002426_pt1 | contig 10429 bp, 6 predicted proteins | sample GraSoiAngelo_121_FD_185878 | JGI IMG/M metagenome (GOLD analysis project Ga0209154, IMG submission 185878) | Grasslands soil microbial communities from the Angelo Coastal Reserve, California, USA - 14_0919_12_20cm (SPAdes) (version 2) | ecosystem: Environmental > Terrestrial > Soil > Grasslands ... | reverse complement strand
GCTTCGACCGCACCGCCAGCGGCAGCAACGCCGTAGGCCAGTACTTCTCGCCGGTGAGGAACCGATTCGCGAGTCGCGACTCGGTGCCCGAGACGCTGCTCTTGTGGTTCCATCACGTGCGTTGGAGCGAGCGCCTGCGCTCGCCGAGCACTCTGTGGGAAGAGTTGCTGCGCCACTACGAGGCCGGCGTCGACACGGTACGCTGGATGGAGCGGACCTGGGGCGGCTTGGAGGGTCTGGTGGACGCCGAGCGATTCCGCCGCGTGCAGGGGTTGCTGCGCATTCAGGACGTCGAGGCGCGGTGGTGGCGCGACGCGTCCGTGGCGTATTGGGAGTCGTTTTCCCACCTGCCGCTGCCGCCGGGCTACGAGCGGCCCGCACACCCGCTCGACTGGTACAGGCTGCTGCGCTGCCCTGCCGATCCGCGCAAACCCCGTTGCGCCGCTTTGGGGGGGGCTCGCGTTCCAGCCGATAGGTGATAAGATCACCGTACCACATTACGCCGTCGGAGGCTCTCACATGTATCGCAGCTCGGTGCTCCCGCTCGCTCTCGCGTTGGTGGTGAGCCGCTGCGTGGCGGTGGCCGGCCCCGGAGGTTACACGGTCACCTACCGCGCCAGCCTCGCTGGGATCGCCACGATCGACTCGATTTACTACGACAACGGCACGGGCAAATGCTCGTCGAGCTGCACTGCCGACAGCACCCTGCAACGCGTGGTGGCGCCCGCAGTCCCCGCCACCAATCCGTCGTGGGTGGTGGTGCTGAGCAACGTGCCCCCGGGCTCGACGTTGCAGGTGCATTTGTTCGGGAACGGGACCAACGCCGGCACGGCCAACCTGGTGCGGTTGTGGATGACGGCCGAGGGCGTGCTCTCAGGTGACAGCGTCACGGCGACGACCACGACCGGCGCCAAGTTCACCGAGGATCTGGCCGCGCATCGTCTCTAACCCCTCTTCGACACATGGACTCGCCGCACCGCCCCGCAGCATCGCCGTCCCACCCTCTCCCACCACGCCTGGTCCGGGAGGTACTGATGCGACATGGTTTGCTCGTTCTCACTGCGCTGTGTGCCGCCCTCCGTCTGCAAGCGCAGGGGCGCATCACGGGTACGGTGACCGACTCCGCCACCGCGCGCCCCATCGCGGGCGCGACCGTCGTCGTACTGGGCACGAACCGCACGGCCGCCACCAACACGTCCGGTGCGTACGTGATCACCGACGTGCCCGCGGGGACGCGGCAGGTGCGCGCGCGGTTCGTGGGCTACGCGTCCGTGACGCAGAGTGTGGCGGTGGACGCCGCCTCGGGCACCACGCTGGACTTCCGGCTCGTCGCGGCGCCGATCCAGCTCGAGGGCCTCGTCGTCGTCGGCTACGGCACGCAGGAGCGCCGCGACCTGACCGGCTCCATCGGCTCGGTGACCCCGCAACAGATTGCGGAAGTCCCGACCTCCAACCCGATGCAGGCGATCCAGGCGCGGGTGGCGGGCGTGGATGTGGTGGCGGGCGGCAGCTACCGCCCCGGCATTCCGATGAACGTGACCGTGCGAGGCATCCGGTCGATCGCGGCGGGGAACGGACCGCTCTACGTCGTGGACGGCGTGCCGCTGGCGGGCGGCATCGAGGATTTCAACCCGGCGACGATCCAGTCGATCGAGGTCCTGAAGGACGCGTCGGCGACGGCGGTGTACGGCAGCCGCGGCTCGAACGGCGTCATCCTGATCACCACGCGGCGCGGCGCGGCGGGCGTCCCCGACAACACCATCCGCGTCAGCTACGACGCGCAGTATGGCGCGCAGAGCGCGCTCAATCTCGTCGACATGATGAACGGACCGGAGACGGTCGCGGAGCGGCGCGCCGCCGCCGAAGCGGCCGGCCGGCCGACGGGCAACGCGAGCGTGTTCACACCCGACGAGCTGCCGCAGGTGTTGTGCGCCACGGATGCGGCGTATCAGGCCGCGCATCCGGGATGCTCGACCGGCACGGATTGGCAGCGCAGCGTGCTGCGGACCGGCGCTCAGCAACGCCATCAGCTCAGCCTCACGTCCGTCGCGGGGGCCTCCCGGCTCACCCTCACCGGCAGCTACTTCGATCAGGACGGCATCACCCTCGGCCAAGGGTATCGGCAGTATTCCGGCACGGTGAGCTTCGAGAACACCTACCAGCGGCTGCGGGTCGGCATCACGGTCACGGGCACGCGCTCCGTCGCCGACATCGGCCCCGACGCGCAGCTATGGGGCGAAGCCCTGGCGAACAACCCGCTGGGCCTTCCCTACGACAGCGCCGGCGTCCCCTCCGCCACGGCGTGCGGCGTGTGCACACTGAAGCTCAAGCCGACCCCCGACCCCCTGCGCGTGAACCCGCTGCGTGAAGAGGATGGCTTCGTGCGCCAGCAGACGCGCGACCGCCTGTTCGGCGCGGCGTTCGCCGAGCTGCAGCTGGGGCGGGGCTTCGCGTACCGCGTGAACTTCGGCCCCGACCTCGGGAACCGCATGGACGGCCAGTTCCAGGGGGCGAACGTCGTGTTCAACGGCACGCCGATCGGCAACGCCCAGGCGCAGCGGGCCGATGTCGAGGAATTCGCCTACACCCTGGACCAGCTGCTGACCTGGAACGGCAATCTGCGGAATCACCGGTTCGACGTCACGGCGCTGTACGGCATCCAGTCGGACAACACGACCACGGACACGGTGGCAGCGCAGAACCTTCCCTACGACTCACAACTCTGGTACAACCTCGGCACCGGTGAGAATCCGCAGCCGCCGCGCAGCTCGCTCAGCGTGTGGAAGCTGGCCTCGTACATGGGCCGCATCAACTACACCTTCAAGAACCGCTACCTCCTCACGCTCACCGGCCGCTACGACGGCTCGAGTCGCCTGGCAGCGGGGCACAAGTGGTCGTTCTTCCCGTCGATCGGCCTCGGCTGGCAGATCGGCGACGAGCCGTTCATGCGCCGCTTCGGCTTCGTCTCGGCGCTCAAACTGCGCGCCAGCGCGGGCACGACCGGCAATACCTCCATCGCCCCGTACCAGACGTGGGGCGGGCTCGACCGCACGCGCTACAACTGCGGCGCCGCCGCATGCTTAGGTTATCGTCCCGGCCAAATCCCCAATCCCGACCTGGTGTGGGAGCGGACCGCCCAGCTCGACGTGGGCGTGGACTTCGGCCTGTTCCACGATCGCATCAGCGGCACGGTCGACGGGTACCGGCAGCGGACGAGCGACCTGCTGTTGTCGCGGTCGCTGCCGCCGTCGACCGGCTTCACGCAGGTGCTCCAGAACGTCGGCAAGACGGAGAACCGGGGGTGGGAAGCCTCTATCACCACGGTCAATCTTCCGGGCCGCGAAGGCGGGCCGCGCTGGACCACCGACCTGAGCCTCACCCACAACCGCAACTTCATCGTCTCCCTGGCGAGCGGCGCGGCGGACGACATCGGCAATCGCTGGTTCATTGGGGAGCCGATCAACATCGGCACCAACCCGGCCATTCCGCCGTACGACGCGCTGCGCCAGGTGTTCTACGACTACGAGTACATGGGCATCTGGCAGCTAGCCGATTCGGCCGTCGCCCGGCGCTACGGCCAGAAGCCCGGCGACATCCGCGTGCGCGATATCAACGGCGACAGTGCAATCACCGCTGCCGACCGCGTCATCCGCGGGAACACCTACCCCAAGCTGCTCGCGAGCATCTACAACCACCTCACGTGGGGCCGCTTCGACGTGTCGTTCCTGCTCCAGGGCCGGCTCGGTTACACGATGAACGACGCGTTCAGTTCCGCCGCCACCAAACTGTTCGAGCGCTTCAATAATCTGAACGTGCAGTACTGGACGCCGGAGAAGTGTGACGGCGGCCCCGATCCCACCAAACTCGACGGCCCCCCCGGCATCACGGCGGCGCAGGAAGCCGCCATCCCCGGCTGCAACTCCTACTGGAGTCCCAGCGCCGGCCGCGAGAACCCGCTGTACAACGACCCCAACTCCGCGTCGCCGGCGTACCGGCCCGGCGGACACTGGCGGGTGCGCAACATCACCGTGGGCTACACGCTGCCGGCGAGCGTCGCCGGCCACTTCCGCTTCGCCTCGTTGCGTATCTACGCGCAGGCGCAGGATCCATTCGTGTTCACGAGCTACTACGGCTACGACCCCGAGGCGGGCAGCGCCGCAACGCCGCCGAGCTATCGCACGCTCATCATCGGCGCGAACGTGGGTTTCTAGGGCGAGATCACACCCAATACCGAGGCGACCATGAAGAACCTGCGATTCTTGCTGTGGGGCCTGGCGCTGGCGACGCTGACCGGGTGCGTGGATCTCGACGAGCAGCTGGTCGGCACTGTCACCACCACGTACTTCAGCACGCCCGCGGGGCTCGAGGCGGCGGTCGACGGCGACTACGCTCAGCTGCGCGATTTCTTCGGGCGCGAGGAGTCCTTCGCCGTGACGGAGTTCGGCACCGACCTGACCTCCAACGGCGACCAGGGCGCCTACCAGTTCGAGAACACCTACGCCGCCGGCCTGAACGCGAGCGATGGTCATTATCAGTTCCCCTGGACCAGCTTCTACCGCGGCATCAACACGTCCAACACCGTGGTGGCGCGGGCGCCCGCCGTGACCGGCATGGACCCGGCCGTGAAGGCCAGTCGCATCGCCGAGGCGAAGTTCCTGCGGGCGCTGAGCTACTTCTGGCTGGTGCAGATGTACGGGCCGGTGCCGCTGCCGCTGACGGAGAGCCAGGGCGCGAGCAACCAGGCGCACCGCTCGCCGGTGGACTCGGTGTACCTCCAGATCGTGCAGGACCTGCGGGACGCGATCCCGGACCTGCCCGCCACGCAGAGCCAGTTCGGCCGGGCGACGAAGGGGGCGGCGCACCACCTCCTGGCCAAGGTGCTGCTCACCCGCGCCTACCATCCCTTCGCGTACGAGGCGGCCAACACCGGCTTCTACCTGAGCGGTCCGACGTTCCAGCGGGAGGCGAGCGCGACAGCTGCGACCGATTTCGCGGCGGCACGGGCCGAGGCGGACTCCGTGATCGCGGGACCGTACGCCCTGATGCCGAACTATGTGGACGTCTACTGCGCGCCGATGGGGGCCCGCGGTCCGGGCTCCTACTGCAACGTCCCGAGCAACGAGAGCAACTCCGAGATCATCTTCTCGGTCCAGTTCACGACCACGGCGGGCCAGTTCAACGTCGGCGGCGGCAACTCCTTGTTCGTGCAGATGCTGTCGTTCTACGACGACCGCCAGGGCATGACCCGCGACTGCAACAACGGTCGCGCCTTCCGCCGCGCCCGGCCGACACTGTTCGCCCGCAACCTGTGGCAACGCTGGACCGACTCGACCTACTCGACGGTGCTCGACACGCGCTACGACGGCACGTTCCAGAGCGTGTGGTACGCCAACGCGAGCAACACGGGGGCGTGCTTTGCATCGCAGGGCGCCGCCCGGATGAGCGGCTACCGCGGCGGCAGCTGCGGCTCGGGCGGCCTGCCGACGTTCGGGGTTGCCTCGAGCGACACCGCGACTGTGCCGAACTGCACCAACGGCCAGCCGTTCGTCGCCGGCGACACGGCCATCTTCCAACCCGGCCACCTGGTGGGGCAGGCGGTCCGGCAGGCGGCCAAGTACGCCATCTACGAGCCGTGCGTAACGGAGCCCTGTCCCAACCAAACCACGGTGGGGCAATACGACATCTTCCGATTCCCCACCATGAAAAAGTGGCAGGACGATGCGCGTCCCGACTTCAACAACCTGGACGGCGGCCGGGACATCATCCTGATGCGCCTGGGCGAGACGTACCTCATCGCCGCCGAAGCAGCGCTCGGCGCCGGCGACGAGCCGGGTGCGCTGGCCTACCTCGTCACGCTGCGCCAGCGGGCCGCGAATTGCCGTGGCTGCCCGGCCGAAGCGGCGAACCGGGCGCTGATCGTGGACGCGACGCACATGCCGGCGACGATCGACCTCGAGTACATCATGGACGAGCGCGGGCGCGAGATGTACGGCGAGCTGACGCGTTGGCTCGATCTCGCCCGCACCAGCCTGTGGCACCGCGTGGTGGACGACAACTGGCAGGCGTCGCAGCTGCACGGCGGGTTCTTCAACGAGGCGAAGCACCATCTGCGGCCGATCCCGCAGAATCAGATCGATCTGACTGCCGGCGGCACCCAGGCGTTCCCGCAGAACCCGGGCTACTGATGCTCGGCCCTGGACCCCGGGGCACCGCCCCGGGGTCAGCCGCCCTAGTCACGGTAGCGTTGGTCGCCGGTACCGCGTCAGCCCAGGTCAGGCAGGACCGCGCCCCCTATCTGGATCCGAGCCTCCCCATCGAGCGCCGCGTCGACGACCTGCTCGGCCGCATGACGCTCGAGGAGAAGGTCGGCCAGATGCTGTGCCTGTGGCAGGGCAAGCGGGCCATCACCGATCGCGACGGCCGGTTCGATCCTGCGCGGGCACCCAAATGGTTTCGGATTGGCGTCGGACGCATCGAACGACCGGGTGAAGGGCACGGTGCCCGAGCCGAGGCGGAGTTCACGAACGCCATCCAACGCTGGGTGAAGGACAGCACCCGCCTCGGCATTCCCGTGCTGTTCCACGAGGAGGCGCTGCACGGCCTCGAGGCGGAGCAGGCCACCAGCTTCCCGCAGGCGATCGCGCTGGCCAGCACCTGGAATCCGGAGCTCGTGGAACGTGTGTTCGCCGTCGCGGCGGCGGAGGCGCGCGCGCGCGGCGTGCATCAGGTGCTCGCCCCGGTGGTCGACGTGGCACGCGACCCTCGGTGGGGGCGCATCGAGGAGACCTACGGGGAGGATCCCTATCTCGCCGCCCGTATGGGCGTGGCGGCGGTGCGTGGCTTCCAGGGGACCGAGGCCCTGATCGGGCCGTCGCACGTGCTCGCCACACTCAAGCATATGACCGGGCATGGCCAACCCGAGTCGGGGACCAACGTCGGCCCCGCGCCTTACGGGGAGCGCACGCTCCGGGACGTGTTTCTCTACCCCTTTGAAGTGGCGATCAGGGAGGCTGGCGCGCGCTCCGTGATGCCGTCCTACAACGAGGTGGACGGCATTCCGTCGCACGCCAACCGCTGGCTGCTACGCGACGTGTTGCGCGGAGAGTGGCGGTTCGACGGAGTGATCGTCTCCGACTGGTTCGCCATTTCGCAGCTCGCCGATCTGCACCACGTCGCGGCGGACCATGCCGAAGCGGCGCGCCGGGCCCTCGCTGCCGGCGTGGACGTCGAGCTCCCCGACGTCCAGGCGTACGGCACGCTGGTCGATCAGGTGCGACAGGGGCGCGTCGCCGAGGCCACCATCGATACCACTGTGCAACGGCTGCTGCGCGCGAAGTTCGAGCTCGGCCTGTTCGAGAATCCGGTGGTCGATCCCGACGCGGCGGACCGAATCTCGGGGGCGGACGCAAGCCGGAGCCTGGCGCTCGACGCGGCCCGGCAGGCGATCACGCTGCTCAAGAACGACGGGGGAATCCTGCCGCTCTCGGTGGAGCGGCTGTCGCGCGTCGCGGTCATCGGGCCCCACGCGGCCGAGGTACTGTTGGGCGGCTACTCCGGCGGCCCGCGACACCTCGTCAGTATCCTCGAGGGCATCCGTACCCGCCTGGGACCGCGGGCCACGGTCGAGTATGCGGAAGGGACGCGCATCACTGAAGATTCCACGTTCACGCGCGAGCCGCAGCCGCACGTCGGCGGCACCCGCTCGCACGCCCGCTGGGGCGCCGACCGGGTCGTGCTCGCCGACTCGGCGTCCAACGTACGGCGGCGCGCCGCCGCCGTCGCGCTCGCCCGGCGCAGCCAGGTGGCGATCGTCGTGGTCGGGGACAACGAGATGACGAGTCGCGAGGCATACGCGCCGAATCACCTCGGCGACCGCGCCGATCTCGGGCTGCCGGGCGAGCAGGAGGAGCTCGTGCGCGCCGTGCTCGCCACCGGCACACGAACCGTCCTGGTGCTCATTCACGGCCGCCCGCTGTCGATCCCGGCACTCGTCGCTCGCGGTCCCGCCATTCTCGACGGGTGGTATCTCGGACAGGAAACCGGCACGGCTGTCGCCGAGGCCCTCTTCGGCGACATCGATCCCGGTGGCAAGCTGCCCGTCACCGTCGCCCGTCACGTGGGGCAGCTGCCGGTGTTCTACAATCACAAGCCCTCCGCCCGGCGAGGGTACCTGTTCGACACGACGCAGCCGCTGTTCCCCTTCGGGTACGGCCTGTCGTACACGACCTTCGCGTATGCCCACCTGCGCGTGGCGCCGTCGCGCATCGCGCCCGGGGCGCGCGCCACCGTGTCGGTCGATCTGACCAACACCGGGCCCCGCTCGGGAGACGAGGTGGTGCAGCTCTACGTCCGTGACGAAGTGAGCTGGGCGACACGGCCGGTGGCGGAGCTACGCGGATTCCGGCGTGTCACCTTGCGACCGGGCGAAACGCGCGCCGTCACGTTCGAGGTCGGGCCGGAAGAGCTGGCCTACCACGGCCCCGACATGAAGCGCGTCGTCGAGCCGGGGCGCTTCGACATCATGGTGGGCGGCAACTCCGTGGACGTCTCGAGCGTCGCCCTGGATGTCGTCGAGGGACCGTAGGTGGCGCGGCGTGGCGCTGCTGGGAGCGCTCGCGGCCGGCTGCGCCCGGACGCACGCGCCCGAGCTCGCGTCCCCGCAGGGTAGCCTCCGCACGGCCTTCCAGGGGGCTTTCCTCGTCGGGGCGGCGCTCAACGCCGCGCAGTTCTCGGAGGTCGATACGGTCGGAGCCCGCATCGTGAAGGCGCAATTCAACACGATCTCGCCCGAGAACGTGCTCAAGTGGGACTCGGTGCATCCCCGTCGCGGGAGCTACGACTTCGCCGCCGCCGACCGCTACGTCGCGTTCGGCGAGCGGAACAGGATGTTCATCGTGGGGCATAACTTGGTCTGGCACCAGCAAACGCCGCGCTGGGTGTTCGGGGACTCCGGGGGCCACCCCGTCAGCCGGGACACGCTGCTCGCCCGCCTGCGCGACCACATCCACACCGTGGTGGGGCGCTACCGCGGCCGGATCAAGGGCTGGGACGTCGTGAACGAGGCGCTCAACGACGACGGCACGCTGCGACGCACCCCCTGGCTCACGATTCTGGGAGAGGACTACCTCGCCGCGGCGTTCCGGTTTGCCCACGAGGCCGACCCCGACGCGGAGCTGTACTACAACGACTACGAGCTCGAGAGCGCGCCCAAGCGGCAGGGCGCCGTCGAGCTGATCCGGCGGCTCCGAGACCAGGGAATCCCGATCGCGGCCGTCGGGCTGCAGAACCACGACCGTCTCGACTGGCCGTCGCCTGCGCAGGAAGATTCCACGATCGACGCGTTCGCGGCGCTGGGCGTGCGGGTGATGATCACCGAGCTCGACGTGGACGTACTGCCGCGGGGGGCGGACCCGTTCGCGGACGGCCTCCCCGACTCGCTGCAACAGGCGCTGGCGCGGCGCTATGCGGAGCTGTTCGCCTCCTACCTGCGGCACCGCGGGACGGTGACGCGGGTGACCTTCTGGGGCGTCACCGACCGGGACTCCTGGCTCAACAACTGGCCGGTGCGAGGGCGTACGAATTATCCTTTGCTGTTCGATCGGGACGGCCGGCCCAAGCCGGCGTTCGCGGCCGTCATCGGGACGGCTCCGGCAAAGCGAGGAAGGCACGATTGACGCACGCATTGAGACCGGTTTCGAAACAGAGTCTCCCTGACCGGCTGGCGCGGCAGATCCGGGTGCTGATACAGCAAGGAGAGTACCGCCAAGGCGACAAGCTGCCGCCCATCATGGAGATGGCACGCCGCTTCCGCGTGGGGCATCCGACGGTGCGCGAGGCGCTCAAGAGCCTCGAGACCATCGGGTTGGTGTCGATCCGCCACGGCTCCGGGGTGTACGTCAACCGTACCGACGAAGTCTTGGTGCTCGCGAGCCCGCACCATTCGGGCGCGTTCACCAAGCGGCTGCTGCTCGATCTCCTCCGGACCCGGCAACCCCTCGAGGTCGGTGCCATCGCGGCCGCCGTCGAGCACGCCACGCCCTCGCATCTGAAGGAGATGCGACGACTGCTCACCACCGCGGAGCAGAACTTCGACGACGACGACGTGCTGAACCGGGTCAACATGGAGTTCCATCGGCAGATTTCGATCGCGTCGGGGAACACGGTGATGCTGCAGACGCTCGACGTGTTGCGGGAGCTGTTTACCGCGGAGCAGCGCCTCATCCTCGCCATCGTCGCCTCGCGCGAGCGGGACCACAAGGAGCACCTCGGCATCCTCGAGGCCCTGGAGCGGCGCAACGCGACGCTCGCCGTGGAGCGCATGCACAATCACATCGAAGGCGTGGTGAAGGCCGTGCAGAAATGGAATCCCGAGGATCACCCGGTCGACCCGGGGTGAGATACTCCGGACTTGACGATCGCACCTTCTGCG
>Ga0209154_1002423_pt1 | contig 10431 bp, 8 predicted proteins | sample GraSoiAngelo_121_FD_185878 | JGI IMG/M metagenome (GOLD analysis project Ga0209154, IMG submission 185878) | Grasslands soil microbial communities from the Angelo Coastal Reserve, California, USA - 14_0919_12_20cm (SPAdes) (version 2) | ecosystem: Environmental > Terrestrial > Soil > Grasslands ... | reverse complement strand
CTCACCGATCGGCGATCTGGACACCCTCGTAGCCAGCACTGCACTGGTTCACAGACAAATTCTGCTCACCCGGGACAAGGCTCACTTCGAGAAAGTGCCCGGACTGGTCGTCGAATCATGGTAGCCAGGCTTTGACGCAGACAAGAGCCTGCGACTAAACTAGGAAAACCCCTAATCCTGCCCCGAAACCTAAGCACTAAGACGAGACTCGCGGTCGACATGAGAGGAAACAAGCTCGACGTAACGAAGCTGGAACTTCCACCCTTGGGCGAGGAGCTGAAGGAACTCTTTGATGAAGTCGACAGGCGCTACAAGAGAAAGCGGAGACCAACAGAGCGGGAGATACTAGCATCAATCCAATCGTACAGGGACGAGAATCGGAGAGACTAGGACTTAGCAGATTCCGCCGCCCCGACCCAATGGATATCGGTTCTTCTGTTCAAGAATATTGGCAATCATAGACAGAATCTTCTCCTTGGTCTGTACAGGATCTAAAGTTGTGACCACCAGATCGACACCGATTTTGTCTGCCCATAGTGTGCCTACAAGCGACCTTGCCTCAGGAGTTAGATCAGCCCAGGCCTCTCTCGATGCTTTCACGATTTCGTTCTTGACGTTGTAGGGGCCCTGTCGAACCTTCTCTGAGGCGATTAGTCGTCCTGTGTGCTCTAACGCTTCTGGTATTTCGTCGTCCCGCAAAAGATGAACCCGAAGACCCGTTACGCGGGCCACAATGGAAACCGCGTCAGTAACAAGGATTTCGTTCACGGGATATTTCTGAAGTTCTCGCCTGGCATCAGATAATTCACCGCCCAATTAGCAACGCCAGGATTCAAGAAACAGTTGCGAGTCTTAGGTTGGTGTCCCAGCGAAAAGTACGCAGATCCAAGGTAGCCTGCCGGAACTGTCGACAAGCCTACAACCAATGTGGCTACTAGACCTAAGAGAACCACCAGACGAGACCCGCAATAAGCACAAACGGGACGATCGGGTCAAGAAACCCTCCCCTAAATTGCGCAGTCACCGAGCGTAAGCGTGTCCAGGCTAATCCAGATAGAACCTTCGGCCAAGCGTTCAGCCAGATGCAGAGAAAGTCGGGTTCTGCGTCGCGAGACAAGCCTGCATACCTTATTTTTCTCGACTATCGCTGGCTAACAGGATCCTAACACGGACCCATCAACATTCCCCTACTACAGCACACTGGTCTCAACTGACATTAACACCGTAATGGACCCTAAGCCGTTTTCAAGGCGATTCCCTAGGGACAATCAGGTCGTTGACCTCTACTATCTGCAATCATGGGACATAGATTGAAAGATACAAACGCCCTCTTGCTGAGACCTTCCTCAAACACGCGGTCTGCGTCGCGAGACTCAACTGCAATTGACATTTCTCGAATGTATTCTGTTGTCTTGTAGTTTGATTGCTAGTTCTTGTTCCATTCGTGAGGGGTTGGCGTGAAGTCGTTCGCGCCAGTCGCTCCGCTGACTCGACATCTCTGATATTGAGCCAGCGTTCGGGTATTGCTTGGACACGAGAGCGAAACTGCTGGTCTTGATGGATGGACTTCCTTACATGAAGTAGCGATAGGGTTGCGGAGGTTCGGTATTTCGGGCCCGCATTTCTGCGAGAATCTGTCCAACCTTACGTGAGACGGAGGTTGTAACCGGTTGACTCTGGCAAAAATCTGTAGAATTCCAATCCATTTTTGTCAATGACATGACGTCGTCTCCTATCTGCCTGGGACTTGTGTCGTTCCTTACAACGTCGAGTACGAGAGGAGCAGGAGACCCCATGCCCTGGTATGTACCGAGACAGGGAACGTAACCCACTGTGTAGAGGATATAGGGAGATTTCTCACCTATCATGGTCCCCCGAACCGGGGGGTAGTCGTTGCCTGAGTGAAAGAATCGTGAATTGTCGCGTGCTCGAATGTGAACAAAATCGAGGAGTTCGACCCCCTTCGAAGCTTCGTTGAACCCGGAGATTTCGTCATCGGTAAACGCGCTCGTCTTATGGATTACAATCCGAACTGGTAACTCCCTCTTCTGCCTCTGAAATAGATCCACTACATCATGTAGGAGTTCCCGTGCTTGAGTCCCGGTTAACGTAGGTTCGCGAGATCTATCTTCCCAGACGAAAGGTTTTCCTCTGATAATTTGACTATCTGAGGACCTAACGTACACGTGAGCCATACTGGCCCTCATGCGACTGCCCTCCTCTCCCATTTCTTCGTAGAACGAGATACCTACGAGGCAAGTTGTTTCTTCTAATTCTGCAAGTTTCCAAGGAATTCCCGTGCCCTTGTAGTAAAGGGCGGTCGCAAAATTCCATGCTACGGTTGCAGGTTCTTGATTGCCACGTGCAAAGCTCATGGTGCTGGGAAGAAGAACTTGGCAGGCCAGTAAGTGCTTGTACGACACAACCTTTAGGGCATGATGGAAGTTAAACACCGGAGCGTACGTCTGGTTTTTTTCCATAGTTCGCCGTTCGAAAATGATTCTATCTGTTTTGAGGGTGGGATCGCGACACATCTTCACGAGCTGTTTTGAGAGAGGTAGGAATATGACTCCAGGAAGGGAAGCAGATGAGGTGACCAAGTCCTGGAATTTTTGCTCGTAAAGCTTGACACTTGACTCAATCTTTGCCTTTCTGTCGGGGTCCTTCAGCGATTCCTGCTCTTCGGCTTCGGAGATAGGCTCTACGACACTCTCATCAAGGAAGACATCGAAAGCCAGGGGTCCATTTGTGCTCAGTCCCGGAAAGTCCATTTTCCATGCTTGTGCGCTTTGGTTGCTTCCTCGGACCGGAATCGCATATGATAATTTGGTGAGGAATTCTCTCAGATGTGATAACGCCCCGTAAGTCCCGATAGCACCTGCGCGAATCGTTTGTGTTTCTCCAGCTGCTACGTCAAGTAGCGCTGGGCCATGGCTGGTTAGCCCGACCTTAGGATCAGCACACTGTCGATTATTCCCGAAAAGGAGTCGGGGCTCTTCAAGAAGCTGGATCCAAGTCATCTTCTTCTCCTCCAGCAACCCGAAAGTCGAAATCGTCAATTACTGACTGGTCGAGAGGAACCGCGTCAGGGGTCCACTCAGTAGAAATTCTCAGGAAATCACCAAAGCTAAACAACCTCGCCCAAGAGGGATACTTGTGAATCTTATCGTGGAATACGAACTGCGCCAACTTTTCGAGTTTCCGCTGCCGAGTCTCAGAGCGATCGAACACAGGGTTCCTGAAGTGGGCGTCCAATTTTGTTGCTCGAGTACCCTCTATTACTGTCCTTCCATCTTTTGTGTACAGCTTCCCTAGCTTCAACTGAATGAAATGTTGGTCCCAGAGTTTCCGATACCTAAGACTAAACGCTTGGTGGAAAACGTAGTTCAACTCACCCTCGGTGGTATCTTCCGACAGACTCCCTTTGTGTCTAAGCCAGTAAGGCTTTGCCACCTGCATATATTCTCCAGAGGATAATTCCAAGATGCGGCTCTTGTGCGCCTTTGCTTCGCTCTGCGCCAAGAAGTAAGACTTGTTGTTGAAGAAAGTCACTCCGAGCCGTCTCAACATCTTCCCTATTGAGAAGTTGGTAATTTCCGCTACAGCTCCAGGGTACGTAGAATCCAACTCAGTGAGATCCAAGTTTCGGAGACGAGTTGGATTGAGAACTCCGAAACTCTCATAAGATTCAGAATCATTGATCGTGACCAATTCGCCTGATTGGATAAACCGGTAAGGGGGACAGTCACGGGTTGACAAGGAGTTCCGTATATCGGTAAAGGTAAGAGAGCCGACCCCTAGCACCGCGTAAGATGACGGAGGCGTGAAATGTATGAGATTCCCAATGAGCTCCGATTTCTTTAGAATCGGTCGGGATCTTTGATCCATCTGACTAAGTTGTCTGAGAGCTCGTTGCCTAATCTCGTTGGCTGATAGAACGACCTTCCTTTTCTCTTCGGCCATATCGATGAGATCAACATCATTTCCTTCGACCACGCTTGCTTCAGAAAAGAACGAGCCGACTTCCTTAACGCGGCCTGGTTCTGTGAAGTACTTAGCTGAAGTTTCGTCCAAGTCAGTGATAAGCCACTTCAACGCTTCTGACTGCGAGAGAGTGTCTCCCCAAATCGAGTCCCATCGCGATGGATTGATCAATTTCTTCGCAAAAATCATGAACTTGAACCGGGATTCAATAGGGCTCGACAGCCAGTCTTTCATATACGATCTAATCTCCGATGTGAGCCCTGAGGCACTGAGACTCAGCTCGGTTGCTTTGGATTCGACTCGAACTTCAGGCCACGGCGCGTTTCCAAGCGGCCGGAAGATCATGTCGGTCAGATGCCCCTCATAACGCGAGTCGGTAAGCTGGGCGTAACCCATTGCCTCCAGGTACTTTCGGATTGCCGACTTGTAGCGCTCTGACGTGAATCCAGTTGCTTCTCGAGTTTTTCCGAGTCTAATTATTGCCATCCTTGTGATGGACCCGCAATAAGAACAACGGGTTTGTGGGTTACGAGATAAACCTGCGTCGCACACTCTTCAGGCACGATACCCGCGTGCGATCAAAAGATCTTGTTCTCGGTCGGCATACCATTTCGGAGGCGTTGCCAAGATCCAGAAACTGCCCCCTTGCCGGGTGACCATTTGAGGCTCTTATGGCCACAGGAGTCATCTGTTCACTGAAGAGTCCGCAGCAAGTGACCATGCCCTTATCTTGCACACAGGGAAGGATCCGTGAGGAGTCAAAATTTGTCGAGCGACCTCGTAGATGGAATATGGGACTCCTACAAGAGAGGTGTATTGTTAGATCTCAGGAGAGAAAATGACGCCGCCGCCTACCCAAAGCTGCGTAAACTAGACGCGCGGGGAACTGCGGAAATACTAATTGGAAGACAGATTGCGGCAATTCAGGCATGTAAATCGTGTAAGAGAATTTCAACGACTGCTGGGTCTAAGGGAAAAACCTGCCACTTCCACATGCACCGCATTCAGAAACTATATTTTCTGTTTCAGGAAATGCACGGTTTTGGATCCGACAGTCCTCTAGCTGTCACTCCAAAAGAACACGGACCCTATCAAGAGGGCCTTGATGTGATTCTCGGCTCAAGTCCCTTGGACAGTTGGGGAGCTGCAAAGGGAACCGCTAGTGCACTCGGGTTTGGGCCTGTCGAAAACAGAATTATCCATAACTTGGTCACTATATACGACAAACTGAGTTACAACGATATTGAAGTTCTTACATCTCGGATCTATATTGATCAGCATCCGGAATTAGGAACTGAATGGGGCTTCCCCTCCACCTACGAGATCGCCGCCCAGTCCAAGTTGAAGGAGTTTGAGCCCATACTCGACACCATCGGGACTGCCAAGTCAAAGAGTCCAATAGACGACATACTTGGATTCATCGAATCTCACTATCCTTCCTCAGAAGAATGGGAGAAGGAAAGGGACCTTGTTCGATCCGCAGTTACATCATTGGTCCAACAGCTCCAAGGAGACCTAGAGTTTTCAGGTGCTCTTCCTACCGGGAGTTCCGGAATCCTGATGATCGTCAAGGATGAGAATCTTCAGGGTCTGGACGGCACAAACCTTCTCAGCGTTCTCAAGTTTCCAAGGCCCCGTAGCGGATTATTTCGCCCCGCAAACTTGCAGGCTCTTAGCGAGGAGAGTTCCAAGATGAGCTTGGTGATTCATCCGAATATTGTCAGAGTGTTGAGAGCCAATTATGTGGAGATCTCGAGTGGGACGAGGCTTCCCTGGTTCACGATGGAGTATGTGAACGGTGCAAGTAATCTCCGAGATTTCATAGGGAAAAAACCAAGCAGAACTCAGCTACTTGCAGTTCTGGTGGATGTTGCGCGAGGCCTTGACTACCTGCATTCGAAGCATATTGTTCATTGCGATCTTAAAGACGAGAATATCTTGGTAAGAGCAGTTGATCATCCTCAGGGTCTCATCACAGATCTAGGTTACGCTCATATGAAGAGCGGCGAGGAGAAAGAAATCCTGGTCAGATATACAGACAGGACTGCACATCCTTTCCTCAAGGGCCATAGAACAAGAGATTCGGACCCCGCGGCTGCAACTGCTAAGATCCTGCGAGCGGACCTAGCATTTGACTTCGATCTTTATGCGTTTGGGAAGACTCTTGCTGATCTATTACCTGCTATTGAGCACCTGGAAATACTCGACCCGTTTGACCTGAAATACCTAAACTTGATCATTCTGAGACTGCTACGAGGATTCGCGGTGGACCGCCCAATGATTCGCGGGGTTACCGAAGAAATCACTCAGGAGATACAGTATCACGACTCCCGAGAATTGGTTGAGGACTTCGTCCGATTTGGCATCTAATGCAAGCCTAGAAGCGCTGGTTCCAGAACTCAATCCGCTCCATCCTAAAGTTATCAATCTAGGGGCCGCTGAGACATACGCTGTTATCACTCCAAGAGTGAAACGACTTCTCGAAACACCAGAAGTTAGGCGGATTGGAAATATCCGTCAGTTGGGATTGATCAACCTGGTTTACCCGGGGGCGACGCATTCTCGGTTAGAGCATGCTCTGGGAACATATGCTCAGGCTTGCGAATACATACGAGCCCTCTACTATTCCAGAAATGATCCCATGTTCAGGTCAATATTCGGGCCTGCTGAATTCAAGGCGGTGCTCATCGCGGCACTTTTGCATGACGTTGGGTATTACCCTCTCGCGCACGATCTAGAAGATTGCAAGCTTTGGAAGAGGTCGGGTATTGGACATGAGAGTTATTCTGTCAGGATTATTCGCTCTAAGCTAGCTAGCATGATTGAAAAGGATTGGGACATAAGCGTAGACGGCGTAGTCGATGTGCTTAGCAATGTTTCGCAGACATTCAGAGCGAAAATCCTTCGTTCAATAATTAGCGGACCAATCGATGCTGATAAGCTCGACTATCTTCTAAGGGATAGTATGCATTTAGGCTTGGCCTACGGGAATGTAATAGACAAACGATGGCTACTGCGAAACTTGACGATTGTTTACGGGAATAATGTTCCATCCGGTCTAGCCGTCACTGACAAAGGACGAGTCAGCGCAGAGTCAATTGCATTCGCAAGATATGCGATGTTTACTGTGGCGTATTGGCATCATACTGTTAGGGCGATAAAAGCAATGTTAGGATATGCCGTAGGCAAGATATCTGTAAAACTAGATCCCGACAAGCATTTCGATTTCTTCGAAAATATGGAGTCAGTCCAGTTAGACACGTCTTGTGACCCCATAGCAAGTACTGACGCTCGACAACTCGTTTGGATCCGGGATAAAGTAGACGAGTCGGGGAAGGCAATGATCGATAGTCTACTTGAGAGGGATTTGTACAAACGAGTATTCGTGATTGACCCGAGCACAGAAGAGACAAAAAGTTGGCACAGGAGATTTCAAAAAGCGGATAATGAGTTCGTCGAGAATTTCCGACAGAGACTGGAGGAGCACGTCAAACGAGTGCTACCCAGCCAGGACCTCAAGGCATCGGACCCTTTGCCAATGGTTCTGGTTGATGTCCCGAAGATGGAGGAGGTTGAAGAACTGTATTATGCAACCGAGAAGCGTGAGAATCTCTTATCACAGAGTTCTATTGTTTGGAAAGAATTGGCCGTTGGCTTCTCTCAATCCATAGGTAAGGTTCGAATCTTTACTCACCCGACCTTCGAGAAAGCTATCAAGAAGTCCATAAGTCGTGAGAAGTGGATTAGTTTGATTGGATCAAGCATGGAGAAGCAACCGATAAGACAGTAGAACGTTAGAGCAAGGATTCCAAGCTTCGCGGTCCCCGCACCGTTCTTTAGATCGAGTGAAGATCAAGGCATACGCAGCCTACTTATCGATTGATTACGAAGTTTCATGCATACTTGTCCGCGACTACCTTTACTTTTCGCGTCTGCAGGAATTTCAGGTAGTCCATGATTATAGGCCGTCCAATTGTCATGATATCTGGCAGTGAGGAGAGGTGCCACAGGAACCGTTGGAGAGTGTCACCATCACTATCCAGAATTCCTATCACACCAAGGGCCTTACCCATTTGTGTGTTCACTTCCCGGGCGTCCCCTGGATCCTTTCTATTGATGATGATACCTTTGTCGAGAATCGCGACCATATCGAATTGTTCCTCCGCTTTGACCCCGTTCTTCGCATGAATACCGTCGATGGTCGCCTTCAACGTAGGGATTGAAGGCGAGTTATACGCAAACAAACCGCAGTGAATCTTCTCTACCATGCGGGTATCGTAGGGCGTGTGACCCAAGAGTTGGGAGCCATCGGGAATGTTTCTGGTAAGTCTCTTTATCGATCTTATCTGTGCTAAGCCTCTCTCCAATTCAGTCTTGTTCAACATGGATTTCACGTCTATCGCGCAGAAGACTCCTTCAGCAAAAAACAACTCGGGCTCTTCACCTACACTCTTGGAGACCGGGTGGAACGGGTTTCGAACTATTACATCGACTTGTCCCGATTGATTTCCTTGTTGATCGATTATCTCGCCGTTTCCGGTCCGGTAACCAGGTTGTAGATAGTCTTCTAGAAAATTGGACAGTGTGAGTTCGCGTTTTCTCGCGATGTTCAGAGTGTTCTTGAACTTGATGGATGATTCCTCAAATCGTTGCCTCATTTGTCTGGCTTGCGTTTTAATTAGGGCCTCAACCGGGTTCAGGGATACTTTTGCAACCTTGCGAATGGCCATTGTTCGCACCAGCTTCTTACTCAAACTTGCAGCAGCATAGTCGAACGGATTAAGTTTAGAAGAGGTATTCAATGCTTAAGGGAGAGGTTGAGGCCGTTAGGGGAGTCGGGATAGTCTGGATTGGCTGTGATTTGTGGTTTTAGGTTTGAGGTTCGGCCTGAGGCTGAGGTTGTTGTGTTGGAGGCTGATCATCATACTGCTCATGTCTGTGTGGACTGTCTTACGTTGTTGACGGTTCATCGTCGTATTCATCATATGAAGGTGGAGAAGGTTATTGTTGAGATGGCTGAACGGCGACCGCTCGTGGCTTTCGCCTGACCACTCTGCCCCGACGAAGGGTGCCGAGTATTCTGCTGACAGCGTTCTTGGGTCGAGTGCATGATTCTCCCTCTCTCTCGGTCATATTACTAGACCTCTAACAATCTCTCGTGCCAGCGGGAGTAGACCGCTTCTTCCCCCATAGCCAACGTCTCCGACCAGGAGCCAGAAATTGTCGTCCGGACGATCCCCAGGACCGAAGAAGTCGGACTTGATTCTCACTCCGCGTTGAGTGAAGAGGCCTACGGTGTCGATCCAGCCTTTGGAGGTTCTTCCCGCGATATCGGCGAACCGGGAGCATATCCCGCAATCATTGTCGTAGAGAAGGATCGGCCGCGCGAGAGTCATGAGAGTGCTCATCCAGTAAGATCAGGGGTACAAGCAGACTGTAAGCCTTTCCGATACTATGTCCTGCTCTAGAAATTCGCGATTTCACTTGAACTTTCCGTCAGAATCAAGCAACGTATAGCACGGAAAAACGACCATCACGACTCGCATTCGTCTGCGAGAAAACGGACGAGTCGGAGAAGAAAACCCAGACTTAGACTTCCCCAGTCTCGGCATCGCGATGATCTCAGAGTAATTGGCCCTGGGGATTGTCCTCATGTTATCGCCAGTTATCTATGGAAATAATTTGATCGCTTGGGAGGGCTTCATTTGTGTTCTTTCATGTTTTGTACGGCGTCTCTTGTGTTCCTCCGACGGATGTTCAAAGACGTTGGATGAAATAACAGAATCAGATACTGAGCATGCGAAAATCGTATGAAGAAACTATTCGGAGCATCACTAGTCCTCCTCTGCCTCGGCTTGGTCTCAGTAGCTCACGCAACAACGACCGTCAGCACGACTTTCGAGACTCCAGTCAATGTCCAGACATCGATATCCACTTCAGGCTGCAGCAATTCTCCCGGCCCAACGATCACTCTGCAGGGAGCATTGTCTCTAGGCGGTATGGGAGTCAAACTCCTATTCGAGAACAACGTTATCGGAACACACACGCATACAGTAGAGTCGACCGCTAGCGCAACAGTCATTCCGCAAGGCCAGAGCATTCAGATTCCCAAGCAACCTGTCCTCGGCGGCGTCGGCGGCAACCCGTACATCTGGCTGCAGATCCTGGATGGCAACAACAACCCGCTGACCGGCACGACCTTCCTCGGAAGGTGTGTGCAGGGGCTCTTCACCTCTAGTGCAGACTTTAGCATTCCATCGACGGCTATTGCTCAAGTTTCAGCGGTAGACTGCAGCAACACCGGCTCGCACATCACCCTCTCAGGACAACTGGCACTGTCGGGAATCAAGGCCGACCTCATCTTCGCCAATTCGGTAAACCTAGTCCACGAGAACACCCAGTCAACCACCGTCAGCGTAGTCCTCATCCCCCCTGGCCAGACAATAA
>Ga0209154_1002422_pt1 | contig 10433 bp, 8 predicted proteins | sample GraSoiAngelo_121_FD_185878 | JGI IMG/M metagenome (GOLD analysis project Ga0209154, IMG submission 185878) | Grasslands soil microbial communities from the Angelo Coastal Reserve, California, USA - 14_0919_12_20cm (SPAdes) (version 2) | ecosystem: Environmental > Terrestrial > Soil > Grasslands ... | reverse complement strand
GCGGGCGACTTCCGCCACTCCGACCTTCGCCGTGCAGGGGACAGTTTCAATCCACGCCCGCGCGCAGCGGGCGACGCCGCGTCCCAGCGCCACACGTGAGCGCGCACGTGTTTCAATCCACGCCCGCGCGCAGCGGGCGACGCCGCGTCCCAGCGCCACACGTGAGCGCGCACGTGTTTCAATCCACGCCCGCGCGCAGCGGGCGACGCTCGACGCGCTCGGCGAGCGCATGACGAAAACCGTTTCAATCCACGCCCGCGCGCAGCGGGCGACTTTGCTTGCGAGCATGGCGCGTGCGTGCTCTGTCGTTTCAATCCACGCCCGCGCGCAGCGGGCGACCTGGTTTTTACCATACACAATATAGTGTGTATGCGTTTCAATCCACGCCCGCGCGCAGCGGGCGACGACAATGGGATTCGCCGGAGTCAACACGATAAATGTTTCAATCCACGCCCGCGCGCAGCGGGCGACGACGGCGCTTGAAAAAGCTTGTACAGCGTAGCGTTTCAATCCACGCCCGCGCGCAGCGGGCGACAATGGCGTCGGCGCGGGCTTTCCCTTTGCTTATGGTTTCAATCCACGCCCGCGCGCAGCGGGCGACGTGACCATCAGCCAAGGTCCGCACACACGCCGTAGTTTCAATCCACGCCCGCGCGCAGCGGGCGACGCGGTCAATGTTCGTCAACAGTTTCATGGTAATAGTTTCAATCCACGCCCGCGCGCAGCGGGCGACCTGCCTTTGCCATACCTGCATATTAACTTATTATGTTTCAATCCACGCCCGCGCGCAGCGGGCGACACGTGCAGCAATGACTAACCACTAATAGCTACCGTTTCAATCCACGCCCGCGCGCAGCGGGCGACGCAGGGACCGGGCGCATGGCCTGCGCGCGAAGTGTTTCAATCCACGCCCGCGCGCAGCGGGCGACCTGCTGGAGTCGATTAACATCCCTTCCTCGGAGGGTTTCAATCCACGCCCGCGCGCAGCGGGCGACGGGGTGCGCAATGCAATGACGCCTGTTATAGCCAGTTTCAATCCACGCCCGCGCGCAGCGGGCGACTTTGCCGGTACGTGGCTAGTGTTCGAGCAGAATCTTCGTTTCAATCCACGCCCGCGCGCAGCGGGCGACAGCTGGCAACCGTGGGTCCGTAGCGTGACTAATGTTTCAATCCACGCCCGCGCGCAGCGGGCGACGCCAGCCTGACGTGCACTACAGCCGCATTGCAGCAGTTTCAATCCACGCCCGCGCGCAGCGGGCGACGGGCTGATCGACGTGATGAGCTTCCGCTTCGACGTTTCAATCCACGCCCGCGCGCAGCGGGCGACCTGCGCAACGTGGAAAGGGTGGACTGGGTGAGGGTGTTTCAATCCACGCCCGCGCGCAGCGGGCGACGACTACTTTTTCTCCGAGGCGACCGTCTACGTATCGTTTCAATCCACGCCCGCGCGCAGCGGGCGACCAACCTAGGCGGCGGTAAGTAACTGTAGTCCACGGTTTCAATCCACGCCCGCGCGCAGCGGGCGACCCGGTGCCAATCGCCTACTTCGCTGCAATTAACCCGTTTCAATCCACGCCCGCGCGCAGCGGGCGACCGCCTGGTCCTGCTACTACTCGGCGAACCTGGCGTTTCAATCCACGCCCGCGCGCAGCGGGCGACACGCGGACCAGACCCGATGGGACCTGCTTTTAAAAGTTTCAATCCACGCCCGCGCGCAGCGGGCGACGCTCCCTCCGCTTCGCACGACAAATGGCTGGAAGAGTTTCAATCCACGCCCGCGCGCAGCGGGCGACAGTGTCTAACGGTGCGTCCTTAATGCTTATCGGTGTTTCAATCCACGCCCGCGCGCAGCGGGCGACCTTGCCAGGATGGAGACACCTGTCACTACGAAGGAGTTTCAATCCACGCCCGCGCGCAGCGGGCGACACAAGACAGTCTATGACATCCAGACTGTAGCCTATGTTTCAATCCACGCCCGCGCGCAGCGGGCGACATATTGTGTACGTTAATAGTCATAGTTGTTTCAATCCACGCCCGCGCGCAGCGGGCGACGTCCGATGAAGTCCACCGATTCAAACGACAACGCGTTTCAATCCACGCCCGCGCGCAGCGGGCGACAAGTGCCGAGGCCGCTGGAGGCGTGCGTGAAGGTGTTTCAATCCACGCCCGCGCGCAGCGGGCGACAGCCGCGCAAACCGGCGAAGCGCAGCGTAGTCATGTTTCAATCCACGCCCGCGCGCAGCGGGCGACAAGGGTTTGTAAAGTCCTTCCCGCAGACAAAGCGTTTCAATCCACGCCCGCGCGCAGCGGGCGACTCCCGCCCGACATGGACTATGACGCAATGGTGATGTTTCAATCCACGCCCGCGCGCAGCGGGCGACAGCCGGGGAGGTTCTGAGTGAGCCGAAAGAACTCGTTTCAATCCACGCCCGCGCGCAGCGGGCGACACGCCCTCGGGAGACGATCCCACCAAGTGGGACGCGTTTCAATCCACGCCCGCGCGCAGCGGGCGACGATCGTTCCCGGATACGCGGGCAGCTAAGAGAAAGGTTTCAATCCACGCCCGCGCGCAGCGGGCGACTAGAAACCAGGCCATCCGCCGCTATTACGGCAGCGTTTCAATCCACGCCCGCGCGCAGCGGGCGACGGTCGGTAGCCCGCGCCCTGGTGCTCTTGGCGGCGTTTCAATCCACGCCCGCGCGCAGCGGGCGACCGGCCATGTGAAAAATGTGGCTGGCTCCCGAGTGTTTCAATCCACGCCCGCGCGCAGCGGGCGACGCTTGCTGCAAAAGGGTTTCGAATCCATGGTAAAGTTTCAATCCACGCCCGCGCGCAGCGGGCGACAGCTCGGCTTGGAGATGGGCGGCGTGCCGTGCTAGTTTCAATCCACGCCCGCGCGCAGCGGGCGACTTCCCTGACCATTTCAGGGTTTACCAGGTCGCAGATGTTTCAATCCACGCCCGCGCGCAGCGGGCGACCCGAACGGGAATTGGGCCAAGTCACTAGGAAGAAGTTTCAATCCACGCCCGCGCGCAGCGGGCGACAAGCTGGAACGCTGGGAAATAACTTTTGAAGGAGTTTCAATCCACGCCCGCGCGCAGCGGGCGACGCATGACGACCGTAAGCGCTACAGGCACGATAAGTTTCAATCCACGCCCGCGCGCAGCGGGCGACTTGATCCGCGCCGAATGCCGCCGCATGAAAAAAGTTTCAATCCACGCCCGCGCGCAGCGGGCGACCTTCTTCGACTACCTCGCCTTGTTGGTTAGCTGCCGTTTCAATCCACGCCCGCGCGCAGCGGGCGACTTCCCGCTTCCACAGAGCATTCCTCTGCGACAATTGTTTCAATCCACGCCCGCGCGCAGCGGGCGACTTCTCAACGCGGCGGGCGCTGGCACCGCTGGCTTGTTTCAATCCACGCCCGCGCGCAGCGGGCGACGGGACGATATCAGGGCCGCCATCACCAGCTTGCGTTTCAATCCACGCCCGCGCGCAGCGGGCGACACGGCTAACCAGCATCCGGGCGGTATAACCGACATGTTTCAATCCACGCCCGCGCGCAGCGGGCGACAGCCAGGACTCGACTAATATAGCGCTCATAGGAGGTTTCAATCCACGCCCGCGCGCAGCGGGCGACGTCGGCAACGGGATCCCCTTTGGCATGACTGGCCTGTTTCAATCCACGCCCGCGCGCAGCGGGCGACGTTCGGAACCTTCGGCAGCCGTAACGGCTAGCCTGTTTCAATCCACGCCCGCGCGCAGCGGGCGACAGCGGCAGTTCTAAGCACTGCGAATACAGCTACTTAGAACATCCCTTCCGCGAACTCGATGGCCTGAATATCCTGGCAGAAGGTACTTTACCGATATGCAGACGCTAACTACAGCATAAAGTATGACTTCGCCGTCGCGCGTACCGCCTAGGCGACGGGTAAGCGCTTCAGGTTCGCGCTCATTCATAGAATCAATGGTCCCTCGGGATCATAACTGGACTTGGCGCCCACGTGCTCGACGCGATGCCTCCAATTCGAGCCCAAGAAATAGAAGCGCAGACTATCTGAGGCGGGATCGATCTCGCCGACGAGCCGCGCCTTCAAGCTCGCGAACTGTGCGGGATCTACCACGCATTCGAAGACTGAGAACTGAACGCGTTGGCCGAAGCTCTGGCATAGTTTTGCCACGCGCCGTAGGCGGCGTTGACCAGCCTTGTCCTCAGTACGAACGTCATAGGTAACCAATACGAGCATGGGTCATCGCCAAAAGAACGCCGGGTAGCCGTCTAGATCGCCGCGGAGGTGACGAGCAAGCAGCAAAGCCTGAACATAAGGGAGCAGTCCTAGCGGAACGCGCTCTCCTAGGAATGGGTGTTGGATTTCCTCCTGCTTGCGCTTCTGCCACGAGACCAACACCTCTTTGCGACTAGCGTCGTCCATCATCACGGCTCCGCTTTCGGTTTTATAGAAGTCGGACGCATTGACTTGACGCCGGTTGATGAGTGAGACCACGAGCCGATCCGCGAGGAAAGGACGAAACTCCTCCATGAGATCGAGTGCAAGGCCGGGTCTGCCCGGCCGGTCGGCGTGCAGGTAGCCCACGGCCGGGTCTAACCCCACGGTCTCGAGCGCGCCGACGCAGTCGTGCACGAGGAGCGTGTAGAGGAACGACAGCAGAGCGTTCACGTTATCGACTGGCGGACGGCGGCTGCGACCACGAAAAAAGAATTCCTCGTTGGCTACAGTGATTAGGTGATCAAAGGAACTGAAGTAGACTTGCGCCGCCTCGCCTTCGATGCCACGGACTTCATCGAGCGGCCGCGGTGACTCCAACCGGGAAAGAATCATGGCCAGCCGCCGCGCTGCTGCTTCCAGTTCGGTCGCCTCCGGTCCGGGCGGACGTTCTCTGGCCGCTCGCAACAGCACAACGCGGCAGTTACTCACTTTGCCGATGACCATCCCCCGGGCGATGCTGGCGCGCGGCTCTTCGCTATCGGCTATGCGATATTGGGCGCGCCGCAGCAGAACGTTTCCGTGGGTGGATCCGACTACTCGCGCCAGAAACTTTCCGTGTTCCGTCAGAAAGGAGACGGCAACATCACGCTCCGCGCAGAGTCCGAGCAATGGAGGGCTGCACGAAACCTGGCCGAAGCAGACGACCCCGCTCAGAGTATGAATGGGCAGGCGCAGACACGCCTCGCCATCCTGCTTGATGACCACAGCTTCGGCTTCACGGGCCAAGTACGACCCTTGAGTGGTAACGTAGAGCGTATTGAGGAGGTGTCGCATCAGTCTTACTCCTCTTTCATCGCGGCCGACAGAGCGTTTTTCAAATATCTCGCGACGGACCGTCCCTCGCCCGCCGTAGCAGGCAAACAGACTTCCAGCAAAGAGCAGCGATCGCACTTCGGATCGTACTGGGCCGGTGGCGTGGCGCGGGCGTCATAGAGGGCGTGCATTCGCTGGGTAAGCGCCTCGGTCTCCGCGCGCAGATTGCTGTCGAAGTTGACCTCGGTGCGGCGGCGAGGCTGGCCGTAGAAGATCGCGCCCCCCGGCACCTCCACACCGACCATTTCCTCCAGGCACAAAGCTTGCGCGCACAGCTGCACTTCGTCGCAGCGGTCAGGCTTAGGACGACCGCGCTTATACTCGATCGGGAAAGGGCGCGGCGGACCCTGCGGCTGGGGGCGGAACTCCACCACGTCCGCGATGCCGGCCAGGCCGAGACGCAGGGAGCGCACCGCCAGCCCGCGCGCGACGCGCACTCCCTCACGCCATTCCTCTTTCTGTTCGTGGGCACGCTCGTGCATCTGCCGACCTTCCGCGGTCAGCCGACTCTCCACCCACTGCTGCTCCAAATGGATCAATGCCCACTGCCGCTCGCAGAATGCCAGATGTTGCAAGCCCGAGAGCGGTAGCAGATCGTCTTCGCAATACATTTTCTACCCAGCTCTCTTTGGCTAAAATCCGTCGATTACTTCCGGCTTAAGGCCTTCGAGGGTAGCCACTTCATAACTGCCGTCGGCCTTCACCGTGAGCGAACGGTGGACCTTAGCAGAGGAGTACTGGCCCGCTTTCGAGTTATGACGCCACCAGAAAACCTTGAGAACTTCCATGCTGCCGGCGGGACGAGCCGAGGAGGCATCGTTTTCAAATAGCTTCGGAAGAACCGACTTGACGGCCTCGGCGTCAGCATCCGTGAATCCGGTACGCTCGGCCAGTTGCGGATTCATGCTGCCGTAGAAAACGTAGACGCCCTCATCGACCCGGTGCTTCATCCCCATGGTGTCGGAACCGCGCTTAGCACCATCGCCCTCGCCGCTGACGCTTTTTGTGATCTGCATGCTGGTAACCTCGACGGGCTGAATACTAAAGGCGGAGTGAACCGAGACCGGACCACGAACAGGGATGGAAACACCGGCGTCGCCCGCTTCCTCGTCGCCCTTGGCCTTCTTCTTTGGGAGGGCAAATAGCTGCCCGAAGGCCCGTACATCGAACCACGTTGCGCAGGCCAGAGTGGCGGTTTCGGAGGAGCCAAACTTCTTCCCAAGCACGCTCTCGGCACGCTCACGAAGACTCTTTGCGTCGTCTTTCTTCCGGTCGTCAGACTGTACGAAGATCGGCTTGCCGCTTTCCAAGAGGCGATCCCGCATCTTTCGCTTGAGGCAGACGTCGCTGATTTCTCCCAAACCGTTGTAATCGGTGCGGGGACGATTGCCGTTGAGGGGATCGCCGTTAGGGTTGGCATGTTTCACGCGCAGCACGACTGCAAAGTCAATTTTGTTCTGGATAAAGTCTGTCATTCTTCATTCCTCTCAGTGTTCGGTTACTGCTCATCGGTTTCTTCACCGACGGATTCATGTTTCTGCCAGAGTGCAGATCGCTGGCAATGGAATCCAAGCAGGAACTCGCCGGAAAGCTTGCCATCGTTGGTGAACTCGCTCGTTTGAAAGTTGCCCATCACTTCATCGAGCAGTCCCTTCAGTCGCAAGAGCAACGCGGGACGCTTGGCGCGCAGCCTTGCCTCATAAGGGGGCAAGGCAAGCTCGATGCTCCGCCATGTGGAACAAGGATGGTCGGCAAATCGCTGCATTAGTCTGGCAGCATTGGTATCGCGATTCTCTCCGGCAACGTAGAGCGCCCGTTGCTCAAGATGATCAGCGACAGCCAGCAAACGCCCGAATAAATAATCGCGGGAGGTACGGTTTTCTTCGAGAGACATTTGGTATTTCTCCTCTTTTCGCCAGCCTCGATAGAGGCTGCAAGCAATTCCAAGACACTTCTCCCACTCCCAAGACTTGAGGCCCACACGATTGCAACATCGCCTCGCGGCAGATTCCACAAGGTCGCGCGGCACGGGCGCACCATCGACAATGCAGGGCAGCAGGCGTTCTATCGTGGACTTGCACAATTTGTCGTCAAGCCTGCGGCTGTAGGCGGCCTCGGCAATATCTTTGGGGGCCGGGGCGCCTACAAAATGCAGCTCCTTCGAATACTTCTGTTCCCACGCATGTTCGTTATGCCAAGCCAGCACACGCGCCAGGAACTCCGACCCGGTTAGCTCCCGGTAAAAGGCGATTGCCATCCGGCCGGGGTTTGCCGAATCCAGTCCCATGACGATGATTCCCTGGGTCGGACCGAGCTTCGCAGCGTATCCCGCAATCAGCTTGTTTAACCGCAAGGCAAAAATCTGGCCAGCATCTCCTTGGTATCGTGGTTCCACCGCATCTTCCTGCGGCGTCTCTATAAAGAGTTGTGCCGTATTTTTCAGAGGATCCGGAATCGACTGGCCAGCAGTCGACCAAGACACAAATACCTGCTCCGCTGTCTTGCCCACATCGCCTTGCCGCGTTATGAGCCAGCGCAGCGCGTTGTGAGCCTTTTGTGTAACTTCGAGGCCCACGCCACAAACTTCTTCCGCACTCTTGAATCGTCCGCGGAACGTATACCCTTGAATGTCGTTCGAAGATATAAGCTTGGCCCCATCACCAGGCCAACGAACTCCTCGCGGATGCTTGCTCGCGAGAGGAACGCTCAAATTGCCCGAAACGAAGCACACTCCAAGGCGAGTATTCTGACTAGCGCAAAACTTCACCCAGCCACTCTGTAGCGTAGTATCTTCCCAGACTGCCGACACGGGATCACCCGGAATCTCCACTCTCCAGCGAACGAGTGCGTCTCCCTGGTCCCGGCGGCCCTGCTTTGCCACCAGGAGCCTCAATAATGGTGGAAGTGGTCTGTCTCTGGTCCACGTATCAAGCAGCTGACCATGTGGATCCGCAATTACTATCCCTTCGCGGATCAAGTCTTCCAGCAGGCTTCCTTTCTGGAGATACGCCAAAACCGCTTTCGCCTTAGGATGTGCGAATGGGGAACAGCACCACTGGTTCAATTGTTCCCTGTAGCTCTGCCAGTACGGCTTCTTCCTGCCTCCTCTTTTCTCGTAGTCCAAAGCACAGTATTGGACCTTGTCACAAAGTGCATGAGGAGCCTCATCGTTTGCACGAGAAGCAGAGTCTTGCTCTGTTCTCTGCAAAACACGAGCCGTGCGATATCGACTGTCCCCAGTGATCACAACTTCGAGATGAGCCTGCTGATAAACATGACAGAGCGGCAGCAGCGGGTCAGTTTCGAATTGCGGGGCTCCGTCGCAGCGCTCGTAGGTTTCGTAGAGCTTCTCGATCCAACTCATTTCAGATCTCCGCTCTCTCGGCTTCGATGGTCACGTCGAGAAGGTTTTTCCCGATGCCGAAAGGCTTTGGCGTCATACCATGCACGACCCTCCGGATATCGCATTCTTCTGGTCGAACAAAGCGAATTACACCGTTGATCATGGTGGGTCGCCAGAAACGCGTGGCGAGTTCGTTCCTGCCGGTTTCGTCAGGATAGTCGAAGCCGTGGAACATCACTCCAAATGCGAGCTCGCCATAGTCGTCATAGTCTCCCTTTCCGGAGCCGAATTCGCACGGAGCGACATAACCCTGACAGTCTCGGGTACCGAGAAAAATGTCTTGGCGTCCGCCGCGTTCGAGCATGCGCTCCGCGATTTGGAAGTGCTTGTGTTCATTGCGGTCTTGTTTGAGTTCTGGACGATGCTGATTCCACTCAAAGTGCGCTCGAACCTGATACTCCACGCCGGGAACCCCAGTGGAAGAATCGGGATCGCCAGTCAGGAAGGTGTAAATAGACAGATCGTGTCCACCGCCTCCGAACTTGAGGGGCTTCGTCCCCTTAGTCTGAGTGCGAATTCGCTTCATGATGCGCACTTCATCGATGATCCAGATGAAAGTGGGTTTCCAGTAGATGGACTTGGCAATACCTTTAACGGCTTCGTAGGTGGGGACGTGATAAGAGCACTTTTCGCCACCGATCCTCGTGAGCGGGTCCGTGAACATGGCGTAGCGACCCCAGGCTTTGAACTCGATTGTGTTGCGCGGTCTATGCATTTTGCAGCTCCATCAAACTGGTGGGATCTTCGGACAGCCCAAACTCCGAATCGTAGTAGCGAGATTCCAGGTAGAAGATGCCGGTGCCGTCCTGAACTTCGTGCAGGGCACCTTTGTCTTGCAGGCGCTTCATGACCTGAGGAAAGATATTGACCGTGTATTGCTGCGCTTTTCGGAGCAGAGTGAATTGCTTCGCCACTTCAAACGCCGCACTCAGCTCGGCAATGATTTTCTTGCCGTCTAACTGCCCACCGTCCACATATGGCACAATAACACCTTGCGTTGGCGCATCGATAGATTTGAATGCCTTCGCCGCAGTCATGAAGGATTGACGGAGATAGTTCGCTGGTGCACTTCGGCCCGCCGCAACCGCCATGCTGTTTTCGGAAAGCATGTTCAACAGCGTGTCGTCACGTCCAACAATGTCGGCGCCGACCGGATAGCTCATCTCCTTCTTGCGTTCGAAGAAGTAGTATTGAAAATAGCGGGCCATCGTATCTGGAGACAGCATCACGCTCTTGTTATGTTCCGCATTGCCTGATCCTATTTCGCGCAGTACACGCTCGGCACTCTGCTTGCCGATGCTAATATCCTTGAGAATGTCCGCCGTATCTTTCGCGGGATTCACGACATAAACGCGACCAATCGCGCGACGCCCATGGCGGTTGCATCGCCCGGCTGCCTGAGCAATAGAGTCAAGCCCAGCAATAAACCTGACCACTGCGCCAAAATCCATATCCACCCCCGCCTCAATCAGCTGCGTGCTGATACAAAGGACGGGAATATTCGTGCCAGGTTCAAGAAGTTCTTTGAGCCTCGACAAGCAGCCCTTTCGGTGAGCAGGACACATGTGTGTGCTGAGGTGAAAGATCAGCAAGTCAGGGGCGAGCACCTTGCATAAACTGTAGATCGTGCGTGCGGCTGACTTCGTGTTGACCACAACAAGGCAACTGCCGCTTGCGGCGACTTCTTTCAACGCCAAGTCTGCAACCTCGTC
>Ga0209154_1002417_pt1 | contig 10439 bp, 7 predicted proteins | sample GraSoiAngelo_121_FD_185878 | JGI IMG/M metagenome (GOLD analysis project Ga0209154, IMG submission 185878) | Grasslands soil microbial communities from the Angelo Coastal Reserve, California, USA - 14_0919_12_20cm (SPAdes) (version 2) | ecosystem: Environmental > Terrestrial > Soil > Grasslands ... | reverse complement strand
GGACTACTCGCGTACCCGGTGCTGCAGGCGGCGGACATCCTGCTCTATCGGGCCGATCTCGTCCCGGTCGGTGAGGATCAGCAGCAACACATCGAGCTCACCCGCGACGTCGCAAGGCGATTCCACGCGCTGTTCGGACAGGTGTTCACGCTCCCGGAATCGATGCTCCAGCCGAGCGGCGCGCGGATCATGGGTCTGGACGATCCCAGCATGAAGATGAGCAAGAGCCGGGGAGAGACCCGGCCGCGTCACGCCATCGGCTTGGTCGATCCACCCGATGCGATCCGGGACGCCGTCATGCACGCGGTCACCGACTCCGGGCGAGAGGTGCGGCCAGAGCGTCCGTCCCCGGGCGTCACCAACCTCCTGAGGATCTACGAGCTGCTGTCGGGCCGGCGGAGCGAGGCCGTGCAATTGGAGTTCATGGGAAAGGGTTACGCAGTCTTGAAGCGTGCGGTCGCGGACTTGGTCGTCACGACGCTCGAGCCGATCCGGCGGCGGTATCTAGATATTGCAGCCGAACCGGGGCGGCTTGATGCGGTACTTGATGAGGGTGCCGAACGCGCCCGCCCACTCGCTGACGCGACGCTCGATCGGGTCAATCAGCTAATGGGCTTGGAAGAGGGAACTCAGGATTGAGTGATTGGCACTCACACAAGGAGAGTGGCAAGTACCCACTCAGGACCTACCTGATCGCGTCACCAGCGTGCGGAGGCCCAGCCCTTCGCGACCGGGCGTGGGCCGTCCCGACCCCCGAACGGGAACCCGAAACCGTCACCAAACCGTCACCAGCCCCGGAGGGCCCAAACGGGCCGTCGGAAAGCGATTGGGGTGCTGAGAGTTGGGAAGCTCCCGAGGCAGGACTCGAACCTGCGACCCGCCGGTTAACAGCCGGCTGCTCTACCAGCTGAGCTACTCGGGAATGAGCGGCGGACCAAATATCGTCAGCAGGGGGACGTACTTCAACCGTGCGGGAACGGCGTGCAGCGGCCCGAGGGGGCGCGGCGCCACTTGCCGGGCTCCGCGCCGGCCCGGCGCGGTGCCCGCCAGTCCACCGCATGGCCCACCACCCAGGCGACATCGTGCAGCCGCTCGAGCTCTGGCCGCGTCCACGCCCGCGGCCGCGTGTCCATCACGCACAGCGTGCCGAGCGTCCGGCCGCGCGGGTCGAACAGGGGCAGACCGGCGTACGCGGTGACGAGACCGTCGCGCACTGCCGGCGTGTTCGCGCCGAGCGGATGCACGCGGGCGTCGCCGATCACGAGCGGCCGGCGTGACGCGGCGACGTGGCGGCTGAACCGGTGGGCCAGGAGCAGGACCAGAGGAGCGGGCAGACCGGAGCTGCTGGTGACCACTCCGTGACGCGGCCCCACCAGCGAGAGCGACACGATCGGCACGCCGAGCACACGGGCGACGAGCTCGGTGAAGCGGTCGAACTTGTCCTGATCCGAGCGTCGCGCCATACCGGTCCTCACCGCGTCGCGCCCGCGCCGGGGTCATGACGCGCGCGCAGGTCCGCCACGATCGCGGGCAGCTGGTCGAACTCGGTGCGCTTGTCGAGGAACAGATCGGCCCCCGCCTCCAGGCAGGACGCCCGCAGTTGGTCGTACCCGTAGTTGGTGAGAACGACCACCGCGGGTCGCGGCGTGAGCAGCTTCGCCGCCGCGACCACCTCGAGACCGTCGCCGTCGGGGAGCCGCATGTCCACCACGACCAGGTGCGGCTTGGCGTTGGGGAGCAGCCGCCGCGCTTCGGCCACCGTCGCGGCTTCGAACACCTGTTCCACGTCCCACAGGTCGCGCAGCATGCCCGCCAAGCGCAGGCGGACCAGGCTGGAGTCCTCCACCAGGCAGACTCGAATCGGCGAGGCGTGCATAGCTGTAAGCTGCACAAACTGCACAGCGCCGGCGCAACACGGTATCGGGGCAGGCTGGCACGGCCTGTACGGCCTGGGAGGCGGCGTGTCCGTCACGTCCGACAGCGGCACCGCGCTTCAGCTCGTGAGGTCGTGCTCGATGACGTAGCGGACTAGATCGGCGTTGGTCTTGAGGTCCAGCTTGCGCAGGATGCGGCTGCGGTATGTGGAGATGGTCTTGGGGCCGACCCTGAAGCCGGTCGCAATCTGCTTGTTGGTCTTGCCCCCACCGAGCAGACACAACACCTGGTACTCTCGGGGGGAGAGGGCACGGTGCGCCTGGCCCGGCGAACCGGCCGTGAGCGCTTCGGCGAGGCGCTCGGCGAGCGGGGGGCTCACGTAACGCCCCCCCGCGTGGACCTTCGCCACCGCCGCCATCAGGTCGGTGGGCGCTTCCGTCTTGGTCACATACCCGGCGGCTCCGGCGCGCAGGGCCTGAATGGCGAGCTCCCCCTCCGGGTGCATGCTGACGACCAGCACGCGCACCTGGGGGAAGCGCTGCTTCAGCTGCCCCAGCAAAGTGAGGAACCCGGGCCCGGGCATGCCGATATCCAGGATCAACACGTCCGTGCCGCTCCCCTCGAGCTTGCGCAGCAGATCGTGCCCCTCGGCCGCCTCGCCCACGACCCGTAGCCTGTGGTCCTCCGCGGCGAGCTGGCGGAAGCCGGCGCGGATCAGGTGATGATCGTCGGCGATGAAGATCCGAATCATACGCCGCGCGGCATGGTGAGGGTCAAGATGGTGCCGGCGCCCGGATTGCCCGTGATCGTGACGTTGCCGTGAAAGTTGCCTGCCCGCTCCCGCATGCCGAGCAGGCCAAGGGAGCGGGAGTCGTGCAGGGCGCCCTCCCGGATGCCCCGGCCGTTGTCCTCGACGGTGAGGTCGAGCGCGTTGGGCGTCATGCCGAGCCGGACGATCACGTGGGTGGCGGCGGCGTGGCGCGCCACGTTGGTGAGCGCTTCCTGGAAGATGCGGAACACCGCGGTGGCCCGGCTCGCGTCCACGGCAGGTTGTCCCTCGGGGAGCTCCACCCGGCATTCGATGCCGGTGCGAGTAGCGAACTCGCGCGCCTCCCACTCGATCGCGGCGCGCAGGCCGAGCTCGTCCAGCACGCTGGGACGCAGCTCGGCCGCGACCCGCTGGATCCCCTGGGCGGTGCTGTCGATGATCCCCGCCATGTCCTCGAGCTTGTGCGCGAGCTCGGGAGACGACCCGGGCATTCGCTTCTTGAGCCAGAGCAGGTCGATCTTCAGGGCGGTGAGCGCCTGGCCGAGCTCGTCGTGGATCTCGCGGGCGATGCGGGCGCGCTCCGCCTCGCGGGCCGCCTCGAGCCGCGCGGCCAGCCCGCGCAGCTGCGTGCGGTGCCGCTGCAGCTCGGCCTCCGCTGCCTTGCGCTCGGTGACGTCCTCGACCATGCCGACGAACCGCTGCGGCGCGCCGGCTTCCGCGGGGAGCGCCGACACGGTGACGTGGGCCCAGATCAACCGGCCGTCCTTGCGGCAGTAGCGCTTCTCGAACGTGTAGGATGATCGGGTGCCGCGCGCCAGCTCCGCCATCAGCTCGCGATTCTGGGGAAGGTCTTCCGCGTACGTGATGTCGACGTGCGACAGCGACCGGAGCTCTCGGGCGTCGTATCCGATCATCTCCTGGAACGCCCGGTTGCTGCGGATGAAGTGGGCGCTGCGATCGGTCACGGCAATGCCGACGGCCGACTGATCGAACACTGCGCCGAGCAGCGCTTCGCGCTCGCGCAGCGCCTCCGCGGCGCGCTCCCGCTCGATGACGCGGCCCAGCTGCGTGCCGATGTGCGTCAGCACGTCGAGCAGGGCCGCGTTGGGCGCGACGGCATCGGGGGAGAAGAACTCGAGCACGGCGGCCACCTCGGCGCCGACGGTCACGGGGAACGCCAGCCCGGCGCGGAGCCCCGCCTCCGCCGCCGCATCGCCCCGCGGGAAGTTGGCGTCCTGCGTCACGTCGACGATCCACGTCGGCTGCCCGGTGGCGAGGACGCGACCCGGCAGGCCGACGCCGCGTCGCAGCGTGGTTTGCTCCGTCGCGCGGCGGAACGCATCGTGGCGTGGCGCTCCGTCGTCGTGCCAGATCCGGGAAGGTCGCAGCAGGTCGGGGTCGTCCGGGGACACTTCGTAGACGTGCCCTACTGGCCACCCGCTCACGCGGCACACCTCAGCGACCGACGACTGGAGCGCATGCTCGGCGGTTTGCGCCTGGTTGGCGGCGACGGCGATATCCTGCAGCAGCTGGACGAACGCGACCTCTTGCTCCAGGGCTCGCTCGGCCGCGCCACGCTCGGTCACCACCGCCGCCAGCATGAGCCCGGTCACCGCCATCAGGCCGAGAAAGGTCTGCAGCAGGGCGAGGTTCTCGGTCGGCGTGGAGGCGACGAAGGGTCCGAGCCCGTGCAGCGTGTACCAGATCGTCAGGGTCGCGACGACGGCCGTCGCCGTCGCCGCGCCGCGGCTCCCGAACCGCAGCGCGGCCCATATGACCACCGGGAAGACCGCGTACACGTAGGCGAGCGGATTGCGGAGCAGCAGCGCCGTCAGGAGCAGCAGCGCGGCGAGCAGGCCGGCGGCTTCGAGCCGCCGCCCGGCGGCGCGCCCGGCGCGGACCCACGTGAGCAAGAGGGGTGCGACGAGCACGTCGCCCAGCGCGTCGCCCGACCACCACACGAACCAGAGACGCCGCAGCGCGTCCGGCGCGATGGCCCCGTTCGCCCACAGGCTCGCGACCCCGACCGTGGCGCTGAGCGCCGTGCTCGCGAGTGCGCCGACCACGACGAGGGCGATCACGTCGCGCACCCGCTCGAGCGAGGGTCGGAAATCCACCACGCGCGCGAGCAGCCAGGCGGCCGCGACGGCCTCGAGCGTGTTCCCGGTCGCGATTCCGGCCGCGCCGGCCGCGGGCACGCCGGCGATCCAGTTGAGCAGGAACGCCCCCAGGGCGATGCCCGGCCAGCAGCGCAAGCCCAGCAGGAGCAGTGCCGCGAGCGCGACGCCCGACGGCGGCCAGGCGGACGAGACGACCGTTTGCGCGACGGCCGCGAGTAGACCGATGCGAGCGGCGGCGAAGTAGGCCGCCGCGACGGCGGCGATGTGGAGGGTGTAGCGCCAGCGGGGCGTCATCCGCATTGTGCACTTTGTGCAGTAGCGCACCTATGATGCACGCGGGGACCTCAGCCGTCCAGTGTCACCGCTCCTCGCGCCGGGGCCGGCTGCAACGGCAGCTCCGCCGCCAGCATGCCGACCAGGATGAGCCCGCCCCCGAGCCACTGCACCAGCGAGAGCCGCTCCCCCAGCACCAGCCACGACGTGAGCGCCGCGAACAGCGGCTCGAAGCAGAAGATCAGCGCCGCCCGCGCCGACGACATGTGTCGCTGGGCCGACATTTGCAGCACGAAACAGATCGTGCTCGCGAACAGCACCGTGTACCCGAGCGCCCCGAGGAATCGGGGCGTCCACCGGATGTGCGGGTGCTCGAGCAGCCCGGCCGCGAGCACGCCGAGCAGGGCGGTGGTGGCGATCTGCCAGAACACGAGCCGGCGCGAGTCGTGGCGGCGAGACAGTACGGTCACTGTCACGATCTGGCCGCCGAAGCACCCGGCGCAAATGAGCGTGAGCAGGTCGCCGCGGTTCAGGCCGCCCGCGTCCGGCGCCGTGAGCAGGTAGATCCCGAACATCGCGAGCGCCAGCGCCGCCGCGACGAGCCAGCTGGGGCGCTGCCCCAGGAGCGCCAACGCGATCAGGGGCGCGAGGATCGACGACACCGCGACGATGAACGCCGAGCGCGACGGCGTCGTGATCACGAGTCCCGCCGTCTGGGAGATGAATCCCACGGCCACGAGGCCGCCCAGCAGGAGGCCGCCCAGGAGCTCCCCGCGGTCCGGAGCGGGGCGGAACCGGGTGCCCGGCACGAGCGCGAGGGCCGCGACCCCGAAGCGCACGGTGATGAAGGCGAACGGCGTCGCGTCGGCGAGCGCGCTCTTCACCGCCACGAAGCTCGTCCCCCACAGGAACGTGGCCGTGAGGAGCGCGAGGTCGGCCTGACGGCGGGTCACGCCAGGTCTCGCAAATAGCCACCCGTGGGGGACTCGGGCGTCCGCGCGATTTCTTCCGGCGGTCCCTGCGCCACCACCCGGCCGCCCGCGTCGCCCGCGCCCGGGCCCATTTCGATCACCCAGTCGGCGCGCTTGACGACGTCGAGATGGTGCTCGATGACGAGAACGGTGTGCCCGGCGTCCACCAGCCGATCGAGCACCCGGCACAGGGTGCGCACGTCGTCCAGGTGCAGGCCGGTGGTGGGCTCGTCCAGGATGTAGAGCTTGCGCCCGCGCCGCGCCTTGCCGCTCGCCAGCGCCAGCTCGCGCGCGATCTTGAGGCGCTGCGCTTCGCCGCCCGAGAGCGTGGTGGCCGGCTGGCCGAGCCGCAGGTAGCCAAGACCCACCTGCTGCAGATGCCACAGCGCGCGCGCCAACCGCGGCTGGCGGTGCAATCGGGCGAGCGCCTGGTCCACCGTCCATTCGAGCGCCTCGTGGATCGAGCTGCCGCCCAGCTTCACCTCCAGGACCTCCGGCTTGAAGCGTTTCCCTCCGCACACCTCGCACGGCACGAACACGTTGGCGAGGAACACCATCTCGATCAGCACGTGGCCCGCGCCCTCGCACGCCTCGCACCGCCCGCCCGTCACGTTGAACGAAAAGGTGCTGGGGGTGAAGCCGCGAGCGCGCGCCAGCGGCTCGGCGGCGAACAGGGCACGCAGCTCGTCGAATGCCTTGATGTAGGTGACCGGATTGGACCGTGGCGTCCGCCCGATCGGGGCCTGGTCGACGAGCACCACATCGCTGACCGCTTCCCACCCCTCCAGCGCGCGCACCGCGCCGACCGGCTCGCCGAGATGCTGCTTGGCGCCGTGTACGCCCGTCAGCCGGGCCGCCAGCTGGCGGTACAGCACGTCGTGGACGAGCGTCGACTTGCCCGATCCGGACACGCCGGTCACCGCCGTGAGCGTGCCGAGCGGGATGCGGACATCCACGTCCACCACATTGTGGAGGCGGGCGCCCCGGATCGTCAGCCAGCGGCACGCCGGCCGTCGCGCCGAGGGCACGCCGATGCGCTTTTCGCCCGCGAGATACTGTCCCGTGAGGGTCCCCGCTTCCCGCACCGCGGCCGCCGGACCCTGATACACGAGCGCGCCGCCCCGCTCCCCGCTCCCGGGCCCGAGCTCCACCATCCAGTCGGCGGCGCGCATCGCCGCCGGGTCGTGCTCCACTACCACGACCGTGTTGCCCGCGTCCGCCAGCCGGCGCAGCAGGGCGAGCAGCCGGCCCGTGTCCGCGGGATGGAGACCGATGGTCGGCTCGTCCAGCACATACAGGGTGTCGACCAGGTGGGCGCCCAGGGCATTGGAGAGCGCGATGCGCTGCGCCTCGCCGCCCGAGAGCGTGCGGGTGAGCCGATCGAGGGTGAGGTATCCCAGGCCCACGTCGTTCACGAACGAGACTCGCGCGCCCAGCTCGGCCAGGATGTGGACGGCGACGGCGCGCTGGAAATCCGTGAGCGCGAGGCCCGCGATCCAGTCGCGCAGGGCGCCGGCCGTGAGGCCGGCGACCTCGGCAATGGTCTTGCCCGCCACCTTGACGGCGAGGGCCTCGGGCTTCAGGCGCGCCCCCCGGCACGCCGGGCAGGTCTTGGCGAGCTGGTACTGCCGCAGGAACACGCGGATGTACTGTTTGTAGCGCTTCGCCTCGAGGCGCTCGAGGAACGGGAACATCCCGAGGAATCGCCCGCGGGCGCCGTGCAGCAGAAACTGCCGGGCGTCGCCGCTCAGATCACGCCACGGTGTGTCGAGCGGGATCCCCTTCACCCGCGCGGCCTCGCGCAGGATGCGGCGGCGGCCCTCGTAGCGGGGCTTGGTCCACGGGTCGAGCGCGCCGCGCGCGAGGCTCTTGCGGGGGTCGGGCACGATGAGCGACTCGTCGTACTCGAGCACCGCGCCAAACCCGTTGCACCCGGGGCACGCCCCGCGCGGATTGTTGAAGGAGAACAGGATCGGTGTGAGCGCCGGAGCCGCCGTTCCGCAATTAGAGCACGTCGGGTGCGCCGAAAAGCGCCGGCGGTCGCCGTTCTCGAGCGCCACCGCGACGCCTTCGCCCTCGCTGAAGGCGGTCGCGACCGCGTCGGTCAGGCGGCCCCGGTTCGGCTCGGACGCGGCCAGACGGTCGACCACGACCAGCACCTCGGCGGCCTGGCGCACCGCCTGCTCGGCGTCGGTCTGATCGAGGCGGACGATGGCGCCGTCCAGCTGGGCGCGCACGAACCCGGCGGCGCGCAGCTGGGCCGCGACGTCCACGTCGGGCCGGTGTGCGCTGGGGGGAAGGGGGAACGTGATGATCAAGTCGGAACGCGGAACGCGGAACGCGGAACTGTCCCCATTGTCTTCCTGTTCCGACTTCCGCGTTCCGACTTCCGCGTTCAATGCGTCTACCACCTCCTGCACCGTGTCCACCTTCACTTCCTGCCCGCACTTTACGCAGTACGGCGTGCCGACCCGCGCCCACAGCAGCCGCAGAAAGTCGTAGATCTCGGTGGCCGTGCCGACCGTGGATCGGCTGCTCGTCGTGGGGTTCTTCTGCTCGATCGCGACCGCCGGCGAGATCCCCTCGACGCCGTCCACCAGCGGCTTGGGCATCCGCTCCAGGAACTGCTTGGCATACGTCGAGAGCGACTCGATGTAGCGCCGCTGCCCTTCCGCATACAGGGTGTCGAACGCCAGCGTGCTCTTGCCCGACCCCGAGGGTCCGGTGACCACCGTGAGCGCGCGCCGCGGCAGCTCCACGGTGATCCCCTTGAGATTATGCTGCCGCGCGTTGCGGATGATCACGCGGTCGGGGGACGATGGCATAACCCTCTAAACTAATAGGTGTCGGGTGTCAGGGGTCTGGTGTCGGGGAGGTTGTATGAGCCCCCGACACCTGGCCCCTGACACCCGACACCTGTACTTTCGCCCCCACATGCCCCTCGCCCTCACCCCGCGGCTGCTGCGCCGCGGCCTCGAGCTGTTCGCCGTCATCTCCTTCTTCGGCGTCGTCGTCGTCCTCGTCTTCTTCGGCCAAGATCTCGAAGCGTTTCTCGGCGGCCTCACGCACCTCCACCTGGTCTGGCTCATCATCGGTCTGGCACTTGCTTCGATGGACTGGTTCGGAGGCGGCACGCGACTGTGGGTCGTGGCGCGGCATGTGCATCCCGGCGTGCGCTGGCGGGACATGGTGATCGCCGGCGGCATGAGCGCCTGGGCGGCGTACCTGACACCGTTTCAGACCGGGGCGGGCCCCACCATGATGTGGGTGATGCGTCGCGCCGGCGTCCGCCTGCCGGAGGCGATGACCTCCACCTTCATGACCTTCGTGGCGACCGTCGCATTCTTCGCGCTCGCGGGACCGCTCGCGATATCCATGGGTGCGGGACGGTCGCTGGCGGAGCACAACGTGGTGTTGGGAATCACATACTACGGCCTGTTTCGCACCAGCCTCACCATCTTCGGCATCCTCGGCGTCCTCATGCTGGTCGCGATCATCTTCCCCGTGTGGCTGCGCGACGCGGTGCATTGGCTGGCGACGCGGGCCGAGCACAAGAGCGCCCGCGTGGCGGCGCGAATCGAGCAGCTGCGGGAAGGGATCGATCGGGCGCACGAGTGCCTGGTGGCGTTCGGGAGCCCGCGCGGGTGGCTCGCGCTGCTCTGGGCCGTGCTCCTGTCCGGGCCATCGCACGCCAACAAGCTGCTCGCCGGTTATGTCGCCCTGCGCACCCTCGGCCTCCACACCAACTTCGTCGACATCCTGCTGCTGCAAACCTTCATCACCTTTCTGCTCTACTTCGCCCCCACGCCGGGTTCATCGGGGCTGGCCGAGCTGTTGTCGGCGGCCGTGATGCAGATCTACGTGCAACCTCCTGAGCTGCCGACCTACACCCTCGTCTGGCGCTTCATCAACAGCTACGCGACGGTGATCGTGGGGTCGCTCTTGTTTTGGCACTGGATCAAGCGTGGCCTCGTCGGGCGCGAGGAGGCGGTGATCGCGGGTGGGCCGGAGCGTTGAGGCTCGTGGGCGTAACCTGTGTTTCCTTGCGCGGTTACACGGCCGGGCGTAACTTCCGGCGCGGCCTGTTTCGCACTCTCTAGGACGCTTCAGATGTCGCTGCTTGAACTCGGTGGCAACAAGTTCACGATCCCGGTAGGTGAGCTGGTGCTCGGCAGTGATGCCGGCTGCGCCATCCCCCTCTCGGGGGCCGGTGTCTTGCCCCGACATGCCGTGCTCCAGGGCCAGGCCGACGGCCAGGTGATCATCCGCAAGGCCACGCCGGCGGCGGACGTGCTCATCAACGGCGTGCGCCTGGGCGCCGAGCCGACACCGCTATTGCACGGGGACAAAGTCGAGGTCGGCGATCACGAGCTCACGTTCGTGGACGAGCGCCGCTCCGGGAGCACGCAGTTTGTGCAGGCGTTGAGCTTG
>Ga0209154_1002416_pt1 | contig 10443 bp, 7 predicted proteins | sample GraSoiAngelo_121_FD_185878 | JGI IMG/M metagenome (GOLD analysis project Ga0209154, IMG submission 185878) | Grasslands soil microbial communities from the Angelo Coastal Reserve, California, USA - 14_0919_12_20cm (SPAdes) (version 2) | ecosystem: Environmental > Terrestrial > Soil > Grasslands ... | reverse complement strand
TCTGATCCGCTACAATTGCCTGTATGGTCACATTTTCGGGAAGTTTGCCATTGTTTATCACCGTGATGGTAATGTTTACGGTTGATCCTATCGTGGCGGATATTGAGCTGGGTTTCACATAATTCACAGCGACATCGTGGGGAGAAGCCGTTTCTACGACGATCAAGAGCATAGTCGCTGTGATCCTCACCGGGTTGCTGTGTTTTCCTGTAGCAGTAATCGTCAACGTATAGTCTCCTGCGGGTGTGGTTGAGCTAGCTGTGATCGTGGCGGTTATGGTGGAACTCTGTGACGTCGGGGTTATGCTTACGTTTTCGGCGGGTGGGTTGATAGCAGGAAGCGGAGAGAGGTTGGAGCTTGAAAATTCCAGCTTTACGTTTATAGTGTCGTTCAGCCCTATGCCGTTCCCCACTATCGTAACGCTGAGGCTGGTCGACCCGCTAACCGGGACGGTCTCAACGTTTGTAGATAGTGCGACTGAAAATCCTTTCGCGATTACTGTGACCGGGAAGGTTAACTCATGAACAGAGGTCCGGTTCCCGACCCCGCTGACGGCTGTGACTGTGACACTGTAGTCGCCTATAGCGCGAGCCGTCACTTTGCAGTTTGTGGCCCCGGTTCCGATGGAAGTATTCTGAGGGGTGTGTATGGAAATTACTACTACGGTCGTTGGGCTGCATGTTACGTTGAGTGCGCTCGAAGGTCCTACGATTCCCTTCTGGATTATTGCGTTCACGAAGACTGTCTTGCTAAAGGTCACTGTCACATTGTAAAAGTCCGGCACGTTGACAGCGACCGTTTCGCTGCTACCAACGGACGAGCCGTTCACGACAGTGAGAACACTATTTGGAACCTGTAGGAAAAAGTCTAGAACGGTTACAGAGATTATTGAGGAGTGGCTTAAGCTTCCAGAGGTGGCGGTGACGTTGACGCTGTAGCCTCCATAGATGATGGCTCTCACTGTAACGCTCGTGGTATTGGTTCCTTTTGCGGAAAGGGTAAGCGTTTGATTGAGCAGTGTTGCGCTGGAGAGAGCTGGATCGTTGGTCTTTACGCTGAGGGTTACTGTGCCGTTGAAGTTTCCAGAACTCGATATGATAATGTTGGCGAGTCCTGATGCAGTTACGTTGAACTTGAGACTGCTCGGGCTTGGTGTTATGGTGAAGTCGGGAGTAGGGACGATCAGTTGAATCGTGACGGAGTTTGGCGGTAATGTTCCACTCGTACCGGTAATGTTGAGAGTGTACGTGCCGGGAGAGACGGTCTTTGGAACGGTTACATTCAGCACGGCGGTTCCATCGTTGCCGGTTGATATTGGAATATCTGTGGGGGGCACTATTGCGCAGATGGGTCCTGCTGGGGAACACGATACGCTTACTGCGACTGTCCCCGAGAACGTGTTGAGGCTTGTGACGACAACATCTTGGAATAGGTTTGGAGGATCGCCTTTTGACACTTGCATTGTCCTAGTGCTTGGCACAAGGTCGAAGTATCCCGTCACAATATTGGTGAACTTGGCCGTCTGCGCGTTTTCCTGGAGTGGAATTGCTGTCCCGCTCTGGATGGTAACGCAGATTCCGCCGGAAACACTTGTGCTACTGCAACCTGTCTGGAAAATGATTGGAGATTTTGCAGAGTTTCCAACTACTAGGTAGTCAGCTTGGAACAATACGCCGGTTGTAGGGGCGCTTGAGATGTCACCAGCAACCCCATAGTCTATCGTGCTCGCGTTATCCGTGGAGGGACACGCAGTGGGCCCTAACTGATTGACGCCACCGATGCATTTGACGACGTTATGAGTATTCGTCAAAAGGTTCCCTAATATGACGCCGGATGGCTGTAGAACGTTCTTGTCGGTTAGAAGAGTAATGAGAAACCCATTCATTGCATCAGAGCCGTCGACTATTACTGATACAATGAAGTGCTGGTTCAGACCCATCGGCCCGGGTCCAGCTAAGGTAGGGGAAGCGACTGGGCAATTTGTAGCGGTTGAGTCCGCGATACAGACGAGTCCGACCAGTCCGGCAGCATGTGCGGGTGTTATTGTCCCCGGGGTGACGTAGAGTGCCCCGATGGTCAGGAGTGGTATCAGTAGCACAACAAGAGGTTTCTTCAAACAGGCTCTACTATCCTCTGATTGGGATTTGATGGGTTGTGCCGAATATATATCTTGGGAAGAGTCAAAGATGGATTTGGAAAACTCTGTCTGTTTTCATGGTTGTTCGCTGACCGAAACTAGAAGTGAGTGCTGGGGGCAAGACTAATACTGAGCTATTCCTAGACAGATAGAGGGCAGGCTATGGCCCGTTCTCGAGACGGTAAGAAGAGGAAGGAGAGAAGCCGTCTCATCATCGCCATACCGCTCGTTGCACTTGTAGTAGTGGCGGGAGTCTACGTCGTGAGCATTCTTCCTGCGAGTTCTTCAGTGCCCGTGAACTTTAACGACGAGCTCCTAATCGAAGTCCAGCAAGGCAACAGCTCAAGCCTTCTGATCGTCGCTCCGAACCGGACCATTGGTGAGCCTGGCGGTCTCTGGGCGACGCACCAGTACGACAGTTATGGCGTGGCCGGGCACTATCCCATCTACATGGATGATCCCTACTACGCTTGCCCGGCTAAGCATGCTTGCACTATTGGCGTAAAGTCGAGCGTTGTCCATCAGTACACCCTTGGAGACTTCATGGCGGTATGGGGATATCCAATTGTCAGCAGAAACGAGACTCTCGGGAGAACGAGTTCTGGTAACTATGCCTGGGAGCTATGTGTGGGTGCGACCGCCAGCACAGCAGTCATTAGCCGTCAGTGGGGAGCCTTGGCTCTGCAGCCGAACATGGCTATCACTCTCGAATTCTACGATACTAGCACGCCGTACGGATGTGCGGCCAGCTGATACTTCCGGCAATCCATGGTGCTCCCTCGGCATCCCGAAGATTTTTTGTGTATCGGACGGTTTTTCTATCGAAAATTTATATCGTCTGTTGATCTAGCTACTCCCAAGAAATGGTGGCATCTGGCTGTCTACTAAGAAGACCCTTGTTCTGTTGTTCCTTCTCTTCCTCGGCATCGTGATTTCTAGCCCGAACTTTGGACTCCCACGGGCCCACGCGGCGACAGGCGAGGTTTGTCTTGCGGATCCTACTACAGGAATCGGTTCTTCCACTCCCTGTCCCGCGTCGCCGCCCGTGTTCTCGGGACCTGTCGGGCAACAGATACGCATTGGCGTGTTTATTCATGGTTCGGATTCAATGAACGGGTTTGAGGTCATACTTACAGCCAACAAATCGTTTCTTGTTCCTGTCGATGTCGATCTTAGTGGGACGGTTCTTCCAGGGACTCCGACTGTCATTGTCGAATGTATCCGAGGACTCTTGATCCGTGGTAGTGTTTGTTCGCCTGCCGATAATACGACCACGCTTCACTTGGTCGCCACGGCTAGCCCCGGACAATCTACCACACCCCCTACGACTGGCCTTCTTTTCATCGCTATCTACAATATCGTTGGTACAGTTACTTCTGGGATCCCTGTGACATATGCGAGTGGGTGTAGTACGAGCAGCGTAGGCAACGGAGTATGCGTCACGGTCGCGGGTGGTTCGACTAGTCAGAATTCTGAGACTGCTCAAAATGGAAGCTTTGACAATTCTGCCGCGGCTGCCATGGCCTCCGTCACATTGACCACTTCGAATGCAATTTTCGGTCCCGAATTTCCTGGGACCACTAACACTACGACCATCACTGCCACTGCAATGAATGCTTATCCGAGTTTCTTCTCGTCTGATTCTGTTGACTTCACAGCCACCATGCCGTCGGGTTCTACTGCCACTCTGAGCGGCACGAATCCTTGTACGACCAGCGGTATCAGCTGTTCCGTAAGTCTAACGGTAGGCGCAACTGCGCCAGGAAATTATGCCATCACAGTCTCCGGCACCTATCCTACAGCTGACCTGTCCGGCAACCCCGACACTCTCGTCAGCACAGTAACTATTCTGCTAGATGTGACCGATTTCGGATTCTCTGTCAATCCAACTACGGTCTACTTCGTCTTAGGCTCTTCTGGTTCCACTACGGCCACTCTTTCAAGCTTGAATGGGTTCACGGGTTCAATCACTTTGTCTGCGGGAACGGTGGTCCCCGCCACTCCTCCCCTCACAATATCGTTCAATCCGGGCTCTGTCACTCTGTCCGGAGGCCAGATTGTTACCTCGAACGTTACGTTCTCCGGTCCCGCGACCACGGGTACATATCATGTTCCTATCAAGGCAACTTCTGGAACACGCACCAAGACCAGTGCATCTTTAGTGATCAACGTCATCAACGGTCATTCAACCACTGAGTCGATTTCATGCCTCCCGACCACTGTCGTCGTCGGCTATTCAGCTTCGTGCACTGCCACAGTCACCGATCCCAATTCTTCGCCAACGAGTCCGACGGGAAGCGTATACTTTACCAGTAACGGCCAAGGCACCTTCCAACCCACATCATGCTCCCTGTCGGGATCCTCGAGCACCGCGAATTGTAGTGCGAGTTACGCACCGAGCCATGAAGGTTCACACACGATCACCGCGTCTTATGGCGGTGATACTGGACACGGTTCGAGTCAAGCCACCACCGCACCTCTTACAGTGGTAGACCCAACGGCGACCAAGGTCAGTTGCTCTCCAGACTCGGTTCTACAGACCAAGCCCACGACTTGCAGCGTCACGGTCACCGACAACGCAGCGAGTCCTGTCACCCCGACAGGCACAGTAACCTTCACCACCAACTCCACGGGCACTTTCACTCCATCAAGCGGCATCTGTACACTGTCGCCCGGGATTGCAGTTGACAACGCGACCTGTTCAGTAACCTACACTCCGACCGTTCACGCTCTTCACTTGATAACCGGCATCTATGTTGCTGACTCGGCACACCAGACAAGTTCTGACGTATTTGGCCTGGTCGCGACTCTTGCGCCGGCCAAGGTGAGTCTACAATGCTCCCCAAGCACCCTAACTGCCGACGGATCATCTACAAGATGTACCGCTACTATACTGGACTCTTCGTCGAACCCGGCCACGCCAACAGGTACTGTTAGCTTCGTAACAAATACAACCGGAACCTTCTCTCCGTCCTCTGCCACTTGTGCTCTGTCGCCGGGAAATACCGTCAACAATGCCACGTGTTCTATAACGTACGTTCCAGGCGTCGGAGGCAACCAGACGATAACCGGAAACTACGGCGGAGACTCGACGCATGGGGCCGGCAGTAACGAGACCCTCCTGATCGTTGCCGGCTTCAAGATCATCGCCTCCCCACCGACCGTCGTCATAGTTGTAGGCGTCCTCGGAAATTCGACTATCACGGCGCAGGCGCTTAACGGTTTCACTGGCACCGTGAGCCTAGCTGCGATTGCTCAGTCTGGCTTGACGTGCGGGCCTCTCTCGCCCAGTAGCATAGTCCTTGGCACGTCACAGTCTACGACGCTCTCATGCTCCTCGACGAACGCTCTCGATTATTCTGTTACGGTGAGTGGCGCGTCTGGTTCGGTGTCGTATGCTAAGGATGTAACGTTCAGTATCGGCGACTTCCAACTCACTACTTCGAACCACTCTCCTGTTGTGGCTGAAGGAACGTCCGGCTCGGTCACTGTGACAGTTACGAGTCTGAATGGATTTTCAGGCACTGTGAATCTTATGTTGACTAACAAGACAACAGCCCCGCCTGGGTATCCCCAACCAACCTTTACTCTCACCCCTACAAGCGTCACTCTGTCGCCTAACGGCGTGAGGACGGTGACAATTGGTATCTTCGTTGGCCCAAGAGTCTACCCCACCACCTACCAGATTCTAGTCAACGGGACGAGTGGTTTCCTCAAGAATCCTGCTCCTCAGATAGTTCTCACGGTGCCGAGGCCTGATTTTTCGATCTCCCACAGCCCAGCAACCGCGGTCATCATCGTTCTAGGCCAGACGGGAACCGCGAACATCAACGTGACCGCCACAAACGGCTACAATGGCTCTGTCACATTCTCATACTCTGCTAGCCCTTCGGGTCTGACTTGCAGCTTTAGTCGCGGCAGTGTGATTCTTCTTCCCGGCGGACTCAACACTACTACAATATCCTGCTCTGGTTCGTCGCAAGTGTATGCGGTGACGGTTACTGGGACTGCTGTTGAGACCTATGATCAAGGTATCACTCATGTGACGATACCTGTCTATTCGGTGATCGACTTTACTCTGCAACCGACTCCATCCGGAATTACGGTGAATGTTGGTCAGACTGCTCACGCGCAGATCAATGTGACATGGACATCGGGCTATTCGGGGATTGTCACGTTCAAGACTTTTCCCAGCAATAGCGCGGTGACCGCTCCTAATCCTGCGAGTCTGACGGGTTCAGGTGTAGTCACGTTGGATGTTAGCTCTACTGCTAGCGGCACGTTCACAGTGGTGGTGAATGCGACTAGCAACACAGTGACTCATTCGACCACGATTACTGTGACGGTGTTGGCTCCTGCGAACTCGAGTATCCTGGGCTTGGACCCGACGGTGTTCTATTCGATTGTCGGCGCGGTAATTGTTCTTGTTGCCGTCGCAGCTTTCTTAGCGTCTCGCCGGGCAAAGTCGCGGTCACGAAAGAAGTAAACGCTCCACCTCCCGGGAAGCTGTTTTTGCTATGACACGAGCCTCTTGACTTCGCCTCAAAGAGCTACTTTGTGTCGCGGGGATCGACTGCTTTCGAGATTTTCTGGATAGGGGTCTCGCCAATTGAAACTGATCCGGGCGAGTCTTCTACTTCAGGGCGCAGATTGCGTAAATACTACGTTTTCGAGATCGTGAATTGGGCGCAGATGTAAACGTGAAAAAGCCGCGATCTCAAATCGCCTGCCCCGATTTCCGATCAGGGCTTGTTCTGCGGCTGTCGGACTTGGAAACAGGAGAGTTCGCCTGATTCAGATCCATGAAAAGGCTGGGGAGAAAGAACAGTTTTGTATCATGGCCAATATTTTTTTTTAAATCGTAGAAGGGCCCCGTTCGCCGTCTGAAACGTTTCTAGGCGAGACCCCCGTCTATCGCGCAAAACGTGTTTATTGGCAGTCTTTGAATAAGCATCCATCTGGATCCATGCAAGCGTGGACTGGGCTCGGTATGGGACCCCCCTCCCAGATTGCTGATCAGGGCTTGTTTTGAACGATTTCTGGCCGCTTCGGATCGAAAAGACTGGATGAGGGACTTTAGCGATCTAGATCCGTCAGGTCCACAAATCTTGGATGGTTGCGATACCTGGATTTTTCTGGGGCAACAAATTATCATTGAAGAATTGTTGTTGCCGGTTGGGTCGACGGGGACTGTCGATGATTTGTCTCGATTTCAGATCGGGGTCGTTGTTAGGATCATGAATCTAGTTTCTCGGTTTACTCTGGATTGCTCCGTCAGTCTCTGGTCGAGCCTGGGTATAATCGTGGACCATTGCCCTGAAAAGATTAATATCGAGAATCAGGAACTCAGAAACGATTCTGCTTGAATAAGCGGATGCTTTTACCGATAATTCCCGCAATCTTGTTGGTCGCTGTCCTGGCAGGAGTCTCGAGTATCCAGACAGCTCATGCTGCTGGGCCGGTCGGCCTGGTTTGTCTGAATGATGCTGCGGGTGCGGCTGCACCCCCTGCAAACCCGTGTTCCCCCACGCCAATAACGTTTGACGGGCCTAACCCGTCTACTCCTCAGCTCCTGCCCACCCAGATTCGGGTTGGAGTCTACGTTAACGGTTCGGACGCGCTGAACGGTTTTGACGTTTCTCTTCTTGTGAATCATCTTTTCTTGACGCCTGCTGGCTTTGATCTTACCGGGACTGCTCTTCCGACTCCGGCTACGATTATCCTCGAGTGTCGTCAGAATGTTCTGATTCAGGGTTCGGTCTGTGCTCCGACCGACAGTATCGACACGTTCCACCTAGTGGTTGCCGGAGCACTCGGAATGCTAACTACTCCTCCAACTTCCGGGCTTCTGTTCACGGCTATTTTCAATGTGGTTGGTACTACTCCGGCTGCAGGGATCAGTGTCGGATTCCAGACTGGTTGCAGTAGCACGAGTGTTTCCGGCGGAGTCTGCGTTACCATCTCCAATGGAAGCACGACTCCCGTTACTGAGACTATTCAATCTGGAACGTTGTTCGATGACTCGGTCAATCCTCCCTTCGTCGCAATTACCTCGTCTGTGGCCAGCGTTACAGCCATCAAGGGCTCGACTTCGCCGACTGTTACAATTACTGCGACTGCTGAGAATGGTTTTCCAGCTGGGACGGGTTGTGGTGGGTTTGGCTGTGCGGTTGACAGCGTTGCTTTCTCCGCCGATGTGTCTACCGGATTTACTGCGCCTACATTCGCTCCGGCATCATGCGCGACTCAGCTTACTCCTCCTTCATGTTCTACCGTTGCGACGATTAGCACCGCTACGGCCGGAACTTACACGATAACGGCCTACGGGACCTATGTTAGCGACTCCGGAACTATCGGTATTACTCTGAGAGGTCCTGTGATGATAACAGTCAACATTCAGGACGTCGGTTTCATGATTAACGGCGCTCCGTTCGCGAACACGCAGACCGCTTTCGCGGCGAAGCAGGGTGCAAGTCCCCTCTTTTTTGTGACCGCGCAGAGCCTCGGTCAATATAGCGGAACGATCTCATACACTATCACTCTTGGTGCTCAGGGAATAACGGGCCTGACGGCTGCCAGCTATGTGGTTCCTGCTGCGTTTACACTTCCAGCTGGGGCTACTATTACCAAGGCGGTCAACGTTACCGCCGCTACAAACGAAGGTTTGGCTCAGATCAAGATCAACCAGTTAACAACCCCAAGTGTCGGAGCACATGCGTCAGGTATTCTCTCGATCAGGGTTAGCGGATTTAGTGTTGTGACTAATTCGACCAGTATGACTTTCACGTCTGGTGGGTCTGCGACCGTCTCTGATACGTGGACGAGTTTGGGTAATCCTCCGGCGACTAACGGTTTTGCTGGCGCGTTGGTTATATCGAACACCATTACCGGTCCAACCGGGACGGGACAGCTTGCCGCCACTTGTACTACTCCCGTGACCCTGGTTGCGGGTGGTTCTGCGGCCGGAACCTGTAAGTTCTCTGGAACTCTAGCAGGTTCCTACACGGTGACGATTACGGGCACTGGTGGGATCAATAATGATATGACGAATTCCACGAATGTCGCTGTCACAATCAATCCTTCGGGTCCCGCTCCTGGCATCAATCTCAGTGCCAGCCCAACCAGCGTTACCGTGAATTCTGGAACCTCTGCAACCTCAACCATTGCAGTCGCTGCGAGAGGCACTTTCTCTGGCACGGTTGCTCTAACCAACTCTGTCGCTCCAACGGGTCTTACCTGTACCTTAACGCCGACTAGCGTCACTATTCCTCCGACCGCTACATCTTCACTCTCATGCAGCGGTTCCACTGGCACTTACACCGTGACTGTGAACGCGGCCAGCGGTGCGACGACCAATTCGACAACTGTAACTGTAAAAGTTGTGGACTTTACGATCGCAGCATCCTCGCCCGCAGCTGTGACCGTCGGCTCCTCGGCAACTTCGACGATTACAGTTTCCGCTGTGAATGGATTTGCCGGAGTTGTATCCCTGACAGATAGCCCTGCTGCCGGTTTGACCTGCGGCGCAATTGCTCCAACTAGCGTGACTAGCTCCGGCACGGCAACTATTTCATGCAGCGCAACTGTTGCTGGCAACTATGTTCTTACAGTAACGGGTACGAGTGGTATGCTCTCACATTCTGCGGCTGCCACCTTCACAGTAACCGACTTCACCATGGCTGCTAGCCCGACGAGTGTCAGTGTCGTGATTGGCTCTCCAGGAACCTCGACGATCACAGTCTCCGCGACCAACGGTTTCACTGGGACGGTCGGATTGACGAATACTGTCTCTCCGTCAACAGGTCTGACGTGCACTCTCAACCCGACAAGTATCACTCTAAGCACCAGCACAACTTCTGGGATCTCAACTCTCTCTTGCACCGGATCCGCGACTGGTTCCTTCACTGTTACCGTCACCGGAACAAGTGGTTCGTTTTCTCACTCCGCAACAGTCGGCTATACTGTGACTGCTGGTCCTGACTTTACCGTTGCAGCAAACCCGACTGCCGTGCCTGCTGTCGTTGGCTCACCCGGCACCTCGACGATTACTGTGGCGGCCAGCAACGGGTTCACTGGAACTGTCGCATTGTCCGCTACTGTCTCACCGACAACTGGGCTGACATGTACTCTGTCTCCAACGAGCGTTGCCTTGACTAGTACGACCACGTCCGGGACTTCCACTCTGTCTTGCACCGGGTCGACTACGGGTAGCTTCACAGTAACCGTTACTGGAACGAGCGGATCTCTCTCACACTCTGCAACAGTTACTTACACCGTGGCAGGCGTTCCCAGCTTCGGGGTGTCTG
>Ga0209154_1002409_pt1 | contig 10472 bp, 9 predicted proteins | sample GraSoiAngelo_121_FD_185878 | JGI IMG/M metagenome (GOLD analysis project Ga0209154, IMG submission 185878) | Grasslands soil microbial communities from the Angelo Coastal Reserve, California, USA - 14_0919_12_20cm (SPAdes) (version 2) | ecosystem: Environmental > Terrestrial > Soil > Grasslands ... | reverse complement strand
CTGCCCCAGCTCGCATCCGAACGCGATCAGCCGCGCCCGCTGGGTGACGGTCTCGACGCCCTCGGCGATCACGCCCAGGCCGAGATTCCCCGCTAACTCCACGATCGAGCGCACGATCTCCAGGTCGGTGCGGCGCGACCCCATACGGTGCACGAACGCGCGATCGATCTTGATCCCGTGAAGCGGGAAGCGCGGCAGCGAGCCGAGCGACGAGTGGCCGGTGCCGAAGTCGTCGATGTTCAGCCCGACCTTGAGTGCCCGCAGCTGGTGCAGCACATCGGTCGACGACTCCGCGCTGTCCATGAGCACGCTCTCGCTGATCTCGAGCACCAGACACGCGGGCGGGAGTCCCGCCTCCTGGAACGCCGTGCGCACGTCGTTCACCAGGCTCGCGTGCGCCAGCTGCCTGCCGGACAGGTTCACGCTGATGCCCACCGGCCCGGCCGCCGGGAACGCGTCCTGCCAGCGGCGCGCCTGCCGGCACGCCTCCTGGAGCACCCACGTGCCGATCGGGACGATGAGACCGGTCTGCTCCGCCAGCGGCACGAACTCGGGCGGCAGCATCACCCCCCGCTTGGGGCGATGCCAGCGCAGCAGCGCCTCGAATCCGCGCACCCGGCCGGTCTGGAGCTCCACGATGGGCTGGAACACCAAGCGGAGCTCGCGGCGCTCGAGGGCGTTCCGCAGGTCCGCCTCCATCCCGAAGCGGGCCTGGGCGGAGTCGCGCAGGGCGGCGTCGAACACCTGGTAGCGCGCGCGCCCCAGCTGCTTGGCGTGATACATCGCGAGGTCCGCGTCACGCAGCAGGTCCTGGGCCTGCCCGTAGTCGGGCTCGCTCAAAGCCACGCCGATGCTGGCGGTCGCGACGATCTCCCGACCTTCGATCGTGAACGGCGCGACGAGCGCGTCCTGGATGCGCCGCGCCGCGCGCTCCGCGTCGGGCAGTCCGGTGATCTCCTCCAGCAACAGCGTGAACTCGTCGCCCCCGAGTCGCGCCGCGACGTCGCCCGGTCGCACGCACGTCCGCAGCCGTCCCGCGACCTCCGTCAGGAGGTGGTCGCCTGCGGCGTGGCCCAGGCCGTCGTTCACCGTCTTGAAGTTGTCGAAGTCGATGAACAGGACCGCAAACCGGTAGTCGGGATCACGCCGCACGCGGGCCTGGGCCTGCGAGACGCGCTCGACGAAGTAGGCGCGGTTGGGCAGGTCGGTGAGCGCGTCGTGCAGCGCCCCATGCACCAACTGTTGCTCGGCGTGCCGGCGCGCCGTGACGTCGTAGGCGATCGCGGTGGCGCCGACGGGGCGACGCTGCGCGTCCAGGATCGGCGAGATGCTGATCGACACTTCGATGCGCGCGCCGTCCTTGCGCACCCGCGTCGTCTCGTAGTGCTCGATCCGCTCGCCGCGCGCCAAGCGCTCGAGCAGCGCGGGGATCTCGTCGATGTAGTCCGGCGGCGCGAGCAGGGCGATCGGTTTGCCGATGACCTCCTCGGCGCTATAGCCGTACAGGCGCGCCGCCGCCGGGTTCCAGGTGGTGATCACCCCGTCCAGCGTCTTGCCGATGACGGCGTCGTCGGCAGACTCCACGATGGCTTTGAACTGCTCCAGGGGCTGCTCCGACAGCTGGCGCTCGATCAGGCCGATACACACGCCCGCGAGCTCGAGCAGCAGCCGCTCCGGCCCACGACGCTCGACGCCGGTGGGCGGTGGCAGCGGTGGGTCGCTCCTGACCGGGGCGATGCACCACCGCTGTCGCTCGAGGCGACTGGCCACCCAGCGGCGGGGTGGCCGACCCGAGGCCGGCAACTCGCCCACCTCGCGCAGCGTGGCCTCGAGCTCGTCGGCGGCGAGCGGAGAAACGTCGTCCGCAGAGCTCGCCGCGAGAAGTTGCGGTCGCCCGCGCGCGGCGACTTCCCACACACCCACGCCGCGCCCCTGCAGGGCGAGCGCCGTGCGGCGCAGGATTTCCTGCCACCGCTGCTCGAGCGTGTGCGAGAGTGCGTCTGTCATAGTGCGCGGCCGCGGACGCCAACCCCCTCTTGATGCGCTACCGAGCGCGGACCAAGGGCGTCCCAGAATCAACATTAGGGATGTGGCATCGAGCGTGCCAGGCAGACCTCCGAAAGGCTGGCACAGCGGGGTGAGGCGACGACGCGACACCTAATCGGGTGGGGTAGGCTGTAGGGCCGACTCGGGGGTGTCTGCAGCGCTCTGGGGCCGCGCGAACGACGACCAGAGGGCCACGCTTGCGACGATGATGTTCGCCACGACGACCGGAAGCGAGTGGATCAACGCACCGTACACCATCCACGTGAGCGCCCCCACACCCTGCACGCGCCGCAGCGTCGCCGGCTTGCGGCAGAAGTACGAGACCGCGAACAGCACGGTCGCGAGCCAGCCGATCAAGTCGACCTTCATCGTTCCTCCGTTAGGTCGCACCGGATCGGCGCCGCAGGCGCCGAATGGGTGAGTGCACCGATCGAGATGAGCGCCGCCCCGGCGTGCGCGTAGCCGCGCGCGGTCTCCGGCGTGATACCCCCCGACGCCTGCACGGTGACGCCGGGGCCGGCGCGCTGCACCCACGCCGCCACACGCTCGGGCGTCTGGTTGTCTGCGAGGATGTGCCGCACCCCGGCCGCGAGCGCCTGCTCGAGCTGCGCCTCGTCTTCCACCTCGACCACGACCGGTAGACCCGGGGGGGCGGCCGCGAGCGCGGCGGCGAAGGTGCCGGCGCCGAGCAGGGCCCAGTGGTTGTCCTTCCAGAGCACCGCTTCGGCGAGCGAGCCGCGATTCGCGACGCCCCCTCCGACGGTCACGGCGTAGCGCTCGAGCGCCCGCAGCCCGGGTGTGGTCTTGCGCGTGTGCGTGATCCGCGCCGGCGTCCCCGCCACAGCCTCCACAGCCCGCCGCGTCAGCGTCGCGATCCCGCAAAGCCGCTGCAAGAAGTTGAGCGCGACGCGCTCGCCGGCGAGCAGCGTGGCGGCCGTCGCCCGCACGCGCGCCAGCACCGCGTCGGGCTCGACCCACGCGCCCTCTCGGGGGGGGGCGACGGACTCGAGGCAGGCGGCGCGATCGAGCTCGGCGTACACCCGCCCCACGAGCGGCAGGCCCGCGACCACGAACCGACCTTCGGCCACGAACGCCGCGATCGCGGGTCGTCCCGCCGCGACGCCGAGCAGCCGGGTCGTGACGTCCTCGCGCGCCTGATCTTCTTCCAGCGCGCGGCGCACTTCCGCGAGGCCCAGCGGCTCAGCCAATCGCCAGCATCCGATCGATGGCGCGCCGCGCTCGTGCCGCGACGTCAGGGGGCACGATCACTTCGGGGCGCATGTCCCGCAGACAGTCGCGCAGCTTCTCGAGCGTGATCAGCTTCATGAAGCGGCACTCGGCCGACTCGGCCAGCGCGTGGAACTGCTTGTCGGGATTCTCGCGCCGCAGGCGGTGCAGCACGCCGGTCTCCGTCGCCGCGCCCGCACCGTCATCTGCTCGGTCGACACGATGTGGGTGCGCCCGGCGGCCACGTCCCCGTCGGCCGCCGCGTAGTACATCGCGCTCGTGGTGCAGCCGCACTCGGGATGCACCAGAAACTCGGCGTCCGGGTACTCGTCGCGCCGCGCCTCCATATCGGCCGGTGTGAGCGCCGCGTGCACGTGGCACTCCCCCATCCACACCTCGATAGCACGCCCGGTGATGCGCCGCACGTGGCTGCCGAGGAAGAAGTCCGGCACGAACAGCACCGGCACGGCGGGTGGGAGCGCCCGGACCACCGCCACGGCGTTCCCGGACGTGCAGCAGTAGTCCGCTTCCGCTTTCACCGCCGCGCTGCAGTTCACGTACGCGACCACGAGACCGTCGGGGTGGGTGGCGCGCCAGGCCCGCACGTCGTCCGGGCGGATCGTGTCAGCGAGCGAGCACCCCGCGTCGCGATCGGGGATGAGCACACGCTTCCCGGGGTTCGCGATCGCCGCCGTCTCGGCCATGAAGTGCACGCCGCAGATGACGAGCACTGGCGCGTCCAGCTCGGTGGCGCGTCGCGCCATGCGGAGCGAATCGGCGACGACGTCGGCCACGTCCTGGACCTCGGGCCGCTGGTAATTGTGCGCCAGGATGGCCGCCCGACGCTCCGCCTTCAAGTCCTGGATTTCCGCGATCAGGTCCGTCGAATCGGTCTGATAAGGGTGACGCGTACGACGCTCCCATTGGTAGCGGTACCGCCGCTGAGGGGCCGTTTGGGAAACGCCTCGGTGCACCGGAGATGGTGGACCGCTCTCAGCGGGGGGCGCGAACCGCCGTGCGCCATCCGAACACTAAACGGGGGGAATCCCATGCGGGACCCCCCCCTTCAATCATTGCTGCGCCGCCACCTCTTTCGCCTCCCACTGCTCCCGCGTGAGCAAGCGGATCGGCTCGAGCCGCTGCTTCGCCAGGGCGGCGTTGAGCCCGCCCAGCTCCTTCGCCGCCCAGGCGTCGAAGTCCTTCGCCACGTCGGCCAACTCACGGGCGATGGCGTCGGTGCGCTCCACCTGGGTCTGGGACGGGCGCCCGTCGTAGAACACCACGTTGCCGTACAAGGCTACTCTGCCTCTTCCGCCTCCAACATCTCACGCCGCAGCGGATGGCGCCGCCACAGCACGACCAGGGTGACCACGGCGCCCACCAGGTTCCCGCCGAGGATGCGGACCCAGGCGAGCGGCCCCAGACCGGTATGCGAGAGAATCACCGTCAGCATCACGAATCCGAACTCGAGGATGAAAAAGAAGAACGACGCACCCAGCAGCAGGCTCGGCTCGCGCGCCGCGCCGTGTACCACCGCGACCGCGGCCAAACCGTAGGCCAGGCAGAGCGCGTAGTGGAGCAAGGTGAACGGCACGATGCCGCCAAGCACCGCGAACGTCCGGAACGGCTGACCCGCGATCGCATCCACGACGGCCAGCCAGAGCCAGATGCTCGTCGCCACCAGGAGACCGAGCAGCACACCTTCGCGCCGCGTATGACGGGGTCGTGGCATGACGGGAATCTAGACCTCTTTCTGGATGAGCTGCCAGGCCGTCTCGACGTGGCCGCATCCACTAGTAGACCACGCCGCTGCGCACGGCGATCGCCCAGCGATTGCCCGTCCACCCCTGTCCGAACCGATACCCCAGGGCGAACTCGGCCACGTCGCCGTGCACCGAGCGGGTGGGCCCCATCCGGAGCGCGAGGCCCACGTTGCCGCCGAGCCGGGCCGCCTCGTCCGCGTACCAGGCGCCGCCGTAGTCGAGGAACGGAGCGATCCCCACGCCGACCAGGCTCCACAACTCGTCGCGCACCAGGATGCGGTCCTCCAGCGCGAGCCACACCATGCGCGAGCCCGTAAGCTGATGGGCGCCGAACACACGTGGTCCTTTTTGCAGCACCCACAGGTCGAACTCGGCGCCCGGCTTGGGTCGCTCGAGCGCGCCGGCTTCGGCGTGCAGAACGAGCATCTGGCGCCGGAGGTTCTGGCTCGCGATGGTGACGGCGCCGCTCACCCGCCCGCTGTCGAGGCCACCCGCCCCCGGCGCGTACACGCCGTTCGCGGCGCCGCGCAGCACGACGAAACCGCCCGGCCAGATGGCGCTCGCCTGACCGCTCAGCTCCGCCCCTACGCCGGCCCGATCCGACGGGTAGCCCCAGGCGCGCGGCGCCGCCCACACACCGGCGTGCAGCAGCTGTGAGAGATCGACGTCTTCCCGGCGCGCGTACGAATTGAAGCGCTCGAGCACGTGAAACCGCACGTGCCCGACGTCCACCCCGCCGCCCACCGCGCCGAACGTCGAGCGCGGGAACGGATTGCGGCCGACCGAGTCGAAATCCTCCCGCCGCCACAGCGCGCTGGCCCACAGCCGCACGAAATCCCGGCTGGTCGCGTGAGGAGCGACGCCAGCGGTCACGCCGATGCGCAGGGCTCGGTGCTCGACCGTATCGGCGACGCCGTCCCGAAACACCAGCACGCGCTCCGAGGCCGCTTCGCCATCGGTCCCGAGCGCTCGCGCGGCCCCCGTTTCGAAGAACGGGACCCCTAGGAACCAGACCCCGCGCTTGCCGTCCGACTTGCTCGCGTACTCCGCCGCGAGCCGCGTGCGCCGCCCGAAGAAGTGCGGGTTGACGTGACGGAAATCGAGAATGGTGCGGTCCGGGGTCTTGTGGTACACGGCGGAGAGTGCGGTGGCGGTGCCGAGCAGGTTTTCCTCCACCAGCCCGGCGAGCCAGGTCGCGTCCCCGCCCGCCGATGAGTAGCCGAACTGCGGCTTGGTACTCCACCCGTCGGAGGTCGTTACCCGGAGCGCGAGCCGGCCGGCGATGCGCGTGGTGTCGAGACGCACCCGGCTGAACACGAACAGCCATCGCAACGCCCGCTCGCTCTCCGCGACCCGCGCGGAGTCGTAGCGGTCACCGGGGTTCACGAGCAGCGTGCGCCGGATCACACCCGCGCGCGTCGTCACGTGCAGCCGGTTCGCGAGCCGCGCGAGAAACCCCGGTGCATCGCCCTCGAGGTCGAAGATGTTGTGGTTGACGACGACGATGGTGTCGATAGTCTGGGCGGACCCTAAAGGACTCGCTTGCGCTCGTAGACGGGTAGACGGATAGACGGATAGGAAGGCCGCCGCGATACCGACCGCCCTACTTGATCGCGTCAATGCGCTGGTGCAGCGAATAGGTGACGTGCCGCGTGGTGTCGTTCCACTCAGTGAAGTACAGCGTCGCGTCGACCCGACCGGTGAGCTGGCGCAGGCCGCGTGTCGCCAGCCGATAGGTGCCGCGCACCGAATCGGGCCGGAGCGGGCGGCACAGGCAGGCGACGGTGGCGTGCGCCGCGATCTGCCCCGGGGCGGAGCCGAACGCATAGAGCCTGCCGGGCACGAGATCGTGCGCCCGGCCGAGCTCGAGGCCGAGCGTGAGCGAGTACTCGTCCCCCTCGCCCACCGCGGGATTGAAGTCGTAGCGGGCGAGCACGACGTCGCCGCCGCCCTGGCTCGTGTCCACGCGTACGCGGGCGATGGTGAGCGTGGGGTCGGGCTCGGCCACGATGCGTCCGTGCCATTCCCAGCGGCCGAGGCTCTGCTGGCCGAGCGTATCGTCAGGGCGGGAGACGCCGTCGCACGCGCACAACAACAGCAGCGTCAAGCAAAGGCGTCTCGCGACGACGTCGCGCGAAAACGTCGCACGAAGGCGTGAAACGGGTGCCGCCGTTACCACCGTACGCTCCTACTGTTGGGCATGGTTCTGCGTGCCTTTGCGCGACGCTTACAAGTGCACGAGCTCGCTGTGGGTATTTCGGTGCAGGCGGCCCGCTTGAGCCGCACGCTCTCGGGACCCGGAGCCGCAGGCCGGGCGGATCAGCTCGTTCGCGCTGCGCTGTCCGTCAGCTCCAACATAGCGGAGGCCTGTGGCCGGGGTACCGTGACGGAGTTCCGTCGCTTTCTAATGTACGCACGGGGATCTGCGCAGGAGACCCTGACGCAGCTGCGAGTGGCGGCAGCCCTCGACCTGACGAACGCCGCAGCTCTTCACGCGCTGGAGAACAGGGTCGCCCTGGTGCTGAAGATGCTCGGGCGCTTGATCGCCCACCCGCCGCCGGACCGGTGACGCCGTCGTGCTACGCCTCTGTGCTACGCCTCTGTGCTACGCCTTTAGTACTGTCCCAAGTATCTGTCGAGCTCCCATTCACTCACCTGCCCGATGTACTCCTGCCACTCCTCCCGTTTCGCCTCGACGAAGCGCTCGTAGATGTGCGAGCCCAGCGCGTCGCGGATGACGTCGTCCTTCTCGAGCATGTCCAGCGCCTCGTGCAGGTCGCGGGGCAGCTCGTCGATCCGGAACCGCCGGCGCTCCCGGAAGCTCATGGTGAAGATGTTCTTGTTCACCGGGTCGGGGGGCGTGAGCTTCTGCTCGATCCCGTCGAGGCCCGCCGCGAGCTGCACCGCCAGCGCCAGGTACGGGTTGGCGGACGGGTCGGGCATGCGCAGCTCGCAGCGCGTGCCCGAGCCGCGGCGGTCGGGGATGCGGACCAGAGGCGAGCGGTTGCGCATCGACCACGCGACGTTGGTCGGCGCCTCGTAGCCCGGGACGAGCCGTTTGTAGCTGTTCACCAGCGGGTTGGTGATGGCACAGAAGCCGCGCGCGTGCTTGAGCAGGCCGGCGATGTAGCGCACCGCGACGTCCGACAGCTCCCATTTGCCCTTCGGGTCGTGGAACGCGTTCTTCCCGCCCTTGAAGAGCGACTGGTGGGTGTGCATGCCCGAGCCGTTGATCCCGAAGATCGGCTTGGGCATGAAGGTCGCCAGAAAGCCGTGCCGGTAGGCCACGTTGCGCACGATGAACCGAAACGTGGCCAGGTTGTCCGCCGTCTCCAGCGCCTCCGTGTAGCGGAAGTCGATCTCGTGCTGGCCCGGCGCGACCTCGTGGTGCCCCGCCTCCACCTCGAAACCCATCGACACGAGATCCTTGATGATGAGCCGCCGGATCTCCTCCGCCCGGTCGACGGGCGTCTGATCGAAGTACCCCCCCTTGTCGTGCGTGTCCGTGGTCGGGTCTCCACTCGCGTCGAGCTGAAAGATGAAAAACTCGGCCTCGGCCCCCGCCATCATCTCGTACCCCAGCGCCTTGGCCCTGTCGAGCTGGCGCCGCAGCGCCTGCCGCGTACAACCGGCGAACGCCGAGCCGTCGGGGTTGTAGATGTCGCAGATGATGCGCGCGATCCGCCCGCCTTCGTCGTCGTACGGCAGGATCCGGAACGTGGCGAGGTCGGGCTTGAGCACCATGTCCGACTCCTCGATCCGCACGAACCCCTCGATCGACGAGCCGTCGAACATGATGTCCCCTTCGAGCGCCTTCTCGAACTGGCTCTCGGGCACCTCGACGTTCTTGTTCACGCCCAGGATGTCGGTGAACTGCAGCCGCAGGAAGGTGATGGCTTCCTTGCGGCACAGCTCCAGGATCTCGCGCTTGCTGGCGCCGGTGGTCTTGGTGGCGGTGGTGGTGGTCATGGACGGTAGAAGACGGTAAAGGACGGCGGAGGACGGCGCAACCTCCACCGTCCTCCGCCGTCCTTCACCGCCCCCTGCGGTCTACACGTCGTAGTACAGGAAGAACTCGTACGGATGCGGCCGCAGCGCGACCGGATCGACCTCCTTGGCCCGCTTGTAGGACAGCCACGTGTCGATCACGTCCTTGGTGAACACACCCCCCTGGAGCAGGAAGTCGTGGTCCGCTTCGAGCGCCGCCAGCGACTCGGACAAGGAGCCCGGCGTGTTCTTGACGTGCTTGCGCTCTTCCGGCTCGAGCTCGTACAGATCCACGTCCATCGGCTTGGGAGGCTCGATCTTGTTCTTGACGCCGTCCAGGCCCGCCATCAGCAGCGCGGCAAACGTGAGGTACCCGTTGCTCGAAGGATCGGGCGCCCGGAACTCGATTCGCTTCGCCTTGGGCGACTTCGAGTATACCGGGATGCGGCAGATCGCCGACCGGTTGCGCTGCGAGTAGATGAGGTTGATCGGCGCCTCGTACCCCGGCACCAACCGGCGGTAGCTATTGGTCGTCGGCGCGGCGAACGCGAGCACCGCCGGCGCGTGCTTGATCAGCCCCCCGATGTACCAGCGCGCCGTGTCCGAGATCAAGCCGTACCCGTTCGGGTCGAAGAACAGGTTCTTGGCCTCTTTCCACAGGCTCATGTGCACGTGCATCCCCGAGCCGTTGTCCCCGAACATCGGCTTCGGCATGAACGTCGCCGTGTACCCGTGCTGGTGACAGACGTTCTTGACGATGTACTTGTACATCATGAGCTGATCGGCCATGCGGGTCAGCGTGGTGAACCGCATGTCGATCTCGGTCTGACCCGCCGTACCCACTTCGTGGTGATGCACCTCGACGTCGATCCCCGAGGCGATCATAGCGAGCATGATCTTGGAGCGCAGGTCCTGGAGCTTGTCCACGGGCGGCACCGGGAAGTAGCCCTCCTTGTGCCGCGGCCGGTGGCCCAGGTTCGCCGCGCCGCCGTTGGTCCCCGAGTTCCAGATCCCCTCTTCGGAGTCGATGTGGTAGTAGCCTTCGTGCGCGTTCTGGTCGAAGCGCACCGAGTTGAAGATGTAGAACTCGGCTTCCGGGCCGTAGTAGGCGGTCGTGGCGATGCCCGTCTTCACGAGGTATTGCTCGGCCTTCTGCGCCACGTAGCGCGGGTCGCGACTGTAGCGCTCGCCGGTCACGGGGTCGGCCACGTCACAGGTGAGCGACAGCGTCGGCACCTCGAGACAGGGATCCACGAACGCGCTCGCCGGGTCCGGGAACAGCAGCATATCGCTCTCGTTGATCGCCTGGAATCCGCGGATCGAAGACCCGTCGAACCCGATCCCTTCCTTGAACAGGTCTTCCGTCATCTCCTTCAACGGGATGGAAAAGTGCTGCCAGGTGCCCGGCAGATCGGTGAACTTCAAGTCGACCACCTGGACCCCGGCGTC
>Ga0209154_1002406_pt1 | contig 10478 bp, 9 predicted proteins | sample GraSoiAngelo_121_FD_185878 | JGI IMG/M metagenome (GOLD analysis project Ga0209154, IMG submission 185878) | Grasslands soil microbial communities from the Angelo Coastal Reserve, California, USA - 14_0919_12_20cm (SPAdes) (version 2) | ecosystem: Environmental > Terrestrial > Soil > Grasslands ... | reverse complement strand
GCCGGCCCCCGCCGGCCCGAAGGCCCGCAGCACTTTCGCGACGGCCCCGGCGTCGGGCGGCAGGCGGTACCCCGGCGGCGCGGCGACCTTCAACTGGGACGGCGATTCCTCGCTGGCCAGGATGACACTCCCCGCCCCGTCGCGCAGATGGAGCGCCGCCGTCTCCCCCGACAGCCGCCGCAGGTGAGCCAGATGAGGACGCGCGAGCGCACCAAGGTCCTGACGGCCCACCGCCGCCCGGCCCAGCGCCGCAAGCGCCGGCCCGAGCCGGTACCGCCGGGTGCTCGGATCGCGGTCGACGAATCGGTGCCGGGCCAGCGTCGTGAGAATGCCGTGCGCGGTGCTCTTGTGGATGCGCAGGAGGCGGGCGAGGTCGGACAGGCTTGCGTCGCCCCCGCCGTTCCCCAGCGCCAGGAGGATCCCGGCCGCCCGATCGACGGCGGGCACCGGTCCCGAACGGGGCGCGAACGCGGCGGCCATCTGTTCTCCCTATTAAACTGACGTTCTCCTGACAGAACCGCGACAGATCGAGGATATCCCAAGGCTCCCGGCGCGTCAATGGGCGCCCGGCGGGCCGGGCGGGCCCGGGCATCGAACCTCTGTCCGGGGTTCGCAGGGGAGAGACGACCGGCAGAGGCGAACGGTGATCGACGGAACGCTGCGCGGTGAGGGAGCGACAGTGAACGTCGAGATTCGCCGCAGGCGCTTTGCCTCCGTGGTCGGCGCCGATATCGAGTTCGAGCGAATCGGGACGGGCTATCTCTTCACGGAAGGCCCGCTCTGGCACCCCCACGAGCGATTCCTGCTGTTCACCGACATCCCCGGCAACTGCATCAACCGGTGGAGCCGGGAACAGGGCGTCACGACCTTCCGCCGGCCGAGCCAGATGGCCAACGGCCTCACCTACGACCGCCGGGGGCGGCTGATCGCGTGCGAACATGCGACCAGCCGCGTGACCCGCACCGAACCCGGCGGCGCCATCACCGTGCTCGCCAGCCACTTCGATCGGAAGGCACTCAACAGCCCGAACGACGTGGTGGTGAAGCGCGACGGGGCGATCTATTTCACGGATCCGCCGTACGGGCGGGTCGAGTTCTACGGGGTGCCGCGGCCCCAGGAGCTGACCTTCCAGGGAGTGTATCGCCTCGAGCCCGACGGGGGAGCCCTCACGCTCCTCGTCGACGACTTCGACCGGCCGAACGGGTTGTGTTTCTCGCCGGACGAGCGCCGCCTGTTCGTCAACGACACCAACCGCGGGCACATCCGCGTCTTCGACGTCGGCCCCAACGGAACCCTGACGAACGGGCGGGTGTGGGCCGAAACTCAGGGGGAAGGCAAGGGGGTCCCCGACGGCATGAAGATCGACAGCGAAGGCCACCTCTACTGCACCGGGCCGGGCGGGATCCATGTCTTCGACCCCGAGGCGGCGTGCCTCGGGGTGATTCGCGTTCCCGAGGACACGGCGAACTTCACGTGGGGAGACGACGACCTGCGGAGCCTGTTCATCGCGGCGTCGACGTCGCTCTACCGCGTCCGGGTCCAGGTCCCCGGCCGGCCGGTGTTCTGAACCGCCTCCTGCGTGACCCGAGGACGCCCGGGCCTAGAGGGCGCTGGAGGGGACGTCCGAGGAGGAACAGAAGCACCTCCTGCAAGAGGCGAGCACCTGGTCCTTCGTGACTCCTGACCACCGCGTCGGAGCCAATCGGCGAAGGCACCAGAGACAAAAGGGGGACGGGGTGTGAGACGTACCGTACGGTCTGGATCGGTCATGCTTCTCGCCGTGGTCGTATCCGCCGGTCTGCTCATCGGCGGCGGGGTCACACCGGGGATCGCGGCGGGGCCGCCCATGATCACGCCCAAGAATCCGCCGTTCCGCATCGCGCTGGCGAACTCGTACATCGGCAACACCTGGCGCATCGAGATGGAAAATTTGTGGAAGGCCGCGGTCCAGATGCCGCCTTACAAGACCCTGGTGAAGGCCGAGGTCTTCAACTCCGGCAACAACGTCCCGGCCCAGATCCAGCAGATGGACAACCTGATCTCCTCCAAAGTCGACGCGATCGTCATCAACGCGGCGTCTCCCACGGGCCTCAACGGCGTCATCGGGCAGGCGTGCGCGGCCGGGATTCTCGTCGTCTCGTACGACAACGTGGTCACGGCCCCGTGCGCCGTCAAGGTGAACACGGACCAGTTCCAGTTCGGCAAGCAGCTGGCCGGGTTCATCGTGAAAGAGCTTCACGGCCGGGGCAACGTGATCATGGACACCGGCGTGCCGGGGACCCACGTCGACGAGCAGCGGAACGCGGGCGCCGACAGCGTCTGGAAGGAAAACCCCGGGATCAAGGTCCTCACGCGGTTCAGCGGCATGTGGGATTCGGCCACCACCGAGCAGCGGTTCGCCCCGCTCCTCTCCACCTTCCCGAAGATCGACGGCGTGTGGGCCCAGGGGGGCACGGACGGGATCATCAACGCGTTCATTAAGGCGGGCCGCAAGCTCCCGGTGATCGCCGGCGAGGCGGAGAACGGGTTCCGGGTCGCGATGGTGAAGTACAAGGCGGCGGGGTTCCGGGGCATGTCCATCGGCCAGCCGCCCTACCTGGTGCTGGTGTCGCTGGCCCTCGCCGTCGACGTGCTGAAGGGGGCGCGGAAGGCGGAGGACATCACCATCCCGTTCCCGGTCGTGACCTCCGATGATGTCGCGTACGGGAAGAACGCGTTCCCGAAGCTCCCGAGCAGCTTCTTCGACGATTTCGCCGGAGCGGATGTCCCCATCTGCGTGGAGGCGGCCCAGAACGGGACCCCGTGTCCCGGGACGCTGAGTGTGCATCTCCCGTAGCCGCCTCGACCGAGAGCGGTGATCCATGCCGGCCCGCGGCGGGCTGCTGCCGCGGGCCGGCAACGCTATCCGTTCGGTGAGCACCGATGCCCCGCATTGAGGCGATCGACGTTTCGAAGTCGTTCGGGGGCGTGCACGCGCTCCAGGAGGCGTCGTTCGAAGCCGACGGCGGCGAGGTCCATGCGCTCGTCGGGGAGAACGGCGCCGGCAAGAGCACCCTGATCAAGATCCTCAGCGGCCTGCTGCGGCCGGATGATGGGCAGCTGCGGGTCGATGGGCAGGCGGCGCGGATCGACCGCCCGGCGGCGGCGCAGCGCCTGGGGATCGGCACCGTCTTCCAGGAACTCACGCTGCTCCCGCACATGACGGTCGCCGAGAACCTGCTGCTGCGGCGGGAGCCGCGGGACCGGTTCGGGCTCATCCGCCCGCGGGAGCTCGCGCGGCAGGCGGCGGAGCTGCTCGCCGGGCTCGGCCTCCGCGAGATCGACGCGGACGGCGTCATGAGCGGCCTCCCGCTCGCCCAGCGCCAGCTGGTGGAGATCGCCAAGGTCGTCTCCCGCGCGCCGCGGATCCTGCTGTTCGACGAGCCGACCTCCGCCCTGGCGGAGCGCGAGGTGATGTGGCTCATGGCCCTGATCCGGCGGCTGCGCGACGAGGGGCGGACCGTCGTGTTCACCTCGCACCGCTGGAACGAAGTCCACGACATCTCCGACAGGATCACGATCTTCCGCAACGGCCAGCGCGTCGGCACGTTTGCCGCGGCCGACGTCGACGAGAACCGCGCGGTGGAGCTGATGACCGGCCGCCACATGAGCGCGCTGTTCCCGCCCCTGCCCCCGCTGGGGGCGCCCGAGCCGGTCCTGGAGGTCCGCGGCCTCGCGTCGGGCCGCGTGCAGGACCTCGGCCTGACGCTCCACCGGGGAGAGATCCTCGGCATCGGCGGCCTGCAGGGACAGGGGCAGCGCGACCTCTTCCTGTCGCTCTTCGGCGCCCGGCGGCTCCGGGCCGGCACGATCGCCATCCACGGGCGCCGGGTGGCGCTCCGGCATCCCCGCGATGCGATCGGCGCGGGGATCGGTATCGCCCTCGTGCCGGAGGACCGCAAGGTGGAAGGCTTGTTCCTCCCGATGTCGGTCCGGCAGAACATGACGCTGCCCGTGCTGGGCGCGCTCAGCCGGCTGGGGTATGTGGATCTGCGGCGGGAGACGGACACCGTCGGCCGGATGATCGATCAACTCGCGATCCGGACGACGGGTCCCGATCAGATCGTCGGCGCCCTCTCCGGCGGGAACCAGCAAAAAGTCCTGATCGGCCGCTGGCTCGTCACCAACGCCCGGATCCTGCTGCTCTATGACGTCACCCGCGGCGTCGACGTGGCGACCAAGCACGACATCTATGACCTCGTCACCGCGCTGAGCGCGGACGGGCGGGCCATCCTCTACTATTCGAGCGATACGGCGGAGATGGCCCACCTCTGCCACCGCGTCCTCGTCATGCGCGAGGGGCGCGCGGCCACCGAGCTCCGCGGCCACGAGATCACCGCGGACGCGCTCGTGCGCGCCTCGCTGCGGCTGGGCGGGGAGGTCCCGGCGTGAGCGCGCCGGCGGCGCGGCCCGCCGCGGGAGATCGGTTCAGGCGGTACGCCCTGCGGAACGCCTCGCTGCTCCTCAGCTACCTGGTGCTGACCGTGATGGGGCTGTACTACGTGGGGTACGCCGCCGGGCACGGCCAGCTGTCGGTGTTCTCCGTCACCTCGGTCTTCAATAATACGATGCCGCTGCTGGTCGCGGCGATCGGCCAGACCATGGTCGTCCTCACCGGCGGCATCGACCTCTCGGTCGGCTCGATCATCAGCCTCAGCAACAGCCTGGCCGCCGTGCACATGCAGGATTCCGCGGGCAGCGTCCTCGCGTGGTCGGGGCTCATCCTGCTGATCGGCGCGGCCGCCGGCGCGGCGAACGGCGCGCTCGTCGCCGTGGGACGGATCCAGCCGATCCTGGTGACGCTGGCGAGCCTGTCCGTGTGGGCCGGGGTCGCCCTCTTCGTCCTCCCGCAGCCCGGGGGCGCGATCCCGCCGGGGTTCACCGCGCTGCTGGCCGGGAACGCCTGGCAGATCGTTCCCGCGTCCGCCGTCGTGCTGGGGGCGCTCATCGTCTTCTGGATCGTGTTCCGCCGGACCGGGCTGGCCGTCGCCCTCTACGCGGTCGGCAACGACGAGCGCAGCGCGCGGGCGAACGGGGTGCCGGTCGCCGCCGCGAAGATCGCCGCCTACACGCTCTCCGGGCTGTTTGCCGCGCTGGCGGGCCTCTACTTGTCCGCCGTGACGACCTCGGGGGACGCCACGACCGGGGCCGTCTACACGCTCACCTCGATCGCCGCGGTGGTCCTCGGCGGCGTCAGCCTCTTCGGGGGACGCGGGAGCGCGACGGGGAGCATGGCCGGGGCGTTCGTGCTCACGCTCATCGTCAACATCCTGTTTTTCGCCAACATCAATCCCCTGCTGCAGGAGTTTTTCCAGGGGCTCGTGCTCATCCTGGCCATGGCCGCGAGCGTCCTGGTCAATGTCGTCCTGGGACGGACCGGATGAGCGGGCGCCGTGGCTGACCAGCCGCAGGCGGCGGCGGGGCGCCCTCCGCGGTCCATCGACCCGGTCCGCCGGAGCATCGCGCTCACGTTCGGCGCCGCGCTCCTGCTCTTCCTGATCGGCGGGGTGATCCAGCCGGGCTTCCTCCGCCCGACCAACGTGTTCTCGGTGCTCGTCGTCGCCTCGTTCATCGGTTTCGTGGCCGCGGGCCAGTCGCTCGTGATCCTCACGGGCGGGATCGATCTCTCAGTGGCCTGGGTCATCAACGCCGGCGGCGTGATGCTGACGTCGCTCGCGGCGGGGAGCGACCTCAGCGCGGCCTGGGTGGTGCCGGCGACCCTCTGCATGGGGCTGGGGGTCGGACTGGCGAACAGCCTCGGCATCGTCTTCCTCGAGGTGCCCCCCGTCGTGATGACCCTGGGGATGAACGGGATCATGCAGGGGCTGGTGCTGGGGCTCACCAACGGGTTCACCAGCAGCAGCGCGAAGGCCTACGCTCCCCGGGTCGTCAGCCAGGCGGTCAACGGGGTTCTCCCGGGAGGCGTTCCCGTCGATCTTCTGCTGTGGACGGCCGTCGCGGCGGCGCTCTGGGTGGTGCTCAGCCGGCTGACGTTTGGCCGCTGGATCTACGCGCTGGGCAACAACCCGGTGGCCGCGTATCTCGCCGGGGGCCACACCCGCCGGATCACGGTCCTCGTGTACATGCTCGCCGGCGGGTTCAGCGCCTTCACCGGGATCATCCTGGCCGGCTACGCCGGCCAGGCCACGCTGGGGGCGGGAGACCCCTATCTGTTCGCCAGCATCGCCGCCGTCGTCATCGGCGGCACGTCCATCCTGGGCGGCCGCGGCCACTACTTCGGGACGATCGCGGGCGCGATGATCCTCACCGTGCTCACCGACGTGCTCACGCTCATGAGCATCCCGGAGGCCGGGCGGAGCATCCTGTACGGCCTCGCCATCCTGGCGGCGCTCCTGATCTACGGACGGCAGCCGGAGGACGTCTGAGGGCCGGCATCGTCCACACTACGGCGAGCGCAGCGTCGACGCGATCAGATCGAGCTGTTCGTCCTGCGCCGCGATCGAGATCGCGCCGACCCCGGGTGCGTACCACTTGTTCTCGGTTGCTGTATCGAGCTCGGAACTCTCAAGGACCTGGATCACATCCTGATACTGGCCCGCGGGGACGGCGCGGGTCTGGTGGGTATCGACCACCTGGGCGGTTTCATCCACCACGGGCAGCAGGTCTTCCGGCTTGAACACGTCGGCTTTCTCCGGGGTGGCGGGCATGAAAACAAATGGCCGGGCCGACGTCGCCGTCGCGCTGGGGTCCGAGTCCTCCGGGCCGCCGACGAGCCAGCTGCCCTCGTGGCTCGTGACGACCCCATTCTGGTACATGTCCACGAGCTCGCCGAAGTAGTAGACCGTGCCGTCATCAGCCTGCGCAAAGTAGTTGAGCGTACTCTCGACCAGCTGCCCGTCCTCGAACGACATCTCCCGGAGAATGCTGCAGTGGACGGGTTTGCCGTCGTTGACGCCCTCGACCTGAAAGATACGCCGCTTGGGGAGGTAGTCGTCGACGACGACCTCCTGCGCGCTCCCCGTAGTCCCCGCATACACTTTGACGGCGCCTTCCTGGAATGGCGCATAGCGGTTCGTGAAGGTTCGTGGGTTTGACTCGAAATCCGGCTGACGGTCCGGCGCCGGCACCGTTGCCTGCACCTGGCTCAGCGGCAAGGCGACGAGAAGCGCGGACACACACCAGCGCGCGGCCCGCATGACGGGACGCGGCAGAACCAGCCGGGGCTCGGAAGCCTCGCTCGGATGCGTCATATGCCCACTCCTTCCCTCGCGATGGGGATCCGCGCTCCCCTCGGGGCGCGGTGCTGCCTCCGGAAATGCGGCGAACGTCTCCGGAACGTTGCTGTCACTTTACCCTGCGCGAGGTGGGCATAAACTGCAAATTTTTTCATAATCCCAAAAAACCTGGAACCTGAAGTAGGAGGTGGTCTCGTGAAACGTGGTCTCGTGAAACAATGTGGCCGGGGACCGCAAACGACGCAGAGGCCGCCGAGTCTCCGGCCCCGGCCACACGCGGATGCTACCAGTATGCCGTCAGCCCACCACGCCTATGGCGAGCGTAACATCAATGGCAGCGTCGATGCGATCAGCTGGGACGTTTCACCTTTCGCCTGGGCCTGGATCACGCCGACCCCGGGTGCGTACCACTTGTCTTCAGTCGTCGGATCGAGCCGGGAACTCTCAAGCACCTGGATCACTTTCGTGAACGTGCCCGCAGGGACAGTAACGGTCTGGTTCACTGCAACAACCTGGTCTGTCTCATCCACGATGGGGAACAGGTCTTCTTGCTTGAACACGTCGCCCTGCTGCGGGTTGGCGGGCATGAAGACAAATGGGTGCGGCGCGTTCGCTGTCTCCGGCGGGTCCGAGTCCCGTGTCGGCCCGCCGACGAGCCAGCTGCCCTCATGGCTCGTCACGGACCCGTTCTGGTAAATGTCCACGATCTCACCGAAGTAGTAGACAGTGCCATTATCCGCCTCAGCGAAGTTGTTGAGAGAATCCTCGACCAGCTGGTTATTATCGAACTCCATCTCCCGGAGGATGCTGCACACGACGGCATCCTTCTTGTTGGCGCCGGCGAGCTGAAACGTGCGCGTCTCGGAAAGGTAGTTTTCCAAGATGATAACCTTCACGCCGCCCGACTTGGCGCCCGAGTACACCTTTGTGGCGCGCGGCACGAATGGCTCATAGCGATTCGTGAAGGTCAGGGGGTTCGTGTTGAAGGTCGGCGGTCCGCTCGGCACCGTCGCCTGCACCTGACCCAGCGGTAATGCCAGGAACAGCGCCATCGCAAACCCGCGCACGGCTCGCCTGACGAGGCGCGGCGGGGCCAGGCGGGAACCGGAATGCCCTGCTTGATGCGTCATGTACCACCTCTTCCTTTCGAGCAGGATCCGCTCCCTCTCGGGTAGCGGTGCTGTCTTTGGGGAAACTGCGGTGAACATTGCGGAATATCAATACCACTGTACGCGTGCGGCGCAGGCCGGTCTATACGGAGCACACTTTTGGCGCACACTTGATCGTGCTTGCGGAGATCACCCGCCGAAGCTCGGCCGGTCGGCCAGCTGGGGCGGCCGGGTCTCCACGAATGACCCGTCAACGATGGACTCCACGCGGGCTGCGTCCTCGAACCACGAGGCGGGGGCGGCGTGTCCCCACAGCGTCGCCCGCTGCGGGTCGTCGAGCCGCCAGCGGATCGGCTGCCAGTCCGGATCGGCGATGAGGTAATCGCCCGTGTACAGCTCGATCCGGTTGTTGTCGGGATCGCGGAGATAGAGGAAGAAGGCGTTGGACAGCCCGTGCCGGCCGGGGCCGCGCTCGATCCGATCGGTCATCCGGGCCGCGGCCAGGATGTCGCAGGCGCGCAGCACGCTGAGCTGATCCTGCACCCAGAAAGCCGCGTGGTGGAGGCGCGGGCCGATCCCGGTCATCAGCGCGATATCGTGCACGTTCTGCTTGCGGCGCAGCCAGATCGCCCACAGCTGCGGCGGGTCGCCGGCGCTCTCGGTGTATTCCGAGCAGCCAAACCCGAGCTCCCGCTGGTACCAGCGCGCCGCGAGGGCGACGTCGGAGACCTGGCAGTTGAAGTGGTCGAGCCGCATCACGCAGGCGCCCCGGTACAGGTCGTACCGCTGCAGCAGCCGCTCCACCGGCTCGATCCGGTGGAAGAACTCGAGCGGCAGGCCAGCCGGATCCTGCACGCGCAGCGCCCGGCCGTGTCCGGCCTCCTCCGGGAGCCAGCGCGCCGGCAGGTCGCCACCCCGGCACCGGTGCTCGAGGCGGTCCAGGTCCTCCTCGGAGGACACCCGAAAGGCGAGATGGCCGACGCCCGGGGAAGCGGCGCGGCGCAGCACCAGGCTGTGGTGATCGCGCTCCTCGTACCCCCGCAGGTAGAGGCGATCACCCCGCTGCTCGCTCTCGACGAACCCCAGCAGATCGACGTAAAAGGCGCGGGCGCGCCCCAGATCCGTGACCCGGAACTCGACGTGCGCGGCGCGCAGGATGTTGAACTCCGGGTGGCCCGGCCGGAGATCGATCTCAGGTGTCATAGAAAATCCGGACGTCCGCGGGGCTCCAGGCTTCGAGGGGGTCTTGCGGCTCCTGCACCGGCTCCCGCAGCCGGTGGTAGCGGCCGCCGAAGAACAGCAGGGGATTCAGGGGGCCGTCCGATCTGTGCACGGCGAGCACCCGCCCAAGGAAGAGGTGGTGGTCGCCGCCGTCCAGCACGCGGTCAACCCGGCAGCCCACCGCCGCCAGGCACCCGACCAGGCGCGGGCCGCCCACCCACGGTTCCAGCCGGTACTCGGGGGGTGAGGGATGCGCCCAGGCCCCCGCGAAGAACTGCGAGAGCGCCTGCTGGTCTTCGGAGAGGATGTTGAGCGCGAACTCGCCGGCGCGGGCCAGGAAGGCATCCATCCGGGCGCGCCGGTTCACGGAGACGCAGACGAGCAGCGGGTCGAGCGACACGGACATCACAGCGTTGGCCGTCATCCCCTGCATCTCCGCCCCCGCCTGGGCCGTGACCACCGTGACCCCGGTGGCGAACAACCCCATCACGCGGCGGAACTCGGTGGGATCGGGCAGGCTTGGGATGTCCACGGCAGCCTCCGCTCCTACTCGCCCGGCGCCGGCCCCAGCGCCGGGGCGGCCCGCTCCGCGCGCTCGAGAAACGCTTTCACGCGCTCCATGTACGGCTTGCGATCGTAGGCGTTGAACATCGCGCCGGCCATGCGCACCGGGTCGCCGAAGAAGTAGCGCTCGTAGAGCACCTGCCGCGACCCGAAGGCGCTGAGGGCGATATCCCAGGCCAGCCGGAACAATTTGATGCGCGATGCGGCGTCCGCCCGCGCCGCCTGATAGTACGCGCGGATCGTCTCGGCCTGGGGGCCCCGCAGGTCCCTCTCGGTGGGGATCGCCATGAACCCGGAGGCGCCGAGCGTCTGCAAGATTTCCACCATGCGCGGGTACATCCGCGTGTTG
>Ga0209154_1002404_pt1 | contig 10479 bp, 9 predicted proteins | sample GraSoiAngelo_121_FD_185878 | JGI IMG/M metagenome (GOLD analysis project Ga0209154, IMG submission 185878) | Grasslands soil microbial communities from the Angelo Coastal Reserve, California, USA - 14_0919_12_20cm (SPAdes) (version 2) | ecosystem: Environmental > Terrestrial > Soil > Grasslands ... | reverse complement strand
AACGTCAGCCGATTGCCGTTGATCGCGCGTGCGAAGACGCCTTCGCGCAGCTTGTGCGGCCGGATGCTCGCGAGCGGTCGGAACGTGTCCGTCTTACTCAATTTCGCGGTCGATGATCGTGGCGGTACCGAGCCCGCCGCCACAGCACATCGTCTCCAACCCGTAGCGGAGGTCGCGCCGCTCGAGCTCATACAGCAACCGGTTCATCAGGATCGCGCCCGACGCGCCCAGCGGATGACCCACGGCGATCGCGCCGCCATTCACGTTGGTCTTGCTCAGGTCGGCGCCTGTCTCCTTCTGCCACGCAAGCACCACCGAGGCGAACGCCTCATTGACCTCGAACAGGTCGATGCTCTTCAGATCGAGGCCGGCTCGCTTCAGCACGGCCGCCGTGCCCGGGATCGGTCCCTCGAGCATCAGCACCGGGTCGGTGCCGACCACGGCCTGCGCGCGGATGCGCGCCCGAGGCTTGAGACCGAGCTGCTTGGCTTTCTCGAGTGACATCAGCAGCACGGCGGCCGCGCCGTCGGAAATCTGGCTCGCGTTGCCGGCGGTGATCGAGTGCTCCGGATTGAAGGCCGGCTGCAGCGCGGAGGTCGCCGCGTAGCTCGCGTTGGCGCGGATGCCTTCGTCGCGGTTGAACAGATCGTGCTGCCCATTGCCGTCGAGCGACACCTCGATGGGCAGCAGCTGCGACTTGAAGTAACCCTTTTCGGTCGCTTCGTGCGCCCGGTGATGGCTCTCGACGCTGAACTCGTCCATAGCTTTCCGCGAGATGCCGTACTTGCGCGCCATCAGCTCAGCCGAGATGCCCTGCGGCACGAGGTCGTAGATCTCCATCAGCTCGGGCGGAAAAGGCGTGCCCGGAGAAACCGCGTTAGAGCCCATGGGCACGCGGCTCATCGACTCGACGCCGCCGGCGATCGTGATGTCGCATACACCCGACTGGATCAGGTTGGCGGCGAAGTGGATCGCCTGCTGGCTGGATCCGCACTGTCGGTCGACCGTGGTCGCCGGTGTCGTGACAGGGAAGCCCGCGGTGAGCCACGCGTTGCGCGCGATGTTGAGGCTTTGCTCGCCGGCCTGGCTGACGCAGCCGAAGACGACGTCTTCGACCTGCTCGGGCTCGATGCCCGCGCGCGCCACAACTTCTTTGAGGACTAAAGACCCAAGGACGACGGGATGGACGTCCTTCAACTTTCCATTGCGTCGACCGATCGGTGTGCGGACGGCCTCGACGATCACGACTTCGCGCACTTTCAGAGCACCTCCATTAGCGACTCAAGAGTCGCCGTGTCAAGCCACCAACATTTGCCTGGCGATACGATTTTCTTTACTGTTGACGTGCCCATAGGCTCCTGTTAATTTTCGCGTCGCCCCAAGCGGCTGAGTACGGTAAACCTGAGGATACCGAACGTCGAGTAGGTGGAAGGTCCGGAGCAATCCGGGATGGAAACCGAAAAACGCATAGGGGACTTCAGGGTAAACAGGAAGGTCTCTTGGGGCATTACTTTTCCCCAGAACTCCCACACCGGCCATTCAATTCGAATAGCCCGTTTTTGACGCCTTAAAGCAGGCTTTGTCCACAGCTTCGGCGTCGAACGTCACAGCTCTTTTTCGCAGCTTCCGCACTCCGTCGGCAAGGCGCGCCACGGGCGCGGGGTCCTCGTAGCGGAGCCAGCGGTACGCGTCGGGCGGCGACCAGGGCTTGCCCTCCGACTCGTTAAGCCTGCGGTGGCCGTCAACGACCACCTGTTCCACGTCCTTCAGCAGTCCGGAGCGGAGGAGCTCGGCCAAATCCCGGCCGGCCATCCACGCCAGGAGGCGGGCCAGCCGCGCCCCCGGGCCCCTAGGCGCTGGGATCGGGCGCCACGGTGGGAATGTCGTAGACGCTCGCTCTCAGCGTGCAGATGAACGGCAGGTTGCGATAGAGCTCGCGATAGTCAAGCCCGTAGCCGACCACGTAGTCGTTGGGGATCTGGAACCCGACATAACGAAGTGGCGCCTTGACCAGCCGGCGGAGTGGGCGGTCGAGCAAGGTCACGACCTCGAGCGAGGCGGGCTTGCGCGCGCGCAGCTCCGAGAGGACGTAGTCGATCGTGAGCCCGGTGTTGATGATGTCCTCGACCAAGAGCACGTGGCGGCCCTCGATCGGATAGTCGATGTCGCGCGCGATCTTGACCCGCTCTTGAGGCTGGGCGCCGGCGTAGCGCTGCAGGTCGAGGTAGTCGATGACGAATGGCACTTTGATCTGGCGCGCGAGATCGGCCATGAAGAACGTGATCCCTTTGAGCACGCCGACAAGGACCAGCGACTGCTCGCGATAATCCCGCGAGATCTTACGGCCCAGGGCACGCAGTCGCGTCTCGAGCTCCACCGGAGAGATGAGGATCTCGCCGACGTCCTCCTTGCGGAGGTGCTGCACCTCGAGCGCGCTGTAGCCGGCCTTGGCGAGAAGCTGCTGGTAGTCCTTGCGGTACAGGAGCCGTACGTTGATCTCCGGGTAGAGCTCGCGGAGCATGCGCACCTTCCGGTTCTTGGGTGTCACCAGCGACTGCTTCATGGTCGTGAGCTCGATGTAGAGGTCGTGCTCTGGGAGGTAGAAGTCGGGTGTGAACATCTCGGCCACGCGCTCGCCTTCCCACCCGATCGGAAAAGACACCGGCTCGTACTGCCAGCGGATCCGGTAGTAGTCGAGGAAGCGAGCAAACTCCTGCTCGGACGGGTGGGCGAACTCGACGCGCGAGTGAGCGGGGCCCGTACGTCTGACCAGGCGCGAACGTTGCCTGACCGGGCGGCGCCATTTCTGTGGGACGGACGTTGGGATGGACGACGACGCCAAGGAAACGCCAGTGATTGTACTCTCGGAATCGAGGGCACCCTTGTGAGCACACCGGGGCAACGGATGGTCGCCGAGCAGCTGCGTCCTCACGGCGTGACCGATGAGCGCGTGCTCCAGGCGATGGCGTCGGTGCCGCGCGAGGAGTTCCTCGCACCCCGGATGCGCAGGCACGCGTACGAGGACCGCGCTCTCGCGATCGAGTGCGGCCAGACCATCTCTCAGCCCCTGGTGGTTGCTTTGATGACGCAGGCCGCTTCACCACAGCCGGACGAGATTGCGCTCGAGGTCGGCACCGGCTCTGGATACGCAGCCGCCGTCCTGAGCAGGCTGTGCCGCCGCGTGATAACAATCGAGCGCGAACCGGCACTCGCGGAACATGCATCGGAGACGCTGCGCCGGCTCGGCTTCGACAACATAGAGGTGGCGGTCGGAGACGGAAGCCTCGGCTGGCCGGCCGAGGCGCCCTACAACGTGATCCTCGTCGCGGCCGCCGCCCGCGAGGTGCCGCAAGCGCTCATCGACCAGCTGGCCGACGGAGGGCGCATGGTGATCCCGGTGGCAACCTCGGTGGATGAGCCGCAGGACCTTCGCCTGTACGCGCGCCACGGCACGGACGTGATCTACAGGTCGCTGTTCCCGGTGCTTTTCGTTCCCCTACGGACTGGATGACGCTTTCGGTGACGGCGACGCCGATGGGCCTGGCGTGGTGGAGCTCGATCCGGTCAGCGCCTGGATCTGACTGAGCAGCTGACCGACCTTCTGCATCTCGGCCCCATACGTCGCAAAGTCGCCCAGAGCCAGAGCCGTGTAGGCGGCTTTGTAGTGCTGGTTCGCCTGCGCGACGAGGCTCTGGAGCTGCGCGAGCTGAGCTGGGGTCAACGTGGTGATCGGCGGCTGGTTGGGCGTCGTCGGAGGAGCGTTGCCGACCAGCTGTTGAATCGCCTGGTCCAGAGTGGTCGTGTAGACGACGCTGTCCTGGGTGGCCAGGATGATTCGCTTGAGCTCGGGAAGGCTGGAAGTCTGGTTGGCCCGCAGGTAGATCGGCTCGAAATAGAGGAACGAGTTGCCGATCGGCACCACGAGCAGGTTGCCTTGCTGAACCTGGGAGCCCGCCTGATGGAAAAGGGTGAAGTCGGCGGAAATCGTCGTGTTCTCGTTGATCCGGTTGGCCACCTGCTGAGGCCCGAAGATCGTCTTGTCCTTCGGCAGCACGTAGGAGACGTACTCGCCGTAACGTGAGCCGTCGCTGCGGGCGGCCATCCACGAGACCATGTTGTTCTTGCCCAGAGGCGTGTAGGGCATGATCAGTAGGAACTCAGGGTTCTGCTCGCCCGGCAGGCGAAACAGCACGTAGTAGGGTTCGAGCGCGGTCGCCCCGGCGCCGGGCGCCGTCTGCGCCGTGGGCACGGCCCAGACGTCCTCGCGGGCGAAGAGCACCTTCGCTCCGGCCGAGTCAGCGGTGACGTGGTAGGTGGCGTAGATGCCGACCTGGAGGTTGAACAGGTCGACCGGGACTCGGACATGGGCGCGAAGTCCTGCCGGCATCGCGTCGATCGGCTTGAACATCGACGGGAAGGTGGCCTGGTAGGCCTTGATCAGCGGGTCCTTCGGGTCGACCACGTAAAAGGTAGGTACTCCCTCGTACGCGTCGATGACGACCTTGACGGAGTTGCGGATGTAGTTGATGGAGTTGCCGCCGAAGGTCTGCTGCTGCGCGTAGGGGTAGCTCGAGGCGGTCGTGTAGGCGTCCATGATCCAGTAGAGGCGACCGTCGACGACGACAAGGTACGGATCGCCATCGAACGTCAGGAAGGGTGCAATCTCCCGGGCGCGGTCGAGGATGTTGCGGCGGTACAGCATCGTGGTACGGCTGGTCACCTGGCGGGACACAAGCAGGTTGAAGTCGCTCAGCTTGAGCGACCACAGCGCTGAGTTGAGACCCGTCATCGGCACGCCATGCGTACCGGAGTAGTTGGTGAACACATCGGTGCCGCCTACCGGGTAATCGAATTCGCGGTTGGCGGATGGGGCAAGAACGTAATCGTTGGTCAGCTCGCCGAAGTAGATCGCCGGCTGCGTGATCTTGAGCGCGCCGGTCGGCGGTACATCGCCGACCACGTAGGCGGGCAGCCCCTCGCCGATGACCGCGTTCACGGGGCTTGCGGCGGCGCCGTAGCCGTGTGTGTACCCGAGGTGGATGTTCACCCAGTTCTGTGCGGCGGACGAGAGCTTCGAGGTGTCCATCTCTCGCGCGCTGATCTCGAGTTGCTGGTACTGGCCGTTGATCATGTAGCGGTCGATGTCGATGTCGTTGAAGGTGTAGTACGTGCGGATCGTCTGCTGCTGCTGATACGTCTCCTTCAGCGCGACGTAGTCCCACAGCCGCAGGTTGTTGACCGTCGCCTGATCGTTCTGCACGTCCTGGGCGGTGAGCGGCTGGTCGCCCGTGAAGTTGCGCACGCCAACGTCGGAGAGCCCGTAGGCCGCGCGCGTGCCGGCTATCTCGCGCTGTATGTACGGGAGCTCATACGTCTGGGCGTTCGGGGTGACGGAAACGCCCTGCACGACCGCGGGGTACGCCTGAGCCAGCACCGATAGGCCGATCCAGGCGACCGTCGCGGCGATCGGCAGCCACAGCCGCCTCAGCCAGGCGTTGGCGAGCAGCCCACCCGCCAGCACGATGCCCATCCCCGCCTGGAACGTGTACAGCGGCAGCCGCGCGTTGACGTCCGTATAGGCGGCGCCCCAGACGGTACCGCTCGTATGGCCGTACAGCAGGTCGTAGCGGCTGAGCCATGTCGCGACCGACAGAGTCACGGCGAAAGCGGCGAACAGCACCGAGAGGTGGGCAATCGCCCGCGGCGTGGGGCGGAAGTCGAAGCTGTCGCCACGCCACGAGTAGAGAGCGCCGATCAGCAGCACGGTGAGGAAGTCCAGGCCGAGCGCCCAGTTGGCCGCCGAATGCAGGAACGGCAGCGTCAGCAGATAAAAGGAGATGTCCTGGCCCAGCACCGGATCGGTGGCGCCGACCGGGGTCGAGTGCATGAACAGAGCGAGCTGCGGCCACTGTGAGAAGGCCCCGGCGCCGAGGATCAGAGCGATGATCGCCGCAACGCCGATGCTGATCCAGCCTGCGGGCCCCCGGAGCGTCGGGCGCTCGATGCCGACCGCGCGCAAGGCACCGCCTGCTCGGATCCTCAGGGCGATGGCGACGTTGACACCGAGGTACGCGAACGCGATGACGGTCGCGCCGATCGCCAGCGACCACTCCAGGGTCAGTCGGGTGGTGTAGACGTCGCGAAATCCGAGCGCGTCGTACCACTGGAGCTCTGTGATGAAGGAAACGATCGGGCTGGCGATGATGAATACGAGCACCGCCAGGGCAAAGAGAGCCACGCCTCCCCAGAAACGGCGCGGTATCTGCGGCATCCGGATCTCCCTGCCGACGTCGAACGGACCACCGCGCTCGAAGGGATCGAAGGGCCGGTACCGGCGGGACATCTGGACTGAAGCTTAGACGGACTCGGAGGTCCGCCCGGATCTCGGCCCCCTGGATCGTCGAATCTCTATTCGAGGGTCTTCGGTCGGGCCTCCAGAGCTCTATCGTCCAGCGTGAAATCGGCGTCCGAATCTGACGGTGGGTGGTCGAGATGCCAGCGCACGGTGGCGCGCAGCGTCTCCAATGGGTCGGATGGCGTCCATCCCAGCTGCGACCGAGCCTTGCGTGCGCTTGCCGCGATGTGCTGCGTCATCGTGCCGGTCGGCTTCAGGTCTTCCGGCAGCATCTCGTCCGGCACCCGCACCAGCTCGGCGCTGGCACCGGCCGCCTCGATGATCATCTGCGACCACATCCGCATCGAATAAGTGCGGTCCTCGCAGATGTTCATCACGCCGGCCGCGGCAGGTGTCCGCAGTCCCAGGCTCACTGCCCGCGCGATGTCGCGGACGTAGCCGCGGCATGCGAGCCACGTGCCGGCGCCAAAGGGAATTTGCGTCCTGCCGGCGCGGACGCGCCGCAGGATGAACTCCTCGCGCAGCTGATAGTCGTGCTCGCCATAGACCATCGGCAGGCGAAGCACGAGCGCGCCGCGCGGCAGGTAAATGTCTTCGACGTCGAGCTTGTCGTAGTCCTCTCGGTCGGCGAGCTTGCCGCGATACGGATAGCGCTCCGAGCGGACGGGCGAATCCTCGTCGATCGGTACCGGGTCGGTCTCGCGCTCCTGGAGCAGCGCTCCGAAGGCGCGATAGACGTCCATGCTGGAAATCACGATCCAGCGTTTGATGTCCGGCAACGCCTGCAGTGCGACCTCGGCGTCAGCTCGGCTCAGAGCCCGACAGTCGACTACCGCATCCGGTCGGAAGGCCGCGAGCTCATCGCGATGCGATGCCAGCTCGGCCCGGTCGCAGTGGAGGTGGGGAACCTGTGGGAGGTCGCCGGGCTCGAGCTGGCCGCGATGCACGACAAGCAGCTCATCGCCGGCCGCTGCAAGCTCCTCGACGATCGCGCGGCCGATGAACCGCGTGCCGCCGAGAAGGACCACCCTCACCCGGCGACCGGCGTCACCACGTGCGGGTTCTTTTCGACGATCAGGTCGATCAGGCCCCACTCCTTGGCTTGCTCGGGGGTCATGAAGAAGTCTCGCTCCATCGCCCGCTCGACGTCCTCCAGCTGCCGGTTGCAGTGCTTCGCGTAGATCCTGGCCACCTGCTCCCGCTGGCGGAGGATTTCCTGGGCGTGGATCTGGATGTCTGTGGCCTGGCCCTGGATCCCCTGAGTAAACGGTTGGTGGATGAGGATCTGCGCGTGCGGCAGCGACATTCGCATGCCCGGGTCGCCGCCGGCAAGGAGGATCGATGCGCCGCTTGCTGCGAGGCCGGTGCAGAGTGTCGCGACCTTCGGCCCGACGTACTGCATCGCGTCGTAGATGGAAAGCGCCGCGGTGAGCGAGCCGCCGGGGCTGTTGATGTAGATCTGGATTTCGCTGTCGGGTGCCTCGTTCTCGAGGAAAAGTAGCTGCGCCGTCACGGTGCTCGCGATGGCGTCGTCGATCACGCCGCGGACGAAAATGACTCCGTCTTTGAGCAGCCGCGAGTAGATGTCGTACGCGCGCTCACCGCGGCCGTCATTGGTGATCACGGTTGGAATGAGGTGCATCTGTTACCTCCTTGGCATGAAGCCGATGCGCTCTTTGGGTCTGGGTGGCGGGTTGGCCATCGCGAGGTAAGCGCTGAAGTCGGCCACGCTGCGCAGCGCTTCGAGAGGCAAGGATGCCGTGGCGAGGCGGAGCTTGACGGGCAGGTCCTCGGGCCACGTCCGCTGCTCCGAGTCCGCGCCCAGAAGGCGGGCCAGGTCGCCATAGATCTCGGCCGGGCGGATCCCGAGTGCGTGAGCCACGGCGAGCAGGCGCTCGGTGGACACCTCCTTGCGGCCGCGCTCCACCTCCGAGAGGTGGGCTGGGGAGAGGCCCGCCTCTGCCGCGACGTCGCTCAACGTCCGGCGGTTGGCCTCCCGGCGGGAGCGCAAGATCGAGCCTAAAGCCGCCCGAACAGTAACAGCGTTTTCGCTGTAGGCGAAATTCATCTTTTCTGGGCTAACAATACGACAAAGCACCGTCTTGGGGCTTTCGACGCTGGCGGATAGCCGCCTTTTGTGCCGCTCGTCCAGTCATGCGCGGACGAGGTGCCAGATGTTGCGAGAACCTTCGCTAGTCCTTGAGGTTTGCCGGGTCGAGCAGCTCCTGCTTCGGCCGCTCGATCTTCTGCCGCGACCGCATGATCTCGATCAGCTTCTTCCGACCCTTGGGCGGGCCGATCATGATCGCGCCGACCAGGCGGTCGTCCTTGAAGAAGAGCTTGCGGTAGAACTTCTCCTCGAAGCTGAACGTGCGGACTGACTCGAGGTCGGGCTGCACGTCAGGCGTGACGCCCATCACGGCCAGCGTCGAGCCGAACATCGTAGTCGTGTATGTGGGCACGTCGAAGAAGTCCTCGTCGGCCCCGGCCATGTTTCGCGCCGCGACCTTGCCATGCGCCTCGGCGTTGTCCCAGGTGCCCATCTGGTTGTGGCGCTCGACCATGAGATCGAAGAACACCGCGATGTCGCCGGCCGCATAAACGTCTGGCGCGGACGTCCGCAGCTTCGAGTCGGTGACGATCCCCTTGTTCAGCTCGAGGCCCTCGCGTACCGGCTCGGTGTAGTAGTCCAGGCCGACGCCGTAGGTCAGCACGTCGAACTCGACCTTCTCGCCGTTCACAGTCTCGGCGGTGTAACGGCCGTTGGTCCGGCTGAACTTCTGCACCTCGTCGGAGGTGATGAACTGGACGCCCTGCGCCTCGCCGAGCTGGCGGCACAGCTGGCCACCTTCCTCGTCGAGCACGTAGCGCAGAAACCAGGGCCCGCGCATGATCCAGCTGACCTGTGCCTTGTGCCGAAAGCTCACTCCCTCGGCCAGCTCATAGCCGATGAAGCTGCCGCCCATGACGAGGACCCTCTCGCACGCGTCCGCCTTCTCGATGATCGAGTCGGTGTCGTCGAGCGTCTGGAAGCCCAGGCATGCGGAGACCTCGCCGGAGCCCGGCCAGGGCGGCGGTTTCGGCCGGCCGCCCGTCGCTACGAGCAGCGCGTCGTACTTGAATTCCTGCCCGCGGTTGGTGTGGACGACCTTGCCCGTGAAATCGACGTCGGTCGCCCACGTTTCGAAATGGATCTCGATGTTCCGGTTGGCGGAGTCCTCGGCCGTCCGCATGAACACCTTCTCGCGGCGCACCTGCCCGCGCAGATAGCGCGGCAGCGCCACCCGGTTGTAGAGAGGGTGCCGCTCCGCGGCGATGATCACGATCGACGCGTCAGGGTCAGCCTTGCGCAGGTCTTCAGCGCACGTCTGACCGGCGATGCCGTTGCCGAGAACTACGTAACGGCGAGTCAACTAGAGCTTGAGGGCGTAGACATAGGCGCTGTTTTCGGCATCCGCGAAATCGTATCCGGTGGCACGAAGGTCCTCTTCGGCAGGGTGGCCCGGGGGCAGGTTGATCGTGACGTGGCTCAAGCCGTCGGCGTCCGCTTCGAAGCGCAGCGCCATCAGCACCTCGCGCAGTGCGCCGCCCGCACCTGCGAGGAGTGAGACCGCGATGTTCTGGCCCCACGGTTCGCGGAGGAGGGCAAGGGCACGGCCGCCCGGGCCGACCCTCAACAACCCGCTTCTCGCGAGTCGCTCCAGCTCAGTGGCGTCAAGGTCGCGCGCGCCGTTCAGGTCCGGAGACACGCCGCCATAGAGCTCGATGCCTCGACTCGAGGCCACGAACGGCCACAGCTTGCGGGCTTCAGCGGCCTCAGGCATGCGAGCGGGCTCCCCGCCCTCCACTCGAAGACCGCGCCACCACTTGACCTCGACGATCCGTCGAAAACCCGCGGACTCGAACAGGCGAACCGCCGGCAGGTCGCGCGTAGCGAGACGCATCTCGCGAAGGTTCTGCGCCCGCGCCTCGTCGATCGCCTCCTCGAGCATTGTCCGAGCGACGCCCTGCCTTCGGTGTTCGCTTGCGACGCGAAGGCCCTCATACCAAACGAGGCCGGGTGCGAATGGCCGCAGCCGCTGGAGGCCGACGACCACACCTTCTATCTCCGCGGCCTGGAATGC
>Ga0209154_1002400_pt1 | contig 10499 bp, 9 predicted proteins | sample GraSoiAngelo_121_FD_185878 | JGI IMG/M metagenome (GOLD analysis project Ga0209154, IMG submission 185878) | Grasslands soil microbial communities from the Angelo Coastal Reserve, California, USA - 14_0919_12_20cm (SPAdes) (version 2) | ecosystem: Environmental > Terrestrial > Soil > Grasslands ... | reverse complement strand
CCGGCACCCAGCAAATTACAATTCCAATGTACGGAATCATCGTCAGGATCACGACGAGAAGGCCGATTAACGGGGCGAAATTGAGACCAAAGAGTGTGAGGATGGCTCCAATGAGTGCTCCGTCGACCAAGCAGACGAGCAATTGGCCCCGAAAATAAGCAATCGTGTAGTTATTGATCTCCGATAGAGCCGCTGCGATCTCGTCCTTCAAAGGGGAGGCCCGGAGCGGAAGGTAATCCTTCCATCTCCTTTCGATCCGCGGCCTTTCCTTCAAAAGGAAAAAAAGATAAATCGGCACCATGATCAAACTGAGCAGAAAGCCGGTTATGCCGAGAAACCCCCCGATACTTTTTTTAACAATGTTCCAAACCTTCTCCGCCAACGTAGGCAGGTACCGCTCGAGATTCGGAATAATTTTCTCGGCTTTGACTTCGAGTTGCTGTCGCTCGGCCGAACTGATTTTGGCCGGCGCCGCGGAGATTGTTTCAACGGGCGACGGGGTTGTTTCCGGCAGCGGAGTCGGCGTAGCCGCGGCCGGGTTTGGCGACGGCGCGTGCGGCGGTGGCGTTCCGAGCAAAAAATTTACAAGACTCGACGACGCGGATTTCCCGCGGCTAGTGGTGCCGCCAGCCACGCGATTGTATTGAACGATAAGATCGACAATGCGATCACGAGCTTTTTGCGTGTAACTGGGAAGCTCCCGCGCAAAGTTGGCGCTTTGCACCGAAATGGTTGGTGCGACCCACGCGACCAAACCGACCAGAGCAACAATAACACTAGCGAAAATTACGATGATCGCCCAGCCACGTCCCATCTTACGACGACAGAGTTCGGTCACAAGCGGATCGAGCAGGTAGGCAAGGATGACCGCGATCGCCACGGGAATTAGAATTGGCTGGAGAAAACTGATCAAATTGGCGCCGACGTAGACGGCGGCGCCCGCGATGACGATGAGAAGAACGACAAACAGGGCGGTGAGGGCAGCCCACATCGTTCTTTTTTGCCACGGAGTTGGATATGCGCTCATGCCGACAGCAATTTAATCCGCGCCGTTGCCCGTCGGCGAGAAGCTTTCAACTAAAGGAACTTTAATGAATCGAGTTTGCATTCGGGGGCTCACCCTTGCTCATTTTGGTTTTCGCATTGTCGATCTTATCGGCGAGTTTTTTATTTTTCGGGTCGAGGTTGAGCGCCTTTTGCCACGCATCTAAAGCTTGCGCAGATTTGTCCAATTTCGCGCAAGTATCTCCTATGTGTTCCAGCACAACCGGATCGTCGCGGGTTAACTTTTGCGCAGCATGCATGAGATCGGCCAATGCCTGGTCGAATTTACCCTGCCGGAACTCGAGCCATCCCAAGGTGTCGATGTATGCGCCATTGTTTGGGTCGGCTTGCAAAGCCAGCTTTATCATTTGCTCAGCTTCATCCAGATGCGCGTTGTGCTCGGCCCACATGTAGGCCAGATAATTGTAAGCATCAGCGGCATTGGCCGGATCGACCGCAATCGATTTTCTAAAGAGGTCAGCTGCTTTATCGTAAAGACCGGCTTGCTCCGCGGCCGCGCCATAGTCGAAATAAAATCGCGCGTTGGCAATTTCGGCGCCTTCGGCTTCCGCCTCGTGTAAAGCTTCTTCGAATGTGGCGACCGCTTCCTGAAAATGTTTTGCTTCGCGTTGAGCAATGGCGAGGTAGTAAACGATTTCTGGCGTCTGGGGAAAGTGTTGCCGTGCTTCGTCGAGGACTTTGACCGCGCGATCGTTCTCCTTCAACGGACCAAGAAGCAGCTCGGCTAAATGGAGATACGGACTGGCGCGACCGGGATTAATGATGAGACTCTGCTCATAATTGGCAGCCGCTTTGGCAAACGCCGCTTTTGCTTGCTCGGTCTTTTTTTCCCGCTCCAACGCGCGGGCAGCGTCATCCAGCAACCCAGCCAGTAAGTCGTACGGCTGATATTTTTCGGGATGTTCCTTGATGATTTCCTCGAGCATCTCCACAGCTTTGTCGCGTTGGTTCGTCAGAACGAAACCAGTGGCGAGCTTTTCTCGCGCATTGGTATCGTCCGGCTCGAGCTCTAGCAGACGCAGGTAAAGCGGGATGGCCTCCTTAACTTGCTGGGTGGAGGCATAATAATCGGCGACGTCTTTAAGAACGGCCGGATCGTCGCCGGCATGATCGGCCGCCTTTTTAAAGACTTCATTCACCCGCGCCGTTTCATCCGGCTTGGGCGGACGATCCGGCTTGAAAACAATCGACGCGTAAAGTTTTCCAAGACGCGCCCAAAAGACGGCATCATCATTGGGGGTCGCGGCTGCGCGGTCCAGCGACTGCAGGGCTCTTTTCTCATCTCCAGCCGCGAGCGCAATTTCACAAAGCCGTTCGTAAGCGTCGATGTTATGCGGATCGAGCGCGATAGCACGATTAACGTAATCAATGGCTTGATCAGTCCGTCGAAGATATTTTGCGTAGATGAACGCAAGCTGCAGCAAAGGTTCAGAAGCACTCGGATTGGCTTTGATGGCGTCTTTCAAAACGTCGATCGCCTGCGGAAAATCATCCTGCCGCGTAAGCAGTACCGCGACGCGCGAGGCCAAATCCGCGCGCCCTGGATCGACATCTAGCACTTTGCGATAGGCGGCCAGCGCTTTGTCCATTTCTCCATTCTCTTCAAACGACATCCCTTCAACAAAGTGCGCGAAGGCGTCGGCTTTATGCTCGCCTTCGGCGCGAAGTAAGAGGTCTTTAGGCGGGACTGTGAACACGGAGTCCTCTTGCCAAGGCGACTTTTTTGTCGCCACTGCGCTGGGAGAAACTTGGGGACCTGGCGCGGCAGAACGCGGTCGAGCCAAAAGAGGCGTGGATAGAGTCAGGAAAAATGCTGCCAAAATCAGGCGATGGAGAATCCGCTCAAGCCGGCAATTGCGCTCCATCATGTTGCCCGATTCTAGTCGTGCGAAACCTTGCACGCAAACGTTCGAGCGCGGCCTAACGAGTGGAAAAGTTATGCTTTGTATCTTAAGCGCTTTTTGTGGCGATTCGCCCGCATACGCTTGCGGCGCTTATGTTTTGAGATTTTCGCCTTACGTCTTTTCTTGAGGGAGCCCATAACGAATTTGCATTCTGCCGTTGCCGATCCAACCACGGAGCAGGTCAGATTTCAACTCGCTTCTTGTCACGAGCAGGCTTCTCGCGAACGAATGCTAATTCGCCCAGAAAGACGCCTCGGCAGCTCAGACAATTTTCATCGGGCTGGTGGGATTTGAACCCACGGCCTCCTGGTCCCGAACCAGGCGCTCTACCAAGCTGAGCCACAGCCCGAACTTCTTTCAGCGAATCAATGAATCCCGAGCGCGCATTACCTCGCGCATTTCATCGCTGATGGCAAGCGATTAAGGAAAACCGAGAAAATTGGCAGACATCACCTGACCCGAGGCCAGATTGTTCAAAAAATTATCACCCCGCCTAGGCGAAACTCTCGTTTTCTCTCAATTATGCGACAGATTATGGCATTTCTCATTTTATCGGGAGTTTATCGCAGGTGCGAGAAAATCGGCACAATCTCTGCTAATTTTCACACCGAACATATAAACATGAGATTCCGACCCAAGCTGACCGCTGCGATGACCTTCCCAGAAGTCCTCGTCGCTGTCTTGTTGTTGGCTATTTTCTGCGCGTCCGTTTTCGAACTGAACGCAGTCTGTCTTCGTTATATCGACGCAAGCAAAGAATCAATCGCCGCGCTACAAAGTGTGCACGACCGCTCCGAAGTTTTACGCAACCTGTCTTTCACCGATCTGACCACAAAAAGCTATGTCCAATCGCTTCTGGCCACGCCCGCCAACGGCTCCGAATTTTGTAAGAAAGCCACTGAGGTCGTAAAGATTAGCGCTTATCCGACAGCAAATGGCGTTACCCAGTTCACCCGCACGCCGAACGGAGCGGTCACGAACGATTCGACAGCAACGGGCCTCGGCACTTCTCTCGTCCAAGTAGATATCTCAACCTCATGGAACATGCTCGGTGGGCGAGCGCGTTCAGAACAAACCAGCACTATTATCTCTAACGGAACCAAAAAATGAAAATCAAGTCCTCACAAACAGTCGCCGGCTTCACTCTTAGTGAAATGTTGGTCAGCCTCAGCCTCAGTTCAATCGTTCTCGCTGCAGCCATTACCTCAGGCGTGACGTTGCAAAAGAGCTTCGCTGCGGTCGACAACTATTTCAGCACGCAGATGCAGCAAATCCGTATCATCGATTACTTGAACCGCGATGTGAAGCGCGGCTTGGTCGTTACTACTTCGGTCGATTTGCAAAGCGTAACCATGAGTGTGCCGAAGTACATTATTCAAGCCGGCGATCCCGAGGCGATCGCAGACCCAGAGGCCATCGGGATGGCACGCACGCCGACTGTTGCCTACACGACGAGCGGCTGGCAGGTCAATTACAGCCCATCGACAACGACCGTCGTCTATTCTATTAGCGGAAATTCAATCTTGCGAACCGAAAACGGTGTCATTACGACGATCGCCTCCAGCACCGATCAGTTAGTACCAAAATCAACCGACGTGGAATTGGCCAATACCGAATACGCCAACACTTCCGTGACCTTCATGCCGATTTTCAGTTCTAGTGGCAGCGTTGCCTCACGTAGCGGAACCAGCCTTTACGCCACAGCGTATCTGCGAAACAAGCGCCGCGGTTAAGCAAGCGGAGAGCATCAATGCGAATCTCGGGCCGATCGTTTGAGCATGGCAATGTGCTTCTTTGCGTTTTGTGTACCATCCTCGTTGTTTCGTTAATTGGCGGCAATGTCCTCCTCAACTGCATGACGCGATACAATGTGGCGTCGAGTCAGGTGCGAAGTTGGAAAGAATCGCTCGATGCGGCCGAGACCGGCGGTGACATCGCCTATGCCGAAGTTCGCAAGAAAATTTTCGATCCGACACACGCATTCAGCGGCTGGACGTATTCCGGCGGCGCTTACACAAATTCTCCGGTAACCTACGGCCAAGACAATTTGAGTACGACTTCGCGCGTCGATCCGTTTTATTACGACGGAAATGGCAATGCTTGGTACCGAATTCGCACCAAAGGCACGGCGCCGGTTTTGGGCCTGAAGCGAGTCGGAATGGATGATCGCATGGGTCCGAACACTCGTGGCGATAGCTTGTTAAGAAAAATCGATTTCAATTACGACCATTTTGTCGCTACTTACGGACCTAACGGCGACGGCGTCGGTCAAACCCTGCTTCCCGTCTCTCAACCACAGGTTAGCCGGCGCGTAGAACTGATTGCCGCGCCTGTCACGCCATTTGAAGCAGCCATTAAAGCCGGCGGCACGTTTTACGGCCTCGGCTCCGCTGCGTATGTCGATAGCTATCGCTCTGCCACTGGACCTTACGACCCCAGCGTGAAAACTAATCCAGCGGACCCGCGATATGCCGACTCCCACGCCGGGACGGTCGAGATTAATGGCTCGGTCGCGACGATCATGGGAAACATCTACGGCAATCTTTACACTAACGGTGGGACAGTTACCAAGAAGACAACCAGCATCTCCGGAATCATCGATAACAACGTTCCTTTCAGCTTATCCCCCTTCATTATGCCGAGCACTGCGGGGTGGAATTACATTTCGTCGCCGGCAGTAATAAACCCCAATACCACCATCACTCCTGCTGCCGCCGGAAGCGCCGATAAACCGAATTATTATCTCGTCAACTCGTTTGTGAACAACGGGAGCCTGACCGTGAATCCTTACACCGCGAATGGCGTCCCGCAGGAAACGTATGTCGCTGTTCACGTGACGAGCGATATTGGCAGTAGCAACGGTCAGGGCCCCTCTATCACCGTCCCGGCGCACGTCCATTTGGACATTTACTTTGATGGAAATTTGCAGACCAAAGCCGAGAACATTGTGAACACCAGCGGTTATGCGAGCAACCTTCAGTTCTACGCAATCAGTCCAACCGATCCAAATATTCAACAAACCGTCAATCTAAGCTCCGGCAGTGGTTCAACCGCTGGGTTCTCAGCGGTATTTTATACCCCGAGTGCCAATTTCACGATCACCGGTGCTCCGGACATTACCGGCGCAATTGTCTGCAAAAACTTCTATACCAACGGCAACATCCATTGGCATTACGACCGGGCACTCGATGGCCAGGGGGACGCAGTCGATTATCGCGTCATCAGCTACGTCGAAGACATTCGTTAGGCCGGTCGCTCACTACTTGCAGCAACCTGCCTAATTGTCGATCTTTTCATAGAGTAAGATCGATACGCCCGTCGCCCGGAACAAATCGGTTGACAACTCTTTCAACCGCTCGCAATGTCACCGCTCCATTTTTATGATCGCGTCGCAGCTCACACCCTTCACTCTCGCCGCCAGCGCGCCGACCATTCTTCAATTCCCGACGGAAGCCAACCGCGCCGTCAGATCCCTGCGCCATATGACGACTCAACTGCTCCAGGAAGCCGCTCAAATTATTCCCAATCAGCAACTCCTGATCAACGTTGTCTCCAAGCGCGTCCGCCAGCTCGGCTTGGGACATCGACCGATGGTGGAAACGACACCGCGCATGTCGCTGACCGATATCGCTCTCAAGGAAATCATTGCCGGCAAGCTCGCGTTCGAGCCTCTCAAAGGTCCGGATAACGAATAATTTCGAGCGCGTTTCGCGCGCGATCATGCCCGCCGAGTCGATCCTTAATCGCAAGGCGCTGCGGGATTTTCACATCCTCGAGCGCTACGAAGCCGGAATCGAGCTAAAAGGCAGTGAAGTAAAATCCGTCCGGGCCGGCAAGGCCAATATCAGCGACGCCTTCGCACGGATCGAGAACAGCGAAGCGTTTCTCTATAACGCCGACATTCAACCATACGAGAAGGCCAGCCACGAAATCCCGTCCGCAAAACGTGTCCGTAAACTTTTGTTGCATCGGGAAGAGATCGACAAGCTTTACGGCGAAAGCCAGATCAAAGGTCGGGCGTTGGTTGTCCTAAAGCTCTATTGGAAGAATGGAAAGTTGAAAGCCGAGCTCGGCGTCGGCCGAGGCAAAGTCGCTCACGATAAACGTGCCGACTTGAAAAAGCGCGCCGTGGAACGCGAAACCGCGCGCGAAGTCGCGCGCTTCAACCGCAAACACTCTTGAAACTGTGGCGGCGTTCTGTGACCGTCGGACTTATTGATCTTTCGGCTACTACAGCGTTTGATAATCCGCGATGTCAGGTTCCAAGTTTTTCAAAGATAAAATCGCTCTCATCACCGGCGGCTCGCGCGGCCTTGGGTTGGCAATTGCGCGCCAGATTTGCGCGCGCGGAGGAAAGGTCGCGCTTATCGCGCGCGATGCCGAAGAGCTCGCCCGCGCCAAAACGGAGTTGGATCGTTTGGCCACAGACGTTTTGACAATCCCGTGCGACCTGCTCGAGTCCGCGCAAATTCAATCCGCAGTTCAACAGGTGCTTCAACACTTTAGTAAGATCGACATTTTGATTAACAACGCCGGCACCATCGAGATCGGTCCGCTTGCGCATATGCAACTAAAAGATTTCGATCGCGCCATGCGCCTGCATTTTTGGGCGCCGTTTATCTTGTATTTACTAGTCGCTCCCCACATGCGCGCAAAGGGCGGCGGGCGCATCGTAAACATTTCGTCCATCGGCGGAAAGATTGCCGTGCCGCACATGGCAGCGTACGCGGCCAGCAAGTTCGCGCTCGCGGGCTTTTCCGATGCGATGCGTCCCGAACTCGCTCAAGACAACATCTACGTCACGACCGTCACGCCCGGACTGATGCGGACGGGCTCGCAAATTCACGCGAAGTTCAAAGGCGACCGCGCCGCCGAATACCGATGGTTCGACTGGTCGACTAAGATTCCGTTCGCCTCAATTTCTGCGGATCGCGCTGCGCGAAAAATCTTGAACGCGTGCCGGCACGGAAAACCCGCGCTCATCGTCCCCTGCTCGGCCTATTTCATCATCGCCGCCAACGCTCTATTTCCGAACTTGATCGGTCGCCTGATGAAAGCGGCAAATCGTTATTTACCACCGCGAGTCGGCCAAAGCGGCAATGAAGCAGTATCTGGCGCGGACGTTCGACTGCGCAAGTGAACACGAAACGTCTTTTCGTTTCAATTGATCCGCCGCAATCAGTCCGAAAAGTTCTGGTCGATCTTAATCCCCATATTCGCGGTGTCCGTTGGATCGCCGGCGATCAAATGCACCTGACGCTCGGTTTCTTTCCCGATGTATCGGAAGATGTCGACCTTGCGTTGCGCGAAAAACTGAGCGCGATTGAATTTGGCGCTTTTTTTCTGCCGATCGAAGGCATCGGCACGTTTCCGCCCAAGGGTCACGTGAAAATCATTTGGATTGGCGTTGGGAAAGGTCATCCACATCTTTTTCAACTTCACAAACGGGTGCAGGATGCAGCACTGGCCGCCGGAGTCGAAGCCGATTTGCGCCCCTGGCATCCGCATATCACGCTCGCGCGCTGTCGCGATGCCCATGGCGGCGTGCTTCGAAAATTTCTAAAGTCGAATGCCGAACTCGACGCCGGAATGTTTCGCGTCGATGCGATTCACCTTTATTGCAGCGAGTTGACGCCGGCCGGGCCGATTCATACCTGCCAGCTTTCAGTGCCGGCTCGATAACGGCGCGGCCACGTGTTCGAGCGGCCGGCGTTCCGCCGCGACGCCAATCCACAGTTCAACAATCGCTCCCAAAATCATCAAGAAGGCGGCTGCAAGATAACCTGCGAAAAGCGCGCCGCTCGACCCGGTGCCGATGATCCAACCAAAGAGCAACGGCGCGAACACGCCGCCGGTGAGAGTTCCGACTGCGTAGAAAATTGCGATCGCCAGCGCGCGAATTTCGAGCGGAAAAATTTCGCTCACCGTCAAATAGGCCGAGCTAGCCGCCGCGGACGCAATAAAAAAGATGACCGTCCAAGCTATCGTCTGCGTTTCAGCATTCAGAAGTCCCGCCTGAAACAACCAGCCCGTCAGCGCGAGTAGAATCCCAGAGATCCCATAAGTCGCGGCGATCATTTGTTTGCGACCAATCGTGTCGAAGAAATGTCCGAGCACGACCGGGCCAAGAACATTCCCCAATGCGAATGGGAGCAGATATCCTCCGACCTTACTTTCGGGCACGTTGTAAAACCGCATCAACACGAGCGCATACGTAAAAAAGATCGCGTTGTAGAAAAACGCCTGCGTCAGCATCAGCACGAAACCGAGAAAAGACCGATCTCGATGTTCGTGTGCGACTGCGTTCCAAATTTCTCGCCACGGCGTGTGCGTTCGCGTGTAAATACGCGTTGGCGGTGAATCATGTCTCGGCAATGTTTCAGGATCGGACACAATCCTGCGCTCGACTTCGTCCACGATCTTTTCCGCTTCGGCGCTTCGCCCGTGAATCATCAACCAGCGCGGGCTTTCCGGAATCCAGCGACGAAAGAAAATGACAATCAAGCCCAACGTCGCGCCAATCCCGAAGGCAAAACGCCAGCCTAACCAGATCGGAAATCGATTCGGATCGAGCAGCAACAGCGTCGCACCAGAACCGAGAGCAGCGCCGACCCAGTAAGAGCCGTTGATCATTAAGTCCACCCGACCACGCACCCGTGCCGGAATCAGTTCATCGATCGCCGAATTGATCGCAGCGTATTCACCGCCGATGCCCGCCCCGGTCAGTGCGCGAAAGAAAGCGTAGGTCGCGAAATTCCATGAGAAGGCGGACAACGCCGTGCCGATGAGATAAACCGCAACGGTGATGAAAAATAATCTCTTTCGACCAAATCGATCTGTTCCGTAGCCAAACAGAAGCGCGCCGATCACGGCGCCGGTGAGATAGAAGGTGGCACTCGCGCCAATTTCGGTGTCGGTAAGCGCGAGCGTTTCGCGGCGCGTCAAGATTCCGCCTAACGAACCGGCAAGGGTGACCTCAAGTCCATCGAGAATCCAAGTCGCTCCGAGCGAGATGACGATCAACCAGTGCCAGCGACTCCACGGCATCCGGTCGAGCCGCGCCGGTACATATGATTCAATCGCTTCGCCGTTTCCCATTCGGTCGCTAGCGTGCCCAACGTGACGAAACTTTTCTACTTTCTACTTTGTAATTTTCTTGGTCAGTCCTCGTAAGTCGGCAAGCCTTTGGCCCGTCGCTTTTCCTTGATGTAATTCACCAGGTCTGCCGAACTCTTAAACTCGTCGGATTTAAACGGCGGCTTCTTCTTTCGACGCAGAACGCTGTACCACCAGCGCCAGTAATTTTGCCAGGTGTCGTAGCCGGCCTCGGGCTTCTCCTTGGCAATCTCGGCCGCGATCCGTTCATCCACGCGCTCTTTCCAATATTGTTCCTCGGTGACGTTCGCGACGCTGGTCCGGCCGGTCTCGTCGGTGCGATATTCTCGAATCGTGGGGCGGTGGATTGCGCAGCCGACGAGCAAAGTTGCAACGAGCAGGAGGCCAACGTTTCGCCGCGAATGAATTTTTTGC
>Ga0209154_1002398_pt1 | contig 10507 bp, 8 predicted proteins | sample GraSoiAngelo_121_FD_185878 | JGI IMG/M metagenome (GOLD analysis project Ga0209154, IMG submission 185878) | Grasslands soil microbial communities from the Angelo Coastal Reserve, California, USA - 14_0919_12_20cm (SPAdes) (version 2) | ecosystem: Environmental > Terrestrial > Soil > Grasslands ... | reverse complement strand
GGCCTTCACGTCGTCGGGCACCTGGTCCGGCATGGTCGCCGCGGGTGTGCCCGGCCGCCGCGAGTAGCGGAACACGAATACGTTGTCGTAGCCGACGCGGTCGACCATCTCGAGCGTCTGCTCGAAGTCGGCCTCGGTCTCGCCGGGAAAGCCGACGATCAGATCCGTCGAGAACGCCATCTCGGGCACGGCGTCGCGGATCTCGGCGACCAGGTCCAGATAGCGCTCACGGGTGTATCCGCGGTTCATACGCTCGAGCACGCCGTTCGAGCCCGACTGGAGCGGCAGGTGGAAGTACTCGCACACCTTGGGGACGTCCCGCATGGCGCGGATCAGCTTGGGCGTCAGGTTGTAGGGATTCGACGTCGTGAAGCGGATCCGGGCGATCTCCTCTACCTCACCGACGCGTTCGAAGAGCTCGCCGAGATCGGTCGCCGGCGTCAGATCGCGGCCATAGGCGCTGACCGTCTGGCCGAGCAAGGTCACCTCGCGGCAGCCCTCGGCGGCGAGCCGGCGGACCTCGTCGACGATGACGTCGGGCGGATGGCTCCGCTCGCGCCCGCGCGTCTGCGGCACCACGCAGAAGGTGCAGTGTTTCTCGCAGCCCTCCATCACGGTCACGAACTCCCGGAGACGCCCGGCGGCCGGCGGCCGCGTCGTGATCTTGACGAGCGGTCCCTCACCGGTTTCGAGCACCGGACGGCGCTCCCGCCGGACCCGGTCGACCAGCTCGGCCACGCGGGCGATCGCGGGCGAGCCGAAGACCAGGTCGACCGACGGCGCCCGGCGCTGGATGGCGCTCTGGTGGAGCTGCGCCATGCAGCCCATCACGCCGATGACCAGCTCGGGTTTGCGCGTCTTGAGCAGGCGCAGCTCGCCGAGCTTTGAGAAGACCTTGTCCTCGGCTTTCTCCCGGATCGCACAGGTGTTGACGAGGATCAGGTCGGCTTCGGTCTCGTCGGAGGTCAGCTCCCAGCGGTTCTCTCGGAGCAAGCCCGCGACGCGCTCCGAGTCGTACTCGTTCATCTGGCAGCCGTACGTAATCAGATGGAGCTTGGCCATGAGTGCTTGGAAAATCTCACGTTTGCGTTGGTCCGACCGTAGCACCCACGGTCGGGCAAGTCAAACGACGGCCGCGGAACGCCGCTCGGCGCCATCCGTTTGGGTCCCCGGCTGCTCGATCCGTGAGCGAGATCAGGGATGACCTCGGCTCCGGGACGGCCCGGAGAGGTTCACGGATCAACGATGTTTGATATATTGGCGCGCGTGAGGACCGGTGAGAGCGCGAGTCGCCGCTTCCATGCCCTGGCCGACGAGACGCGCCTGAAGATCATCGAGCGTCTTCGCGACGGCGAGGACTGCGTCTGCAACCTGACCGGGCCGCTCGGAACTCGCCAGTCCCTCCTGTCGTTCCACCTTCGAACGCTCAAGGACGCCGGAATCATCCAGGACCGTAAGGAGGGGCGCTGGGTGTACTACTCGCTGAACCTCGAGGTGCTCGACGAGCTCGTTACGGCCCTCGAAGCCCTCAAGAAGCCGCGCAAAGGCCTGCGGCTGGTTTCTCCGCGCTGCCCATGACCCTTTTTTGGCCGAAGCCATCAAGTTTCGTTGATTAGAGGGGACGCATCATGAGCGACGAATCCATCAAGGATCTCGTGAAGCAGAAGTACGGACAGGCCGCGCTCCGAGTGACGGCGATCGGGTCCACGTCGTGTTGTGGTGCCTCGTCGACCAGCAGCTGCGATCCCGTCACCTCGAATCTCTATGCGCAAGATCAGACCGCGGAGCTGCCCGAAACGGCCGTGGCCGCCTCGCTGGGCTGCGGCAATCCGACGGCGCTCGCGGAGCTGACCGCGGGGGAAACCGTGCTGGATCTGGGGTCCGGTGGTGGAATCGACGTGCTGCTGTCGGCGAAGCGCGTGGGGCCGTCCGGGAAAGCGTATGGCCTGGACATGACGGACGAGATGCTGGCCCTGGCGCGCGAGAATCAGAGGAAGGCCGGCGTCACCAACGTGGAGTTCCTCAAGGGTGAGATCGAGGCGATCCCGCTCCCGGACAACTCGGTGAACGTGATCATCTCGAACTGCGTGATCAACCTGTCGGCGGACAAGGATCGCGTGTTCACGGAAGCGTTCCGGGTGCTCAAGCCGGGCGGGCGGCTCGCGGTGTCCGACGTCGTCGTGCGCGGTGAAGTTCCTGCCGCCATCAGGCGTAGCGTCGAGCTGTGGATCGGGTGCGTCGCGGGGGCGCTCGAGGAAGGCGACTACCGAGCGAAGCTCGCCAAGGCCGGGTTCGATGGTGTCGAGATCGAGCCGACTCGGATCTACCGGACGGAGGACGCCCGGGAGTTCCTCGACCGTGAGGGGATCGACGCACAGGCCATCGCGCCGTCGGTCGACGGCAAGTTCATGAGCGCGTTCGTCCGGGCGCGCAAGCCGTCGACGGTGTGACCGCCAGCCTCAGCCGCCGTCTCGTCGCGGAGGCCGTCGGAACCGCGTTCTTGCTCGCGGCCGTCGTCGGATCCGGAATCATGGGCGAGCGCCTGGCGGGCGGTAACGTCGCGGTGGCCTTGCTCGCCAACACGCTCTCGACGGGCGCGGCCCTCGTGGCGCTCATCCTCACCTTCGGGTCGATCTCGGGCGCGCACTTCAATCCCGCGGTCACCTTGGCCGAGGCCTCTCAGGGCGGGCTCGCCTGGGGCGATGTGCCGTCCTACGTCGTCGTGCAGGTCGCCGGGGCCTTCGGAGGCGTCGCGGCGGCGCACGTGATGTTCGAGACGCCGCTCTTCATCGCTTCGCGACACGCGCGCGCCGGCCCCGCCCAGGTCTTCAGCGAGTTCGTGGCGACCTTCGGGCTCCTGGCGGTGATATGGGGATGCGCGCGCCTGCGCTCCAGCGCCGTTCCTTTTGCCGTGGCGGCGTACATCACGGCTGCGTACTGGTTCACGGCCTCGACGTCGTTCGCGAATCCGGCGGTGACCCTCGCCCGGTCGGCGACCGATACGTTCGCGGGGATTCGTCCCGCGGACGCGCCGGCGTTCATCCTCGCCCAGCTGCTCGGCGCCGGCTCCGCGACGGCTCTGTTCTGCTGGCTGACGCCGCGGTCGGCATGAGCGATCTGACCATCCGCCTGGCCACGGTGGACGACGCCCCGGCCATCGCGCGGATCCACAACGAGGGCATCGAGGACCGGGTCGCCACGTTCGAGACGGACCCGCGAAGCGCCGTCCAGGTCGGGGCGGGGCTGGCCGAGAAAGGCGACCGCTATCCGACGATCGTCGGCGTGCGCGCTGGCGAGGTCGTGGCCTGGGCGAGCGCCGGTCCCTACCGGAATCGGCCCGCCTATGCCGGCGTGGCCGAGCATTCGGTCTACGTCGCCCGCAGCGCGCGCGGCGCCGGGGTCGGCCGTATCGTCCTCGACGGCCTCTGCCGAGCGTACGCGGAGCGCGGCTTCTGGAAGATCGTCTCGCGGATCTTTCCCGAGAACGCCGCCAGCCTCGCGCTCCACGAGCGGTGCGGGTTTCGCGTGGTCGGCGTCTACCGTCGGCACGGACGCCTCGACGGCGAATGGCGCGATTGCGTCATCGTCGAGCGACTCCTCGGTTGACCACGCCGCGCGTCCTGTTCCTCTGCACGCACAACTCGGCGCGCAGCCAGATGGCCGAGGCTTTCCTCCGCGCGATGGCGGGCGACCGCTTCGAGGCGCAGAGCGCGGGCACCGAGAAGACGGCCGTGCATCCGCTGGCGATCCGGGCGATGGCGGAGCGCGGCATCGACATCAGCGGGCATACATCGAAGGTGTACGACGGGTTGATGGCGGAGCCGTGGGACTACGTGATCACGGTCTGCGACGACGCGAACGAGCGCTGTCCGATCTTCCCCGGCGCCACCAGGCGCCTTCACTGGTCGTTCGAGGATCCCTCCCGCGCCGGCGGCGACGAGGAAACGCGCCTGGCGGCATTCCGGCGTGTTCGGGATCAGGTAGAGGCGAAACTCACGGGGTGGCTCGCGACGCTCTCAGGTCGCTGATCGGCGTGATGGAGAGGCATCTCGGGGGGAGCGATGTCGCTCCCCCCGAGCCTGTATCAGTCGATCTCCTCGGGCCGGCCGCCTTTTCGCGCGCCCGCGGGCTTCTTGCCGGCGTCGGCGCCATGCCCGTTCCCGTTGCTGAACGTGAGCGGCGGCTTGACCTCGAACTGGCCCTCGAGGCGATTGCGACGCTCCTTCCAGCCCTCCTGGTACTCGAGCTCGTCCTCGTGCAGGGTCGCCGGCTGCTTGATCCCGTGCGCGTGACGGAATTGGATGGCCAGCTTGGACGCGGTGCGGCGAACTTCGTCCCACGGCGTGCCGAGCGCGAACTGGTCTGAGATGGCGCCGATCCGGCCCGTATGGATGTTGCACGAGAGCGTGATCGCCGACAGGATCGGACCCGACCAGTACGAGGTCTGCGAGTTGATCGGCATCGGCAGGATGTGCAGGTTGTGGCTGCCGCGGCAGTCCCCGGCCACCATCGGTGCGGTCGCCCACGGGGAGGTGATCTCGCCCGGCGCCGGCCAGTCGCCCTGGGCGAAGGCCAGGAGCACCGGATCGTCCTTGCCGCCGTAGGAGAAGCCCTTCTTGGTCTTGATGTTGTGCAGCCGCTCGGCCGAGCAGATGTAGCCGAGCTGGTCCTTCTCGTTCTTGTCCCCTCGGGTCCAGATGCGGGCAATCACGAAACGCGAGGAGCGCGTGAGCCCCTCGATGTCGTAGAGGTCCTCGGGCGCCCGCAAGGTGATCACCTTCTCCTGCAACCCCTTGGCGACCTCTTCCATCTTGTTGTCGAGCGCCCGCTGGTCTCGCGGGTGGGCGCCCGCCTCGACCGCCTGGGCCTTGGTGTCGAGGTCGACGATCTCGAAGACGTAGCCGCGCTTCATCTTGGAGGCCGCGATGACCAGACCGGTGTTGAAGCGGGGCAGCATGTAGGCGCCGGTGGCGTAGTGGTTGAACGCCATGGGCTCGGTCTTGTCGGCGAAGGACACGAGGACGGTCTGCGAGGCGTTATCCTTGCGGACCGGGAACGGCAGCGCCACCGTCGCCGGACCGGTGCCGCGTAGGTTGCCGGTGAAGGCGTCGGCCACCAGGTCCTGGCCTGGGCCATAGAGACCCAGCTCGGCCGCCTTGGTCGCGCCTTCCTGGAGCGCGTCCCACATGAGCTCGTCGACCACCGACATGTCCACCGTCTCGGCCATGATGCCGGTGACGGCGCAGTCGTCGCCGGTGTGGGTCACGATCATCGAGGTGAAGATGGGCTCGCCGCGGTAGCTGTTGTTGTCGAGGACGTACTTGGCGATGATCGACTTCACCTCGTCGGCCGCCACGACGTGGCCGCCGACGCCGCCGACGTCGGCCTTGGTGGCCTTGATGTAGCGCTGCACCAGGGCCGGGTTCTTCGCGAACACGTAGGATTTGTACGAGAAGATGTTCGGCGTGTTCGTGACCGGAATCTTCTCCGCGACGGTCACCGGCAGCCCGGCGAGCTCGTCCTTCGACTGATGGTAATCCGTCATCTTCTGGGGGGGCTGGCCGTCCTGTGGGCCGTAGCGCCGCGCAGACATGCACGCCTCCTTGCGCGAGTGGGGAATTGGATTCTTGCATTCGAGGATAACGAGGTACACTGATGGCGTCAAGCAAGAAATTTACTGAAATGAAATTTATTTCTGGAGGCGTGATCACCACGTGAAAACGGCTCCCCTCACCTCGCGCGAGCTCCGACAGACGGTCCACTGCCTCGAGCTGTACTATCGCAAGAGCCAGAGCCAGAAGGACATCGCCCAGGCGCTCGGCGTCTCGGCGGCGACGGTGTCCCGCCTGCTCAAGCGCGCCTTCGACGAAGGCCTCGTTCGCGTCGAGCTCGATCTGCCGCGGCGCGAGCAGCTGGAGGCCGGGCTGGTCGAGCGGTTCGGGCTGCGCGATGCCGTGGTGGTCGCAGCCGGCGGACGCGGCGACGTCAAGGAAGAGCTGGGCACCGCCGCGGCGGCCTACTTCGAGAAGATCGCGGCCAACGGTCTACGCGTGGGCCTCTCGTGCGGGTTCACGCTCTACCAGACGATCCGTCAGCTCCACGAGCGTCGGTTCCGCGACCTCGCCCTCTACCCGCTCTCCGGCGAGAGCACGCTCGAGCTGGTCGACCTGTTCCCGAACACGCTCGTGGGCATGATGGCGGCGAAGTACCGGCCGCACGTGCACGCCTGGGCGTTGCCGGTGCAGCATCTTCTCTCGCTCTCCGAGATCGAGCGCGAGCGGCGGCGACTCTTGCGCGATCCGGCCATCCGACGCATCTACGAGGCCGCGCAAGACGTCGACATCGCGCTGGTCGGCATCGGCCTCATCGGCGAGGAAACACCGGGCTTCTGCTCGCTGGCCGAGTCCTACGGGATCAGCGTCAAGCGGCTGCGCCAGCTCGGGGTCGTGGGCGAGATCAACTATCAGCCGTTCGACGCGGAAGGCCGGATCGTGGATCGGCCGGAGTTGCGGGCGATCATGCGTCGCGTGCTCTCGGTGCCGGGTGATCGCCTGCAAGCGCTGTCGCGGCGCGACGACCGCTACGTGGTGGCGATCGCGGGAGGCCGGGCCAAGCTCGAGGCCGTGCGCGGCGCGGTGGCCGGGCGATTCATGAACGTGCTGGTCACCGACGAGGACGTCGCCGCGGCCCTTCTGCGGCGCGCGAGCTGAAGGGCGTTACGCGCCGCGGGCGGGTACCGACGCCTCCTCGAACGCGCCGATCCGCCTGAATTTCTCGTAGCGGCCGGCGACCAGATCTTCCCCCGAGAGCCCCGCCAGGTCGCGCAGGTTCCCGCGGAGCGCGTCGCGCAGGTGGACCGCTGCGCCGTCCCAGTCGCGGTGGGCGCCGCCGACGGGCTCGGGCACGATCGCGTCGATCACGCCGAGCCGCAGGAGATCGGGCGCGGTGATGCGCATCGACTCGGCGGCCTCGGCCGCCTTGCCCGCATCGCCCCACAGGATGGCGGCGCATCCCTCGGGTGAGATCACCGAGTAGATCGCGTACTCCAGCATCAGCACCCGATTACCCATGCCGATCGCGAGCGCGCCGCCGCTGCCCCCCTCGCCGGTCACGATCGCGAGGATGGGAGTCCGGAGTGCGGCCATCTCGCGGAGGTTTCGCGCGATCGCTTCCGCCTGGCCGCGCTCCTCGGCGCCGAGACCCGGATAGGCGCCGGGCGTGTCGATGAGCGTGATGACGGGCTTGGCGAACTTCTGGGCCATGTGCATCAGGCGCAGCGCCTTGCGGTAGCCCTCGGGATGCGGCATCCCGAAGTTTCGGGCGATCTTCTCGCGCGTGTCGCGCCCTTTCTGGTGGCCGATGACGACGACGCCCTGCTCCTCGAAGCGCGCGAGACCGCCGACCACCGCGGCGTCGTCGCCGAAGAGCCGATCACCGTGGAGCTCGACGAAATCGTCGAACAGGAGCTTGATGAAGTCGCGCGTGTGCGGCCGCTTGGGGTGCCGCGCCAGCTGGGTGCGCTGCCAGGCCGTCAGGCTCGCGTAGGTCCGCTGGCGCAGGCGCGCCAGCCGCTCCTCGAGCTTCGCGATCTCCTCGCGGGCCTTCGAGACGTTTTCCTCGGCCTGGAGCGTGGCGATCCGGTTCTCCAGATCCAGCAGCGGCTGCTCGAAGTCAAGCGCGTCCGGCATAGTCCACGCTGATGTTGCCGGGCCCGAGGAGGGTCTCGCCCGCGGTCAGGAGCTCCTTGCTGCCATCCACCGAGAGACCACGGGTGCGGACGACCACTTCCTGGCCGCCGAGGACCAGATGCAGGAAGACGGGGACGCGTCCGGGATGCTCGCCGCAGAGCTGCCGCACGGCGGCGAGGGCGGCGCTCGGGTCCTCGCCCGGCGTCACGCGGATCCGGCAGGCGTTCGGCTCGCTGACGCCGCCGTTCTTCGGCCGGCCGCCGGACTCAGCCAGCGCCTGCTCGAGCAGCCGGACGTCCTCCGCGAGCACGACCCGCCCCTTGTCGCCATCGTCCACTCGGCCGCGGACCAGCACGGCCTCGTCGGAGCGCAGGCACGCGGCCGCCGTCTTGAACGGCTCCGGGAACACCGTGACCTCGACGGTGCCCTCCATGTCCTCGAGCGTGAAGAAGGCCATCCGATTGCCGCCCTTCGTCGAGGTCTCCTTGAGCCCGTTGGCGAGGCCGAAGAGGATGACGCGCGCCCCGTGGCCCTTGGCCGCCAGATCGGCCGACGTGGTGATGCCCAGCGGCTCGACGACGCCGCGGTATCGCGCCAGCGGATGGCCGGAGATGTAGAAGCCGAGCACCTCCTTCTCGAACGCGAGGCGCTGGTCGGTCTCCCATTCCGGCGTGATCTCGGCCGGCGCGCTAGCCCGGACGGGCGCCGCCGGCAGGATCTCGAAGAAGGACCCCTGCCCTTCGGCGCGGTCACGCTGCTGGCGCTGGCCGCTCTCGAGTGCCGTGTCGGTGGTGGCGAGGAGATGCGCACGCGTGAGGCCGAGCGAGTCGAAGGCGCCTGCCTTGATGAGACTCTCCACCACACGCCGGTTGACGAGCCGGAGGTCGACCCGCGCGCAGAAGTCCTCCAGCGTCTTGAACGACCCCTCGCCGCTACGCGCCTTCAAGATCGACTGCATCGCGGCCTCGCCGACGTTCTTGATCGCGGCCAGGCCGAAGCGAACCGTGTCGCCGGCGACGCTGAACTGCACGGCCGACACGTTCACGTCGGGCGGCACGACCTGGATCCCCATCGCCCGACACTCTTCGATGTACTTCACGATCTTGTCGGTGTCCCCCATTTCGGAGGTCAGCAGCGCGGCCATGAACTCGACGGGATAGTTCGCCTTGAAGTACGCGGTCTGGTAGGCGACGAGCCCGTAGGCCGCGGCGTGGGATTTGTTGAAGCCGTAGCCCGCGAACTTCTCCATCAGCTCCCAGACGCGCTCGGCCTTCGCGGGGGCGGTGTTTCGCTCCCGGCAGCCCGTGATGAACTTCTCGCGCTGCTTGGCCATGAGCTCGCGGTCCTTCTTGCCCATGGCGCGGCGGAGGATGTCCGCCTCGCCCATGGTGAAGCCCGCCATCTCGGAGGCGATCTGCATGATCTGCTCCTGGTACACCATGATCCCGTACGTCTCCCGCGTGAACTTCTCCATCGCGGGGTGCTCGTACGTGATCTTGGACCGGCCGTGCTTGCGCTGGATGAAGTCGGGAATGAGCTCCATCGGGCCGGGTCGGTAGAGCGAGACCATGGCGATGAGGTCTTCGAGCTGCTCGGGCCTGAGACCGCGGAGCGCGTCGCGCATCCCGGACGATTCGAGCTGAAACACGCCGAACGTCTTCGCCTCGGAGAGCATCTCGTACGTTTTCTTGTCGTCGAGCGGCAGGCGATCGAGATCGAGGTCGAGCCCGCGGGACTCCTTGATCAGCGCCACCGTGTTGGCGAGCACGGTGAGCGTGCGGAGCCCGAGGAAGTCCATCTTCAGGAGCCCGAGCTTCTCGATCGGTCCCATCGCGTAGCCGGTGATCAGCTCCGGCCGCTTGGGGTCCTTGTAGAGCGGGATGTATTCCTCGAGCGGCTCGTCGGAGATCACGACGGCCGAGGCATGCACCGAGGCGTGGCGGGTGCATCCCTCGAGCGTGCGGGCGATCTCCCACAGCTCGCGCACGTTGGCCTGGCTGCGCACCATCTCGGCCAGGGGCAGCGACTTCTGGTGCGCGTCGTCGAGCGTGATGTTCAGCGGGAAGTTCGGCACCAGCTTGGCGATCCGGTCGACGTCGGCGTACGGCATGCCGAGCACGCGCCCGACGTCGCGGATCGCCGCCTTCGCGCCGAGCGTCCCGAAGGTGATGATGTGCGCGACCCGGTCGCGACCGTAGCGTTCCGCCACGTAGCGGATGACCTCGTCGCGGCGGTCGTCCGAGAAATCGATGTCCATATCGGGCATCGAGATCCGTTCCGGGTTCAAGAATCGCTCGAACAGGAGCCCGTACCGGATCGGGTCGATGTTGGTGATGCCCAGACAGTAGGCGGTCAGCGAGCCGGCGGACGAGCCGCGTCCGGGCCCGACCGCGATCCCCTGCTCGCGCGCGTAGCGGATGAAGTCCCACACGACCAGGAAGTAGCCCGCGAATCCCATCTTCTCGATGACGGCGAGCTCGCTGCCCAGCCGGGCCTCCACCGCGTCCCCGGGGCTCGCTCCATACCGGCGCCGGAGCCCTTCGTGGGCGAGCTCGTGCAGATAGCTGTCGAGCGTGTGCTCGCTGGGGACGACGTAGCGCGGCAGGTGGAACTGGTTGAAGTCGAGTGTGAGGTTGCAGCGCTCGGCCACCGCCAGGGTGTTGCGACAGGCCTCAGGTAGATCCGTGAAGACGCGAGCCATCTCCTCGGCCGACTTGATGTAAAACTCCTGCGTCGAGAACCGGAAGCGGCCGGTATCTTGAAGATTCGTGCCGGTCTGGATGCAGAGGAGCGCCTCGTGCGCCCGCGCGTGGCCGCCC
>Ga0209154_1002395_pt1 | contig 10509 bp, 10 predicted proteins | sample GraSoiAngelo_121_FD_185878 | JGI IMG/M metagenome (GOLD analysis project Ga0209154, IMG submission 185878) | Grasslands soil microbial communities from the Angelo Coastal Reserve, California, USA - 14_0919_12_20cm (SPAdes) (version 2) | ecosystem: Environmental > Terrestrial > Soil > Grasslands ... | reverse complement strand
ACCACGTTCCAGTCAGTCAGCTTCGAATTGAACATCGCGAATCCGTCGTGATGCTTCGACGTGATGGTGATGTATTTCATCCCCGCCGCTTTGGCCAGCGCCACCCAGGCGGCCGGATCAAACTTCGCCGGATCGAAGAACGCAGGCAGCTTCGCGTAGTCCGTCCGGTTGATGGGCCGCGTTTCCATTACCCATTCGCCATCGCCCAGCACGCTGTACACGCCCCAGTGAATGAACAAGCCAAACTTTGCATCCTGAAACCATGCGCGGGCTTTGAGGTTCTCCGGCGTGGGCGTGTGGGTTTCTTGTCCTCCGGCAGCGGGCAAACTATCGATGCACCCGCACAGAATCACCAGCGCAACCAAACTCGCTCGTGCGCGAAATTGAAGCTTCATGCGACCCTCCCACAGATTCGCCAAAGGGACTCCGGCGCCCCGGCATTCTATCGAATAAAAAGGCCTTTGAGAGTTTCCGTCGAGAAACCGTTTCAAACCGCGCCTTGTTCGTTCACTGTCAAGGCAAACAGGAGTGTCCCAAGCAGTCCGACGAGTCCGGCCGCGACAAAAGGCGTTTCCGGGCCCGCCTTCCAAAGCAGACCGCCTATCAATGACGCCGGTGTAATCGAGGAGCTCCGCACGAGATAATACAAGCCCACCGTCCGCGCTCGAAATTGCGGTTGCGCAAAACCGACGATCATCGCCTTGCGAGCGGGTTCGCCGATTTCACGCAAGCCCCCGAGCACAAATGCAAAAACCAACCCTACGAAACTGTGCGTAAGAATTACGGCAACCGGATGAAACGCAAAGCACAAGAACGTTGCAACAACCAGGGGCTTCCGGCCAATCCGTTCCGCAACCTTCGCCGACGGCGCGTAAATAACGATTGAGGTCGGCAGTTGAATAGAAATTAGGACCCCGAATTGCGGCAGGGTGGTCCGGCTGATGTTCGTGACGTACAAAACCACGAAAATGTCCGCCATCCCTTCGCACAATCGAATCACAACGTCCGAAGCCACAGGCACAACAGCAGCGCCCCAGCACATCCCGCGAGCCCCAGCGCAATGACCAGTCCAATTCGAATGCCTCGCGCGAGTCCTACCGCTCCAATCAGTGCTCCGCCAATCAGCGGCGAGATCACCACCGGGATGCGCTTCAACACCGAATAAACCGTGAATCCCATCGTGTGGCGGTCTTTCGGCAGCGCGTCGCCGATCGCCGCGAAGATCGTGGGCGAGGCCATCGTCTGCCAGGCCATCACGAACGCCAACCCAAGAAAAAGGTATGGCCAAGTAGGGCTGAACAAATAAATGAAGTACCCCGCGACGGCTGCCGAAAGAAACGTCAGGAAGGCCCGCCGTCGGCCCCAATGGTCCGCTAGCCAACCGCCGGGATACTGATACGCTGCGTCAAAGAAATCTTCGGCCGTGCCGAACAATCCCACGGCGGCTACGCTCGCGCCCAGCAACTCCAGGTATTTCGGGAGGAACTTTTTCCAAAGCTCTTCGCCAAGCCCCACCAGCGACAGCGCGCCGGAAGCCGCCACAACGTTGCGTTCGGTTCCTAGATAGTCCTTGAGTTGGTTTTGTATGCTGGCCCCCGACGCGTCGCCGATCGTTGACTTGCCTTTTTGCTCGGCCTAACATACACCGGCCATTGAGAACCTTTGAAAAAAATTGCAACTCCCGCGAACGCCTGCTTCCTTCTGTCTTCATCGTCCTCGTGATTGCACTCAGCCCCGGACCAACGAGCGCCGGTCAAGAATCCAGCGCAATCGAGAAGCAGCAGCGGGACTGGCCAGTCTACGGCGGCGCGCCGGATAACGACCACTACTCCAGCCTTGCGCAAATTAACCGCGACAACGTTAAGCAACTGACCCTCGCCTGGAGTTACGACACCGGCGAAGAAGGCGGCCTAGAGACCAGTCCCCTTACTGTCAGCGGAGTCCTTTATGCGCTCACTCCAACGCAGAAAGTTTTTGCTCTGGACGCCGCAACCGGCAAGGAGCTGTGGAAGTTTGATTCAGGCGTCAACGGTTCTCAACCGAACCGCGGGCTTGCCTACTGGAGCGACGGCAAAGACAAGCGCATCCTGGCTGGCGCTTTGAATTTTCTCTACGCTCTCGAGGCCACCACCGGCAGGCCGATTCCGGAGTTTGGAACTCAGGGACGAATCGATCTGCGCGAAAACCTGGGCCGTGAGCCCGTCAGCGCCCAATCCATTTATCTCACCAGCCCTGGAATCGTCTACAAGGACCTCATCATCGTCGGCGGCCGCAACCCGGAGACCCTCCCCGCGCCTCCCGGCGACATTCGCGCTTATGACGTTCTCACCGGCAAATTGCGCTGGTCGTTTCACACCATTCCGCACCCCGGCGAATTCGGCTACAAAACCTGGCCTCGGCAGGCGTGGAAAACTTCCGGGGCCGCAAACAACTGGGCGGGCATGGCGCTCGATTCCCAGCGCGGAATTCTTTACGTCCCGACAGGCTCGGCCGCTTTTGATTTTTACGGCGCTGACCGCATTGGTGACGACCTCTTCGCCAATTGCCTGATCGCCTTGAACGCGGAAACAGGCAAGAAAATCTGGTACTTTCAAGGCGTTCATCACGACATTTGGGACCGCGATTTCCCTTCGCCGCCCGCGCTCCTCGCCGTAAACCGCGACGGCAAAGACGTGGAAGCCGTTGCGCAAACCACGAAGCAAGGTTTTGTTTATCTCTTCGACCGCCTCACGGGGAAGCCTCTTTTCCCCATCGACGTTCGCAAGTATCCTGGCAGCACCGTTCCGGGCGAACGCACGTCTGCCACGCAGCCACTTCCGGCGCGCCCCGCGCCTTTCGCACGCCAGCTTCTTACGGAAAAGATGCTCACCAACCGCACTCCTGAAGTTCATCGGTGGGCGCTCGAACAATTCAAGAAATTTCGCAGCGAAGGACAATTTGTTCCTTTTGCCATCGGAATCGACACGGTCATTTTTCCGGGCTTCGACGGCGGCGCGGAGTGGGGCGGCCCCGCGGTGGATCCCGAAACCGGCATCATTTATATCAATTCGAACGACGTCGCGTGGACCGGCGCCCTCGCTCCGAACACCGGCAAAAACAGTCCGCGCTCCATTTACTTGAGCCAGTGCGGCGTCTGCCACGGCGAAAACCTAACCGGCTCGCCACCGGATTTCCCGTCACTGATCGGAATTGGAAAGCGGCTTACCTGGCCACAAATGGCGGCGATCATCAAGAATGGAAAGGGCCGCATGACCGGCTTTCCGAATCTAACGGCAGACCAAACGTTTGCCCTGCTGGATTATCTGGCCAGCGGTGAAAGTAAAGAGCTGAAAAGTTCGGCTCCGCGCACGGCGATGAAATATCGTTTCACCGGCTATCACAAATTCCTGGACCCGGACGGCTATCCAGCAGTCGCTCCCCCTTGGGGCACGCTCAACGCCATCAATCTGAACACCGGCGAATACGTCTGGAAAATTCCTTTCGGCGAATATCCGGACTTAGCTGCGGAAGGCCAAACCGACACGGGTACAGAAAGCTACGGAGGCCCCATCGTTACCGCTGGCGGCCTACTGTTTATTGGCGCCACTAATTTCGACAAACAATTCCGCGCCTACGACAAATCCACGGGGGAGCTCCTCTGGCAGACAACGCTTCCCTTCTCCGGGAACGCCACTCCCGCTACTTATGAAGTGAACGGCCGACAATTTGTCGTGATTGCCGCAGGCGGCGGCAAGGATCCTAAATCTCGCTCGGGCGGCGTCTACGTCGCCTTCGCCCTTCCCGCCGAGTCGTCAAAGCAAAACCCCGGCGCGCAACCACAGCGGTAGCCTCAAGCTGCGCCGGCTAATTCCACTAGCCTTTGTCATACAATCTGCATTTTGTAGTACAAAATGTCCATGCGTTCTGTAATCCAAGCGAGGCTGGACAACCGTTCGCGCAAAAGGCTTTCGGCTCTAGTTCGCGAGTTGGGCTGGACTCCGTCCCAGATCGTTAGGCCCAGTGTCATTAGCCTCGGAGTGCCCTCTCCAGCACTTCCCTTGAAATATTTGCTCCGCTCACAATCAGCACCGGGCAATCGCCGCATCCGTCACAGCAGCGCCGCCGTGCTCGCCGCTCCGGCAGGCTCCGCCGCCACGTGTTCTTCCACCAGCAGTGTCTCAATGGATCGCCACATCTCCTCATCGCTGACCAGCACCACCTCATCCACGAGCTGCCTCACGTCGCGCACATTCGCCGCTTCCGGCGTTCGCGTCGCCAGTCCATCGGCAATTGTGTCGCGCGTTTCCGTGCCCACGACCTTGCCTTCCTTCCAAGACAAGTAATACGCCGGCTCCCGCTCCGCCTGCGCTCCGAAAATTCTCACTCGAAGCCGCCACTTCCCGCACCGTTTCCCGCTTCCTTCTTTGCGCCAAGGCGTAAAACGCTCCTCGCACCTTGCACGATCCCGTGGGCAACTCCGTCTCCAGCTTCAAATAAACATTTTTCCCCGTGCGCCCGCTCAAAAATGGCGCCGGAATCAATCGCGTCGGCGCGAACCGTCGCAAGGCGCGGTTGAATTTGTAAGCCGGGCCGAAAGCTCACCTTGCAATACCTCTTTTTTTCAATTGCTCGGAATGGGGCGAAAAGAACCATCTCTGAGGGGGCCCCGCTGGTAAAGCCTCAGCATCATAGCAGTATCTGATAAGCACTTCGCAACCAAGAAGGCAGGTGGGCCCGCGTCTTCCAAGTTATTCTTTCTACAGGTCTTACTTCCAGTGTTCGCGACTTTTGACGCAACGCCGGGTTTGATCCACTGGGTGGCCTCGCCTGGCAGAAGTCGCCTTTACTATCAGCCTCAGGGAACGCCCGGCAAACGCCAGAAAGGTGAGAATTATGCGCATCGCGCGCTTGCTTTTTTCGCTTCTCCTTGTGGCCGGAATCTTCGGGATTCCCGCCCCATCCTACGCTCAAGTTGCTATTGGCGTTTCGGTTCGCATCGGTCCGCCCGCGCTACCTGTCTACGTGCAACCCATGTGTCCTGGCCCAGGCTATATCTGGGTTCCCGGCTATTGGGCCTACGGCGACGATGGCTACTTCTGGGTTCCCGGGACATGGGTCCTTGCCCCTGAACCTGGCCTGCTCTGGACTCCCGCCTATTGGGGTTGGAGCGATGGCTTCTACGTCTGGCACGCCGGCTATTGGGGACCGGTCGTCGGCTTTTATGGCGGGATTAACTACGGCTTCGGCTACACGGGGGTTGGCTTCTTCGGCGGCTATTGGCGCGGCGGGAACTACTACTACAACCGCTCGGTCACCAACGTCAACGTAACCGTCATCCACAACACTTACAACACGACGGTCGTCAATAACAACACCACGATCAACCGTGTCAGCTACAACGGCGGACCCGGCGGAATCCATGCCCGGCCCACTCGCGAGGAAATGGCCGCCGAGCATGAGCGCCACGTCCCCATGACCGCAGAGCAGAACCGCCACTCTGAATCGGCCCGCGGCGACCGCCGCTTCCTGGCTTCCGTCAATCACGGACGCCCGGATGTCGCCGCGACTCCGCGCTCCGGCGAATTCAAAGGCCGCGGCGTCGAACGCGGCAAGAATCGTCCCGATACGCGTGGCGATTTCAATCACCCGGGAAGAGTGCAGGAAAACAACGCCCGCATGCGCGACGATCGGCCGCCCTCTATGCGGTCCTCTCGCGACGCTTCCTACAATTCTCGGCTGGGAGACAAACATCAGCTCGAAACCGAAAAGATGCGGCACCAGCAAGGCGCCGAGCGGCAAAGGCTTCAGCAGCGACATGACCAGGAGCGACAGAAATTCGATCGAGAAAGGCCGAATCAGCAGCGCCAGGATCAACTCCAGCACCGCCAGCAGCAGCAAATGGACCAGATGAATCGCCAACACGAGCAGCAATCCCAAAAGCTGCAACAGCGCCAGCAGCGTGAAAGCCAAAGGCAGGAAGGCAGACCGCACAAATAACAAGTCGCAAGCGGCCTCGAAGCGCCAGCGATTCGAAAGCTGTCTTCTCTGGCACGCACAGCACAAAAACCATCGAAGCCGGAGCCAAATTCATTTGGTTCCGGGTCTTGTCATTTCCTCCTTCGCGCTCTCTCAATTGAAGTAGAATCCCCGGCGCGGCCTGGTTCCGTTTCAGGTTCGCTGTCAATTGGGCTTGACCATGCTCCCAACGTCCGACGCGGCAGAGAAAAAGCATCTCTGGCAATCGCCCGCGACGATTTTCTTCGTTGCCTTGGCGCTGCGTTTGATCGCTGTTCGTCTTCTCTACACGAACACCTGGAACGATTATGAAAATCACTTGTGGTTCGGTTTCGAGACCGGCCGTATCTCGCGCTCGATTGCGGAGGGACACGGCTTTGCCAACCCTCTTTATGTCCAAACGGGACCAACCGCGTGGCTCACTCCCATTTATCCTTATCTTCTCGCCGTCGTCTTCAAACTCCTTGGGGTCTACAGTAAAACCTCGGCTCTCCTCATCCTCAGTTTGAATTCTTTATTTTCTGCTCTGATTTGTTTCCCATTGTTCTACGCGGCGCAGCGCAGTTTCGGCCGCGACGTCGCGGTCACCGCGTGCTGGATCTGGGCGCTCTATCCCTATTTCATTTACATCCCCGCGGGTTTTGTTTGGGACACCTGCCTCGGCGCTCTGCTCGCCACAACTCTTTTTCTCTTCGCCTTGAAACTCAAAGAGCAGCCCGGCTCGTGGTGGACTTGGCTCGGCTTTGGTGTCCTCGGCGGTGTTTGCGCGCTAACCAATGCCTCGACGCTCACTCTTTGCCCCATTCTCGGAGCTTGGGCGCTCTATCCCCTGTGGCAAAAGTCGCGAATGTCGCAGCCACACGACCGCCGCTGGCTTTCGCCTGCCCTTCTCGCAGCCGTCGGACTCGTGCTCACGCTTTGCCCCTGGCAAATCCGCAACCTCCGCGCCTTTCACACGCCCATTCCCCTGCGCGACAATTTCTGGCTCGAATTCTGGGTCGGCAACGACGGCAACGCCTCGAGCTGGCTCGACACCGAGGCTCACCCTTCCGCCAATGCCGGTCAAAAAGCCGCCTTTGTTCGTCTTGGCGAAATTCCCTACTTCCGCGAAAAACGCCGCGAAGCCCTTACCTTTCTGGCTCAACATCCCGGCTTGTACGTCGTGCTGTGTTTCCGAAGATTTGTCTTTCTATGGACGGGCTTCTGGAATTTCGACTCTTCGAATCTGCAGGACGAATTTCACGGCTTCGCGAATGTCTATCTGACTTTATCGCTCACCGCTGCCATGCTCCTCGGCCTCTGGCGGGGCCTTCGTGCTTCTCGCCACGCCCTTGTTCCCTACCTTCTGGTCCTTGCCACCTATCCGCTAGTGTTTTACTTGACGCATCCTACCATTCGCTACCGCCACATCATTGATCCCCAAGTCGTCGTCCTCGCCGCGCTGGGCCTTCGCTCTCTCCTCAGGGCGCCCAGTCCAGCTAAGTCACAAGCCGCCCAATCTGCCGCGCCAGTCACCGCTCCTTCCGTCTAGCCTTCTCATCGGCACGCAAACTTTTGTCCTGGCCAAAATGAAACAGGGGCCCGTTTAGGCCCCTGCTCCCATGCGAAGTAGGTATCTGGGCTACGCAAACAAGAAAGTTTCCCTGAAAGCGGATTCCTCTCGGGAGAACGACCTCCTCACCAGGTAAGAAGGGCGTACCCTCCTTGGCCGGCCTGGGCTGGAGGAAAAGTTGCCATTGCCGCGCCACCGCCTCCGAATTGACCGTTCGGCTGGAACAGGAAGCCAGGAACTTGATAGCCCATGGCTCCACTGTCAAGCTGCGAAAACGGCGCGGAAGCGCCACTGTGGCTGATCATTGCCACGGGGTCGGGTGCCCCGCCCGTAGCGCCAGTAGTGGCGTTGCCGCAGAGCACTCCCTTCGGAGGATAAACCAGGCCCCCCGTGCCGCCATGAGCGACTACCAGCACAGTTCCGTTGCTGTCCAGGACTTGCGTATCACCGCCACCGCTACCTGGCGTGTTCATCGCCGTGCTTCCCGCGCCTCCTACACCGATGTTGATGGTTAGAACCTGCCCGGATTGGACGGTCAGGATGGTGCTTGAATAGGCCCCGCCGCCTCCGCCGCCTCCACCATTACAGGGCACGACTGCACCGCCTCCGCCTGCACCATACAGTTCTACGCTCAACTGGGTGATTCCAGCCGGTACCGTGAAGTTGCCACTGTTCACAAACTCCTGCTTGCCGGTAAGTCCTCCGGCAGGTCCGGTGGGGCCCTGGGGGCCTGTTGGCCCGGTTGGACCAACAGGACCAGCATCGCCTTGCGGTCCGGCGGGGCCTGTCGGTCCTGCCGGCCCAGCAGGACCCGTTGCGCCTGCGGGCCCCGTAGGCCCTGCGGGGCCTTGAGGTCCAGCAACACCAGCCGGTCCGCTCGGGCCAGCCGGTCCCTGATCGCCCTGTGGTCCTTGTGGCCCCGTCGGCCCAGCAGGACCCATTGCTCCCGGGGCTCCCATTGGACCTGCAGGACCTTGCGGCCCAGCGGGACCTTGCGGCCCAGCTGGGCCGGGCGCGCCTGGCGGTCCAATCGGGCCCACAGTCAAGATCGGCCATAACGTCACACTGAGATCATTATTGCCCGAGACGATTAGCACCGTGCGCGTATCCACATTCCATTCCGGATCAGGAACGGAAACCGCGACCGTATGCGGACCCACGGACAGGGTGATGTTCATCGGTGTGACTTTTCCGGTATCTGCCCCGTCCACGGCAACATTCGCACCCGAGGGAAACGAAGTTACCTTTAGCGAGCCGTTTTGCGCTCTTGCTTTGCCGGGCGTGAGCAAAAGCGCCGCCGACAACACGACCATCCCAAAGATCCTATGAAGCTGGATCATTCACGTCCTCCTTGACGTCGGACTTTGCGCCACCCCTGGCGCCCGTTCTGGCCCTATTTGGCAATGTATCGAGGGGACATGCCTTGGAATCAGCGCAACTGCCGCTCCACGCCGCAGCGACTTCTAACTCATTTGTTTTTACGGAGAAGGAAGAAAACTTCCACCCACAGATCGCCCAGGTTCCGTTACGAATCGTTACTTTTCAGGCACAAACGACCTGACTGAAGGACTGATTTTGGCTTAATTTACGCCTGGCTGGGTTTGTGGAGAGCTGTTCTGAGCGTCCAGCCAGCGCACGCGGGGAATATATCGCTCAATTCGCTGCTGCGAGCGCATGAGTCTTTCTCGATTGGGCCCACAGCAGAAGGTACGGCTGCAGCTCGCGCATCATTTTTTCGAATTGCGCCAGGTCCAACGATTGCGCGCCGTCGCTGATCGCTTTTTCCGGCGCGGGATGCACTTCCACGATCAATCCGTCTGCGCCAATCGCTACCGCCGCGCGCGAAACCGCCGGCACCAGACTGCGCTTCCCAGTCGCGTGGCTCGGGTCTAGAATCACCGGCAGGTGCGTCAGTTCATTTAGTACAGGAATCGCCGAAATATCACAAGTATTTCGCGTCGCCGTTTCGAAGGTGCGAATTCCCCGCTCGCACAAAATCACGTCCGGATTTCCGTGCGCCACGATATATTCCGCGGACATCAACAATTCCTTCACCGTGCTGCTCAATCCGCGCTTCAGCAGCACCGGCCGCCCGCATTTTCCCAGCGCCTTCAGCAGCATGAAGTTCTGCATGTTGCGCGCGCCCACTTGCATCACGTCCGCATAGCGTGCCACCAAATCCACGTCGCGGTCCGTCATCACTTCCGTGATAATCGCCAATCCCGTCGCGTCTTTCGCCTTCCGCAGCAGCTTCAATCCTTCTTCTTCCATTCCCTGAAAATCGTACGGCGAAGTCCGCGGCTTGAACGCGCCGCCGCGCAGCATTTTTGCGCCCGCTTTCGCCACGCCTTCCGCCGCCTGCATGATTTGTTTTTCCGACTCCACCGAACACGGTCCGGCCATCACCACGAATTCATCACCGCCAATCGTGGTTCCATTCACCTTGATTTGCGACTTCTCTTTCCGAAATTCCCGGCTCACGAATTTGTACGGCGCGGAAATGCGCACCACTTTGTCCACTTGCGGCATCGCTTCGATGGATTCCATGCATGCCGTCACATCGCCCACGCCCACCACGCCGATGACCACGCGCTCCTCCCCTTCGATGGAGTGCACTTTGTACCCAAAGTGCTCCACCTGCTTCGTAACTTCGTCAATCTCTTCCCGCGTTGCATGCAGTTTCATCGAAATAATCATTTCTCTGCCCTCTCAATTTGAATCGGGAAATCCGAGATCTGAGACCCTAAAACAAAAGCGTTACCCGCTCAGTGAAACCAGTCTCTCTTTCTGCTTTCTGCTTTCTGCTTTCTGCTTTCTGCTTTCCGTTCCTATAATCCGTGTTTAAGGTCGCTCCAAAGCTCGCATCGGAAAATGTTCGCCGCAAAAAATCTTGCACCCTAAAAGCAAAAAACCCACTCGGTTGGCGAGTGGGCTGAAATCTTTTTTTTGCTGATTTCGCTTAC
>Ga0209154_1002393_pt1 | contig 10513 bp, 4 predicted proteins | sample GraSoiAngelo_121_FD_185878 | JGI IMG/M metagenome (GOLD analysis project Ga0209154, IMG submission 185878) | Grasslands soil microbial communities from the Angelo Coastal Reserve, California, USA - 14_0919_12_20cm (SPAdes) (version 2) | ecosystem: Environmental > Terrestrial > Soil > Grasslands ... | reverse complement strand
AACTCCTTGAGCGACCGCTTATCGGCGTTACGCATCACCGGCACCAGCACGCCGTCCGCTGCCTCGACGGCAAACCCCACATCGATCGCGGACGGATGAACAATTTTATTTCCAACCAATCGTCCTGCTGGGGCGCTGTTCTCCGCCAACGCCACGGCCAACGCGCGCAGAGCATAAAGCGCGGGGCCGGCCCTGGGATTGCTCGCTTTGCGGTGCGCCAGCATGGCCTCCAGACATACCGGCAACGCGACCGTCGCCAAAGGCCGCGTCCAGCTTCGACGCATCGCGTCGGCCACAGCGACGCGCATGGTGGAGGCCGGACTCAACTTGTGCCTTTCGAGGTTGGCCAGGAAATTCTCGAAGTCCTGAATCGTCACCCGTCCGGCAGCGCCACTGCCCGCAATGCCTGCCAGATCCGCCGCGTGCAATCCGAGCTCGTTCATTCGCGCTTTCATCCGCGGCGACATGTAACTTGCGCCAGCAGCATGGGCCGGCACCGGCAGACCGCGGACGGTCGGTTCAACTTTTTGGCTTTTGCCGTCGGCAGAAGGTTTGCCGCCGTTGTCAGCCAGAGCGGCGCTCTCATGCCCGGCTGGAGCAGGAAAATCCAACCCCATGCGCGCAGCGTCTTCGGCGCTCGCTTCCAGATAACCCAACACCGCCCCGACGGGGTAACTCTCGTTCAATTTCACCAATAATTTTTCCACGCGCCCGCCGCACGGCGAGGTCACATTCATCGCTGCTTTGTTGGTCTCCACCTCAATGACATCCTGATCGACGTTCACCTTGTCGCCGACCTTGACCAGCAGACTGATAACGGTCGCCTCCGCGATCGATTCGCCAAGCTGAGGCATGATAATAGGGACTTGCGGCATAAATTATCCTGCGGTGATGCGCTGCTGGCATGGGGCGGTGACAGGCGCATGGAAAATGCGGCGCCACAGCACGTCATGACTCCAACCTTGTCTGGCGTAGATTCGCTGGAATTTCATTTCCTAAAGGCGAAGGACGTTTCGCGCCGCAGTAGCGATGCTGCGGGCGGTAGGGCGGTGCGCCGCCCAGAGATTGGGATGATAGGGCACAGGCGTGTCTTTTGCGTTGAGCCGTTGCGGCGGTGCATCGAGCAAACCAAATCCTTCGCCGGCAACGCGTGCCATGACTTCAGCGGTTACTCCGCCCCACGGCCATGCTTCGCCGACACACAGCAATCGGCCCGTTCGCGCCACCGAAGCCATGACCGTATCGGTGTCGAGCGGCTTTACCGAACGCAGATCAACGACTTCGATTTCCGTGCCCTCGCTCGCCAGTTCTTCTGCCACTGCCAGCGCCTCGTGCACCATCGCGCTGTAGGCCACGATCGTCAGGTCGCGGCCTTCGCGGGCAATACGCGCTTTGCCGGTCGGCATGGCGTCCCCGGGCAATTTGTCGGCCTTGAGATGGTAGTAGAGGTATTTGTGTTCGCAAAAGATCACCGGGTCATCGATCGCCACGGCCTCCAAAAGCATGTGGTAGGCGTCTTCGACCGTCGCCGGCGTCATGACCACCAATCCGGGGTAGTGGGCGTAAATGGCCTCCATGTTCTGGCTGTGAAACGGGCCGCTGCCGGAAGTGCCGCCGGCAGGCAGCCGAATCGTAATAGGACACGGCACCCGGGTCCGCCAATAAAGTGTCGCTGCCTGATTGATGACCTGATTGAAGCCGACCGCGGAAAAATCCGCGAACTGCATTTCAACAATCGGGCGCATCCCGTCAATGGCCGCGCCGATGGCCAGTCCGATTATCGCATCCTCGCTGATCGGCGAATCAATGACCCGGCCGGGAAACTCCTCCGCCAGATTTTTCGTCGCTTTGAACGCGCCGCCGAATGCGCCAACGTCCTGCCCGTAGATGAACACGCGCGGGTCTTCGGCCAATGCCCGCGCCTGCGCCTCGCGAATGGCTTCCAGGTACGTAATGCTCATACGCTCTTCATCCCGGCCGTTCCTCGCGCGCTTCGAGCAATCGCTGCGACGACAACGCCCGCCAGTCTTCCTCGTACGGATCGGGCACCGGCTCGCGCTGAACGGTGGCGACGGCATCCTCAGCCTTTTGAACCATCTCGCTCCGCCAAAGCTCGACGGTCCGCGCGTCAGCCCAGCCTTGCTGCAACAAATGTTCCTCGGCCACTTTCAGGCAGTCGCGGCCGACGGGCGATTGCTTCAATTCGGGATCTACGTAGTCGGCGACATCGTGCTCGCCATGTCCGCAAAGCCGGAGGAGACGAGCCACGACCATTTGCGGGCCATGACCTTCCCGGGCGCACTTGACGGCTTCGCCCACCACTTCGAGGCAGGCGGACAAATCAGTGCCATCCACCGTGTGGCTATCGACACCGTAGCCGATCGCCTTGTCCACGAGATCGCGACAGGCAAACTGGCGGGAAGTGGGTGTGGAATAAGCATACTGGTTGTTGGCCACGATCAGCACGAGCGGCAATTTTTCCACCGCCGCCAGGTTGATCGCTTCGTGGAAGGAACCGGTCGAAGTGCCTCCGTCACCGATGGACGCGGCGCCGACAACGCCGCTGATGTTCCTGAGCCGTCTGGCGAACAGAATCCCGTTGACCACCGCGATCATGGCCCCGAGATGGCTGATCATCGGAAGGAGTCCCTCCCGCGGGCGGCCGCGATGAATGTTGCCATCGCGTCCGCGCATCGGGCCCAGCGTCGAGCCAAGGTAGGTGCGAACCGCGTCGAGGATCGGCTCCCCAAAGGCGAGCCGGCCGGCTTGATCGCGAATGAGCGGAGCGAACACGTCTCCTTTCCGCAACGCCAGTCCGACCGACACGCTCAATGCCTCCTGCCCGCGCCCAAGAAAAACGCCACCGTGAATTTTGCCGGCGCGGTAAAGGCCGGCAAACTTGTCGTCCAACGTCCGCGCCAGCAGCATCCAGCGAAACGCTTTTGTGTATTCGTCACGGAAAGTTGAGACAAGAGCGCCGGCTTTCGTGCTGGCAACAGTCTGAACCATGCGGATTATTTACGCGCCTTTGCGCTTCCAGTGCAAATGTTTCTTTACGCGGCCGGCCAAAAGGCCGCCAAAGTTTGGTTGTGAAACGAAGCGATCTGCCGTATAGGTTTGCGGAAGACGATTTGAACTGATTCACCAGTGAAAGCCGCCCCGCGACCCTCAAACGAAGTCGAACGACTCAATGCGCTGCGCGCCTATAATGTCCTCGACACCCCGCCCGAAGAAGCCTTTGACGACCTGACCCGCCTGGCTTCACAAATCTGCGAGACCCCGATCGCGTTGGTGAGCCTGGTGGATGCAGACCGTGACTGGTTCAAGTCCAAGGTCGGGCTCCGTCGGTCGCAAACCCCGCGCGACATCTCCTTTTCCGCGCACGCCATCGCGCAGACAGACCTGTTCGTCGTGGAAGACGCGTCCGCGGACGCGCGGTTCGCCGGAAACCCTTTGGTCACCGGCAATCCGCACGTCCGCTTTTACACCGGCACGCCGCTGACCACGCCCGCCGGCGGCGTTGCCATCGGCGCTTTGTGCGTGATCGACCGCAAACCGCGCCGACTGACTCCGCAGCAAATCGAGGCGCTGCGGATTCTCAGCCATCAGGTGATCATGCGGCTTGAGCTGCGGCGTAATTTCATCGAGCTGGAGCGTTCGGTGGCCAGCCACCTTCGCGCCGAGGAAGCACTGCGAGAGGCGGAAGAAAAGTATCGCAGCATTTTTGAAAACGTCATGGAGGGAATTTTCCAAACCACTCCGGACGGGCACTACCTCTCGGCCAATCCGATGCTGGCTAAAATCTACGGCTACGAGTCTCCCGAACAACTTATGGCGGCAGTCAGTGACATCGGCCACCAGATTTACGTGCAGCCGGGGCGGCGTGAGGACTTTGTTCGTTTGATTCAACAGGACGGAATCGTCTCGAAATTCGAGTCCCAGGTTTATCGCAAGGACCGGAGCGTCATCTGGATTTCCGAGAACGCGCGGGTCGTGCGCGATGGGCGAGGCCAGGTGCTCTACTACGAAGGCACGGTGGAAGAAATCACCGAGCGCAAACGGGCCGAGCAGGCGCTGCGTGACTCCGAGATTTTGTATCACTCGCTGGTCGAATCGCTGCCGCAAAACATCTTCCGCAAGGACAAGGAAGGCCGCTTCACGTTCGGCAACACGAAATTCTGCGGCGAACTGGGTCGGTCCCTGGGGGACATCATCGGGAAAACGGACTTCGATTTTTTCCCGAAGGAACTCGCCGCGAAATACCAACGCGACGATCACAGCGTCATGGAAACAGGCGCGCCTTTCGAAACCGTCGAAGAACATCGGACGCCCGATCGCGGAAAGATTCACGTGCAGGTCATCAAGACTCCGCTCTGCGACGCGCTGGGCAACGTCATCGGCGTTCAGGGAATGTTTTGGGATGTGACGGAGCGCAAGAAAATAGAGGAGGCGCTGGCTTACGAACGCGACCTGCTGCGGGCCCTGCTCGACAACATCCCGGACAATATTTATTTCAAGGACCGGCAATCGCGCTTTGTGAAAGTGGGTCAGGCGCTGGCGAAGAAATTCAACCTTAAGGATTCCGAGGAGGCAGTCGGCAAAACAGACTTCGACTTTTTCACACCGGAACACGCACAGGCTGCTTATGAGGACGAACAATTCATCATTCGCACCGGTCAGCCGATTATCGGCAGGATGGAAAAGGAAACCTGGCACGATGGCAGAGTGACCTGGGGATTGACCACCAAGATGCCGTTTCGGGACAAAGACGCCAAAATCATCGGTACCTTCGGCGTCACCAAAGACATCACGCAGCTCAAGGAAACCGAACGGGAACTGGCCAAGGCCCGCGACGTGGCGGTGGAGTCCGCGCGGCTGAAATCGGAATTCCTCGCCAACATGAGCCACGAAATCCGCACGCCGATGAACGGTATCATCGGCATGACCGGGCTCCTGATGGACACGGACCTGACGGATGAACAGCGCGACTTTTCCGAAACGATCCGCACCAGCGCGGACGCGTTACTGACGATCATCAACGACATCCTGGACTTTTCCAAAATCGAGGCGGGCAAGCTCAGCATCGAAATCATCAATTTCGACCTCCGCGACGTGGTCGAAGGCACCGTCGAGCTGCTGGCCGAGCGCGCCGAAGCCAAGAGCATTGAACTGGCCTCCTGGGTGCTCGAGGATGTGCCCTGCCATCTGCGGGGCGATCCGGGGCGGTTGCGACAAGTGCTCACCAATCTTCTCGGTAACGCGATCAAATTTACCGAACGCGGCGAAGTCGTCGTGCGCGTCTCGAAGGAAAACGAATCAGAACAACACGTCACGATCCGTTGTGCCGTCGCGGATACCGGCATTGGCATCCCTCACGAAGCGCAGAACAAGCTGTTCCAGGCCTTCACTCAGGCCGACGGATCGTTGACGCGCCGATATGGCGGCACAGGCCTGGGACTCGCGATTTCCAAACAACTGGTCGAACTGATGGGCGGGCAGATCGGAATGGAAAGCACGCCCGGCAAAGGCTCCACGTTCTGGTTTGTCGTTCGGCTGGCAAAACAGCCGCCGGGCACCACATACTTTTTCAAGCGGCCGCGGGGAAACCTGGAAAACTTGCGAGTGCTTGTTGTGGATGACAACGCCACCAACCGCCAGATTTTACAGCACCAAACGGAGTCCCGCAAAATGCGCACCAGCACGGCGGTGAATGGCGCCGAGGCGTTGGAACTGCTCCGCCGGGACGCGGCCACCGGGGATGCTTTCAATCTCGTCATCCTGGACTTGCAGATGCCGGAGATGGACGGCCTGACCCTGGCGCAAACCATTCGCGCCGATCCGCTCATTCAAAAGGCGCGTCTGGTGATGTTGACGTCTTTGGGTCTTCGGCTCGACGCGGAAGCCTGGCGCAGCGCTGGCATTGACGCGTATCTGGTCAAACCCGTCAAAGAATCCCGACTTTTTGATTGCCTGGCCACGGTCATGGCGCAAACCACCATCCCCACCGCCGGACACCCTGACGCGCTCCACGCGGTTGGCGCGCCGGGTCACGCGCACGCGCTCAACCCCAAACACGTGCGCATTTTGATGGCCGAGGACAACGTCGTGAACCAAAAGGTCGGGCTGCGCCAATTGAAGAAGCTCGGTTATTCGGCGGACGCGGTCGCCAACGGCATGGAAGCCGTCGAGGCGCTAAAACGAATTCCCTACGACATCGTCCTGATGGACTGCCACATGCCGGAGCTGGACGGTTACGAAGCAACGCGGTTGATCCGGCAGATGGAAATTGAAAAGAACGACCCGCAGCAGCCACCGGCTTACATCATTGCTTTGACTGCGAACGCCCTGGAAAGCGATCGCGAGAAATGCCTGGCTGCCGGCATGAACGATTACATCAGCAAGCCGGTTAAACTGCCGGAACTGCAGGCTGTGCTCCAGGAAGCCGCCAGCTTCGTTCGGCCGGTGGCGGCGCGGAAGCGGACGGAAAACAGCAGCGGCAACAATGAGGCGGTCATCGACGATTCTGTGCTCGCCGGATTGCGGGAGCTTCAGGAGCCGGGCGGACCTGATGCCGCCGTGGAACTGATAGAACTGTTCCTGCGGGACACGCCTGTGAAAATCCAAAGTATGCAGTCCGCCATAGCCCGGTCGGACGGGCTGGCGTTGCAAGAGTCGGCCCACAGTCTTAAAGGGAGCGCCAGCAACCTTGGGGCACGTCGGCTCGCCAAACTTTGCGCGGAACTGGAAAGGCTGCCCAGGGAGGGGAAACTGACGGAAGCATCCGATCTGTTCGGCAAGGTGAGGGAGGAATACGGCCGCGTCTGTTTTATCCTTGAGCAGGAAAAGGAAAAGCCAATAGAGTCTCTTTAGAGCGATTGGCTCGATCTAAGCCGAACTCTATGCCATGAAGAAATGAGCGCGCCTTTGCCACAGATTCTGTTGATTGATGACGATCAGGATCTACACGATCTGCTCGTTACCAGCCTGATCGATGACCGCATCCAGCTTTTGTGCGCGCGCGACGGGCGCGACGGCCTCGCGCTGGCGCGGCGCAATAAAATCAACGTCATCCTCCTGGACCTCGGCCTCCCGAAGAACGACGGGTTCGCGGTGCTCCAACAGTTGAAGGAAGACGCCCACCTGCAAAACATTCCGGTCATCATTCTTACCGCGTGGAACAGCACGGCCGACAAGCTGCACGGTTTCGAGCTCGGCGCGGTGGATTACATCACGAAACCGTATGAAATCGCCGAACTCCGCGCGCGCGTCCGCACTACGCTCCGCAACAAGCTGCTTCAGGATCAGTTGACGCAAGCCAACCGCGAACTCGAAGCCTCTCGGGTCGCCGCCGAAGCCGCCACGCGGGCCAAATCCGAGTTTCTGGCCAACATGAGTCACGAAATTCGCACGCCGATGAACGGCGTCATCGCGATGACCGGCCTGCTGCTGGAGAGTGAACTGACAACCGAACAAAGTGAACTCGTTGAAACCATCCGTAGCAGCGGCGACGCCCTCCTGACGATCATCAACGATATCCTCGACTTTTCCAAAATCGAATCCGGCAAGCTGGAACTGGAGAAGCAGCCGTTCGATATCCGCACCTGCGTCGAGGACTCCCTCGACTTGCTGGCGCCCCGAGCCGCGGAAAAGCAGATCGATCTGGCCTACCAAATGGACGACGATGTGCCGCCGACTGTCATAGGGGACGTCACTCGCCTGCGGCAGGTCCTGGTCAACTTGCTCGGCAACGCCATTAAGTTCACCCCGAAGGGAGATGTCACCGTCGAAGTCAAAATGACCAGAGCGCAGGCGACTCCTCCCAAAGCCGGCGCGCTGCCGATCACGGTGAAGTTCGACGCGCCGGGCGCCGCGGCCGGGCTGGTTGAGCTTCATTTTGCAGTCCGCGACACCGGCATCGGGATTCCGTCGGAAAAAATGGATCGCCTGTTCAAGTCATTCAGCCAGGTGGACGCTTCGACAACGCGTCACTACGGTGGAACAGGACTCGGACTTGCCATCAGTAAGAGTCTGGCCGAGTTGATGGGTGGAAGAATGTGGGTCGAGAGCACGGTTGGCAAAGGTTCCACCTTTCAATTCACCATTCAGGTGCAGCCGACGCCGAGCGCCACGCAGCCGGAACTGAAAGGCTCCCAGCCGCAACTGGCCGGCGTGCGGTTGCTCATCGTGGACGATAACCCGACCAACCGCCGTATTCTCACGCTTCAGTCGCGCAAGTGGGGCATGCTGCCGCGCGACGTTGACAGCGGAAAGAAGGCGTTGGATTTGTTGCGGCAGAACGAACCGTTCGACCTCGCCGTGCTGGACATGCAGATGCCGGAAATGGACGGAGTAACGCTCGCTGGCGAGATTCGAAAATTGCGCGGCCCGGACGCGCTGCCCATGGTCTTGCTCACTTCGATGGGGAACGTGCCGGGCGCGCTTGAAAGTCCCGCGTCGCCATTTGCCTCCTGCCTGACCAAGCCGATCAAGCAAGGCCAGTTGCACGGCGTGTTGCTCGAAGTCATGGGCAAACCGAAAACCGCCGCCAAAAAAGTCGTTCCCGTGAACAAGCTGGACGCGACGCTCGCCCAGCGGATGCCGTTGCACCTGCTTCTCGCCGACGATAATGTCGTCAATCAGAAGGTTGCTCTGCGACTCTTCGACCAGATGGGCTATCGCATCGACATCGCCGGTGACGGCCTGGAAGCCATTCAGGCGTTGGAACGAAAACACTACAATATTGTTTTCATGGATGTGCAGATGCCTGAGATGGACGGCCTGGAGGCAACCCGTCGCATCCGCGACCTGGAAAAGGAACTCGCCCAAGGCCCGAATCCGAAGCCACCCACGATTATCATCGCGATGACAGCCAACGCGATGACCGGCGACCGCGAGAAATGCATCAAAGCGGGCATGGATGATTATCTGGCCAAACCCGTGCGGCCCGAAGCCGTCCAGGCCGCGCTGCAACGGTGGGGTCCTTTGGCGAAGAGTCCTTCAGCCCGCTCTGCTCCCGTGACCGTCCAGCCCGAAGTTGTTATCGAACCAAACGTCTCCGCCGCGGCGCCTCCGCCTCCGAAAGAAAAAGAGGAACCCCCGGTTGACCTGGAGCGATTGGTTGAACTGGCCGGTGGCGACGAGGTGGGGATTGCCGAATTGACGGACCTTTACCTGAACCAGACGTCGGAACAGCTCCGAATCCTTAAAACGGCGGTTGAAGCAGGCGTTGTTCAGGATATCGAGCGCATCGCCCACAAATCCGCCGGCGCCAGCGCGACCTGCGGGATGAACTCCATCGTCCCGGCGCTGCGCGAGTTGGAGCGGCAGGGCCGGGAAGGCAAATTGTCCAACGCGCCGGCGCTGGTGGAGCAGGCCAGCAAAGAGCTTGAACGGATTCGGACTTTTTTGAACAATCGCCGGCGTCCTTCGGACAACGCTCCTGCCGGGGCCGGCTCATCATGAAGAAGATGCTGATAGTCGAAGACGATCAGATCGTCGGCAACATCTACCGACACAAATTTCAGGTGGAAGGTTTCCAGGTCGCGCTGGCCACCGACGGCGAGGCGGGCCTGATCGCGGTAAAGGAAATCAAACCGGACGTGGTCATTTTGGACTTGATGCTGCCCAAGCTCAACGGCGTCGAAATTCTGAAGAAAATGCGCGCTGAGCCGACGACCAAGTCAATCCCCGTGATCGTGCTCTCCAACGCCTATTTGAGCAGTCTCGTGCAAGAAGCGTGGAAGGCGGGCGCCAACCATTGCATGATCAAAGCCAGTTGCACTCCGAAACAACTGATTGAACTGGTCAATCGGACGCTCGGCGCTCCGCCTGCGGCTCAAGGGCCGGCCCCCGATCCCGCTCTTCCCAAGCCCGCACACGCTCCGGCTTCGGCGGCCATCCCGGCAAAGAAGCCGCCACCCGGCAGTTCGGAGGACGACACCGCATTTCAGACTGAGCTTCGCCAGACGTTTCTTGGCAGCGCGCCGGATCACATAGCCCAGTTGCGAGGCATGCTCCAGGCGTTCATCAAGAGCGAAGGCGACACCGCCCGGCTTCCACGGCTGTTCACGCTTTATCGCCAAGTCCATTCGCTGACGAGCAACTCGGCCGTCGCCGGCCTGACCAGCGTCGCAAAAATGTCCTCAGCGCTCGAAGCGCTCCTGAAGGAGCTTTACGAAAAGCCGAAGAACCTCAACGCCTCGACCATGCGGACGGTGGCGCACACGATCGACTTCCTCGCCGTTCTGCTGGAGCACAGCAGCACACGGGACCCGGAGAGTTTTCCACCGCCGAACATCATGGTCGTGGATGACGAAGCTATCTCCCGTCGCGCCGTCATTTACGCGCTGGAAAAGGCCAATCTGAAATGCGTCAGTGTGGAGGATCCGAAAACCGCGTTGACCATGCTTGCGGAAAACCGGTTCGACCTCATCTTTCTCGACGTGGACATGCCTGGCATGAGTGGCTTCGAACTCTGCGCCAAACTGCGTGTGCTGCCCGCCCATGCGAGGAC
>Ga0209154_1002392_pt1 | contig 10515 bp, 7 predicted proteins | sample GraSoiAngelo_121_FD_185878 | JGI IMG/M metagenome (GOLD analysis project Ga0209154, IMG submission 185878) | Grasslands soil microbial communities from the Angelo Coastal Reserve, California, USA - 14_0919_12_20cm (SPAdes) (version 2) | ecosystem: Environmental > Terrestrial > Soil > Grasslands ... | reverse complement strand
GCTGTTCATCCCGCTCTCACGAGTGATTTCGCTGCTGGGCCTGCAAGACACCATCTGGTCGGTGGTAGTCGTCTATCCCAGCTTCACCATTCCGTTTTCCACCTGGTTGCTGATGGGCTTCTTCAAATCCATCCCCAAAGAGCTCGAAGACGCGGCCATGGTGGATGGCCTGACGCGCTTCGGAGCTTTTGTGAAATTGGTGATCCCGATTTCGGTCTCCGGAATCCTGACGGTGGTGATCTTTGCGTTCACGCTGGTGACCCAGGAGTTCGTGTACGCGCTGACGTTTATCGCTCCGGAAGCGCACCAGATGGTGGGCGTGGGCGTGCCGACTTTTCTGGTCCGCGGCGACGTCTATTACTGGGGCTCGCTGATGGCCGCCTGCCTGATCACCAGCCTCCCCATCGCGCTCGTTTACAACCTGTTCCTCGACCGGTTCATCGCCGGCTTCACTGTCGGCGCCGTGAAGTAGTCCTCCCTGCTGGATCATCGGCAGTGAACGTCTGTCATTCCCAGGCTCGGGTTTGTCGAGCCGAGGAATCTCTCTGACACCCCGCTAAGCCGGCCTCGAAATGACAGCCGCGCCCGCCACCCCGCCACGCAAAATTGACTGACGGCTGACCGCGGCCTATGCTATTGTCTCGATCCCATGTCACACAGCGCTCAAGTGCGTCCGCCGGCTGACGTTTTCGGCAGGCCGCTGCGCAGCCTGCGGGTCAGCGTCACCGACCGCTGCAATCTGCGCTGCCGCTACTGCATGCCCGAGGAAGAGTACGTCTGGCTGCCGCGAGAAGAGCTGCTCACGTTTGAGGAGATCACCGCGGTGGTGGCCCTGTTTACTGAGCTGGGCGTCGAAGATGTTCGCCTCACCGGGGGCGAGCCGTTGCTGCGCAAGGACCTGCCGCTGCTGGTCCAGATGTTGGCGCGGAATCCGCGAATTAAGGACTTGGCCCTGACAACCAATGGAGTCTTGCTGGCCGAACAGGCGCGGGCCCTGCGTGAGGCGGGCCTGCATCGCGTCACCATCAGCCTGGACACGCTCCGCCCCGAGCGCTTCAAGGCACTAACCCGCAGAGATGCTCACGCGCAAGTGCTGCGCGGCATCGAAGCGGCGCGCGCAGCCGGTTTCCGCAGGATCAAGATTGATACGGTGATCCTGCGCGGGACCAACGAAGACGAGCTCGCCGGCATTTTGGAGTTCGGTAAGCAGGTGAGCGCAGAAGTACGCTTCATCGAGTACATGGATGTGGGCGGCGCGACGCAGTGGTCCATGGACAAGGTTTTTACACGCGCCGAGGTGCTGGATCACGTCAGCCGGCGATATGGGCGCGTCGAGCCGGTCTATGAGGATAGCTCAGCTCCGGCGGAGCGGTTCCTGCTCCCCGATGGCACCGTTTTCGGCATCATCGCTTCGACTACGACTCCCTTCTGCCGGCGGTGCGACCGTAGCCGATTGACCGCCGATGGCATGTGGTACCTGTGCCTCTACGCGCAACAGGGTCACGACCTGCGTAAAATGCTGCGCGGCGGCGCCGCAAAGGAAGAGATCAGATCTACGATTGTCTCGGTGTGGCAGGGGCGCAGCGACCGCGGAGCGGAAGACCGCAAAGCCCTGGGCGCACGCGGCACTCTGGTCCCCATCGAGCAACTCCGCAAGGATCCCCACCTCGAAATGCACACCCGCGGAGGATGACGCGGGCATTCCTTCCGTACCCTCGTTGCGAGAAAGGCCGAAATAGTTGGAACGGCACTAGCTCGTCTTCCTCTGCGGGGACGTGGTTTTCTTCGTGTTGCCTGCCGGCGGGCTTTCTTTGAGCAAGCTATCAATCAAAGTGCGGAGCGAGCCCTCGTTCTCGAGTTTTGGATCGCCGCCCTTGCCTCCGCTCAGGGCACGAATGACGCCGGAGCGGTCTATCACCACCACCTGGGGAACATTTAAGATTTCATGGCCATGACGGTCCAGGTACGCATCTACCTGTTCCGAAGAAGCGTAGCCAACCGGATAGGTCAGTTTCAAGTAGTCTACCAAGTACGTCACCATCGGCCCGGTGGCGTCGGGGCCGAAGGCTATGCCAACAGGCTGAAAGCCTCGCGGTCCCAATTCATTTTGAAGTTTGTTCATTGTCTGTGCCACGCGCAAACAGTGCGGGGACTGGATGAAAAGAAACTCGATCACCACTACCTTGCCCTTGAAACTGGAGAGCAGTGTCTGCTTGCCGGAGGGCTCGACGATAGTGAATTCGGGCGATTTGCGGGGCACCAGCGTCGTGGCCAGTGCTGAGCCGGCCAGCGTCAGGACAGTGGCGAAGGAAGCGAGTTTTTGCATACTTATAGTGTAGCGCGCTGAAAACGCTATACTCAGACCTGTTTCCACTTGTCGGCGATACGCTGCACTTCCGCGGCTGCCGCGTCCATGGCGTCCGCCGGACTCCGCTCGCCTTTGACGACGCTCAAGAACATTCGGGGGATGACAAAGGTGTTGAAAACCTCCATAAACGCCGGCGTCGGGTATCCCGGAACGCCGAGATAATGGGTCCAATGCCCCGCGTCCTTCAGCATCTGGTACTTCCAGGAAGGGTCGGCGTGCGGGTCGTTGGAGAGCCGGACGATGAGGTCAGGAAGCGTTTTCTGGTAAAAGGGGAAATTGCAGCCTTGGGATTGCTCGTAGATGTTTTTGGAATTGTCGATCAGATCGGCCAGGAATTGCTTGGCCCCTTCCCTGTTCTCGGCGAAGTTCCAGACCACAGAGCAATTGGTGACGTGTGGTACTGCCACTATGGTGTTAGACCCCTTGAGTGGCGGCGTGACCATGATCTTCTTGGCAACTTCGGGGTCCTGTTTTTCCGCGGCGCGCAAGAGACTGATGGCATTGATAGTGCACGAGGTCTTGCGCGCCAGCATGGCCTTGACGTTGCCCGAGGGACCCCAGGTGAGCTGCTCCGGAGTTCCCGCGCCCTGAAACAGGTCTTTGACGTACTGAAGGGCGACAAAGGTGCGAGCGTTCCTGATGATTACCTTCCCCGCCTCGTTAAAGACGCCGCTCGTGAACCCGTACAGGAGGGTCTGCAAAGTGATGTTGCTCTCCAGGCTGGGCGCGAGCGCTAAGCCGCAAGGGATGCCCAGCTTTTCTCGAAGCCTTTTCCCGCCGCTGCGCAGGCCATCGTAATGGACCGGGCCCAAGGAAAGGTTGACCTCGCTCCAATAGTCTTGAAAGAAGAGAAAAGGGGCCGGGATCCAGGAGTCAGCGAAGGCGAAGTATTTCTTAGTCTTCATATTGACGCTTGATCTGTGCGCCATCCACTCGATGCTTCCGTGCTTGGAGGCTACCTGTTGGACGATCTCCGCGTGGTCAATCACATGCTGTTGGAACTCGGCCGGCGGCCAGGGAAAGATAAAAACATCGTGGCCTTTGCCAGCCTTGACCTCGGCCGATGCGCGGGCGTAAACCTGCTCCACCGGAATGGAGTCCAAGATGACCTTGGTGTCATTCTTCTTGCCCCATTCCCTGGCCACCGAAGCCTCGAACCAGGAGTCAAACTCGGGCAGAAAATGGGCCCATTTCGCGATCTTCAGCGTCTTTTGGCTGGCGAGCGCCCGCTCGGGAAAAACGAAGAATGGTCCAAACGCGGCTGAGCCGGCTGCCAGTCTAAGGAAATCTCGCCGGGAGGTCTTGTTATCCGTGTTTCTGCTCATTTTGGCAGCCGTGCGGTTGAGAGATTATCATCCAACGGAGTTATTTTTTGAAGGCTGATGTTCCGTAACGTCTCTGCGCGGAAAACCCGGCCGCGGTGAACATAGATTCTGAGCCTTAGAAAACGCACCCCTGGCCGGAACGTGCCAGCCAGGGGTGAAAGCGTGAGATTCCCGGTAAGTTTATTTATGTCCCGTCGCAGAATAGTCCCGCGCTCTTCAAGCACTTGAAGTTATTGATGATGCGCGGATCGAGCGCGGCCCCACTCGGAGTGAAGACCACATCCGGGAACGCATCCTGAGCAATGGCCCCGTTGCGTGGATCGAGGATGGTGGGGCAACTGAGCCATACCGCTCCGCCGTCGGCGCCGCCCGGATCCAGGTTGCCTTCAGCCCCGCAAGGACCAGTCGCCGCCATGGCGTTCAAAAGTGCGGTGGTCTGGTCTTGGGTGAAGCCAAACTGAGGTGCAGTCCCCGGCACGCCCTCTATGAAGTGAAGTTCATCGCCGGTGTGGAGGATGGGGGTTCCGTCCAAGCTGTTGCCGTTCGCCGCAGCCGCTTGCGCCCGTACCGTGTTACAGGTTGAGGTCGGGGTTATGGTCTGCCCGGTCGAGCTGATACCGCCAACCGTATTCTGGGTCCACCAGAAGTAGGTGACGATCCACGCGCCCAGCAGGTCATCGCAGAAATAGCCGAACGGGCTGGCCGGGCCGTTGGAACTGCCGTCAATGGCGTTGCGATTGCTGCTGATTCTCCAATCATGCCTGAGGTTCGGGGTTTCGACAGCCAGGAACCCATTACTGGGATTTTGGCCAAGCGAAAAGCAGTCGTTGGAAGCAATCGCGGGATCGTGCAGGGTACCGCAGGGAGTAGGAGCCAAGGTGCCGTTAGCTATCCTCTGCGTGGGCGCACCGTAAGCCTCAAAGTTGCCGATGAGAAACTGCTCGTTGAATCCGCGTGCGTTGCAATTCTGACACGCCTGAGTTCCGCTGCCGAAGAAATTTGAGGTGCTGAAAAAACCCTGGTTGAGGATGAAGGCGATGAGGGAGAAAAATACATTGGGGGCGCCATCATCATCCTTGTAGGCTCCGGTGGTCGCCAAGATGCGGGTATTGGTGCGGGTGGGATCGTTGACCGGGCAGGTGCTGTCGTTCACCCAGTTGGTCGTCCCGCCGTTAGACGAACTCGCCGGGGGGCCAGTCAGCCGGAAGAGCCCGAAGCGTCCGGCCTTTTTTTGGTTCAAACTGTCACCCGGCACGTGGGCCAAGATGCCGTTCTCCTCGTAGAACGTATTGCTGAAATCGCAGGGCGGAGCGTTAAACGCGTTGGGGAACGGTGCTGGGGGCGGGGGCGTGTCGGGGGTGGTGGGAGTCGTCGTGGGAGTCTGCGCGGCGAGAAATCCCGCCCACGCCAAAACCGAAACACAAACGAAAATAGTCTTCAATAGGCTTCTCACAGCTTTTGTCCTCCCCCGGGGACCACGATGACCGCGACCCCGGAATGAAAATCCGATAACGACAAACCCCCTGGCCGGCGTGAAGTCCTGGGACTTCGACAACAGCCTAGTGGTCAAGCGCCGCTGCCGGCGACCCAACCCGGATACTGTCGGGCCGAACCATCCACCCGATGGATTCGGCGATCCAGTCAGCATGGGCCATGCCCGGACAGACACCCCAGAGCATCAGGGGCTCGTTGCCGTAACGAACGTTTCCAATATGCTGGTTGATGTCCTGATCCAACTTTGGATCGGGATTGGTAAAGCCAACACTCCGCCGGAGCAACTCCATGTCTTGGGGCTTGCCGGTCAGAAAAGTCCAACCCGGCTTCACCCCGTGCATCTCCGTGTGGTGCTTGAGCACGGCCACGGTGTCCTCTTGCGGTTTCAGGGTGAAGGAATACATGAAAATTTCCCGGCCCACCTGGTCGCCCAGTATCTTCTGCACTTTAACCAGATTGGCGATAACGATGGGACAGATCTCCTTACATTGGGAAAAAAAGAAGTTGATGGTGACGACCTTGTCTTTGATCAGGTCATCGTAGAAGCGCACCTGCTTGCCCTCATGCGTGAGCAGAGGGATGTTTGGCAAATTCCGCTCTTGGATGCGCTTGCGCGCCATTGCGGACACCGTGTGGTCAGAGGTAGCGGCAGGGGTGCTGCCGCCCGTGCGCGTGTCGATACCGGTGGCGCCGGCGGCGCTCATGCTGAAAACGCCGCCAGCGAAGGGAGCCATCCCCAGCAGGCCCAGTAGCTTTCTTCTCGATGCGTCAATCATGGCTCAGTCTCCTTTCTTGCCTCGCAGTACCTCACGGCACCAGCTTAGTGTCTGCGTTTCCGGGCGTAACGACATCCCACAGTCCCATCATGGCGTGGTCTTCGTGCACCACGTTATGGCAGTGGATGGGATACTTGCCCAGCCAGTCGCGGAAGCGGAAGAAGAGCAAGACGCGCTCGTTGGGATGCAACTGGGTCACGTCCTTGCGCGACCTCTCAACCAGCGAGGGCGCCACCCGGTTGCGGGAGAGGATCTGGTGCTCCTCCAGATGTATGTGGACAGGGTGTGTCCAATCGCCGGTGGCATTGAACAGGATCCAGTTCTCCACGCTGTTCCGCTCCACCAGGAAGCGGAAATGGCTGCAATCCATGAACTGGCCGTTGATGGACCACTGGCCATTCAAGCGGTCGAATTTAAAGGTGCGAGTGACTCTGGGCGTCGCATTGGTGCTCGGCAGTTGGTAGAAGGTCGGATTGGTCGCCGGATTCACGCTGCCATCCTTAACGTTCTTCGAGCTCACCTGGAACTGCAACAGAAGGTTGCCCTGCCCGGCGGGGAGGATGTCGGAGAAGTTGCCGTTGGCGTCGGGGCATTCCATCTGACCGGGGATAAAGCCCGATGGCGGGACCGGCCCCATGCCGTTAATCTGTCGCAGGCGGTTCTCCAAGTAGAGGGTTTGACCTGCGAAGTTGGTGAAGTCAATGATGACGTCCACGCGCTCGGCCACGCCAATACGGACGCTGTTGACTTGGACGGGATTCGGCAAGAGATTTCCGTCATTGGCAATCACAAAGAACGGGTTGGTGGTGGGACTGGCCCCCTGGATGTTTCCGGTGAGGAAGAACTCAAAGAAGCGTGACGGTCCGGTGTCCAGAAGGCGGAAGCGGTAGCGGCGCGGCTGCACTTGCAGGAAAGGCTGGATCACGCCGTTCACCAGGAACTTGTCCCCCAGGATGCCATCCAGATTGAACAGATCGAAGACCAACTGGCCGGTAGTGGGATCGTATATCTTATCGGCAAAGGCCAGGGGGATATCGAACTGGGGGAAGCTAGGGAGATGAAACCCGGTGTTCTCGTCGCCAGTGTCGAACTGGTTGAACAGCAGATGGAACCCCAGCAGGCCCTTGTATGTGTTCTGCGCGGTGAAGTCCACGCGGTGATCGTGATACCACAGCGTGCTCAGCGCTTCATTGATGTCCCCGGTGGGCTGGTGGTCCGAGTTGAACCCGGCCAGCACCTCGGGATAGTACTGATCGCAGAAATGTCCAGCGGTGTAGAAGTCGCAGGGGTTGCCGTCACTTTCCGAAGGCGTGTGTCCGTTGTGCAAGTGCGTGGTCACCGAAGGGAATCCAAAACCGGTGTTATTGACCTGGTTCACCGAGGGCAGCCTGTTGATGTTGCGGGTCATTTGGGGCACGCCGTAGTTGGCAGCATAGGTTGGGCCAGGACTGGTGACGGCGTGAACTTGGTCATTGAAGCCCCAAATAGTCTGCACGGGCAGATTGCGGTCGCTGGTCTGGCGCGTGGTAAACTGCTGCTGGGTGAACTTGTAAACCCTGGGAGGCGGGAAGGGGAACATGCCCAGATTCAGTTGCGGGGCCTGGTGACAAGCAGCGCGGACCTCAGTGCCATCCGTTCCGGAACCGGTGTTCGGGCAGATGGTAGGCGCGGGGCTCAGCGATGAGACCGGCACGGTCGCCGCAGTCGGCATAATCGGGAGAGGATCGATGAACGGCTTGGTAGCGGGGCTGGCCGTCTGGTTACCCGGCACGCACAGGTTGAATGACCCCGGACTCTGATTACTCCCTGAGCTCGCAGGGGCCGGAAACGTCGCGGTCTTAGACTGGCCGTAAGCCGCCCGGGCACTCAACCCGCTCTTGGCGACCAGCATGCCGGCCGCCGTAAGCAGCCCCATCTTGAAGAGGTCACGCCGGCTGGTTAACCCGGCAGCGATCAGTTCGCGCCGGTTCTTGGCGGCCTCACACATCTCTTTGAAGCGTCGCCTGGAGACCTTTTCTCCGAAAACGTTGTAGTACATGCCAACCCTCCTTAGCAGTTCTCGGGCCCGCGATCACATTCCCCTGACGCCTATGCACCGCATCAGACTCGACTACTCTGGGTCCAGGAAGTCCAAATTGGCCACTTAGTTCAAATCGACGACGAGACGATATCCCCGAGCCATGTCGCTTAGATTTCGGGCTGGTGAGATGGAGCTTGTTCTTGTGCTGTAATCTCTGCTGGGTACAGTCTGTCTAACTCTCGCAATCAGAAATCGAATAAGTTCCAGGGCCAAGGCGACAACACGCGCTTGTTAACAGATCGTAGTTATGCTGTCAAACAAAAAATAAAAATATTTTCAAGCCCTGTGGAAAACATTCCATTAGCGCACGGCTCGGTCTTCTAAAGTAAATCCCGCATCTCATGTCGGCGATGTACGATGGCGCGCAATAACATCTCTTCTGCTCCATGGCACTCCCGAAGCGTAACGGTTCGCCCGAGCTATAGCGAACATAAGTTAATGATACGTTGAAAGTGGCCCCTACCGCACCCGGTAGCATAGGGAAATAGTTGTGCCTGTCAAGGCAAAACAACTTTCTGCTCGTAACTGTGAGCAAATAATAGGAAGGAGTGCCACAGCCACATCCGGCATTTATACGGTACAGCCGCTGTAGTAGATAACAAGTACCTTTTAACTTTCATTTATGGCTACGAAAGGTCTTCGCCACTCATCTCTTCCTCTGAAAGTACTCTGTAATGTAAAAATGACTTATACCACGTAACTTTGAAGTAGAAATCATAATGTTGAGACTTCTTTGCTCAGCGTAAAAGTGAAACAGTGGCTTTCCTTTTTGTTTCAATCCTTCTCGTAGTCTCTGTACCGAATAATTTTTTTCTCCTTTCTTGTACATGTCATATAAGGGGGCAAGGGCCCCAGCGAACTGAGACGTCATCTTCGTCAACCCCCTCAGGTGGATCGGGACGCGGATAAACGCTCCCCGTGACGTTGGCGAGTCTGCGAGCCGCCGTCAACTCGCCGACGTTTGTTATCACCCCAGACACGGAGAGAGCATCTGACGGTTGCCCCTCGACTGCGGAGAGCACAAACTTGGGAGCCTGCGAGGAAGAGGGAACTGAGCGGACTCCATACCAATTCCTGGGATGCTACCTCCTCCAAGCTTCGGAGCTGCCCTTTTCCCCTCGGCGCGAAGTGAACTGCAAAAGATGGGGCTAGGTGCGGACCTCGCGACGCTAACCTAGGACATCGAGGTGCAAGTGGAAATCGACCGCATTCTCGCAAGCCTGGACAGATACCGCTGCCGAGGCTGCGACCAAATCTGCTTGGCACCCCACATCCTCGAATGCCCGAAATTGAGTCGCGGGGGCCCTCCCACCGTTCGCTCCGCCTCCTACCAGCTTCCCCAGCGACGCGTCTCCGCAGCGGAGAGCGCAAGTGCTCCGAGGTGGTAGGCAATCGGGCTTTCCACATAGACTCTGTAGCCCTGTAGCCCTGTAGCCCCCAGCGTCCCGTTGGCGGTATCATTGTCAATTGCTTCACAGCAGTTGCATCTATCGGAAGGCATGCCTGCAAGACGCAACACGAAGAGCAGCCGCCACTGGGTTAGCCTGGTCCCTTACGGGCTCAACCAGCAGCATCCCAACGCCTACAAAGACATCCTCAGCACCATCTGGGAAAACCGCGACAACCTGGGCTATGCCTATCGCATACTGCGCGACGGCTGCTGCGACGGCTGCGCGCTAGGCACCACCGGGATGCGCGACTGGACGATGGAGGGCATCCACCTGTGCGCAGTCCGGTTGCAACTGCTGCGGTTGAACACAATGCGGGCGATGGACTGGCGGCTTCTGGAAGATGTCGCCGGGTTAGAAAGGCTGTCGGGTCGCGAGCTGCGCAAGCTGGGCCGGCTGGCGGTGCCGATGGTGCGCCGAAAGGGCGAGAAAGGTTTCCGCCGCGTGAGCTGGGATGAGGCCATTGGCTTGGTGGCCGAGCGCCTGCGCGCCACCGACGCGCACCGCATCGGATGGTTCCTCACCTCGCGCGGGCTGACCAACGAGGCCTACTACGCGCACCAGAAGGTGGCGCGCTTCTTCGGCACCAACCACGTGGACACCAGCGCGCGTCTCTGCCACGCGCCCAGCACCGTGGCCCTGAACGAGACAGTGGGCTGCGCCGCCACCACCTGTTCCTATTCGGATTGGATTGGCAGCGACCTGCTCATCTTTGTCGGCAGCAACATCGCCAACAACCAGCCCGTGGCCACAAAATACCTCTACTATGCGAAGAAGGCGGGCACGAAAGTCTTCGTCGTCAACCCCTATTTCGAGCCCGGGCTGGAGCGTTACTGGGTGCCGTCGGTCGCGGAGAGCGCGCTGTTTGGCACGCGCTTTGCCGACGATTTCTTCCAAATCCATCTCGGCGGCGACATTCCTTTTTTCTACGGCGTGCTCAAGCATCTGATCGAAAACAATTGGGTGGATCGCGAGTTCATCGCTGCGAGGACCACCGGTTGGGAGCGAGTCGAGGCCAAAGCCC
>Ga0209154_1002386_pt1 | contig 10525 bp, 8 predicted proteins | sample GraSoiAngelo_121_FD_185878 | JGI IMG/M metagenome (GOLD analysis project Ga0209154, IMG submission 185878) | Grasslands soil microbial communities from the Angelo Coastal Reserve, California, USA - 14_0919_12_20cm (SPAdes) (version 2) | ecosystem: Environmental > Terrestrial > Soil > Grasslands ... | reverse complement strand
AAAACCAAGGTAACTGTTCTGCGAGTCAATCGCCGAGCGCGCGCCCGCGTCCGTGATCGGGGCCCCCGCAGGAACGGTGCCGGTCAACGACACAAGTGTCGAAACTGACTCGCCCGGTTGCGTCGCTCCCTTGCTAGTCCCCCACAGATACTGTGGATAGAGCTTGCCGTAGAACTGGACGGTGCCGATGGTCTCGTTGCCGAACATGATCTGGGCTTGCGCCGCGGGCGCGACGAAGAGCGCGCCAACAGCTACGGCGACTGCGTTCCTTTTCATTTTTCCTCCTCCCGGAACGTGTTCCTTTATGAGGAACATCAATCTTGAAAACGGAACAACCGCTCACGAAGCTACAAGTGACGCTTCATGCCGTCAAGTCCATGCAAGGTTTTCGTAGCTTGGCGCAGTGCGGCAATTTGCCGAAACGCGACGCTACCGGCCGTACTGATCGAGCTTGAACCGGCGCGGCTTGAGCGCGCGGCAGATCTCGCGCGTTACATCCGCTTGTGGCAGCGCGAGGCCGCACGCGGCAGCCATTTCGGCGACGATCGCCATGTCGTCCTCCGCCCAGGCCATGGTCTGCGTGCCCCACTTGGCGAGCGCTTCGTTCGCGGCGCTCGACATGCCGAGCGCGCCTCGCATGAGGTCGATATCCAACCCGTGGCGCTGGGCGAGCGCGAGGCCTTCGTGGTCGGCGACCAGGCAAGCCCACATGATGAGGTTGTTCACTGCCTTGGCCACCTGCGCCGACCCCACCCCGCCCGTGTGGACGACGTCCGCGGAATAGGCGCGCAGCACGGGCGTGACGCGCTCGACGATCGGGCGCGGGCCTCCCACGAATGAAAGCAGCGTGCCGCGGTCCGCGGCCTCGCCACCGCGGCAGACGGTCGAGTCGATGACCTCCAGCCCAAGCGCGCGGTTCTGCGCGGACAGATCCTGAATCGTCTTGGGGTGAATCGTGCTCAACACGGCACAGACCGATCCGCGCCGTGCCGAGCTCAAGGCGCCGCCCGGCGCAAGCAGCTCGCGCACCTCGCGATCGAGCCCCACGCAGACAAGAATGATGTCGCATTCGCGCGCCAGGCTGGCCGCGTCCGGCCGCCAGAGGGCAGTCTTTTGTTCGACGTCGGGTTGCCTGGTGGAGTCGAGATCGGTGGCGAGGGTGCGAAAGCCCGCGCGCGCCAGGTGCCCGATGATCGGCAGCCCCATGCGGCCTGCTCCGACGACGCCGACGGTTTCGCTCATCGCTTTTGGGTGATGGTGTCAAGAAGCGCCGGCTCGCCTGCCTTGACTCGCTTGATCGCGCGCTTTAGCGCGGCAGCAAGTTCCGCAGGTTGCTCGATAGGGCCTTCCGCGTACCAGCCCATCGACTTGGCCATCGCCGCGAAGTCGGGCGCCGGGTCGGCCAGGTCCATGCCGATGTGCGCGCGCTCGAGCGGCGTGCCGCGCAGCTTGGCCATGCGGATCTGGTGCTCCCAGTCGTTGTAATAGGCGCGGTTGTTGTACATGACGACCAGCAGCGGAATCCTGTGCTTCGCCGCGACCCAGAGCGCGCCAGCGTCGAACATGAGGTCGCCATCGGGCTGCAAGTCGACGACCAGGCGCCCGGCGTCGCGGTGCGCGAGCGCCACGCCGAGCGAGATGCCGATCTGGGTTGCCGTGCCGAGGGACCTGCCGGGATGGCGATACGGCTTGTCGAAGTCCCACAGCTTGCGCGCCCAGTCATCGAGCGTGCCTGCCGTGAGCACCCAGTCCTCCCCTTTGATGGCCTCCCAGACCTCGCTCGCCAGGCGAGGCAGCGTAATCGGGCTGGCATCTGCGTCCTCTTTTGCTTCTTTCGCCCAGCGAGCGCGCGCTGCCGCGCTCATTTGCGCCACCTGCCTTGAGCGCAAATCCCTTGCGCGGGGCGAGATGCGCGGCTTGAGGAGCTGCGTGAGCGCCGGGATTGCCAGGGTCGTGTCTGCCAGCACCCGCAGGTCGGCGTGGGCCAGGCGCTGGTAATCCATCGCCCAGCTCGAGATCTCCAGATCGCCGAAGCCGATGTCGACCCATTTGCATGTCGCGGGCACGATCGAGGTCGTCTTTCGCGTCGTGCTCACCAGCTCGGTAGTCGCGCGCTCCCAATCACGCGTATCGAGGCACAGCAGGAGGTCGGCGTCGCGGAACACGTCCTTCACCATGCTGACGTTGAGCGGATGCCGGCCGGGAAAATTCAGCCGGCTGTTGACGTCGTAGACCGGCGCGCCCAGCGTCTCGGCGAGCTCCACCAGGCCGTGGAAGCCGGCTGCGTCGCGTCCCACGTACTCGGCGAGAATCACCGGATGCTCTGCGGCGAGCAGCATCTCTGCCGCGCGCTCGAGCGCGGCGCGATCGGGCGCGATCGGGCTTGGCAGCTTCGCCGCCCCCGGCGGCGGCAATGGCACATCATGCTCGAGCGGCTGCTCCTGCAGCCAGGCGTCGTAACACATATAGATCGGACCCCTTGGCTCGGTCATCATCACCGAGTACGCGCGCACGAACGCCTCGGGCACGCCGTCGATCACGGCCGGCTGGTAATCCCACTTGGTATAGGCGCGCACCGCCTCGCCTTGCACGAGCGCGGTGTGAACCCAGTCGATGCGCGGCCGGCGCTTGCTCTCATCCATCGGGCCGGTCGCGCCGACGATGAACACGGGCGTGCGGTCGGCGTAGGCGTAATAAATCGCCATGTTGGCGTGCAGCAGGCCGACGAGGTTGTGCAGGATGGCCACCATCGGTTTGCCGCTCGCTTTGGCGAATCCGTGCGCGATCTGAACCGCGGTCTCCTCGTGCGGGCACAGCATCAGCGCCGGCCGGTTGGCACCGTAGTTGACGATCGAATCGTGCAGAGCGCGATACGACGCCCCCGGATTGAGGGCGGCGTGCGGCAGCTCGTACGCATGCAGCAAATCGACGATGACGTCGGACGCCCATCTGCGCGCCGCTGCGCGGGGCTTGCTCACTCGCCGGGCGCCCATTCGCCGGTCGCCCTGAGCGCGACGCATTTGTCCGGATCGATTCGCAGGTAAATCGGCTCTCCGACCCGCGTACGCAGCGAGGGATGGGCGCGCGATTGCAATGCCCGCTCGCGGAGCTTCACCTGGAAATCGACCGCCTCGCCGAGGAACACCTTCTGATCGACGATTCCCTTCCAGACGTTCTCGCCTTCCGGCCGCGTCTCGGAAAGCTGGATATCTTCGGGCCGCACCGACAAGATCACCCTTTCTGCCTGCTGCAGCGCTTCGACCGCCCTCACCTTCATTTCGCCGAGCGCCGAGTGCACGCGGTAGTAGCCCGGGTCCGCGGGCGCGCTCACGGTGGCGTGCAGGAAATTCGTGGTGCCGACAAACTCGGCCACGAACTGGTTGCCCGGCCGCTCATAGATCTCGCGCGGCGTGCCGACCTGCTGGATCAGGCCGGCGTTCATCACGGCGATTGAATGCGACAGGGCGAGCGCTTCGCTCTGGTCGTGCGTGACGTAGACGGTGGTAATTCTCAGCTCGCGCTGCAGCCGCTTCAGCTCGAAGCGCATGCGTTCGCGCAGCTTCGCATCCAGGTTGGAAAGCGGCTCGTCGAGGAGCAGCAGGCGCGGTTCCATGACCAGCGCTCGGGCGAGCGCAAGGCGCTGCTGCTGGCCGCCCGAGAGCTTGGTCGCCTCGCGGCCGGCCATCTCCTCGAGCGCGACCACCTTGAGCACGCGCAGGACGCGTTCCTCGATCTCGCGCCTGCCGAGCGCGCGCCGGCCCACCCGCAGCGGGAACGCGGCGTTCTCGAACACCGTCATGTGCGGCCAGATGGCGTAGGACTGGAACACCATGCCCAGCCCGCGCCGGTTCGGCGGGACGAAGACCCCGCGCTGCGAGGAGTACACGATATCGCCGCCGACGGAGATTTCTCCCTGCCGCGGCCTCTCAAGGCCGGCAATGGAGCGCAAGGTGGTGGTCTTGCCGCAGCCGCTCGGTCCGAGAAGCGTGAACAGCTTGCCCTGCGGCACTTCGAAGGCGACCTCGTGCGCGGCACGGACCGCCTGGCCGCGCTCGTCGACATACTCGGTGCACAGTCCCGCTACGCTGAGCACGTTACGCCTCCCCGATGCCGAACTTCCTGCCCACCCACTGGGCGAGCAGCACGAGCACGAACAAACCCAGGATAAACATCACGCCAAGCGCCGAGAGCTCGACGTACTGCCCGTTCTCCCACAGCTCCCAGATCACGATCGAGAGAACCTCGGTTCCCGGGCTGTAGAGCAGGATCGAGCTCGACAGCTCGCGGATGGAAACGATCATGATGTAGATCCATCCGGCGATCAGCCCCGGCTTGAGCAGCGGCAGGATGATGCGGCGGAAAGTCGTCGCCCAGCTCGCCCCGCTCATCGCGGCGGACTCCTCCAGCTCCTTGTGGATTTGCAGCATCGAGGTGGTGTTGTAGCGCAGGCCGTAGGGCATGAAGCGCGTGATGTAGGCGATCAGCATGATCCAGATCGTGCCGTAAACTCCGACCGGCAGGTACAGGTACAGGATCATGATCGCCAGCCCGAGCACCAGGCCGGGAAATACCATGGGCAGCGAAGCGAGGTTGTCGAGCAGCCAGCGGCCGGGCAGCTTCGTCTTGACGACGATCCAGCAGATCACCGAGGTCACCAGCATGATCAGGGTCGCGCTGCCTACCGCCAGCAGCAGGCTGTTCCACACCGCGCTCGCCAGATTGGGATAGCCGAGGATGGTCCGGTAGGGATCCAGGGTCAGGTTCTGCAGCGCCTCGAGCGACGGCACGGAATAGAACTTCTGCAGCGACGACCACAGGAGCACGGCGAAAGGCAGCGCCACGATCAGCAGGAAGTAGGCGAGGAAGATCGCCGTGGTGAGGGTGCGCCATCGGCCGAGGTCGATCGGACGCGGGCGAAAGCCCTTTCCTGTCATGGTGGCGTAGCGGTTGCCGCGGCTGGACAGGCGCGACTGGAAATACACGCCGATGGCAGTGAGCGACAACAGGGTGACCGCATAGGCGCTCGCGAGTCCGATCTGGCTTGGATAGCGGTGGACCGCCTGGTAGATCGCGGAGGTGAAGACCTGGATACCGACTGGCAGGCCCAGCAAAGCCGGGACCTCGAAGGACTCGATCGCGCGCACGAAAAGAATGAGCAGCGTGGCGAACACCGCCGGCCACACCAGGGGGAGCGTGATCCTGGCGGCGACGTGCACGATGCCTGCGCCGCTCATCACCGCCGATTCCTCCAGCGCAGGATCCATGGAGCGCAATGCCGCGCTCATCAGCAGAAACGCCACCGGCGAGTAGTGCAGGCCGTCGACCCACATCATTCCCCCCAGCGAGTAGACGTTCACGAATACCGCGTCGGTGCCAAACAGCCCTTGGAGAACGAGATTGATCAACCCGATCTTCGGGCTGCCGAGCAGGATCCAGGCCACGGTGAACAGGATTCCCGGGATGATCAGGGGAATGAGGGAAAGAGCGTAGAACAGCGCCTTGAAGGGCGTGTTGGTGCGCTCGTTCATCCACGCGAGCAGCGTCCCGATGCAAAACGCGAGCAGCGCCGACCCGACCGCGAAACGCAGCGAATTCCAGAACAGGATCCAGGTGTCCGGCGAGCCGTAGGCCTGGCGGTAGTTGCCCAGCGTGAGCTCGGCCGCCTTGGCGGCGGTCTGTGGCGTGAAGAAGCTCTGCCACAGCAGGAACCCGAGCGGCACCACCGCCAGATACAGCGTGAGCAGCACGCAGGCGCCGATGAGCAGCCATTTGAAGTCGAATCCAGCTCGGCCTGGGGCTTCGATGCGACGGGGCAGTGCCGCGTCCACTGATATTGCCTTTCCTCAATACCCGAACGACGACCCGCCCACCAGCAGCACGGTGATGCGATCGGCGATCTTCTCGTTCTCGATGATCAGGATCTTGCCGCACTGGCGCTCCCGCCCGCGGCAGGCGTCGTTGTCGCAGCGGCCGGTCACCGCGCAGGGCGTATGCAGCGCGAGCTTGCGGCACTCTTGCACGGCGGCGCTATTGCGGATGCGCTCGATCGCGGCCGTGAGGTCCGGGACGATCTTATTGAGGCCGGCAACGAGTATCACCTTGCCTGCGCCGAAAGCATAGCCGGCAACTCTGTTGCCGCTGCCGTCGACGTTGACGATTTCGCCGCCCAGAGTGATGGCGTTGACGGCGCCGACCAGCCAGTCGGCCGTCGTCGCCTGGCGGCGCACGCGAATGCGTTCGCCGCGCTCTTCAATTGCGGCGATCGCCGGGCGCAGCCAGTCGTAGCGGCCGTCACGCAACACCTCGAGGAAGCCAATCTGCTCCAGCGTAGCAGAGCCCCCGTTCATCACCCGGGCGCCCGGCGGAATGCGTTGCAAAAGGCATGAAAGCGCTTCGCGACCGTCGCGAGCGTAGACGACCGAGACGCCGCGAGAAGCGAGTGCGGCCGCGAGTCGCGGCACGACCTCGGCATTCATCGCTCGGTGCTATTCGTCACGTTCGACCGGTTTGCCGCCGAGGAAGAGGTTCGACCAGAAGTTGTCCCACTTGTCCCCCTCGTCGAGGGCAAGCGCCGGGTCGATCATCTGGTGCGGAAACTTGTTCAACGGGCTGTCGACGGCGAGGCTCGCGGGCACGCGGTTCACGCCTTTCAGCGCTTCCTGCCCGTCCCTGGACAGCACGAACTCCGCGAACAGCAGCGCGGCGTGCGGCCGCCGCGAGTGCTTGGCCAGGCCGATGGCGCTTGCCTCGCCGAACACCGGCGCAATCGGCTTCCACGCCACCGGCGCGCCGCTCTTCTTCAGCGTCTCGATATTGTTGTTGTAGGCGGTGACGAGCAGTGGAATCTCGCCCGAGGCGACCAGTTGCGCCGCGAGGATATGGCCGCTGCGAATCATCGGCCTCATCGCCGCCAGCCGCCGAAAGTAGGCGAGGCCCCTGTCCTCCCCCATCGCCTTGGCAAGCGCGGCGAACCAGAGGACGTCGGTAGATTCGATCGCGAGCCGCCCCACCCATTGGGGATCGAGCAGGTCTTCGTAGCTCGACGGAACCTCCTGCGGCTTGACCAGATTGGTGTTGTAGCCCAGCACGAAGAAGGTGAAGCGGTCGGCCACGTACTGCCGGTGCTGGCGTGGGAAGGCGGCGGGCGAAAGCTCCTCGAATGCCGGCGTGTAGAAATCCTCGAGCAGCCTTTCCCGGTACAGCGCCTCCATGCTGTGCGCGCTCATCTCGATCACGTCGACTTCGTTTCTCCCGGCACGGGACTCCGCCAGGGCGCGCTGCACGATCTTTTTCGCGGAGCCCCGCCAATGGGTTACCTTGACGCCGTACCTGCGCTCGAACGCGGCCGCCAAGACTCTGCCGTCTTGCACGGTCATGGTGCTGTACCACACCACCGGTCCTTCCTTCTTCGCGCGCTCGACCAGGCGCGCCTCGCGGTCGGCGCCCTGGTAAAGGTAGATCTCGCGGTTGCCGAGGGGATGCGCCGCGCCCGCGGCCCCGGCGCCCGCCGCAAGCCCGCAGAACAGCACACGCCTCCAGAAAACTTCGATCAATGGCCTCCTCCTCGCCGCCGGACGCCTTCGGTATGATAGCCCACCGTTTCATCTGGAAAACCGCCGTTCCGAGGGAAAGAACGACGAGCTTCAGGTGCTTACGATGAAAGGACCCAGCGCAATGAGTGAACCTGCCGCCAACCCTATCCGGGTCCGCAAAATCGGCCACGTCGGCCTCTACTGCCGCGATCTCGATCGCATGGCCGATTTCTACACCCGCGTGCTCGGCTTCCAAGTGTCGGATACGAACGAAAAGGGGCTCGTGTTCCTGCGCTTCGGCGCCGACCATCACAGCTTCGTTCTCGCGCGCATGCCTGCAGAGGATCGGGAAAAGGCAGCCGGGCCGATGCTCATCCAGCAGATCGCGATGGAGGTCGCGGACGTGGACAGCTTGAAACGCATCCGCGCCTACCTGCTTGCCAAGGGCGCACGCGTGCTCGGGCCGATCAGGCATGAAGGCCCCGGCGGCAACTACACCTTCGACTTCGAGGATCCCGAGGGCAACCGCCTGCAGTTCTTCAGCGACATGGAGCAGATCGGCTGGGACGGCAAGAGCCGCCCGCGCGAGCAATGGCGCCGATTCACCGTCGAGGACTGATTAGTCGTGATGCGCGTGACGGTGGTGATGACCGTGGTGCCGGTGCGGGACCCTCGGGTCCTGGCTGAAGACGAGCGACTTGATGGTCACCGGCACCGTATGGGACGGCATGCGGATGCGGCCGAGATCGATGAAGTCGAAGTCGCGCAGCGCGATGCCATCGATCACCAGGACCTCTGAGCTGATGCCCGAGTCCTCCTTGAGGATAGCCCCGAGGGTCTGCGCGACGTCGCCGTCGAGCACGACGTAGATCGGCTTTCCGTGTTTGATGGTATTGGCCAGGCAAAGCGTGATCGCACGAGCAAAGGCTGAAAGGCGCTGGAACGACGGCTCGCCGCGCCAGCGAAACGCCAGTGCGATTTCGGTTTGCCCTTCGATCACGTCGAAGGCCTCGAAGTGGCTGCGGATGGCCGCGGCCAACTGCTCGGCGTCGATCGTGCCATCGAGGCGCACCGGGGGCTGGAGCACCTGCAGGTTCTTGCGCGGCAGCAGCTCGCCCGGCTGCGACACGTACACCGTGTTGCCGGAGAGCTGCACGCTGTACTCCGAAGCGCCGAAGGCGGTCGCGCGGATGCACTCTCCCGCTGGCAGCACTCGCCAGGGAAAACGGCCTTCGTCGAGACGCCTGCGCAGCGCCAAGCCGAGCCTGCGGCCGAGATCGCCGAAATCGCGCTCCTCGCGGCCATAGACATACTCGCCGACGCCGCCGGAGAACATGACAGCCTCGATGCCTGACAAAGCCTTGAGCGGCTCGGTGAGATAGAGCTCATCCGTCGGTTCCAGAATGGCTCTGCACAGCGCCTCAGCCATCCAGTCTCCGAGGGCGTCGAGCTCGCCTGCCGACAGCTGCTTGCCGAGGCTGCATTCGAAGCCCGCGCGGCGGGCCAAATCGCGCCCGGCCGGGTCCAGGCGCGTGATGCGGCGCTCGCCGTCGACGACCAGCAGGCGTCCGCCGATGTGTACCGCCGCCGTTTCGAGCACGCGCCCGTCGTGGATCACCGCGAGCTTGGTGGTGCCGCCGCCGATATCGACATTGAGGATCCGCAGATCCTGGTCGTGCGAGACTTTGGCGGCGCCGGAGCCATAGGCCGCCAGCATTGCTTCCATATGGTGCCCTGCCGTGGCGCAGACGAACTCGCCTCCCATTTCCGCCAGGAGCTCTGCGACGGCCTGCGCGTTTTCCCTGCGCAATGCCTCCCCGGTCAGGATCACCGACCCGGTGTCGATCTGGTCCGGATGCAGGCCCGCGGCCTGGTAGGCGTCATCGATGATCCTGCCGAGCGCCTGCTCGTCGATGCGCACCTCGTCGACGTAAGGCGTGAACGCCACCGGCGACTGGTGCAGCGTGTCGCGGGCGACGACGAAATACCGGCTCGACAGGTCTTCGCCCAGGCGGCGCATGCGCAGCCGCGAGAAGATGATCTGCGTACCGGCTGAGCCGATGTCGATGCCGACGCTGGTGAGCGAGAGGTTGTCGTGGAGCCAGAGCGGGTTTTCCTCCAGCGGCCCCGCCGGCCCGAGATCGTGATCGTGGTCGTGGTCGGCGCTCGCGTCGCCGTGGACGTGATCGTGGTCGCTTCCGTACACGTGATCGGCAAGCGTATGGCGCCGCTTTGGGTTGCCGTCGTTCGTCATGGAGGCCTAGAAATCGGCGCGCGAGCGCGACGGAAGGTGGCCGAGCCGCGTCGACACCGCGGCTGCGGTTCCGATCACGCTCGGCACGCAAGTCTGCATCAGCTTCTTGTTCATCCGCTGCACTGGCGCCGCAACGCCCAGCGCGGCAATCACGCCGCCATCATGGCTTCTTACCGGCGCCGCGATGCCGCGCAACCCGCTTTCGCTCTCCTCGTCGTCGATGGCGTAGCCGCGCAGCCTCACTTCGTCGAGCATGGCGACGAGCGCCTCGCGCCTGGTAATCGTCTTGGGCGTATACGCGGTCAGCCCGCGATCCATTATTTCCCTCACGTAATCGCGAGGTTGATCAGCGAGCAGCACCTTGCCCACGGCGGTGCAGTGCAATGGCGCGCGCCCGCCGACGGCCGCCGCCATGCGGATCGCGCGCCGGCTCTCCATCTCATAGACGTAGAGCACGCTGAAGTGATCGACGATGCCGAGCTGGACGGTTTCCCCGGTCTTCTCCAGCAGCTCGCGCAGCTTGGGGCGCGCTTCGTTTGCCACGTCCATGCGGCGGCGCACCAGGGCGCCGAGCTCGAACAGCGCCACACCGAGGCGGTACCTGCCCGTGTCGCTGTTTTGCTCGAGGAACCCGGCGCCAGTCAATGTCGCCGCAAGGCGGTGCACCGTGCTCTTGGCGAGCCGCAGCCGGTTGGCGAGGGTCGTGATGCCGAGCTCGTTCTCTTCGCCGGAAAAAGAC
>Ga0209154_1002383_pt1 | contig 10527 bp, 6 predicted proteins | sample GraSoiAngelo_121_FD_185878 | JGI IMG/M metagenome (GOLD analysis project Ga0209154, IMG submission 185878) | Grasslands soil microbial communities from the Angelo Coastal Reserve, California, USA - 14_0919_12_20cm (SPAdes) (version 2) | ecosystem: Environmental > Terrestrial > Soil > Grasslands ... | reverse complement strand
TCGTACATTGACATCGCGGTTAGCGGCGTTATGTTCGGCGAAATGCTCAATGTTGGCCTCGGTGCGGTTATAGGCTTGCGCTACGCGGATGCCTGTCAACTCCTCTTCCAGTTCCGAGGAGACGATGCCGATAACAGCGCGAGTCTGCTGGAAGGTGACACGTGATCGCCGCGCGAAGATGACCGTGATCCCTATCATGATGGGCACAACGATGAAACTTACGAGTGCCAGCGGAATACTTAGCACAACCATCGCCACCACAATACCGACCAGTGAGAAGACGCTGCCGATAACCTGCGTCAATCCCTGGCTGAGCAACTGGTTGATGGTGTTGATATCGTTGAGAAGACGCGACATGAGGTCGCCCGCCTTGTGCTTGTCGAAATAGGCGATGGAGAGCGCCTCCACTTTGTCGAATATCTGAGCCCGTAGTTCTGATAGGAAGCGTTGCCCTATCGAGCTAATCAGGTAGATTTGTCCGCCTTGCGCGACCAGTCCCACGATATAAATACCCAACAGGAGTAGCATATCGCGTGCCAGGCCGTTTTGATCTTTGCCTACGATGTAGAAGTCAATGGCTTGCCCAATCACCGCCGGTCCTGCTGCTTGCACAAGGGCGGTGACAACGACCAGGACAAATGCGAAGCTAAGTTGCAGGCGGAATGGGGCGAGATAGGGTAGTAAGCGTTTCAATACCGCGCCGCTGCTGGTACGCTTTTCATTGCTGTTGCTTGCGCCGCTTGTCGGGCCGTAGACATGCGCTTTGTCTGTTGTTGTGCGTTGTGCCATAGTTCACTGTTTGTTTTATGCGACGGTTGCCACTTGTTGGTCGTTCATGAGCTGCGACTCGAGCAGTTCGCAGTAGAGGCAGCTCGTTTGTTGCAATACTTCGTGCGTTCCCTGTGCGACGAGATGACCGCCATCTATGAGCAGAATTTTGCCGGCATTGCGCACGGTGCTGATACGTTGGGCAATAATGAATGAGGTGCGGTTCGCCATCAGGTGTTGCAGCGCCAGCTGAATCCGGTATTCGGTCTCTGCGTCCACCGCCGACGTGCTATCGTCTAGAATCAGCAGTGGTGGATTGAGCAAAAGGGCGCGGGCAATAGCGATACGCTGGCGTTGCCCACCGCTCAGCCCGACGCCGCGCTCACCTACGATAGTAGTGTAGCCGTCAGGGAAGCCGATGATGAAATCATGGGCCTGGGCCGCTTTCGCCGCCTCTTCAACCTCTTCCTCGCTGGCGTTGCTCCTTCCATAGGCGATATTCTCGCGGATGGTGCCGCTAAAAAGCGTTGACTCTTGTAATACGATGCCAATTTGTGACCGCAGACTCTCTAGCGTCACATCGCGTACATCGAATCCATCAATAGAGATGCTGCCACTTGTCACATCGTAGAAGCGCGGTATCAAGTTGATAATCGTGGATTTGCCCGAACCTGTGCGTCCCAGAATAGCAACGGTCTGCCCAGGTTCGGCGACAAATGAGACATCGGTGAGCGAGAGTGTCTCGCTGCCGGCATAGCGGAACGAGACATCTTCAAAGATAACGCTGCCCTGGGTGGGTGGCAAAATAACGGCATCCGGCTTATCTTTGACCTCAATAGGGGTGTCAATAATCTCAAAAATGCGGTGCGCCGAGGCCGCCGATTGGGAGAGCGATGTGATGGTACTGCCTAATATAAAGACCGGCAGGAGCAAGAAACTGAGATAGGAGGTGAAGGCCACCAATTCCCCAATGCTGAGGCTGCCGCCGATCACCTGTTCGCCGCCTAGCCAGATAACGGCAAGCGTACCGAGGTTGGAAATGAAGAAAATAAGTGGAAAGGTGAGCGAGGTGCCACGCACGACCGCCAGGTTTTCCTGTAAAAGGCTGTTATTGGCGTTGCGGTACCGCTCCTGCTCATACGGTTCGCGTACAAATGCTTTGACCACGCGCACTCCCGCGAGATTTTCTTGCAGCACCGTATTCAGGTTGCCCAGCTTTTGCTGCACTATTCTGAAACGAGGGCCGATTTTGGTCAAAAAGAAGAGAAAGACGCCGAGGATGGCAGGTATGATCAACAGCGCAACCAGCGCGAGTTTCCAGTTGGTGATGAGTAAAATAGTAGCGCTGCCGATGAGCATTACGACAGCATTAAGCAATTGCAGGATGCCATTTCCGGTAAAGGCGCGTACCGTCTCCACATCGTTGGTGACGCGAGTCATCAACTGGCCCGTCTGGGCTTTATCGTGATAGCTGAAACTGAGATGTTCAAGTCGAGTGAAAATGGCGTTGCGCATATCGTAGGCCGCTCCCTGGCTGGCCCGTTCGCTCCAATAACCCTGTGTAAAGGTGAAGCTATCACGCACAATGGCGACCCCAAGCAAGCCCAGCGAGGTCAAGAGAATAACGCGCAAATTCTGGGCGGCTATCCCCTGGTCAATCACCAGGCGCAGCAGTTGCGGGCTAAACAGGTTTGTCGCCGTCACGATGAGCAGGCTCAGGAAAGCTCCGAGCGTCGTGCCCCAATATTTCCTCAAGTAGCGCAAAGCCCGCCAGAGGTCGTTCATAGAAACTCTCCTTCACGGCGATACGGCATCACAAGTTCCAGGACGTGATGTACATTTGCTGCCATTCTACACGAAGTTAGCAGTAATCCGCTAGTGGTTTCGGTCACCCGTTTGATCAGACGATGGATGACGCGCCGCTCTTCTCCCTGTGGGGCTTCACCTGAACCCGGGCATCCGCGCCGATACGCAATTTTACGCACCCGGCGCCTCCAACATCCTCTCCCCCCATGATATCCAATCACAGCGAAATTACGCAATTCACACACTCGGGATCAGCATACCTGTTCCATTAGCGAGTCTCAATGGCTGCTTCGGGGGTCTGTGGACTCACGCCAAATGTGGTCGTCGGCTCTGGCTTCTGAGCGCGACGCTGCGTCCTCAGGAAAAACGCGAGGACAAGGATGGGGAGCGTGAACAGAGCCGAAAGCAGATACACATCCTGATAGGCCAGAACTTGTGCCTGTTGGGCTACGGCCGCGCTCACTGGCCCATTGTGTGCAAGTGCTGCCTGATGGACAAGACGTTGTGCTTGCACAAGATTGACCAATCCGGCCACGGCCAGGGAGGAGACCGCCGCACGCGAGACACTCAGGAGCGTATTGGCTCCTGGTAAGGTCGTTCCCTCAATGCCTGTCAAGGCGGCGGTGCTCGTTGCTTGAAGCAGAAAAGGGAGTCCAAATCCCAGGACAAGCAGCAGTGGGATCAATTCGGCAAACAGTGAGGTGAGCGACAACCATTGACTCATCAGATAGGTAGCAAGAGCGGCGGCAATCGCTCCCATGATCACGAGAGGACGCGCGCCCAGACGACTGTAGAGCAAGCCTACCACAATGGTTCCCACCATCGAGGCCAGCCCTTGTGGGGCCAGCAGCAATCCCGCTTGAAATGACGATAAGCCGCGTAAGACCTGGAAGTATTGTGGCAACAGGAAGGTTGAGCCAAACAGGCTCGCGAACGCGACCCAGGTGATCAGGCTCCCCACCACATAGTTGCGTCTCTTGAAGAGGCGCAGGTCCAACAGTGGCTGTGCCGTTCGGAGCTCGATGGGAATGTAGGCAGCCAGCAGGAGCAGTGCCAGGATGCTGGGACCTGTGACCGTGAGCAGAGAGCCCCATCCATCATAGGCGAGATTCGAGAGGCCCAAGAGCAACAGCCCTAAGCCACTGGCGATCAGCAGGAAGCCACGCAGATCGAAGGGCAACGTGCGCTGAAGCTCAGACTCGTGCAGCATGCGCCAGCAAATGATGATGCCAAGGATACCAATGGGAAGGTTGAGATAAAAAATCCAGCGCCAATCGACGTACTGGGCAAGATAGCCCCCAATCACGGGACCCAGCGCAGGAGCGACGAGCACAGGAATGCCAAAGATGCCATTGGCCAGACCGCGTTGCTCTTCAGGGAACGCTGCGAACACCAGGGAAAACGAGAGCGGGAAGAGCGCTGCTCCTCCTGCTCCTTGGAGCACCCGGAAGAAAATGAGGCTCTCGATATTCCAGGCGAGGCCACACAGGGCTGAGAAGAACGTGAACAACGCCAGGGAAAGCAGATACACCCGTTTGATGCCAAAGCGAGTGGCGAGAAATCCTGACGCCGCAATCACCACGCCTTGTGCGAGCAGATAGCCTGTGACCACATAGGAGGCGGTGTGTAAATCCGTGCCAAAGGCCAGTTGAATATGTGGCAGAGCGGTATTGACGACGGTGGCATCCAGGATACTGACGAACGCACCAAAGATGGCCGTGATCAGCACCCACCATTTATAGTTGCCGCTTGCACGCCTTGCGAGTGGACCTGTGATCCCAGTTCCAGACACATGAAAATGGGTACTCATGCCTTGTTCCTTTCTCCCGTGCGCGCTCCTCCCATCACTGATCGCGAAGCAGGAGCGATCGTGTAAGTGAAGCGAAAGGCATCCGCATCCTTCGCATTATCCTCACGCTACTGGAGGGTGAGGATGATGCGCTCATGGACGGTGCCGCTTTCCAGCTGGCGGTGGGCCTCGGCGGCCTGCTGCATGGGCATGGATGTCTGCGCGCGCAGGCGGAGCCGGCCATCGGCCAGCAGGGCGATCGTCTCATCCAGGGCACCGGGAGCACGGTCGGTGGTGTACTGGGAGAACGTGACGCCGAAGTCAGCGGCAGCCGGGTCCGCCAAGGTGATGACCCGCCTGGGTCCGCCAGCCAGGGCGATCGCGTCGGCCAGGACACCCTTGCCGGCCGCGTCGAACACGGCGTCCACCGCGCCCAGCGCGCGGACCCGGCTGGCCACGCCCGCGCCGTAGCGTACCGGCGTCGCTCCCAGCTCGCGGGCGAGCGTTTCGTCGTGCTCGCCGACCGCGCTAATCACCTTGATCCCCCGGACGACCGCGAGCTGCGTCGCGATGATGCCGACGGATCCGCCGCCACCGAACAGCAGCAGCGTCTCACCGCTCTTGACCTTTAGCTGCCGGAGGACACCGACGGCCGCCTCGGCCGAGCTGGGCAGCGCGGCGGCATCGATCCACGAGACGGTGTCTGGCTTGCGGGTCCAGATCGACGCCAGCGCGTACTCGGCGTACCCGCCCAGGCTGACCAGCAGGGCAGTGACGCCGTCGCCGATGGACGTGCCGGTGACACCAGGCCCGACCGCGTCGACGGTGCCTGCTGCCTCGAAGCCGAGCACGGCGTTCGGGGGCAGCGGGAAGACCTCCTTGACATAGCCGGCCCGCAGGGCGAGATCGGTCGGGCTGATGCCAGCGGCCTTGACCTTGATTCTGATCTGTCCCTCACCCGGTTCCCGCAGCGGGATCCCGGCCCACTTCAACACCTCAGGTGGTCCGTATCCAGTCATCACAACTGCGTTGGGCATAGCAGTTCCTTCCTTTCTGGTAGCGGCCTCGGTATGGCCGCGAACGGCAACGTCAGCGTGTTCGTTGTGCGCTGTTTCTGCTCCATCGATCGCGCCTTGCGACGGGGCCGGCGCTTCCCGGCCCCGCTCGCGGGCCAGATCTCCGAAGCCTGCTGGCAGAGAGCTGATGGCCGCGCCGGCGCGGCCCAGCAGGGTCAGCGCGCCCAGGGCGGTGAGCTTGCTTCGGCCGGACGAAACGTTGACCGTGGAATGCACGATCGGCAGCCGCGAGCAGTCTTCGCCAGCTTCACCGTCGACACGATGTTCTTGAGCACCACGTCCGATCCATGGACTGGACCGCGGCGATCTGCGAGGGCTGGTAGTCGATCACCAGCAGCGCCGCGTTCTGCGGCGTCAGCAGGTGGTCGCCGATCGGGTCGCGAATCATGGGTGCACCCACGATCCGTAGCCGAGGTCGAGGCGGATCGACTGCATCACCTGGAACGTCGTGCTCTCGGTGAAGACGTCGGCGGCCGCGAGCACCCCGGTGTACTTCTCGATCACGGGTGCGGCTGCGGTAGCGACCCACTCTTCCAGGCCGCCCTTGAACGCAGCCCAGGGGTTGTCGCCGTACTTCACGAAGTAGGGCGTCAGGTCGACGGTGTCGAGCGCCTTCCTGGAGCTCTCGGCGATGTCCGCCATGTACTGCTGGTGCAAGGCAATGTCCTCGCGGGTGCCGAGCCGGCCGAGGTGGCCGGCGATGAAGTGCTTCCACGAATAGGCCAGCGCCTTCGCCGGCGCCTCGAGGTAGCCAGGGATGTCCTCGGTCAGGTTCGCGAGGAAAACCGGCGCCCAGCCAGGGTTGACGATGTCGATCAGCATCAGCGCGTCGTGATCGGGCAGGTGGATGATGATGTTGTCTGGCGAGTGGTTCGCGCCGTGCCAGGCGAGGTCGATGCGTTCGCCGCCGATCTGGAGCGTCCAGTTGTCCTGGAACGTCTCCTCGTTGGGAGGCCGCGCGGGATCGTCATCGCGTAGTAGCAGCCGTCGCGTCTCCTCGTGGCCGATGCGCGTCACGTTCTTGTCGAACAATGACGACGCGCCGACGTGGTCGGCGTGATGGTGCGAGTAGACGAGGTAATTGACCTTATTGCTGACGCCGTTCGCCGACGCGATCTCGTCGACCGCACGCTGGATGTTGTGGCCGATCGTCGGCGGCGCGTCCAGCAGCACGACGCCGTCCGAGGTCGTCAGGAACGCGCACTGGTAGGTGCCGTCGGTGATCCAGTAGAGGTTCCGCTCCACCCGGCCGACGTAGTAGCCCTGCTCGTTGAGCGCAGGCCCGAGCGCGGAGCGGGGGACCGGTGCGTAGTCGGGTAGGCCGGTTGTGTCAGTTGTGCTCATCGCCTTCCTCCTCTCGAGTTCATATCACGATCATGGTCTTGTGGTTTGATGCTTACAAACGAAAGCGCTCCGAGAATCATGAAGAACCTCCTTCACATGGTGTAATAACTCAACTGGTTTGATCCCCTATGCGAACTTGCACAAGAGAAATCGTCATTTTTCTCCCGCGCCTCGGGTCGCGGATGGTACGGCTGTCAACGTCCGCTCTCCCCGCTCAAGGAAGTGTCTCTTGCCATGCAACCTTGACAGACGACCAGGGAGCTGTCTCATTGTCGATGGACAATGGCGTTCTTGGCCTGAGATCCTGGCTACGAGTCTTGTCTGCTTTGAGTATAGCAGGAGGCTCCCTCGAAGTCACCCGCTCTCAGGTGGTCTTTCACTTCCACTTTTACTTCCACTTTTACTTCCTGCTGTGCCACAGAGGAGAAGAGCGCCTCTGCCGGCAGCGGTGAGCAGGCCAGCAGCGCGATGACGACAATTGAACAAGCTTGACAACAAGGTACAAGCGTAGTACACTGGAGGCTACAAGAACGTTTGTTCGCGAGATAGGAGTACCGCCGGATGGGCCAAGCCACACGCACGACGAAACTCCTCGACCTGGGCAGGCGAGACCAGGGAGGAGCCAATCTCCAGAAACGAGCCGCCCTTGATGCGACAGCAGAGGTGCTGACTGCAGCGTGCGCCTTCTACATCGACTTCTTTCTGGCTCATGCAGGCAAGTTCTCCGAGCAGGTGAGCTACTACAGTGAAGAGCACCTGGAGCTGCGCGAACGCCTCATCTCTGCCCATGAACTCTTGAGTTGGGCTGAAGCCTGCACAGTCGAAACGGCAGCCCATCCCCATCCCTGGGCGGGGTGGAACTTTAAGCAGCGCTTTCCAGGGATGCCCTTTACCTACCGCCGCTCGGTGATCAAAGACGCGATTGGCAAAGTGCGCTCCTATCTCTCCAATCGCGCGAGCTGGGAAAAGAGCGGGAAGCAGAAGGGAAAGCCGGGACGGCCTGCGGCCACCGATCACCCCACGCTCTACCAGGGATGCATCCAAATTCAGCTAGAGGCCCTCGATCTCAAAGCGGCCTTCGTGCGCATCAACTTCTACACCGGCGAGGGATGGCGCTGGATGCACTACCCGGTCACCTCCAGCCACTACAGCGTAGAGCGACTCCAGGAAACAGGCTGGCAGCGGCAAAGCCCGACGCTCGTCTTGCGGGCCCACTCGGCAGAGCTGCATAACCCTCAAGTGAAGAAGATCGCAGCCAGGAAGGTGATGGAGCGCAAGCAAGATCCTGACCTAGCGACGGTCGGCGTCGATCTCAATGTCAAAAACCTCGCGGTGATCACGGTCAGACAGCATGGCCGGATCATCAAGACGGTATTCGTGACCGATCATGGCCTGGACGCCCACCGCTACCGCCATCTCAAAAAGATCGCCAAGAAGCAGTGGCAGTCAGGTCAGCCGGTGAAAGGCGAGCGCAGCAACCGACAGCTCCGGCGACATGTGGATCGTCTCAACGCCGATGCGGCTCATAAGGTAGCCCGCCGGATTGCCCAGGTCTGCGCGCACTATCCGGGGTGTATTCTCCTCTTTGAGTGCTTACGCAAGATCAAACCGGGCAAGGGCAGCAAATCGCGACGCATGAACCGCAGGCGCGCCAACCAGCTGCGCGGCAAAATCAATCAGCAGGCCAAAGACAAAGCCTACCTCCACGGGGTCGTCAGCGTGGAGGTCAATGCCCATGGGACATCCCAATATTGCTCGCGCTGCGGCGCCAAGGGGGAGGGGTTCTCCTACAAGAGCGGCCGACGCTTCCCGGTGAAATGGGGCAAACTGTTCATTTGTCCAATGTGTCACTACGAGGCCAATGCCTACTTTAATGCCTCGGTCAATGTCCATCACTCGTTTTATCGCGAGTGGCACTGGCAGCCACGCACAGCCAGGGTGCCACCTCCATCGCCTGAGGAGAATGGAACGTGAGCGCCCGCTCGCCCTCTGCGGCTACAGGTCGCAGGTGAGAAGCCTGTGGAGGGACACCCCAGTGAAGCAGGCCAAGCCGGTATGCAGATGAGCATACACGCAAGGTGGTGCGGCTATCGTTGGTCCTGGGGGGACACGCTCCAACCCACATGTCCTCTCGGACTTGACCTGATTCGATAACCTCCCGGAATGTGGCGGGAACGCTGGGAAGGCCGGACTGAATCAGGGCGGCGAGAATGCTGTGTCCAGGTTTGTCAAAGAATCTGGGCTACAGTTGATACCACGACTCAGGCGAGGCTTGCGATGGGCGGGCGAGCAGAGCTGGAGAGCCATCTGCCCCTGCTTGAGCTGGCAGGGAAAGCGCCTGCCAGGTCCTCGTTCTCCAGGGGAAAATGTGCTATCATAGAAGCTTGAACTGGGCAGGGTGAGAGGAGGTCCCGTCGCGTGGCCCTCTCACCCCACACACGCGTGGACCTGCTTGGACCACAGCTAGAGAGAAGTAGAGCAGGAGGAGGGCCGCCATGTCAGTCGCCATGAGCTGCCATCTCACTTCCACTCACTTCCACTTGCTTCGTGTCCTGGCGGGTCAGACGGAAAGGAGCGCGGCTCGTGAGGCGATCTTCCTACAGAGAGCGAGATTATGCCTTTGGAGAGCTCATCCTGAGCCTGCGCAGCGCCATCGGGCTCACGCAAGCGGGATTGAGCGATCACCTGGGCATTTCAAAAAAAGCGGTGGGGGAGTGGGAAGCAGGAAGCAGTTATCCCAAGGCCACCCACCTCAAAGCGTTGATTGCCCTGGCCGTCAAAGAGCAGGTCTTTCCTGTCGGCCACGAAGCAGAGGAGATCCGTGCGCTCTGGAAGGCGGCCCACCGGAAGGTGCTCCTCGATGAGACCTGGCTCTCCGTCCTGCTCTCGGAGCCGCCTGCCCCATCGGCGCAGGTTGCGGTCGAACAGAACGGTGGCGCCCAAGTGGGCAGCACTCCCACTCCTTCTCAGACCAGCCTGGCACTGGTCTCACCGCCAGGACAGCGTCCACCCCCGGCTGGGCCGGGAGCACTCAGAGCCGAGGCTTTCAGTGGACCACTCCTGGATTGGGGGGACGCGCTGGATGTCCCGAGCTTCTTTGGGCGCCAGGGGGAACTGGCCACGCTCTCCGAGTGGGTGGTGCAGGACCACTGCCGGGTGGTGAGCGTGCTGGGCCTGGGCGGCATCGGCAAGTCCGCTCTGGTGGTGCATGCCATGCGCGAGCTGGCCTCCCACTTCGACGTGGTGCTCTTTCGCTCCCTGCGCGACGCCCCGCCTCCTGAAGCGTTGCTCTCGTCCTGCCTGGCGGTGCTCTCGCCCGAGGCGCAGGATTTCCTGCACGAGAGCCTGGAGCGGCGCCTGAGCCGGCTGCTTGCGGAACTGCGAAGCCTTCGCGTGCTGCTGGTGCTCGATAACCTGGAAGCGCTGCTCGAAGCAGGCGAGGCGCTGGGGCGGCTGCGTCCGGGTTACGAGGGCTATGGGCAGTTGTTGGAGCAGGTCGGCCACACGGGGCACCAGAGCTGTCTGCTGCTGACCAGCCGCGAGCACCCGGCCGCGCTGCGCGCCCTGGAGGGTCGGCGCGCCCTCGTGCGCTCCTTGCGCCTCTCCGGGCTGGAGGCTTCGGCCTGCGCGCAGTTGTTGGGCGAGCACGAGCTGGTCGGCTCCCCAGAGGAGTACGCCCGCCTGGCAGCCCTCTACGCGGGCAACCCGCTGGCGCTCTCCATCGTGGCCGAGACCATCGCCGAC
>Ga0209154_1002380_pt1 | contig 10535 bp, 10 predicted proteins | sample GraSoiAngelo_121_FD_185878 | JGI IMG/M metagenome (GOLD analysis project Ga0209154, IMG submission 185878) | Grasslands soil microbial communities from the Angelo Coastal Reserve, California, USA - 14_0919_12_20cm (SPAdes) (version 2) | ecosystem: Environmental > Terrestrial > Soil > Grasslands ... | reverse complement strand
CGGTGTGGATAAGGACGCGGTCCGCCTGCTTGGCGGCGAGGCGCCCGGCGACCTGGGCGATCACGTCCGCAGGATGTGGGTGAGCGCCACGGCCACGCCGTCGGCCGCGTCGGCGGGCTTGGGAGCTTCCTTCAGTCGCAACAGCCGGGCGACCACGCTGCCGATCTGCGCCTTCGGGGCCCCGCCCGCCCCCGCCACCGTTTTCTTGACGGTCGCCGGCGGATACTGCGCGATGGCGAGGCCCGCCTGCTCGGCGGCGAGCAGGATGACGCCCCGGGCGTGCCCGAGGACCAGCGTGGTATGGACGTTCTTCGCGTAGAAGACGTTCTCCAGCGCCAGCGCGCCGGGGCGATGCCGTGCGATCAGGCCGGTGATGTGCTCGTGGAGGGCGCGCAGCCGCTCGGGGAGGGGGGTCTTGGCGGCGAAGCGGATCACGCCACACTCGATCAGCCGGGCCACCCGGTCTGGCCGGTCCCGTGCGGAGCCGCCGTTCCCGGTCTCGATCACGCCATAGCCGGTGACCGCCGTGCCCGGGTCGACGCCCAGGACCTTCACGTCACGCCGTCGCCGCCGCCAGCGCCTCGGCGTCGATGTCGAAGTTGGATGACACTTTGGCGACGTCGTCCATTTCTTCGAGCGCGTCGATCAGCGAGAGCAGCTGCTTCGCGTCCCTGCCGTCCACCTTCACGGTGCTCTTGGGGAGCAGCGCGATCTCGGCGACCTGTACCGCGATTTTCTTCGCCTTGAGCCGCTCGCTGATCAGATGCAGCCGGCCCGCGGGTCCGGTGATGAGGAACACCTCGCCCTCGCGCACCATGTCTTCCGCGCCGGCATCGAGCGCCGCCTCCATCACCGCGTCCTCGTCGGCACGCATCGCGTCCACGGTGATCTGGGCCTTGCGGTCGAACATCCACGCCACCGAGTTCGCGGCACCGAGGTTGCCGCCGTGGCGCTGGAACACGTGGCGAATCTCCGCGACGGTGCGGTTGGCGTTGTCCGTGGTCGCTTCGATGAGCAGCGCCGCGCCGCCGGGACCGTACGCCTCGTAGGTGACCTCTTCGTAGGTCACGCCTTCGAGCTCGCCGGTCCCCTTCTTGACGGCGCGCTCGATGTTGTCGAGCGGCATGTTCTCCGCCTTGGCGGCGTCGATGGCGGTGCGGAGCCGGGCGTTGCCCGCGGGATCGCCGCCGCCCTGTTTGGCGGCGATCGTGATCTCGCGGATCAGCTTGGTGAAGAGCGCGCCCCGCCGCGCGTCGGTGACGGCCTTCTTCCGCTTGATCTGTTTCCACTTACTGTGGCCGGCCATGGCCCTAACCTACACGTTTCACCGATCCGGGTCGAGCATATCCTCGAACCGCATCCAGCGTCGATAGAAGTACAGGTCGACGAAGCCGGTCGGCCCGTTGCGGTTCTTGAGCACGATCAATTCCGTGGCGCCGTCCACGCCGTAGCCCGGGTTGTACATCTCCTCCCGGTACAACCCGAGCACCAGATCGGCGTGCTGCTTGATCGCGCCCAGGTGTCCGAAGTCGTCGAGCGCGGGCCTGGCGTTGGGGCGCTTGGCGTCGAACCGGGGCAGCTGCGACACCACGACGAGCGCCACCTGGCGCTCGAGCGCCAGCGCCTTGAGCCGCTGCAGCGCCAGCGCGAGGTCCTCGTCCTGCGTCGAGCGGGCCACGCCCGAGGGCGACGGCACGAGCTGCAGGTAGTCCACGATCACGAGACCCAGCGGTGGCAGGGGCTCGAGCCGCCGGGCGACGGACTCGAAATCCGGCGCCGCGAGGGACAGCGTGGTGAGCGGGAGGTCGCGCAGCCGCACCGCCGCACCGCCGATGCCGGCGCGCGTCTCGTCGTTGAGCTTGGCGCCGCGCAGCTCGTCCACGGCCACGCGCCCCTCGATCGCGAGCGCGCGCTCCATGAGGCGCTCTTGGTCCATCTCTCCGGAGAACAGCGCGACCGCGGTGCCGCGCTGCGCCACGCGCAGGGCCAGCCCCAGCGCGAGCGCCGACTTGCCGGAGCCGATGTCGCCTCCCAGCACCACGAGGTCGCGGCGACGCACCCCACCCCCCAACAGCCGGTCGATGGACGGGAAGCCCGTGGGGATCGTGTCGCTCGGGACGTCGCCCGGGCGCTGCTGATCCACCCGCGCGACGAGAGACTCCGGCGAAGGAGATGAAGGAGAGGGGCGCTTCGGGAACCGACGACTCGTCATGCAGGCCGCTCCTGTGCGTCTGGCCGTCTACCCGTCTATCCGTCTAGCCTCTATAGATGTAGACGCGCCGAGCGCGCGGCAACCGCGATGGCGTCGCCCGCCTCGGCGCCGAGCACCTCGCGGGCCGGCGCGACCAGCTGGGAGAGGACCATCGCGGCGGCGGCGGGTGTGGCGGGCTCGAGCTGCAGGCGCGCCGCGGCCAGCGCCCGCCGCAGCGGCCCCGACAGGGCGAGGCTCGTGAGGCGGGCCTCGAGGGCTTGGAGCCGGCGACGGTGGTTCCTCCCCGTCACGGGGTGCGGCGGCAGCAGCGCCTCGGCGCAGCGCACGACCAGCCAGAGCGCGAACAGGCCCTGGCGCGCGGGTCCGCGGACGGCGTCGGCCACGAGACCGATCAACCGCTCTTCCGCCGGCGTGGTGGCGCGGCTCACGCGACCAGGCGATCCACCGCGGCGGCCACGTCTGCGGGCGTGATGTCGGCGAGGCAGCGATGGTGCCCGAGGGGGCAGGCGGCGGTGCCGGTGGCCGAGCAGGGACGGCAGTCGAGCTTGCGTTCGAGCACCACGGAGGGGGCCACGTACGGGAAGAAGCCGAACTGCGCGACCGTAGGCCCGAACAGCGCGACGACCGGCGTGCCGACGCCGGTCGCCATGTGCATGATGCCCGTGTCCCCCGATACGACGACGCGGGCGCATTGCAGCAGGACGCCCGTCTCCTGGAGCGAGAACTCTCCGGCGGCGCTCGCCGCCGCGCCGCCCGCCACGAGCTGCTGCGCGAGGCCGCGGTCTTCCGGCCCGCCGACCACGACGGCCCGGTACCCGGCCGCGCGCAGGCGTTCGGTCAGGGCAGCCCAATGCGCGGTGGGCCAGCGCTTGGTGGCGTGGGCGGCGCCGGGCCCGAGCGCCGCGAGCGGCGCGTCGGCGAGGCCGCGCTCCGCGAGCCACTGCGCCACCCGTGCGGTGGCGCCCGCGCCGAGCCAGAACTCAGGGGGACCGCCGTCGGGGCGGGCGTCGAGCCGGCGCGCGGCCTCGAAGTAGCGCTCGGCCACGGGCGTGGGGCGGCGGTAGGCGTCGAGCTTGGTGGAGATGAGCAGCGAGCGGGCCAGCTTCCGCTTGCGGTACCCCGACCAGCGGCAGCGCACCAGCAGGCGCAGCCCGGCGCTGCGGATGCTGCCGTGGAGGTCGAGCCCGTGGGTCGGCGCCAGTGTTCGCAGCCGTCGGGCCAGGTGGCGCAGCGGCTCGTCCGGCTCGAGCGCTACGACCGCGGCGACGTGGGGGTTGTCGGCGACGAGCGGCGCCATCGCGCGCTTCGTCACATACACGAGCTTCGCCTCGGGGTGGCGGCGGGCGAGCGCCCGCACGAGCGGCGTGGTGAGCAGGATGTCGCCGATGGAGCTGAACCGGACGAGGAGGACGCACAGCACGTGCCAAATAAGTCCTGCGTTGCCCGGGTTCGCCAGTCGCCATTAGCTTAGGCCTTATGGCGCGGCCCAAGACCATTCTGTGGGTGGACGACGAAGTGGAGGGGCTCGCCGCCCACCGTCGCTTTCTCGAAGCCCAGGGGTTCAGCATCGCGTCGGCGGCGCACGGCGACGACGCTCTCGCGCTGTTGCGGCGCCAGTCCTACAGCATCGTGCTGCTCGACGAGCAGATGCCGGGGCGGCGCGGGCTCGAGCTGATCGGCGAGATCCGGGCGATCGACGCCGGCGTCCCGGTGGTGATGGTCACCCAGAGCGAGGACGAAGGCACGCTGCGCGAAGCGATCGGCATCGAGGTGGACGATTACTTGGTCAAGCCGGTCCAGCCGCGCCAGATCCTCTCGGTCGTCACGCGCCTGCTCGAGGGCGACCGCATCCGCCAGCAGCGGCTGGCGCGCGACTTCGTCACCCGGTTCCGCGAGCTCGAAGGGCGCCGCGGTGCGACGCTCGCCTGGCGCGAATGGATCGAGCTGGTCGCCGAGCTGGCCCGCTGGGAGGTGCGGTTGGCGGCCGCCAACGAGCCCGGGCTGTCGGAGGCGCTGCGCGCGCTGCAGCGGTCGCTTCGCAAGGACTTCGCCGAGTACGTGGCGCGCCAGTATCCCCGCTGGCTCGCCGCCCCGGAAGGCGACCGGCCGCCGCTCTCGGTCGACGTGGGAGCGGAGTTCCTGGTGCCGGTGCTCAAGGCCGAGGGACGCGCGCTGTTCGTCGTGATCGACTGCCTCCGGCTCGACCAGTGGGAGGTGCTGCGCGATCTGGTGACGCCCCTGTTCGACGTCGAGGAGTCGCACTACTACAGCATCCTCCCGACCGCGACGCCGTTCGCGCGCAACGCCATCTTCTCCGGGATGTTCCCGATGGAGATCGCGGCACGGCATCCTGCGTGGTGGGGGCAGCCGTCCGACGAGGAGAGTCTCAACGCGCACGAGGGTGAACTGCTCGCCGAGCAGCTGGCGGAGCTCATCGGACGACCGGTCGCGGTGCGTTACGAGAAGCTGTTCAGCTCGGGCGAGGGAGAGCTGGTGCGCCGGCTCCCGGCGCACCTCGCGCAGGATGGCGTCACGGCCCTGGTGTTCAACTTCGTGGACCAGCTCACGCACGGGCGCTCGGAGAGCGCGATCCTGTACGAGGTAGCGCGCGACGAGGCCGCGCTGCGGAGCCTCACGCGCACCTGGTTCGAGCGCTCCCCCGTGCTCGCGGCGCTGCGTGAGGCCGAGCGCCGCGGCGTGACGGTGCTGCTCACCACCGACCACGGCTCGATTCACTGCGAGACGCCGGCCACGGTGTACGCCAAGCGCGACGCGACGGCCAACCTGCGCTACAAGTTCGGCGAAGATCTCCGGAGCGAGGATCCGGAGGCCGCGATCGCCGTGGAGGACCTGAAGGCCTTCGGGCTGCCCGGCATGGGGCTCGGCGTCCGGCTGCTGCTCGCCACGTCGGACCGCTTCTTCGTCTATCCCACCAAGCTGCGCGAGTATCAGGCCCGCTACCGCGGGTCGTTTCTGCACGGCGGCGTGACGCCGGAAGAAGTGATCCTCCCGGTCGCCCTGCTCACGCCGCGCGGGCGGTCGGGAGGCGGGCGCGCAGGCGGGGGAGGGACGCGCTGAATGGGCCGCAGCACCCGGCTGCTGCTGCTGCTCCGTCCGTACACGCCGCTGTTCATCGTCAACCTCGTCACCACCGTCGTGGCCTCGGTGCTCGATGGCGTCACGTTCGTGCTGCTCATCCCGTTCCTGCGCACGCTGTTCGGGCAAGAGGCGCTCCCCGCGTCGGGCGGCTCCGCCGTGGAGCGGCTGCTGGCCGCGGTGGTGGGCCCGGTGCTCGGGGCCGGGGCGCCCCACACCGCGCTGCACAACGTCGTGCTGGTGCTCCTGGGCACGCTGGTGCTCAAGAACGTGCTGGCCTACGTCGCGGCGCTCACGAGCGTGGCCATCCAGGAGAACGTGGTGCGCGACCTGCGGGTGCGACTGTTCGAGCACCTGCAGACGCTCTCGCTCGGATTCTTCCAGCGCACGCGCGGCGGGCAGCTCCTGGCGCGGGTGATCAACGACACCGACCAGGTGAAGACGGCGATCACCGCCGCGCTCGCGTCGCTGCTGCAGAACGCCAGCCTCATCGTCGTCTACGTCGGGATTCTCGTCGGCCTGTCCTGGCGCCTGACGCTCGTCGCCCTCGTGTGCGCGCCGCTCCTGGTGCTCATCGTGCGGCCGATGGTCGGGAAGGTCCGCCGCCGCTCGCGGGAGCAGGCCGACCAGCGCGGCGAGCTCACGAGTCTCGTGAGCGAGCTCGTCGCTTCCATCAAGCTGGTACGGGCGTACGTGGCGGAGCGGTTCGAGGCCGATCGGTTTCGCACGCTCGCCGACCGCTACCGCAAGGGCGTGTTGCGGGCGCAGCGCTATGCGTTGCTCACGAGCCCGGTGAGCGAGGTGTTTGGCGGGGGAGTCATCGTGTTGATTTTCGCGGTCGGCACGCGGCTCGCGCTCGGGCAAACCGCCGTCCTGCGACCGGAAGTGTTGATCGCGTTCATCGCGGTGGCGCTGCGCCTCATGTCCCCGGTCAAGTCCGTGGCGAATTACCCCACGGCGATGGCCGGCGCGCTCGCGGCCGCCGATCGCGTGTTCGAGGTGCTCGACCTGAGCCCCGAGGAAGGGGATCGGCCCGGCGAGGTGCCCGCGCGCTTCGAGCGGTGCATCGAATACCGCGGCGTCAGGTTCTCCTACAACGGCGAGGCGCCCGTGCTGCACGGCGTCGACCTGGAGGTCCGGCGCGGTCAGGTGGCGGCGGTCGTGGGCCCGTCCGGGGCGGGGAAGACCACGCTGGTGGACCTGCTGCCGCGCTTCTACGAGCCGACGGGCGGCACGATCCTCGTGGACGGCGTTCCGATCTCGCGGTTCACGCGCTCCAGCCTGCGGTCGCTGATGGGCATCGTCTCTCAGGAGACGATTCTCCTGAACGACACGGTGTTCGCGAACATCGCCTACGGGCGGAGCGATTTCACGCTCGACCAGGTGCAGGCCGCGGCCCGCGCGGCCAACGCGGACGCCTTCGTCTCGCAGCTCCCCGACGGCTACCACACGCTCCTGGGGGAACGCGGCACGCGGCTCAGCGGGGGCGAGCGTCAGCGGATCGCCATCGCGCGCGCCTTGCTGCGGGACCCGCCGATCCTGATTCTGGACGAGGCGACCAGCGCCCTGGACATGGAGTCCGAGCGCCTGGTGCAGGAGGCGATCGACCGGTTGATGGCGCACCGCACCACGTTCGTCATCGCCCATCGGCTCGCCACCGTCCAGCATGCCGACCTGATCGTCGTGCTCGCCGACGGGCGCGTCGTGGAGCACGGGACCCACGCTACGCTGTACGCGGCGGGCGGGTTGTATCGGCGCCTGCACGACATGCAGTTCCGTCCCTGACGTGCTCTCGGGTTTCACCATCGTCCGCGACGCCGTCACGCTCGACTACCCGATCGTGCCCGCGATTCGCTCGATCCTCGACATCTGCGACGAGGTGGTGGTCAACGTGGGACGCTCGGAGGACGGGACACGCGACGTCGTCGCCGGGATCGGCGACCCGCGGGTGCGCATCCTGGACCGCGTGTGGGACTTCTCGCGTGGCGGCGGCACGCTGTCGTTCGAGACGAATCAGGCGATGGCGGCCTGCGGCGGGACGTGGGGCGTCTACATCCAGGCCGATGAGGTGCTGCACGAGACGGGGGCGGCGCTGATCCGTGATCGCCTGCGCGAATGGGACGCGGACCCGCGAGTCGAGGGCCTGCTGGTCGATTACCTGCACTTCTACGGCGACTTTTCCACCATCGCGACGGACCGGCATTGGTACCGCCGCGAAGTGCGCGTCGTGCGGCTGGGTGGGCAGATCCACTCGTTCCAGGACGCCCAGGGGTTTCGGGTGGGGGCCGGAGACCGGCGCGTGCGGGCGCGGGTCACGGGCGCCAGGATGTTCCATTACGGGTGGGCGCGGCCGCCGGCGTCCATCCGCACCAAGATCCTGGCCTCCAAGGCGATCTTCAGCTCGGCCGGGGACCGGCTGGAGCGCCGGGCGGCGCAAGAAGGGCTCAACTGGCAGCCGTTGCTACGACGCTTCGCCGACGGCCATCCACGGGCGGCGCAGCCGTGGATCGCCGCGCGGCGTGCCGCCTGGACCGGCGCCCCCATCCGCCCACGTCGTCTGTACCTGGGTCATGTGCGACTCTATCTGTCACACTGGATCGAGCGGCTCACGGGGCACCGCCCGTTCGAATACCGGAACTACGTCGAGGTGTGACGCGCGGGGCCCCTCACGGTCCCCCTGTGGCAGCGACCCGGGGCGTGGACCGGCCCGGTGGCAGCCGTCCCGTCTCGAGCAGGCCCCGGTACATGCGCAAGTATTCCTGAGTCATCACGAGGTGTGAAAAGTACCGCTCCGCACGCGCGCGGCAGGCGTGCGGGTCCCAACGGGCCAGGCGGCGGCGCAGCTCCACCAACTCGTCCAGGGTCGCTCCCAATCCGCCGGTCTCGGCCGATAGCAGTTCCGGCAGCGAGCGCCTCGAGGATGTTCACCGGGCAGGGATCATCCCAGAGGACCGGCATCCACAGGCAACGTGCTCCCGCCAGCAGGTCGCGCTTCCTCGTGCCGCCGACTTCGCCCACGAACTTCACGAAGCGCGAGAGACTCGGGCGCCATCCGCCCGCGAGTACCAGACGCACGCGACACCGCTTCGCGGCCGCGATGGCCACCCGCCAGCCCTTCACGCTGTGCAATCGGGCCAGGAAGAGGTCGTAGTCGTCCTTCTGGACGCGGAATTCGTATTCGTCGAGGCGAACGCCGTTGCGCACGAACGCGTCGGTTCCATGACGCCGTGCGTGGTCCTGACTGACGCAGATAGTGCGGTCATCGGCCCGCTGCCCGCCGCTCAGGTTTCCGTGCAGCGTCCACACGCTGGGCACGCCGGCTGGAGGGTGGCGAAGCGTGCAGTGAAAGTGCATGAGGTCGACCGGCTCGCTGACGTAGCGGCGAAGCTCGAACTGCGGCGTCAGCACTGCTTCGGGCGACACTTCGACGACCCGTACGCCGGCGACATGACTACCCTTTGGGGCGAGCAGAGTGACCTGGTGACCAAGCTCGATGAGTCCCTGACACAGCCACACGACGATGCGCTCCGCGCCCCCGTACTTCGGAACGGGGAGCCGCACATGATGGAATTGGACGATGTGCATGGCCGTCATGCCGGAACGCGTGACGTCGGTCTTCCCGCCGGTAGCGTGCCGGTCTCGAGCAAGTGGCGGTACATGCGCAGGTATTCCTCCGCCATCACCAGGTGCGTGAAGAACCGCTCGGCGTGCGCCCGGCACGCCGCGGGGTCGCGCGTGTGAATCTGCTCCGCGGCGGCAATGATCTCCTCCATCGTGTCGCACAGCGCGCCCACATCGGACGATATCAGCTCCGGCAGCGCGCCGCGTCGCGTGCCCAGCACCGGCGTGCCCGAGAGCAGCGCCTCGACGGTGACGAGGCCGAACGGCTCGTCCCACTGTGCCGGGTTCCACAGGCAGCGAGCGCGCGCCAGCAGCGCGGCCTTGGTCGTGCCGTCCACTTCACCGACGTACTGCACCGATCCCGTGAAGCTGGGCCGCCAGCCGCCCGCCACGATCAGGCGGTGCCCGCTGTGCTTCGCGGCCTCGACCGCCCAGTGATAGCCCTTGGCGCTGTGCAGCTTGCCGAGGAACAGGTCGTACTGCGATGCGCGCTTCGGAAACCGGCGGAAGATATAGTCGGCCGGATCGAGCCCGTTGTATACGAAGGTGTCGCTCTTGTGGCGGCGCGCGTGATCGTGGGAGAGAAAGATGCTGTTGGGGGACGGAGGCGCGCCTCCCTTCAGGTTGCCGTGCACCGTCTGCACCAGCGGCGGGGAGGCGGGCGCGCGGCGCAGCGGGAAATGCACGTGCACCAGGTCGGCGTCGCGCGGGACGTACCGCGCGAGCGCGGCGCCGTCGCCGAACTTGCGGGGCGGCACCGCCACGACCGTCGCCTCCGGGACGCGCGTGCCGGGGGGCGCGAGCAGCGTGACGCGCGCCCCCAGCGCCGCGAGCCCGCGCACCAGCGCCATGACCACGCGTTGCGGACCGCCGTAACCCTTCGCCGGCAGCGGCTGATGGGAGGCGACCGCGATGTGCATGGGCGAAATAGTATAACTACCTTTGTCGCATGCCAGGCCGGCCGCTCACGATCCTGCAGCTGACGCATCAGGGTGGTGGCTCCGGCTCGACGGTGGCGATCGCGAACCTGAGCCGGCAGCTCGCGCGGCGCGGGCATCGCGTGCTGATCGGCTGCCGGCCCGGCACCATGCTCGCGGGCCTCGCGCGCGAGGCGGGGCTCGAGGTCGTGCCGCTCGACTTCCGCCGACTCGGGCCCCTGGCCACGGCGCTCGACGCCGTGATGGTGCGCGAGGCCGTCGACGTGGCGAACAGCAACGCCACCCGCGACCGCCGCGCGCTCACCTGGCTGCGGTGGCGGCGGCGGCTGCCGCGCCCATTCGTCGTGACGCGCCACACGATGCCCCTCACGCTGGCGCCCGAGCTGATCGCGGTGGCGCTCTCGGCCGATCGCACCATCGCCGTGAGCCCCGCGGTGGCGCGCGCGCTGCGCCGGCGCCTGCACCCGGGCGCCCGGCTCCGTGTCGTGCCGAACGGCATCGACTGCGAGCGGGTCGATGCGCCGCCTTCGCCCGCGGACCTTGCCGCCGCGCGCGCCGCCCTGGGCGACCTGGCCGGCCGGCCGGTCGTCCTCGTGCTGGCGCGCCGCAAGGACCAGCACATCCTGCTGGAGAGCCTCGCGTCCTTGCAGCAGCCGGTCGTGGTCGCG